>OLQM01002523.1_pt1 | contig 17764 bp, 21 predicted proteins | sample 1673161 | NCBI WGS metagenome assembly OLQM01 (sample SAMEA3136761, study PRJEB25190) | human gut metagenome | reverse complement strand
GAACGCATTGTATGAAAGAACATAATATTCATCATCTATGTGTTGCAAGGTATAAGACAGGCATTTAGTTTTATTTTCTATACTTTTTCATAAAGAAAATAAAACTAAAGGGGGAAATTATGAAACGAATTTTAATGACCATTTTAACTGCAGTTATGCTTATTTGTATATCACCTATAAATGTGTATGCACAACAAACAGATACAGGGATAAATGAAGATCAATTATTAGGTCCTGCTTGTCCGTTTGATAGATACACAGTTGTGGTTTCACAAAATTATTACACTAATTGGGGACCGACATTTCAGGCGAGCAATTATTCATCAACAGCACAAAGCATGTCTATCTCCACATCAAGAACAGTATCTAGTTCTTTTGGTACAACAATTTCAGCTGAAATATCTGAATTAATTGCGACAGTCGGTGTCAGTGCTGAGGTCGGATGGAATACAAGTTATACACAAAGTGTAGTTATCAATATAAACGCACCTGCATATTCAACTGTTTATGCCCATTCTGGAAGTAAGACGGTTTATGGTACTGCTGAACTCAGACAATTGAATACAGATTGCAGTGTAGATGTTATTAAAAGATATTCATATAATTATACCTATGATGTTGCAACGGAATGGTGGCAATAATGAAAAAAGTAATTGCATTAGTTCTTTGTTGTACTTTGTTAACAGGTTGTAAATCAACTGTTGCAGAGGATTCATCTACTGATAAAATCCAATATCATACAGAAACTGTTATTGGTATGGGTGGAACAAGTGTTGTACTTGTATTTTATGAAAAGGATGATGTTTTATATTATAAAGCACTCGTTTCACCGGATAAAGAAAAGTATGATTACATAGATGAGTATCCAACAAAATGGACGAAAATTTCTATTAGTGATAAATAATCAGAATAGATAAAAATGCACTTATAACGGTATTATGAATACTGATGGGAAAAGCTTGTGAATATTTGTAAAGTTTATCTCAGAATGAATTAAGAAGGATCAAAAAGAAGAGGCTGTGTAAAATCGCTGAAGGAAAAGCTATTTTGCATAGCCCTTATTTCTTGCTACATGAAATAACAGTTAGAAATAAACAAGACGAGTGTGATATGTGTTTTTAGAATTTAAATTTTTGGAAAAGAAAATTTGGTATGACATCAGATTACATCAATATGATTTGATACATGTGAATGAGTTACAAGTCCACGGTTGGTCAATTAAACCTATTTATTTTATAATTTTTGCGAATTTACAAAAAAGGGAGGGATATACTTTGTTTTGCGAATCAAGAAATTACAAAATTTTAATTAAATACTCAGATTTCGATTCTGGAGACGTGGTTAGGTATTTTGGGGAAATGAATGAATTTGCGTCCACAAGAGAGGATATTCCGTTTGAATTCAAAGGAAGAGATATATATTATTCAGTAATTACTTGTGGAATGCCACTGTTTTATTTATCTAAGAGTGCAATGAAAAAGAGAACCGAAGAAATTACATATAAAGTAAATTTATTAAATACTGCTTTAGATGTAGATAGTGATGGATATTTAATTTTTTCAGATAAGATGAACTATTTAGACGCAACAGAGCGAGTATATTTGATGTATTATGTGGGAATGTTTATTACAAAATTAATTTGTGATAAAATATTTGGCTTTGATTATTTAGTACATTTAGGTATAGCTAGAAAATACATGAGTATACAAATTAATACAAACAAACAACCAGATTTAATAGCTTTTAACGTTGATGATGATGGGTACTCTGTTTTTGAAGCTAAAGGTAGGACTAGAATTGATAATAGGATGTTTAATTATGCGAAGAACCAAGTAAGGTCTATAAAATGGATTAGTGGTTCTAGACCATTAAATGGAATTGTTAGTGCTGTATATCCGTATAATAACAGAGTGAAGTGCCATCTCAAAGACCCAGATATTATTGAGGGCAAAGAGTTTGATATTAGTAAACTAGATTTAATATGGTTATACTATGAACCAATATTTACTATTTTAAGAGAAAAAAGAAAAAATGATGAAAAAGAATATAAGTATGAATACACAACGGGGCCAAAGAAAAATAAATATATTACAAGTGTGATAGAATTAGAGAAAAATAAATCCATTACGATAAGTATGAATCCTAAGTTATATGATTTCTTTGATAAGTTTGATTTTGATATAGATAGAAAAGATAAGAAATACGAATTACAAAGATTAAAAGACATTTTAGGAACACAAAAAGGATTGAATATAGAAATTAGTGGAAATTAAAAATAATATCTAATAGGCTATTTAGCCCACACATGGAAAAGTATTGTTCAAAAAGGTAGCCAACACCAATCAATTTAAACAGTATTATTCAGCTTTGGGATGTTGATTATAAAAATATGTGGGTCTGATGGTTGGTTATAAAATAATATTAAAGACGATAAAAATTTTATAAACTATCGTCTTTTTAATTATGAGATCCGGATCAATTCTTCCTGATTTGCAGTCAACCACCAAGAAAAGGGAATAATGAGATTGACATAAACACCACTATTGAATATGGCAACTGTACGATTATACAATGTACATATAAGATTTTGGAGTTGATTATCATGCGCTGCTTTAAACAATTGACACAGACCGATAGGGTCAAATTGGAAACTTTATATGAGAAGAAAGTACCAATCAAGGATATAGCAAAGATCTTAAAAGTGCATATATCCACGATATATCGTGAAATAAAGCATGGTAAATATTATAAAAAGGTTGGCAATTCTCATAAAAGAACATACAGCTCTGATCTGGCACAACAACGTCATGAAACAAAGATGCGGTCAAAGGGAGTTGCCAAGAAAATATCTAGGGATCCACGTCTTGCCCGATATATTGAAAACAAGATTGCAGATGACAAGTACAGTCCTGCAGTTGTATTGGGAGAGATCAAACGTAAGAATCTGAAATTCCGAGAATCAATCTGTGTAACCACTTTGTATAACTACATCGATGCCGGTGTATTTGATAGAGTCACTAACAAAGACTTGATTGTCAAAGGGAAAAGAAAGCGGAAATATAAGAAGGTAAAGAAGAACAAGGGAGCAAAACGGATCGTAGGAACAAGTATTGAGAAACGTCCGGAATACATCTTGACCAGAGATGAATTCGGACATTGGGAGATGGATACCGTCAAAGGAAAGAATACATCCCACAGCAGTATGCTTGTTATGACGGAAAGAAAGACCAGGAAAGAAATCATCGTCAAGTTGAAACATCATTGTGCCGAAGCTGTTGTACAAGCATTAAACAATCTTGAAAAACGATTACAGGGGAAATTCAACATACTCTTCAGAACGATCACCTGTGACAATGGGACAGAGTTTTCCTATGCAGAAAAGATAGAACGATCCTGTACAGATGAAACACAGAAGAGAACGGAATTATATTTTTGTCATCCATATACAAGTTGTGAACGTGGCAGCAATGAAGTTGCAAACAAATTGATCAGAAAGTTTATCCCTAAAGGAACGGAGTTTGATGACTATCCTGAAAGCAAGTTTAAAACGATAGAAGAATGGATCAACAACTACCCAAGAAAACTATTTGATTATCAAACAGCAGAGGAGATGTTCATACAGGAACTTTCTGCAGTTCCCTGAACTGAAGGACATCGTTATTTGATAATACATACATTACAATCCGGAAACAAATCAGATCATTGGATAATGGTCTTTTAAAAGATGTATCAAATTGATAAAATAAACCTGCATGCAATACAGATAACTCTAAAATGTAACAAAACCAAGTTTCTTTCATAGAAAAATAAATATTTCTCTAAAAAATCAAAAAAACTTTGCGATATGTCTTGAAATTTCCGAAAAATCATCACGAAATAAAATGTATAAAAATATCAAAAAAAGTGATTGCAAAAGGGTTTTAGTAGTGTTACTATATTGAAGCACTCGTGTAGATGTGGAAGATTGCTGGCACGCCGATGTGCGTTGTCACAGCGTGGTGTGATAACCAGGGAACTTCCACGGAGCGATCCGCCACAAGATGGCGGAGTGAATATAAGGAGGAAAAATTCATGGCAAAGAACTCAGTAAGAATTCGTCTGAAGGCTTACGAGAACAGAAGCTTAGACGCTGCTAGCGAAAAGATCGTTAAGACAGCTACAAGCCACGGCGCAAAGAAGATCGTCGGACCTGTTCCGCTGCCTACTGAGCGTGAAGTGATTACAGTACTTCGCGCTGTCCACAAGTACAAGGATGCTCGTGAGCAATTCGAAATCCGTACACACAAGAGATTGATCGAAATTATCGGCCCATCCGCAGAAACAATCGATGCATTAAGTAGATTGGATTTGCCTTCTGGAGTTGATATCGAAATCAAGTTGTAGAAAGGAACAGAGGTAAATACAAATGAAGGGTATTTTAGGACGTAAGCTTGGTATGACCCAGGTATTCACGATCGAAGGAACTCTGATTCCTGTAACAGTGATCGATGTAAAACCGAACGTTGTACTACAAAAGAAAACAAAGGAAGTTGATGGCTACGAAGCAGTTCAGCTAGGTTATGAGGATGTTAAGGAACAACGTTCCAACAAGCCTGCTATCGGACATGCTAAGAAAGCTAATACAGCTCCTAAGCATTACATCAAGGAACTCAGAGCTGATGAAATGATGAACCTTGAAGTAGGTGCTGAAGTTAAGGCTGACTTGTTCAAGGCTGGTGACGTTGTAGACGTACAGGGAACAAGTAAGGGTAAGGGTTACAGCGGAACCATCGTTCGTAACAACGCTGCTCGTGGACCAATGACACACGGTTCAGGCCATCACAGACATATCGGTTCTCTTGCAACTAATGGTCGTAACAACGGCGTAGTTAACAAGGGTACAGTAATGCCTGGTCAAGAAGGTGTTTACACAACAACTAATCAGAACTTAACAATCGTTAAGGTTGACGCTGAAGAAGGATACATCCTTGTTAAGGGCAATGTTCCAGGACCACGTAAGGGATTGGTTGTTATCAAGACAACAGTTAAGCCAGTTAAAGAAGTTGCAGTTCCTGAATTAATTTCTTATGAAGGCGTTTCTGTTGCAGAGGAACTAGAAAAGGTTTCTGAAACAATCGAAGCTGAATTAGCTGCAGCACCTGTAGCTACAGAAGCTGAAGGAAAGTAGAGGATTTGATCAATGGCTAAAATTGATGTATTCAATCAGGAAGCTAAGGCTGTTAAGTCCATCGAGCTATCTGATGCTGTATTTGGTATCGAACCAAATCAGCAAGCAATGTATGATGCGATCCTCGTCTACCAGGCTGGTTTAAGACAGGGAACACACGCTACATTAACTAGAGCTGAAGTATCCGGAACAGGCAAGAAGCCATTCCGTCAAAAGGGTACTGGTCGTGCTCGTCAGGGTTCTACACGCGCTACACAGTGGAGACATGGTGGCATCGCATTTGGACCACAACCTCGTAAGTATGATTTCAAGCTAAACCGTAAGGTTCGTCAGCTGGCTCTGCGTTCTGCATTGAGTGAAAAGCTTCAGGAAAGTTCATTAACTGTTCTTGAAAACTTATCATTCGATGAGATCAAGACAAAGAAGGCTGTAGCTTTAATGAATGCTTTCGGATTCGACCGCAAGACATTATTTGTGGCTGAAGCTGATGAAGACTTCGACAATGCATATGTTTCAATGAGAAATATTCCAAATGCATTAGTTGTAACGGTGTCAAGCTTAAACGTTTATGACATTGTAAATGCTGATAAGGTAGTCTTCACAGAAAAGGCTGCTGAAAAGGCTGGGGAGGTATTTGCATAATGAGCGCACGTGACATTATCGTTAGACCACTCGTAACAGAAAAGACTATGAAGCTTCAGGACAGCTTCAACAAGGTAACATTTGAAGTTGCTAAGAACGCAAACAAAGTTTCTGTTGCTCAGGCAATCAAGGAAATCTACAACATTAAAGTAGAAGGCGTTAACATCGTTAACGTTCATCCTAAGAAGAAGAGAATGGGCCGCTACGAAGGTACAACATCTGCTTATAAGAAGGCAATTGTTACATTACCTGAGGGTGCTTCAATCGATATCTTCAATAGCGAGAAATAAGAGAATTAACTATCGGAGGAATTCGCTATCTCCGGAAAATTGCGAAAGGAAAGTAAAAGAAAATGGCAATCGTAAAATACAAGCCTACCAGTGCCGGACGTAGAAATATGTCCACTCTGAGTAATGACCGTATTACAAAGTCAACTCCAGAGAAGAGCTTGCTTGCTCCACTAAACAAAAAGGGTGGACGCAACAACACAGGACGCATTACTACTCGTCATCAGGGTGGAGGCGTTAAGCAAAAGTACAGAATTATCGACTTCAGAAGAAACAAGGACAATGTTCCTGCTAAAGTTGCTGGAATCGAATATGATCCAAACAGAAATGCAAACATTGCATTATTGCACTATTTAGATGGTGAAAAGCGTTATATCATCTGTCCAGCGGACTTACACGTTGGTGACACAGTCATCTCTGGTGAAGCGGTGGATATCAAGATTGGTAACGCGATGGAATTGAAGAACATTCCGGACGGAACTGTAGTTCACAACATCGAACTTACAGCTGGTAAGGGTGGACAGATGGCACGTGCTGCTGGATGTTCTGCTCAGATCCTTGGTTCTGAAGGAAACTTCGTAACTCTCCGTTTATCATCTGGTGAAGTTCGCCGTGTTCATAGCAACTGCCGTGCAACAGTTGGTGCAGTTGGTAACGGTGATTATAACTTAATTAGTTTAGGTAAAGCTGGTCGTTCCAGATGGATGGGTATCCGTCCTACAGTACGTGGTTCTGCAATGAACCCTGTTGATCACCCACACGGTGGTGGTGAAGGTAGAGCGCCAGTTGGACGTAAGTCACCTATGACACCATGGGGCAAGAAGGCTATGGGTGTTAAGACTCGCAAGCCAAAGAATAAGAGTAACCAGTACATCGTCAGAAGACGTAATGGAAAATAGTTGAAAGGAGAACATAAAAAATGTCAAGAAGTTTGAAAAAAGGCCCATTCTGTGACGCTAGCTTATTAAAGAAGGTTGAAGCACAGAATGAAGCACATAAAAATGAAGTAATTAAGACATGGTCTCGCCGTTCAACGATTTTCCCTAGCTTCGTTGAGCACACATTCGCTGTTCATAACGGTAAGGAACATGTTCCGGTTTATGTAACAGAAGACATGGTTGGACACAAGCTTGGTGAATTCGTACCAACACGTAAGTTCGGCGGTCATGGCGACGACAAGAAGGCGTAAGGAGGAAAAATAACATGGATGTAAGAGCAACAGCAAAGACAGTTCGTTTCACTCCTCGTAAAGTTCGTCTTGTCTTAGACATGGTACGTGGAAGAAGCGTTGAAGAAGCATTGGCAATCTTAAAGTTCACTCCTAACCACGCAGCTACAGCAGTAGCTAAGGTTGTAAAGAGCGCAGCTGCCAACGCAACAAATAACAATCAATTAAATGCAGAGAACCTATATATCAAGGCTTGCTATGCAAATGAAGGCGTAGTCCTTAAGCGTTTCATGCCTAGAGCTAAGGGTAATGCGGCACAGATTTTAAAGAGAACAAGCCACATCACAGTTGTGGTTTCGGATGAGAAGTAAGGGAGGAAGGTCAGAACATGGGACAGAAAGTTAGCCCAATCGGCATGCGCGTCGGCGTAATCCGTGACTGGGATTCTAGATGGTACGCAAATAAAGCTGATTTCGGAGATCTTCTGAACGAAGATGTCAAGGTTCGTAATTTCTTGGAAAAGGAATTAAAGGATGCATATATCTCTCGCGTAGAGATTGAACGTACAAGCAAGAAGGACGTTAAGGTTATCGTTCGTTGTGCTCGTCCAGGTGCTATGCTTGGAAAAGATGGCGACAAGGATAAGATGGAAGTTCTGAAGAAGAAGTTATCTAAGTTAACAGGTGGCAAGAACGTTAAGGTTGACGTAATTGCTGTAGCAAATCCTGACTTAGATGCTCGTCTTGTTGCACGTCGTATCTGTGAACAGTTGGAAGCACGTCAGTCCTTCCGTATTGCACAGAAGAAGGCAATTCAACAGACAATGCGCTCTGGTGCTAAGGGCATTAAGACATTGGCTAAGGGCCGTTTAGGCGGTGCAGAAATCGCCCGTCAGGAAGGTTATGCAAGAGGTGTTGTTCCTCTTCATACACTCAGAAGTGATATTGACTACGCTGCTGAAGAAGCAACTACAACTTATGGTAAGTTAGGTGTTAAGGTTTGGATCTGCCGTGGTGAAGTTCTTCCAGGGCAAATGGTTAAGGAACCAGAAGCTCCTAGCCGTCCAGCAAGAAATGACCGCAGAAATAACAGACGTGGTGGCCGTAATGACAGAAAGCCGGCAGGCAATCGCGCTGCACGTCCTGCTCAAGTAGAAGCTGCTCCTGTAGCAGAAGAAGCTAAAGGAGGTCAAGAATAAATATGTTAATGCCAAATAGAACAAAATACAGAAGACCTCATCGTTTAAGTTATGAAGGAAAGTCACGCCCGAAGAGCTGTCGGCCATCGCCTTCGGTTACACGAAGCTCTTGGAGGAGAGCAACGACGTCCTGAAGGAGATGAAAGACGTGGTAAACATCACGACGCTCTCGATGACCGACAAGGAACGCATGGACGTGGTGGACAGGTGTTACAACCGCGTGCGCAACTACCGCAATCTGGTAATGTACTACACCAACAAAAACATTTCGGTAAGCTACCTGCGGGCGAAGAAGAAAAACGACATGGACAGGGTGCTGGCACTCTACGGCAGCCGCAGCGAACGCTATTGGTAACACTTAACACGCTATGCCTATGATGTTACTTTCAGTAGAATTTGACAACCTGCACACCATTCTCCGCTCGCTTTACACGGAGATGATGCCGCTCTGCTCCAATATGGCAGGCGTAGCCAAAGGCATCGCGGGTTTGGGTGCGCTCTTTTACGTGGCCGTGCGCGTGTGGCAGTCGCTCGCCCGTGCCGAGGCCATCGACGTGTATCCTCTTTTGCGGCCTTTCGCCGTCGGATTTTGTATCATGTTCTTCCCGACCATTGTCCTCGGCACGATAAACGGGGTGTTAAGCCCCGTCGTGCAGGGCACGAACCGGATGCTCGAAACGCAGACGCTCGACATGAACAAGTACCGCGAGCAGAAAGACAAGCTCGAATACGAGGCGATGATGCGCAACCCCGAAACGGCCTACCTCGTCTCGAACGAGGAGTTCGACCGGCAGCTCGAAGAGCTGGGATGGTCGCCCGGCGATATGGTTACGATGGCCGGGATGTATATCGAACGGGGAATGTACAACATGAAGAAAGGCATCCGCGACTTTTTCCGCGAGGTGCTGGAGCTGCTTTTCGCTGCCGCCGCCCTGCTGATCGACACCCTGCGGACGTTCTTTCTGATCGTCCTCTCCATCCTCGGCCCGATAGCCTTCGCGATCTCCGTCTGGGACGGCTTCCACTCCACGCTCACGCAGTGGATATGCCGCTACATACAGATTTATCTGTGGCTGCCCGTCGCCGACCTGTTCAGCACGGTGCTGGCGAAGATTCAGGTGTTGATGCTGCAAAACGACATCTCGGAATTGCAAAACAACCCGAATTTCTCGCTCGAAGCCTCCAACGGTGTATATATTGTGTTCCTTATCATCGGCATCATCGGTTATTTCACGATTCCGACCGTCGCCGGATGGATTATCCAAGCCGGAGGTTCGGGAAGCTACGGGCGTGCCGTAACGCAGCTCGCAGGCAAGGGAGCCGGAGTTGTGGGTGGCGTCGCCGGAGCAGCCGTAGGCAATGTGGCCGGGCGTGCCGGACGCGCGGGTGTGAATATGGGCAAGGCCGCATGGAATCACACCGCAGGCAAGTTGTTCAAACGAAAATAATCCTATAAAAGTTACAAGATGGAATTTAAGTCATTGAAAAATATCGAAACGTCGTTCAGGCAGATACGCCTGTTCGGTATCGTCTTCATCGCGCTGTGCGCTCTGGTGGCGGTGTTCTCCGTCGGGAGTGCCTACCGCTTCGCCGAGAGGCAGCGCGAGAAGATCTACGTGCTCGACGGCGGCAAGTCGCTAATGCTCGCCCTCTCGCAAGACCTCGCGCAGAACCGTCCGGCGGAGGCACGCGAGCACGTCCGCCGCTTTCACGAGCTGTTCTTCACCCTCTCGCCCGAAAAGAGCGCCATCGAGCACAACCTCAAACGCGCCCTGCTGCTCTCGGACAAGAGTGCCTACAACTACTACGTGGACTTCGCCGAGAAGGGGTACTACAACCGTATCATCGCGGGCAACATCAATCAGGCGTTGCAGGTCGATTCGGTGGTCTGCAACTTCGACCTCTATCCCTACGAGGTCAATACCTACGCGCGGCAGATGATTATCCGCGAGAGCAACGTAACGGAGCGGAGCCTCGTAACGCGCTGCCGCCTGCTGAACGCCTCGCGCTCGGACGACAACCCGAACGGATTTACCATCGAGGGCTTCACTATTCTGGAGAACCGCGACCTGCAAACATTGGAGAGATAGGCGTATGGGAAAGTGCATGAAACGTCTCCGCGATTGGACGGACAAGCAGGACGGGCGGCTCCGGGCTTGGCTCGAAGCGTTCCCGCAGCGGACGAAACTCGCCGTCGTTCTCGTGGTCTTCGCCTTTTTCGCCGTTTGCGCCCTCCTCACGTTCGGGGCGGCACTCTACGAAATCGGGCGGGAAAACGGACGGCGGATAGAGATCGAACATATCAGACAGTTAGACCTGCCCCCAAAGCAGGACAGTATCAACCTTTATAAATATTACGATTATGGAACAAAAGGAACAGAACAAAAATCCGGCCTCCTCCCCGAAAGAGGCGAAGCCTGAACAGCCGCTCACGCCGCAGCAGCGGCAGAGGCGTCGCAAGATGCTCGTGTACCCGCTTATGGGTTTGCTCTTCGCGGGTTCGATGTGGCTGATCTTCGCGCCCTCCGAAAAGGAGAAGGCCGAAGCGACGCAGGGCATGGGGTTCAATACCGAAATGCCCCTGCCCGCCGAGTCGGGCATCATCGCCGACAAACGCGCCGCCTACGAGCAGGCGTGGATGGAGGAGAAACAGCAGGAGCGCCGCTCGCAGATGCACGACCTCGCCTCCTTGTTCTCGGACAAGGAGGAAGAGCCGCAGGGCGGGCATGACGACTTCGACCTGCTGAATCCCGAACCGGAGCAGCCCGCCCGCTCCTACGGCGGCGGTTCACGGCAGACGATCCGCTCCTCGGCCTCGGCCTATCAGGACATCAACCGCACGCTGGGCGGTTTCTACGAGCAGCCCGCCGACGATCCCGAAAAGGAGGAGTTGCGCGAGCGTGTCGAGGAGCTGGAGGCGATGATGGCGCAGCAGGCCGCGCCTTCGGGCACGTCGCTCGACGATCAGGTCGCCCTCTTGGAGAAGTCCTACGAGCTGGCCATGAAATATATGCCTGCGGGACAGAACGGCACGCGGCAGCCATCCCCGGCAAGCGACGACAAGAGCGGAAAGGCGCAGGTACGCAACGGTAAAGCGGTGGCGATGCCCGTGCAGCAGGTAACGACGCGGGTGGTGTCGGCACTGGCGCAGCCGATGAGCGACGCGGAGTTTGCCACAGCGCATGGCAGGGAGCGCAACTACGGTTTCCACACGGCCATCGGGAGCGCAAGCACCGCTGAAAAGAATACCATTGCGGCCTGCGTACACGCCGACCAGACCATAACCGAAGGGCAGGCCGTCCGCCTGCGGCTGCTGGAGCGGATGGAGGTGGCCGGAACGCGCATCCCCCGCAACACGATTGTCGTGGGTGCGGCACGGGTGCAGGGCGAACGCCTCGGCGTGGAGATCACCTCGCTCGAATACATGGGGACGATCATTCCGGTCGAGCTTGCCGTGTTCGACAGCGACGGACAGGAGGGCATCTTCATCCCGAACTCGATGGAGGTCAGCGCGGTCAAGGAGATTGCCGCTAACATGGGTTCGTCGCTCGGTTCGAGTATCAACATCTCCACCGACGCGGGGGCGCAGCTCGCCTCCGACCTCGGAAAAGGCGTGATACAGGGAACGAGCCAGTACATCGCCCAAAAGATGCGCACCGTAAAGGTGCATTTGAAAGCCGGATATAAAGTCATGCTTTATCAGCCGGAGAATTAAAAACATTTATAAACCACTAAATCCACAGTAAAATGAAAAAGATTTTTGTAATGATGTTCGCCCTTTTAACGGGCATCGGTGCAGCCAATGCACAAGAGCAGGTAACGACGGAGAACGGCACGCAGCAGGTAGCCAGTAATGCGGAGCGCAGCGCCGGCACGGAGCAGGAGCCGGAGAAGATCGTCTTGGAAAAAGAGGTCTATCCGCAGGCAGAGGCCGATGGCGACCTCTACCACGGCCTCACGAGGAAACTCACGTTCGACCGCATGATACCCCCGCACGGGCTGGAGGTTACCTACGACAAGACCGTCCATGTCATCTTTCCGGCGGCGGTGCGATACGTCGATCTGGGTTCGCCGAACCTTATCGCGGGCAAGGCCGACGGCGCGGAGAACGTGATCCGCGTGAAGGCCACCGTGCGCGATTTCCGTGCCGAGACCAATATGTCGGTCATTACCGAAGACGGATCGTTCTATACGTTCAATGTGAAATATGCCGCCGAGCCGCTGCTGCTGAACGTCGAGATGTGCGACTTCATCCATGACGGCAGCGCCGTAAACCGCCCGAACAATGCGATGGAGATTTATCTCTCGGAGCTGGGAAGCGAGTCGCCGCTGCTCGTGCGTCTTATCATGCAGTCCATCCACAAGCAGGACAAGCGCGAGGTGAAGCATATCGGCTGCAAGCGTTTCGGGATTCAGTATCTCCTGAAAGGCATCTACACGCACAACGGGCTGCTCTATTTCCACACGCAGATCAAGAACACTTCCAACGTGCCGTTCGACGTGGATTTCATCACGTTCAAAATCGTCGATAAGAAGGTCGCCAAGCGAACGGCCATCCAAGAGCAGGTCATTTTCCCGCTGCGAGTCCACAACTACGCCACGCGCGTGGCCGGAAAGAAGGACGAGCGCACCGTCTTCACGATGGCGAAGTTTACCATTCCCGACGACAAGTGCCTCGTCGTGGAACTGAACGAGAAGAACGGAGGCCGACACCAGTCGTTTACCGTCGAGAATGAAGACCTCGTGCGGGCGAATGTCATCGACGAACTCAAAGTGAAATAGCCATGAAGCGGTTTCTAATCATCCTCGTAGCGTCGCTCGCCCTCTGTGTGGGGCGGGCTGACGCCCAACGATGCCTCCCCAAGATGCGGGGCATCGAGCTGAAGGCGGGCATGGCCGACGGGTTCTACTCGCACGCCGACCGTGCCGAGACGGGTTACTATTTCGGGGCGGCGCTTGCCACCTACACCAAAGGCGGTAACAAGTGGGTGTTCGGCGGCGAGTACCTGCAACGATACAACCCCTATAAGGAAAGCCGCATCCCGACGGCGCAATTCACGGCAGAGGGAGGATTCTATTACAATTTCCTTTCCGATGCGCGAAAGATTTTCTTCGTCTATATCGGCGGCTCGGCTCTCGCGGGGTACGAGACCGTGAATTGGGGAGAAAAGGTGCTCTTCGACGGCTCGCGCCTCACGAGCAAGGATGCGTTCATATATGGCGGAGCGTTCTCGCTCGAAGTGGAAGCCTATCTTGCCGACCGTATCGCCTTCTTGGTGAATGTCCGCGAGCGGTGCTTGTGGGGCGGCTCTACGGGGCATTTCCACACGCAATACGGTATCGGGCTTAAATTTATCATCAATTAGGAGGATACTATGGTACTATTGGAATTGTTTTCGGGTATCGGCGGTTTTAGTAAAGGATTGCAGGCCGCCGGATACTCCTTTGAGAAAGTGTATTTCTCCGAGATAGAGAAAAATGCAATCGCCAACTTCAAATACAATTTTCCTTATGCAGAACATATCGGATCAGTTACAGACATTGCAAAGGTCGATATTGCACGACCGGACATTATCACTTTCGGAAGCCCTTGCCAAAATTTTAGCGTCGCCGGAAAAGGCGAGGGACTGCAAGGGAGGGAAAGCCGACTTGTCAGCTATGCCATTGAAGCTGTCAGACGGTTCAGACCTGACGTTTTTATCTGGGAGAATGTTAAGGGCGTGCTCTTCGCAAGACATCGCGCGGACTTTTGGAGCATTGTCAAAGCCTTTACCGACATTGGGGGTTATCGACTCGAATGGCAATTGTTTAATACACCATGGTTTCTACCCCAAAATAGGGAAAGGATATACCTTGTCGGACGTCTTGCAGAAAAATGTACCGCAGGTCTATTTCCTGTCTATCCGCCGTGTGGAGGGACTGTTGCGTTCCATCATGATGCACCCTCTATTCGTCCTTTCGGCACAATAACGAGGGGGTACGGTGAGCAGCCGAATACGGGGAGTTACCTGCTTACCTTACGTGCGGGAGAAACATTCGATGGAAAACCTAATGCAGACCAAAAAACGCGCATCCGTATGCTCACGGAAACGGAATGTGAAAGGTTGCAGGGATTTCCAGACGGTTTCACGCGGTACGGTATCTATGATGGCGTAAAGGAAGAAATTGGCAGAAAACACCGTTACGCCATGCTGGGAAATGCCGTGAGCGTGCCGGTCGTGGCTGAGGTGGCGAGGAAAATAAAGGAAACCACCTTATTCTGAAGCTATGGATATAGAGAGGATAAGAGGGCTTCCGATAGAAGATTTCCTCGCAAGGCTGGGGCATCATCCGGCCATGCGGAAAAGAAACGATTTGTGGTACAACGCTCCCTACCGTGAGGAAAAGACACCTTCGTTCAAGGTCAATACGGACAGAAATATCTGGTTCGATTTCGGGGCAGGACGCGGCGGCGATATTTTTACTCTTGCCGGGGAGCTGATCCGCAGTACGGATTTTCTCACGCAGGCCAAGTATATTTCGGACACGGCAGGCGGGAATTTCGTGCCGCTCCCCGCGCCGCGACCTGCAAAGGAGCGTGCCGCCGAGCCTGCCTTTCAGGAGGTCGAGCAAAAGACGCTGCTCTACGATGTGCTGAAAGACTATCTTGCGAAGCGTGGTATCCCTGCGGACGTGGCCGCCCGCCATTGTCGGCAGATCAGCTATCGTGTACATGGGAAACCCTATTTCGCTATCGGCTTTCAGAACGTGTCGGGAGGTTGGGAGCTTCGCAGCAAGTTGTTCAAGGGCTGTGTTCCCCCGAAAGACATCTCCCTCGTCTCACGGCAGCAGATGCCGACGGATGCCTGCGACGTGTTCGAGGGCTTCTTCGACTTCCTCTCCGCCGCGACGCTCGGAGTGGCCAACGGCAACGATGCGTTGGTGCTCAATTCGGTCGGCAATCTGACCAAGTCGTTCCCTTATCTGGACGGCTACGCGAAAATCAACTGCTGGCTGGACAACGACGGGGGCAGGACGTAAGACGTTCGAGGCACTGCGTGCCCGCTACAAGGAGAAAGTCATCGACTGCTCTGGGGTTTATGCCGGGAGCAAAGACCTCAATGAGCATCTGCAAAAGAAATTGCAGGAAAAAACGACGAATAATAAAACATTAAAATTCAAGTTATGATTAAAAGTTTCAATATCACAAGATTAGGTTTTTCTTTTTTCATCGGGATGATGGCCTGCCTGCTTTCATCCTGCGACAATGAGCTGGATATTCAGCAGGCATACCCGTTTACGGTGGAAACGATGCCCGTGCAGACGAAGATCGTAAAGGGCGAGACCGCAGAGATACGCTGCACGCTCCACCGCGAGGGACGCTATGACGGGACGCGGTACACGATCCGCTATTTCCAACCCGACGGCAAGGGGACGCTCCGCATGGACGACGGTACGGTGTTCCTGCCCAACGACCGCTATCCGCTCGAACGCGAGGTGTTCCGACTCTACTACACCTCCGCATCGACCGACCAGCAGACCATCGACATCTATGTTGAGGACAATTTCGGGCAGGTCGTGCATCGAAGATCAAATCCCGTCTGGCGGAGTTCCTGGCATTCGCTGCCATTGGCGTGGTAGGACTGCTGCTGACCATCGGCATTACCAAGCTGTTTGAGATCACCATGGCAGATGTGACCAGTGCGTACCAGATCATCAGTAAGGTAGTATCCACAGCCGTGGCGTTTCTGTGGAACTTCTTCGCACGGAAGTATCTGATCTATAGCAAGAAAGACGAGGCTTGACCACGGCAGAAACGGGAGTTGGGGAACGTCGTTTCTGGAGATCGGGATGGCTCTGGCGGGGGATTGTCTGCTGCTGTGTGCTGTGCGTCTGCCTGACGCCTATAACCTTTGGAGACGGCACACAGACATCGCCTTGGGCGGTGGGACTGCTGCTTGCCCTGATGTATGCCGGGCTTGCAGCGCTGATTGCCGGATGGCGTGGGCGTTCCGTGAGAGCGAATTTGCTGGGGTATGGCATGGCGCTTCCGGTGGGAATTGCCGGACTGCTGCTGACACTGCGTTTTTCTGCCACAACAGTGCTGACGCTGGGCGGTTTGGGACTGCTGGGCGCCGGCGGTCTGGTGCTGCTGGCGGGAAAGCGTTTCTCCGCCGGCAATGGGGGAACGATATGGCTCTTGCTGCTGGGGGGCTGGATGCGGTTTTGCTATGTGCTCTGCACCAGCGTTACTCAGCGGCAGCATGATGTGGGCGACTTTGTGGGAAACAAAGGACACGCCGGTTACATTCTCTATCTCTATCAGCACGGACACCTGCCGGATTTCGATGTGCGGGAGGTGTGGCAGTACTACCACCCGCCTCTGCACCACATTCGCTGTGCGATTTGGCTGCATGTGTGGGAATTTCTCGGTGTGGCGCATGATGCCGCCTGCGAGAGTCTGCAAATGCTGACGCTCTGCGACAGCTGGATTGCGCTGCTGCTCATTGCGCCGGTGACCGTGCCGCTGATTCAAAACATCGGCATCGAGATTCAGCGCGCAAAGAACATGCACCAGTTCCGCTCGAAGGTCTATTTCTGCATGGCCATCGGCAACGCGCTTGTGAGCATTCCGCTGGGCATGAAGTTCGGCGGCATCGGCTGCGCGCTGGGCACGGCGATCTCGATGGTCGTCGGCAACGGGTTCATCATGAACTGGTATTATCAGACGCACATCGGGCTGGACATGCGCTATTTCTGGAAGCATATTTTGAGCATCGTTCCGGCGATGCTTCCGGCTGTTGCGCTGGGGATTATCGCGGTGCGGCTGCACACGTTCACGGGCTATGCGGGCGTTGTGACGTTCGCCGTGCCGTATGCGGCGGTATACGCCGTCGGGCTGTATCTGTTTGCAATGGATGAGAGCGAAAAGAACATGGTGCACGGCGTGATGAGGAAGATTCGCAGATGAACGTTTCGGATATGAATCTCCGCGTGCTGCAAATCATGAGCATGGCGCTGAGCGGCTGGGCGCGGCAAATCGATGCGGCGGACGTGCAGACGCTGGCGCGGGAATGCGGCGTAGACGAGCGGGAAGCGGTGATCCAGCTGTTCGCGGCGCAGTGCGGCGTGGAGGACAGGGAAAAAATCGAGCGGTATTTCAGGCTGTCGATTGAAAAGGTCGATGCGGACGCGTTTTTGCGCAACCCCTATCTGCAAACCGTTCGCTTTCCACGGAAGACGCGCGGACGGTGGAAGCTCGATACGATGAAATATCAGCCGTATGAACTGTTTGTGCGCGACGAGCTGCTGATGATGCCCGA
>OLQM01002516.1_pt1 | contig 17828 bp, 15 predicted proteins | sample 1673161 | NCBI WGS metagenome assembly OLQM01 (sample SAMEA3136761, study PRJEB25190) | human gut metagenome | reverse complement strand
GATAAATTAAATCAGAATTTTGAGGTACACATAGAAATTGTTACGGTTTCTGTGTGTACCTTTTTTAATGCATTTTTCGATGAATGGGATAAAATTGCGTGCGCGGTACGGTCAAGTGTCCATGAAAGACGGAAAAATCTTAAATTTCCATAAAGTTTTTCTTGCATGGTCAAATATATGGTGATATAATTCAAAACAGCAACATATTAAAGTGTCAGTGGAAGCCAAAGCCGGCTGGGAACCCAGTTGGCTTTTTGTTACTTTTCAGTTCCTCTACATAATAAATGAACCTGCGGAATCTGGTGAAAATGATATACCGGGTGGAATGAATGGTAACGGAAGCTAATCTTATGAGCCGTAAGAGGGACGAAAGGACTGACAAAATATAAGGAGGATTTATTATGAAAAACCTGAAAAAAATCATCAGTGTTACTGCGGCAGCAGCAATGGTAATGTCAACAGTTGCACCTGTATCTGTATTTGCAGACGATGCTACATTTAAGATCGGTGGAATCGGACCTGTAACCGGAGCAGCAGCAATCTATGGACAGGCTGTAAAGAATGCAACAGAGCTTGCAATCAATGAAGTAAACGAAGACGGCGGAATCAACGGATATCAGGTAGAGTTCAAATTTGAAGATGATGAAAACGATGCTGAGAAAACCCTGAACGCTTACAACGCATTAAAAGACTGGGGAATGAACATCCTGGTTGGTACAGTTACTTCCACACCTTGTGTAGCTGTAGCAAATGAAACAGCAGCAGACAATATGTTCCAGCTTACTCCATCCGGATCTGCAACAGAGTGTGTTGCTAATCCGAACGTATTCCGTGTATGCTTCTCTGACCCGAACCAGGGTACTGCAGCAGCTCAGTACATTGGAGAGCATAAACTTGCTACAAAAGTAGCTATTATCTACGATAGCTCTGATGTATATTCATCAGGTATCACACAGAACTTCACAGCAGAAGCAGCTAATCAGGGTATTGAAATCGTATCTTCCGAAGCATTCACTGCTGATAACAATAAAGACTTCTCCGTACAGCTTCAGAAAGCAAAAGACGGTGGTGCTGAATTAGTATTCCTTCCGATTTATTATACAGAAGCTTCCCTGATCCTTGCACAGGCAGACAGCATGGGATTTGAAACTAAATTCTTCGGATGCGACGGTATGGACGGTATCCTTGGTGTAGAAAACTTTGATACATCTCTTGCAGAGGGGCTGATGCTTCTTACACCATTTGCAGCAGATTCTACAGATGAGAAAACCCAGAACTTTGTAAAAGCATACAAAGATGCTTACAAAGACACACCAAACCAGTTCGCAGCAGATGCTTATGATGCAGTATACGCAGTCAAAGCAGCAGCAGAAAAAGAAGATGTAAAAGCAGACATGGATGTTGCAGATATCTGTGCAGCACTTGAAAAAGGCATGACCGAGATCACACTTGAAGGTGTTACAGGTGACGAGATCACATGGACAGAAGACGGTGAGCCGAACAAAGCTCCGAAAGCTGTAGAAATCAAAGATGGTGCTTACGCAGCAATAGAATAATGAAATTGAAATAACTGAAAAGATTTCATAAGAAATAAAATGCGATTGTTCCTGGAGTGGACAATGGTTGCATGCCAACGGGGCTGTCTGAATTATGCAGACAGCCCTGTTGCCTAATACGTTATTACATTAATGCGTTAATGACAGATTTACTTTTGGCAAAATAAACAAGACAGATTTCGCTAAAGGCAAATCTGCCAGTTTTACACACAATAAAATTATTTAAATATAAGAAAGGAAAGACTTCTATGAGTAGTTTTATATCATATCTTATCAGTGGTATCAGCCTCGGAAGTGTATATGCGATCATCGCTCTTGGTTATACCATGGTATACGGAATAGCTAAAATGCTGAACTTCGCTCATGGAGATGTTATCATGGTCGGCTCTTATGTAGTTTATGTCGCAGTCAGCGGCATGGGATTAAATCCGATTTTAGCCATCCTGCTGTCCATTATCATCTGTACACTCATGGGCGTTGTGATCGAAGGCGTTGCGTATCGACCACTGCGTAATGCAGCTTCACCTCTGGCTGTTCTGATCACAGCAATTGGTGTCAGCTACCTGCTTCAGAACGTGGCCCTTCTGATCTGGGGAGCAGATACCAAATCATTCAGTAACGTGATCAGTCTTCCATCCCTGAAACTTGCAGGTGGTTCTATCGTGATCACTGGTGTAACCATCGTAACCATTATCGGTGGTATCCTGATCATGGCAGGTCTGATGCTCTTTATCAGCAAGACAAAAACAGGACAGGCAATGCTTGCCGTATCTGAGGATAAAGGCGCTGCCCAGTTAATGGGTATTAACGTAAACAAAACAATCTCTATTACTTTTGCAATCGGTTCCGGACTTGCAGCAATCGCAGGTGTGCTTCTCTGCTCTGCATACCCGTCTTTGACACCATATACAGGTGCTATGCCTGGTATCAAAGCATTCGTTGCAGCTGTATTTGGCGGTATCGGATCTATCCCGGGAGCCTTTATCGGAGGTGTTGTTCTGGGTATCCTGGAGATTTTTGGTAAAGCTTATATCTCTTCACAGATGGCTGATGCCATTGTATTCGGTGTTCTGATCGTAGTTCTGGTTGTGAAACCTACCGGTATTCTTGGTAAGAACATTCAGGAGAAAGTATGAGGTGGCAGACATGGAAAAGAAGAAATTAAACAAAACAACAAAAAGCAATCTCATTACATACGGAATGGTTCTTGCAGCATATCTGATCGTACAGGGAATGATCGCAGGGAATCTGCTTTCCAACCTGATGCAGGGTCTTCTGGTGCCTCTTTGTGTATATATTATCCTGGCTCTTTCCCTGAACCTGACGGTTGGTATTCTGGGTGAGTTAAGTCTTGGACATGCCGGATTTATGTGTATCGGTGCTTTCACCAGTGCAGCATTTACAAAGGCAACTATGGATACATTTACAAATGCAGGACTTCGTTTCTTCGTTGCTCTGATCATCGGAGCTGTATGTGCAGGTATCTTTGGATTCCTGATCGGTATTCCTGTACTTCGTCTGAAAGGTGACTACCTTGCTATCGTAACACTGGCATTTGGTGAGATCATTAAGAATATCATCAATGTGCTTTATGTAGGAATTGACAGCAACGGAATCCATTTTTCCATGAAAGACCAGATGTCTCTTGGAATGGAGCCTGGTGGAAAAATGATCATCAGTGGTGCCATGGGTATCACAGGTACACCGAGACAGTCAACCTTTACTATAGGTGTGATTCTGATTCTGGTTACTTTATTCGTAGTTCTGAACCTGATCAATTCCAGAGACGGACGTGCGATCATGGCAATCCGTGATAACCGTATTGCAGCGGAATCAATTGGTATTGATATCACAAAGTATAAACTGAAAGCATTTGCAATCTCAGCAGCATTAGCCGGTATCGGCGGTGTGCTTTATGCTCATAATCTTGCAACTTTAACAGCACTTCCGAAGAACTTCGGTTATAACATGTCTATCATGTTCCTGGTATTCGTAGTTCTCGGTGGAATTGGAAATATGCGTGGTTCTATTATTGCAGCAGTGATTCTGAACCTTCTTCCTGAGCTTCTGCGTGGACTCAGTGATTACCGTATGCTGTTCTATGCAATCGTGCTGATCGTAATGATGCTGATCAACTGGGCACCTAAGGCAATCGAGATGAGAGAGCGTCTTTTCAGTAAATTTAAGAAAAAGGAGGCATAAGCTATGGCATTGCTGGAAGTAAATCATTTAAATATTTCATTCGGCGGTCTTCATGCAGTGGATGATTTCCATGTCTCCATCGAGAAAGGACAGCTTTATGGTCTGATCGGTCCGAATGGTGCCGGTAAGACTACAATCTTTAACCTTCTTACAGGTGTGTATAAGCCGGACGAGGGAATCATCAATCTGGACGGACAGGATATCACCGGAAAGAGTACCATTGATATAAACAAGGCAGGAATCGCCAGAACATTCCAGAATATCCGTCTGTTCCATCAGATGAGTGTGCTGGACAATGTAAAGGCAGGACTTCACAATCATGATAAATACAGCCTTTTTGCAGGCATTGTACATACTCCGAAATACTTTAAGGTTGAGAAAACCATGAATGAGGAAGCAATGAAGCTTCTTAAAGTATTTGATCTGGACAAAGAGGCAGATATCCTTGCATCCAACCTTCCTTATGGTAAACAGAGAAAGCTGGAGATTGCCAGAGCACTGGCAACAAAGCCGAAGCTTCTTCTTCTGGATGAGCCGGCTGCAGGTATGAACCCCAATGAAACTGAGGAACTGATGGATACCATCCGTTTTGTTCGTGATAACTTTGATATGACCATTCTTCTGATCGAGCATGATATGAAGCTGGTTTCAGGTATCTGTGAGGAGCTGACTGTACTGAACTTCGGTCATGTTCTGAGACAGGGCAAGACTTCAGATGTGCTCCATGATCCGGAAGTTATCAAGGCATATCTTGGAGAATAGGAGGAGAGACAGATGGCATTACTGGAAGTACAGGACATACAGGTTTATTATGGAATGATTCAGGCATTGAAGGGTGTTTCTTTCTCTGTAAATGAAGGTGAAGTTATTGCTCTGATCGGTGCAAACGGTGCAGGTAAAACAACTACCCTGCATACAGTGACAGGGCTTCTCCGGGCAAAATCAGGACATATTATTTATGACGGACAGGATATCACAAAGGTTCCGCCTCACAAGATCGTAACAATGGGTATGGCACATGTTCCGGAAGGAAGACGTGTGTTTGCAAATATGACTGTTCTTCAGAATCTGAAGATGGGTGCTTTTACAAGATCTGATAAAAATGAGATTGATGCGACCATTGAGAAAGTATATAAACGTTTTCCGCGTCTGAAGGAACGTCAGAATCAGACTGCAGGTACCTTAAGTGGTGGTGAGCAGCAGATGCTCGCCATGGGACGTGCGCTGATGAGCCAGCCGAAGATCATTCTGATGGACGAGCCGTCCATGGGCCTTTCACCGATCTTTGTAAATGAGATCTTTGATATCATTAAAGAGGTAAGTGAGAGTGGCACAACGGTTCTTCTGGTTGAGCAGAATGCGAAGAAGGCTCTTTCTATCGCTGACAGAGCTTATGTCCTTGAGACCGGAAGGATTACACTGGAAGGTAAGGCAAGTGATCTTCTTCATGATGAATCTGTTCAGAAGGCTTATCTTGGAGAATAAACAGGAGGGGTTTTATGGAGAATTTTGTAATTACCATTGCGAGACAGTATGGAAGCGGTGGACGTACCGTCGGTAAGATGCTGGCAGAGAAACTGGGAGTTTCTTTCTATGACAAGCAGATCATTCAGATGGCTTCTGATGAGAGCGGGATTGATGTGAAGCTTTTTGGACAGGTGGAAGAAGGCTCCAGTGTGAAGGCATCTCTGTTTAATAAGACAGGGTTATATAAAGGAGATCTGATTGCACCGGATCAGAAGGGGTTTGTTTCTGATGAGAATATTTTTAATTATCAGGCGAAGATTGCAACGGATCTGGCAGAGAAGGAATCCTGTGTGATCGTTGGGCGTTGTGTGAATTATGTGTTTAAGGACAGACCGAATACTTTGAGAGTGTTTGTTCATGCACCCTGGGAGTTTCGTGTGGAGAAGTCCAGAGAGAAGATCAGCGGCAGTGATGAGGAGATTGAGAAGTTTCTTCGCAGGGATGATAAGAGAAAGCAGGATTATTATCGTAAATTTGCCGGTGGGGACTGGAGTGATGCGACGAATTATGATCTGTGTCTGAATGCAGGAAAGCTTGGATTTGAGAAGTGTGTGGATGCAATTTTGGCGCAGATGAACGTTATGGGAATTAAATGATGAAAAGGGCAGTCTCTCTTTGGAGGCTGCCCTTTTTGGGATTAAGACTGGGATTTGATTTTGTTTTGGTATTCTTTTAAGGTTTTCTCGTAGCCCATTTCTGAGAGTTCGTAGAAGTGTTCTCCCTGGATTTCGGTGGGGAGGTATTGTTGGTGTACGTAGTGGTTTGGGTAGTCGTGGGCGTATTTGTAGCCGATGCCGTGGCCCAGTTTTTCGTGGCCGCCGTAGTGGGCGTCCTGGAGGTGTGGCGGGACTGTGGTTTTTGTGCGTTTGACGGAGTCCATGGCAGCGAAGATGGCGTTGACTGCGGAGTTGCTTTTGGGGGCGCAGGCCATGTAGGTGACTGCCTGAGAGAGGATGATCTGGGACTCGGGCATTCCTACGCGTTCTACTGCCTGGGCTGCGGCGACTGCTACGCAGAGGGCCTGTGGATCGGCGTTTCCGATGTCTTCGGAGGCGAGGATCATGATTCTTCGGGCTATGAATTTGACGTCTTCTCCGGCGTAGAGCATTTTTGCAAGGTAGTAGACTGCTGCGTCAGGGTCTGAGCCACGCATGCTTTTGATGAAGGCGGAGATGATGTCGTAGTGGTTGTCTCCGTTTTTGTCGTAGCGGACGACGCGTTTCTGGATGCACTGAGATGCCACATCCAGGGTGATGTGGATGAGACCGTCTTCGCTACGGGGGGTAGTGAGGATGCCCAGTTCGATGGCATTGAGGGCATTTCTGGCGTCGCCGCCTGCCATGTCTGCAAGGAAGTCGAGGGCGTCTTCATCTATCCGGGCTTTATAGTTTCCCATTCCTTTTGTTTGGTCGTTGACTGCGCGAAGGATGAGTTCTTTGACTTCGGAGATCTCCAGGGATTTCAGTTCGAAGATGATGGAACGGGAGATTAAAGCAGCGTTGACTTCGAAGTATGGATTCTCTGTTGTGGCACCGATGAGGATGATGGTTCCGTCTTCTACGAATGGGAGGAGATAGTCCTGCTGGCCTTTGTTGAAGCGGTGGATCTCGTCTATGAAGAGGATTGTTTTTTTGCCGTACATACCCAGGTTTTGCTGGGCTTCTTTTACAACTGCTTCCATATCTTTTTTGCCTGCTACAGTGGCGTTGATCTGGGTGAATTCTGCACTGGTAGTGTTGGCGATTACTTTTGCCAGGGTGGTCTTGCCGGTTCCGGGAGGGCCGTAGAAGATGACGGAGGTCAGTTTGTCAGCTTTGATAGCCCTGTATAATAAGGTGTTTTTTCCGATGATGTGTTGCTGCCCTACAACTTCATCTAGAGTTGTGGGGCGTAGTCTGGATGCCAGAGGGGATTCCTGGTCCAGGGTTTTTGATTTGGCGTATTCAAATAAATCCATAGTTTTTTCTCCATAGAATATGATGATAAAACAGTCACATTTCATTTCGTGTTTATAGTAACATAAAGCATTTCTGACAAATTATAGCAAGTCTCTTAATCAATATACATTATTTACGAGGAGTGCTATAGAACGTATATTTGTTTTAGTATAACGTATCCCTGTTTTTTTGTAAAGATTAGGAAATAAAAAGGAAGAGCATTATAAGAGCTCTTCCATTATTTTACCGTATATTTCCTGGTAATGTGTGGACCATTTTTTACAGATCGACTGTGCTGCCTCAAGGTTAGGAGCTGCGATGTTCAGGTCGATGAGGGAGTTGCCCTTTTCGATGAGCTGGCATCTTACAGAATAGGTTCCCTGTTTGGTGATGTAATAATCGGCAGGAGTGACGATTCGCTCCTGGGCTTTGAAGCCGGTAGATTTCAGGTATTCTCTGACTTCCTGTTTGATCTCAGGAGAGAGATCTTTCTGGAAAAAGGAGAGAGTCTTTATGCCATCTTCGGTAATCCGGTAATGGGAGACATTGGAACGGGTGTCCATGGTGATCAGTTCTGCCTCTACCAGTTCTGAGATTGCCTGCTGGAGATGGAAATAGTTTGTATATTCCCGGTCCAGGATAAATTCTGAAATCTGCGAATTTGTCAGGGTATTTTCGGTATTCTGAAGCATGTATAACACGATTAATTTGTAAACTGTGAATGGTGTTGCCATTTTATCCCTCCTTTGCATAGAGTAGCAGAGAATCTTTTAGTGTGAAAACAGTCTTCCCTGGTAGCTTTGTTCTTCTTTCATCCTGTGATGCAGCATATTTAATACTTCACGTTTACGGCTTGCCCACAGTGGTGCGATCAGCAGATCTTTGGGGCCGTCGCCTGTGATGCGGTGTATAACCATATCCGGTCTGAGATGTTCCAGACAGTTTATAAGGAGAGAGATGTATTCATCCCGTTCGTAAGTCTGAAACAGTCCTTTCTCGTAATCTGCTGCCAGATCAGTGCCGCGAAGCACATGAAGTAACTGCAGTTTGATTCCCTGAATATCCATATGGTTGAGGTATTCCATAGTTTCCAGAATATCTGCTGTGTTTTCACCGGGCAATCCGAGGATTGTATGCACGATTACTTCGATATTTTCTTTTCGCAGGCGTTTTACGGCATCATCAAAAACGCAGAGAGGATATCCCCTTCGGATATACCTGGCAGTGGACTCATGGATCGTCTGAAGTCCAAGTTCAATCCAGACAGGTTTCTGTTTATTTAACCGGGACAAAAGTGTCACGATTTCAAGACTGAGGCAGTCTGGTCTGGTGCCGATGGAAAGAGCAACTATCTTTGGATGAGAGATTGCTTCTGTAAAAATTTTCTCCAGATATTCCACAGGTGCGTAGGTATTTGTGTACGCCTGGAAATAGGCAATATATTTATGAATCGGACGTTTCTGTGAAAGGATACTGATCTGGCTTTCTATCTGGTCAGTGATGGAAAGTGCGGCATCTGCAGCGAAATCTCCGCTTCCTCCTGCGCTGCAGAAGATGCAGCCGCGGGTTCCAATCTTACCGTCCCTGTTGGGACAGGACATGCCGCCATTTAGCGTGACCTTATAAACCTTTTCTCCAAACCGCTCTCTCAGCATATAGTCCAGAGAGTGGTAGGGTTTCTCTCCCCATTTGGTCATACTGTGTGATCATTTTCTGCTGATGAAGTTTCAGCAGAGTTTCCGTTCTGAAGGTCTGTATTCTGGGTATCTGCATCAGCCGGAATATAATTATCAAAAATCTTTACCAGAAAATGTCCGTTGATAAATGCCTCCAGTGCAAATCCAAACATGCACAGAAGCATGATGGCCATGGACTGTATGCGGAAACTTTTGATAAAAAACACGCCTGCAGGTAACAGAGTGATGACTGCCATCAGGACTGTATACGGAAGATGACGGATAGCCATCAGGAATGCATTGCGGAAGGTGTTTTTGATGGAGTTGTAGAATTTGGCAAGCACCGGATAAATATACAGAAATACCATCATATAAAGGATAGCAAATGCAAAGAAAACGATATACAATACCTGAGACATTGTTCCGCCGATATTACCTACAATACGCAGATCCATGTAAAGGATAGCTGCAACTGCAAGCATGATAAGATTGATGACAGTTGCCTGTTTGAAGTTCTGCTTAAAGGATTTGAAGAAGCTTCTGATAATATAAGATTCTTCGTTACGTGCCATTTTCAGTGTGACATAGTGGAGTGCAGTCAGTGACGCACCAATAGTCACGATCGGCAGACAACAGATCAGAAAGACCACATTAAGCATAATGAGATCAGCCACGCGTCCCATGACGGTGAAGAATTTGTTGTCCATGTTAAATAGTCTGTCCATTCGTTTAATTACTCCTTTTGTATATAATGATGTACAGCATACTCTGCGGATAATCCTGCTACAGAGAAATCTGTACAAGCTTTGTATAACAGTATAACGAATCAGGCAGGAAAAAGCAAATCTTTTATGTGAGCAGGAGCTGGTCTGCAGTGACAAAAACATAGCCTTTTTCAGTAAAAAGATCAGCGATTTTCAGGGCTGCATCCACAGATGTCTGATAGCCGTCATGCATCAGGATGATAGAACCGTCATGCACCTGTTTCTGGGCGATAGACAGGATAGAATCGATGTTTTTGCTTTTCCAGTCCAGGGTGTCTACATCCCAGAATACGGGAAGCATGGTGACAGAAAGTTCCATATCCTTGATCCATGCGCCGAAAGGCGGTCGCACATAAGAAGGGTAAATTCCGGAAGCTTCATAGATTCTGTTATTTGTTTTTTCAATTTCCAGTCGGGCCTTCTCCGCCGGGATCTTGTCAAGCTGTACATGATCCCAGGTGTGATTTCCGATAAGATGTCCGTCTTTTCGCATTTGCAGGAGTATATCTTCGTTTCCTTCAATGTTCTCGCCTATCAGAAAGAAAGATGCCCTGATGTTTCTTTTTTTTAATCCATCCAGAAGCATGGGGGTATACCGGGCATTAGGACCGTCATCAAAGGTCAGTGCGATTCTGGGAGGTTCTTCGACGGGAAGCCCGGCGGTGGTGTCAGTTGAAAAATCCTCAGAAGCTGTAGCTTTTGCAGATGCCTGTTTTACAAGGGAAAGCATACCGGGACCTGCCAGTGAAGTAAGGAACTGTGTGCGTCTGTAAACAGAAGAAAAAAGCAGAAAAAAAATCATGCATAATATTTCAAAAAATATTAAAGTCCGCTTCATGCAAAGATACTCCTCATAAAAATATCTCTCTGATTCCGGAACACAGAGTATGAATATCTGTGTCAGAACGAAAGAAACAGCAGGTGGCAGATGTAATCATTACAGTATATGAAAAAAAGAAAGCAATTCATACCGATTTATTGTATAATAGATTCTGCAAAATATCGAAGAAAGAATTTACGGAGATTGAGATGAAAAAGAAACGGACAAAACTGCTGATTTTCTTTGCACTGGCAGGAATTTTAGTGCTTTTTTATATGATAGGAGAGTCTTATTGTGAGGGACTGTCCGGGGGGAGTAGTCTGAAAGAGAAGAATGAAGTTATGTGTAGATATAAATACGATATGATCGTAGACAGTCCGAATTCTTCTTTCTGGCAAGCGGTTTATGATTGTGCACAGGAATGGGCGCAGAAGAATGATGCAATTCTTGAACTGAGAGGCAGTGGAAGAGAGAGCGATTACAGTAAGCTTGATTATATGAATATGAGTATTGCTTCAAATTCAGATGGGATTATCCTGCAGTACAGTGGGGAGCAGGGACTGGAAGAGAAGATAAATGAGGCTGTTCAGAAAGGAATTCCGGTTGTTACTGTAATGGGAGATGCAGTTCACAGCAAGCGTCAGAGTTTCGTGGGTGTCAGTGATTATCAGCTTGGAAGTGTCTATGGCGAAAAGGTAGCGGAATATGTGACTGAGGATACGGAAAGTATTCTTATTCTGTTGAAGAAAAATATTGATGATATGAACCAGAGCCAGATATATACACAGATTAGCAACGCAGTCCAGGCAAAGGCGGGTCCTTCGCAAAATATCCAGATAACAGGAAAAAATCTTCGCTTAACAGGGACTTTTGAGACAGAAGAAGCGGTAACAGATATTTTTCAGCAGAGAGATAAAGTACCGGATATTCTTGTGTGTATGGATGAGGAAACTACAGAATGCGCACGTCAGGCAGTACTGGACTTTAATCTTGCAGGAAAGGTTACGATCATAGGATATTACAGCTCTGAAGATATTCTTACAGCAGTGGAAAAGGGAGTGATCTCTGTTACCTGTGATGTGGATACAGAGCAGCTTGGCAGATACAGTATAGAGGCTCTGACAGCATATCAGAAAGATGGAAGGACCAATTCTTATTATAATGTGGATATTAATTTTCTGGACAAGGATGTAGTACGGGAAATGAGAAGGAAGGGGGTGTCCGGATGAAGCAGCTGCGCTGGAAAGATTTTTCACTGGTCAGTAAAATCGTTATAGAGGTGGGTATGATCGCAGTCCTTCTTTTTGCCATGAATATGCTTTTTTATGTGCGGATCAATAATTCCATGCAAAAGATGGATAATGTTTATGCCAGTAATGCAGAGCTTACCGAACTTTCACAGGTATTTGAGAAAGTACAGGATAATATGTATAAGTATCTTAAGGTTAAGAGTTCTCAGACACTTCTTGATTATTATCAGAATGAGGCAAAATACAGAAATGAACTTGAGAAGCTTAATGAAGATAATATCAATGATTCCGTAAAGCTTCTGGAACGGAATATCCGGAAAATGTCGGAAACATATCTGGACTGTACTGCGGAAACGGTAGCTGCCAAACGAGGAAGGAACGTTGAGCAGTATAAGCGTAAATATGATGATGCAACAAAGCTTTACAGATATATCCAGTCATCTATTGACGAACTGAATAACCTGATGTTTCAGGAGAACTCCAGTACTTATGCAGTACTTCGTGCAGTGATGAGATATCTGGAGATAAGCAATTCAGTTATTATGATCATAATTGTAGCCGGTGGAATGCTTCTGCTCATCCAGGCCACCAGAAATATGTTTGTTCCCCTTTCCAATATGGCAGAGACAGCACAACTGGTAGGTCAGGGAAATTTCCATGTAAAGATGCACGATACAGATGCACAGGATGAACTGGGAACAGTAACCAGAGCGTTTAATACAATGGTAGAGAATCTTGATCTGTATATGGCAAGGACGAAAGCAAGTATGGAGAAAGAGCAGCAGATGATGGAGAGGGAGCTTCTTATGGAAAATCATCTGAAAGAAGCACAGCTGAAATATCTTCAGTCACAGATCAATCCGCACTTTCTGTTTAATTCCCTGAATGCAGGAGCACAGCTTGCAATGATGGAGGATGCAGAGCAGACCGGGATTTTTGTAGAGAAAATGGCGGATTTTTTTCGCTATAATGTAAAAAAAGGACAGGAAGACGCCACATTGGGAGAAGAACTGGAGGCTGTTGATAACTATATTTATATTCTGAATGTCCGGTTCGCCGGAGATATCCATTTCAGCAAGGAGGTGGATGAATCACTGGAGAATGTGCGTATGCCAAGTATGATCTTGCAGCCGGTTGTGGAAAATGCAGTCAATCATGGAATACGTGACATTGAATGGGAAGGAAAAATACATCTCACAGTTACAGGAGATGCAGATTATATACGTATCAGCGTGAAAGATAATGGAAAGGGAATGACGCAGGAACAGATAGAGTGTGTTCTGTCAGGAAACAGAGAGCACAGAAATGAAGAAGGTGATTCTACAGGAATCGGTATGAATAATGTGATCAGCCGTCTGGAGCTTTATTATGAGGAATCAGGGCTTATGGAAATTAACAGTGAAGGTGAAGGAAAAGGTACGGAAACGGTGATCTATATACCTGTGCGGGAAAACTAAGAGAAGTGTTATGGGAGTGAGAGAAGATGTATAGAATTTTGCTGGCAGATGATGAAGGTATCATGCTGGAATCATTAAAGAAAATTATTGAAACTGAATATGGAAATGAATGTGAGATCCACTGTGCAAAGTCCGGCAGAGTTGTGGTGGAGATGGCACAGGCATATTCGCCGGATATCTGTTTTATGGATATCCAGATGCCGGGAATAAGCGGAATCCAGGCAATCAGGGAAATTCAGAAATTTAACAGTTCAGCAGTTTTTGTGATCATAACTGCATATGATAAGTTTAATTATGCAAAAGAAGCAGTGAACCTGGGAGTTCAGGAATTTCTCACAAAACCTGTAAATAAGAAAGTAATTCTGGAAACCTGCGCGAAGATGATGACAAAGGTAGATCAGATACGGCAGAAGAGAAGCGATGATCTCCTGATCAGAGAGAAACTGGAGACAGTGGTACCTATGATCGAGAGCGGATATATCAATAATATTCTTCTGCAGGATGATTTTGTTACTTATCAGGATAATTATACACAGCTTCTTGATATCCGTCAGAAATACGGTTATATGATGGTCATAGAATTTGGAGATTCTATGGAAAATGGAGTACTCAGTAATGCGGTAGGTGCAAGTGTAAAGGCAAATAAATTTTATTCTACTTTTCGTGAAATAGCGCAGGGATTCTTTGAATGCCTTGTAGGTCCTATTATGGGAAACAGAATCGTACTGCTTGTTCCTTATGAAAATGCGAAAGAAGATTACGAAGACAGAGTTGCGATTGTCACAAGAGCCAGAAATATGGTGCATAAATTTGAAAACCGGATCGACAGTATGTTCCGCTGTGGAATCGGAAGAGTCAAAGAGCTTGGAAGTGTGAAGGAATCTTTTAAGGAAGCGGTGGTCGCACTGAGAGAGAGCATCAGTCATGTAGTGCATATCGAGGATGTACCGGCGGCACAGAAATATGACGGGGAATATCCAAGAGACCTGGAAATCAGATATCAGAAGAGGATTCTTGAGAAGGATGCTGCGGGAGCGATGAACTGCGCAGAGGGATTTTTTGAATGGATGTACAGTCAGCAAACTGTCACAAGAGAAGACATTGAGATTAAAATTTTGGAGATGGTGATGGATGCGGAACGCAGGGCCTTCTTTGCGGGAACTTTGAAATATAATGTTAACAGCAGGAGAAGTTATATCCGGGAGCTTCAGTCTTGTACGGATACAGGCAATCTGAAGAAATGGTTTCTGGATAAGACGAGAGAAATCTGTACGAAACTGGAGGACTCCAAAGAAAAAGAAGCTGGAAGTATTATTGACAGAGCAAAGGAATACATTAATGAAAATTTCCGCAGGGATATTTCTCTGGATGATGTTTCAAGAGAGGTAGATATCAGTCCGTATTATTTCAGTAAACTTTTTAAACAGGAAACAGGTAAGAACTTTATTGAATATCTTACAGAAATACGTCTGAAAAATGCCAGAGAACTTCTGCAGGATTCCAGACTTTCCATTAAGGAAATATGTGCACAGTCAGGATACGGTGATCCCAATTATTTCAGCAGGATTTTCAAGAAATATGAAGGAGTTACGCCTAGTGAGTTCAGAGAGAGGTTGGGCTGATGAAATTACATAAGACAAAAAAGAATTGCGGAAAGCTGCTGCTTGGAATACTGGCATTTTGTACAGGGATGATACTGCTGACAGGATGTGGTTCCTCTTCAGAACAAAAACAGAATAAGAATGAAGAAACAGCAGAAGAGAATAAGGAAGAGGATAAGGTTCAGATCGGACTTACAGTGGATTCTTTTGTTATAGAAAGATGGATCCGCGACAGAGATGTATTTGTGGCGACTGCCAGGGAACTGGGAGCAGAGGTAAATGTGCAGGATGCAGGTGCAGATGTCAAAGAGCAGATCAGTCAGATTGAATACTTTATAAGTAAGCAGGTGGATGTGATCGTTGTGATCGCAAGAGACTGTGGAGCACTCTCAGAAGCCATACAGAAAGCACAAAGTGCGGGAATTCCGGTTATTTCCTATGACAGAATGATCAATAATGCCAATACAGATCTGTACATTTCCTTTGATAACCGTAAGGTGGGTGAGATCATGGCACAGGCACTTGTCAATGCACTTCCTCAAGGAGGAGATGTCTTTATGATACAGGGATCCTCTTCAGATAATAATGTCCAGATGGTGAAACAGGGGTTTGATGATATGCTTGCAGACACAGATCTGCATGTGGTTTATGAAGCTAACTGTGATGGCTGGACAGCAGAACTGGCTGCTGGATATGTGGAGGAAGCCCTGGAAAAATATCCTCATGTTAAGGGGATTATGTGCGGAAATGATGATATTGCCAGTCAGGTTGTACAGGTACTGGCAGAGAATCAGCTTGCTGGAAATGTGGTTGTTGTAGGTCAGGATGGAGATCTTGCAGCCTGTCAGAGAATAGTAGAAGGAACACAGTATATGACTGCTTTTAAACCAATTGAAAATCTGGCAAGAAAAGCAGCGAAATATGCAGTGGAAATGGGTAGTGGAAAGGGAGTTGCAGAACTGGAAGATGTGACAGAAACAGTAAATGACGGAACTTATGAGATTCCTTCCTGCATTCTTGAACCAACTGCAGTGACAAAAGAGAATATAGATAAGGTGATTATTGAAGGAGGTTTCCACCGCAGAGATGAAGTTTATCTGAATGCGGATTACAGTTAAATAAAATATTCAGAGATTATCCGGCTGCCTTTGCAGATGTAGGAGTAAATCAGCATATAGCATTATTTTGCAACAAAAATGTCCTGTCCTGTGCAGGGCATTTTTTGTTTTTCTTAAAATGTCTTGCTTCTTGCCAACCATGTCCAGATATCTCTGTGCTATAGTAACATCATCAAGAAAACGTGAACAACGTAAAAAAGAAACGGAGGATTTTTACAATGAGAAAGAAAGTCGTATCAGCAATTCTTTGTGCATCAATGGTAGCAGGAATGGTAGTTATCCCGGGTGTAGCTGTTAAAGCGGATGATAAGAAACTGATCGGTGTTACAATGCCTACCAAAGACCTTCAGAGATGGAATCAGGATGGCGAGAACATGAAGAAAGAGCTGGAAGCAGCAGGCTACGAAGTAGACCTTCAGTATGCATCTAACGATGTAAGCACACAGGTTTCACAGCTTGAGAACCAGGTAGCCAACGGATGTGATCTTCTGGTTGTTGCATCTATCGACGGAAGCAGCCTTGGAGAGCCTCTGAAACAGGCAAAAGAAGCAGGAATCCCGGTTATCTCCTATGACCGTCTGCTTATGAACTCCGATGCAGTTACATACTATGCAACATTTGATAACTACAAAGTAGGCCAGAAACAGGGCGAATACTTAGTAGATGCACTTGATCTTGACAATCAGGACGGACCGTTCAACATCGAGCTGTTCACAGGTGATCCTGGTGACAACAACTGTAACTTCTTCTTCGGCGGAGCAATGGATGTCCTTCAGAAATACATCGACGAAGGCAAACTGGTAGTTAAATCCGGACAGACAGAGTTCGAGCAGGTTGCAACTGCTAACTGGGACAGTGCAAAAGCTCAGGACAGAATGGATACAATCATCGCTGGTAACTACTCTGACGGAACAAACCTTGACGCAGTTCTCTGCTCCAACGACTCCACAGCACTTGGTGTAGAAAACGCACTTGCAGCTTCCTACACAGGAGAGTATCCGATCATCACTGGTCAGGACTGTGATACACCAAACGTTAAGAACCTTGTAGCAGGAAAACAGGCTATGTCCGTATTCAAAGATACACGTGCTCTTGCATCTGCAGTAGTTAACATGGTTGACGCTATCATGAAAGGCGAAGAACCGGAGATCAACGATACAGAATCTTATGACAACGGCACAGGCGTTATCCCGACATACCTTTGCGATCCGGTTGTTGTAACTGTTGATAATTACAAAGAAATGCTGATTGATTCCGGATATTATACAGAGGATCAGATTAAATAATAAGAATTAACAAACTGTACAGGCGGGCGCAGTTCCCGCCTGTATTAATCAGTAATAAGTATTTATCTTACAAGAAGAACTATCTTAGAGAAATCTATCTTGGAAGAAATTTCCGTTTCTTTCCAAGACGTACTTAAATGCTTTGTTATGGAAAGGGAGGGAAATAGAAATTGGCTAAGATACTTTTGGAAATGAAGAATATCACCAAAACTTTCCCGGGTGTAAAGGCACTGGATAACGTAAATCTTCAGGTAGAAGAAGGCGAGATCCACGCACTGGTAGGTGAGAACGGTGCCGGAAAATCTACCCTGATGAATGTATTAAGTGGTATTTATCCGTATGGAACCTATGAAGGCAACATCATTTATAACGGTGAAATCTGTAAATTCAATACAATCAAAGACAGTGAAGAAAAAGGAATTGTAATCATTCACCAGGAACTTGCGCTGATTCCCTATATGACCATCGGCGAGAACATGTACCTGGGTAATGAAAGAGGTAAATCCTTCTCCATCAACTGGAATGAAACCTATGGAGAAGCAGACAAATATTTGAAAATAGTAGGACTGGAGGAATCCTCCAGAACTTTGATCAAGGATATTGGTGTAGGTAAACAGCAGCTGGTAGAAATCGC
>OLQM01002512.1_pt1 | contig 17847 bp, 21 predicted proteins | sample 1673161 | NCBI WGS metagenome assembly OLQM01 (sample SAMEA3136761, study PRJEB25190) | human gut metagenome | reverse complement strand
ACCCAGCACTTTGATCGATTCTATTACAGCAATCGACTTGACGGCAATTCAATGCATCACATTCATTGAGAATAAAACCAATTACGATGAATATGTGATGTCCGAAAAACAGCCGGGAGAGTTGGTGATCTATCACGGCGGATTCCTTAGTCCCCAAAAACGAAAGATGGTTACATTGATCGCTCATGCGGCAGCGAAAGGCGCTAAAGTGCGATTTTGGGCAGATATCGATGCGGGCGGTTTCCGAATGTTCGACAACTTGCAGAAGCTAATTTCTTCTGTGCTGCCCATGCGTATGTCAGGTGAACTTGTTGAAAAATTTTACGAACATGGTCTTATGCGCTCCAAAGAATACTTATCTGAGTTGGAAGCAGATTTAAAAAGCGGGAGATACTTACTGTTCAAAGATGCTATTGAAAAAATCCTAAGCTATGGCGTTACAATCGAGCAGGAGACGTTTTTGAACTGATTAGGGAAACATATTTACGCAGGGGATTGGATGTGCATCTACCGCTAAAATGCGGCTGATGGGCACAGCTATAATCCAGTGCGAATGTGCGGGGACAACCCATAAGTCAACAGCTCGCATTCTCAAGTGAAAGGATTGCCTATGGACGCACGAAAGCACTTAATCATCATAAAAGGAAAAGACCAGACGGACTCGGTCGCGAGCTTTCAGTTCCATGATGGGAAGTGCGAGGTCGTCTATACCAGTGCGCCCAATAAGTCATACAGCTTTCAGAGCAGTAATGTGGAGATACTGCCTCTGAAAAAGAAAATTGATCCTGCGCAGGTGATTGTCACCGCAAATAGGCAGAGCATCAGCGAAATTGATGAGCTTCTCGACTTCGGCGGATATTACCGCATTGTCCGCAACGGAAAGAAAGATTTATCATTCCGTAGGAGTGAAGTGCAGTTCCAGCAGAATTGCCTGACAGACGGTAAAAATCAAGAAGCATTCCAATATTTCAAGGAGACTGCCGCAGCAATTAGCCTCGAGGTGGAAGGCATCAACATTCTGAGCATGCAGTACGATGAGATCAAGCAGGTCAGCGAGGATACCGTGCTGGCAAGCTATCTTGCACCGCAGAAGGAAGTCAAAGTACCACAGATGCCGGAGGCGGTGATCTATCCGTTTGGCTTGAACCGGAGTCAGAAGCTGGCGGTGGAGCGGGCGCTTTCCTCCAAAATCAGCATCATTCAGGGCCCTCCGGGGACAGGAAAGACGCAGACGATTTTGAATATCATCGCCAATGTTATCCGGAGCGGGAAGACCGTGGCGGTCGTATCCAACAACAACTCTGCAACACACAATGTGGCGGAAAAGCTGGAAAAGAAGAATGCTGTTTTTCTGACTGCGTTTCTCGGAAGCCTTGCCAACAAGCAAAAGTTCTTGGAGGCTCAGACCGGTGCCTATCCGGATATGAGCGATTGGGAGATACCACCAGAGAAACGGCAGCAGCTGGATCAGGAGACAACCGCGCTTTCCAAAGAGCTGAATGAAATGCTCAATGCCAAGAACCGCATTGCGGAAATTGAGCAGGAATTTTTGCGATTGAATCCAGAGCAGCACTATTTTGAGGAGTATTATGCGACCTACGGCGATGCGCCGACAGAGAGTCTGGACAAGCTGTCCTCGCAGAAGATCCTTGCGCTCTGGATGGAATTTGAACAGCACGCAGAGTAGAGAGCCGTTTAGGACTTTTGCAAAAGCTCTCCATCATGTTCCGATTCAATCGCAGTGCGCTCAAACTGTTTCTTCGTTCCCCGGAACTGGTCATTCCCTATTTGCAGAGTCAGTTTTATGCCGTGAAGAGGCGGGAACTGGAGGCCGAAAAGCAGGAACTGAACCGCAAGCTGGAACACTACGCTTTTGACGCAAAGATGGACGAGCTTACCCAGAAGTCCCTGCGGTTGTTCCGGGCGGAGCTGGCAGCGCGGTATCACTGGCAGAATGACAGGCAACGTTTTGAAATGAGTGATTTCCGCCGGAATTCCGCAGTGTTTATCCACGAGTATCCGGTGGTACTCAGCACGACCTATTCCATTAAGGGAACGTTGAGCATCGATCATGTCTATGATTATTTAATCGTGGATGAAGCCTCCCAGGTTGATTTGGCCACTGGGGTGCTGGCATTTTCTTGCGCACGGAATATCGTGATTGTCGGAGACTTGAAGCAGCTTCCCAATGTGCTGACAGAGGACGACATCCGCACCAGCGATGCTATCTGGCAGAAGTATTCCTTGGATGAGCGGTATCGTTTTTCGACCCACAGTCTGTTGTCCTCTGCGTTGGAAATATGGCAGGACGCGCCTGTTACGCTGCTGCGGGAACACTACCGCTGCCACCCGAAAATCATTAACTTCTGCAACCAGAAGTTCTACCACGGGCAGCTGATCGTCATGACCAAAGACCATGATGAGCCGAATGTGTTGACCATGTACCGAACAACTGCGGGCAACCACGCCCGCGGTCATCTCAACCAGCGTCAGATCGATGTCATCCAGCAGGAGGTGCTTCCGCGGCTGCATCAGCAGAATTTCCAGAGCATCGGCATTATCACGCCGTACCGGGATCAGGTGACAGCCATCCGCAAGCAGCTGGGAGATACTTATGAGGTGGACACCGTCCACAAGTTTCAGGGGCGGGAGCAGGATGCCATCATTCTGACTTCGGTCGACAATGTCATCACAGATTTCGTGGATGATCCCCACATGCTGAATGTGGCAGTTTCCCGCGCAGTTCATTCGCTGGCGGTGGTCACATCGCAGGACCCGCGCAATGACCAAACCAACTACGGCGACCTAACGCGGTACATTGAATATAACAATTTTGAGGTTATCCAGAGTCAGGTCTACTCCGTGTTCGATATGCTCTATCAGGGCTATGCCGAGCAGCGCAGGGCATACCTGCAAAAACATAAGCGGGTATCGGAATACGATTCCGAGAATCTCATGTACTCTGTGATTCAAGAGGTGCTGGCCGAGGAGGTATTTTCCTCCATCGGCTGCGCGGTGCATGTTTCTCTTGCGACGCTGGTAAAGAATTATGAACCGCTGACAGAGGAAGAACGCAAATATGCCCACAATCCGTTGACCCATGTGGATTTTCTGCTGTTCAATCAGATGGATAAGCAGCCCGTGCTGGCGATTGAAGTAGATGGGACTGGCTTCCACGAAGCGGGGAGCAAACAGGCAGAGCGAGATATAAAGAAGAACTCTATTTTGAAGAAGTGTGCCGTTCCGCTCCTGCGCCTCCGTACAGACGGCAGTGGAGAAAAAGAGAAGATCAGGACTGCGCTAAAGGGAGAATGATTATGCAGAAGATTATTAGGAATGCGATTAGATGCAAGAAATGTGGAGATGTCATCGAGAGTAAAACTGTCCATGATTTCAAATTTTGCAGCTGTGGCTCATGCGCCGTGGACGGCGGCCACGATTACCTTCGCAGATGCGGAAATCGTGAGGACTGGGAAGAGTTGTCCAAAGCGGAAAAGGTGGAAGACAAAGATGCATTGACTTGATCTTGGCTTGCGGAAATTGGTGGTGCAAGGATGTCGCTTATCATCATTCGCAATGCCGCCACGAATTGCTCAGGGCTGGCATCGTTATAAAAAAGGACCTCTCAGCGTGGATGCAAACAGAAGTAAAAATTGCTTAGGGGTATAGTTAACCCGCGAGCCCGCACCATAAGTACCCCACATCCCCAAATAGCGACTGAGACGCATTGCTTCAGCCGCTATTTTTCTAAAAAGTTTCAGTAGCTGTTTCCGCCGAACTGTGGTATATGTTTGTGCTGCAAGGAGGCGAGCGCATGAAATACAAGCTACTGAAAGACCTATATGACTGCTTTTATATCCCACCTGAACTCCAGGCTCAGAAGCAGGAAATTGAGGAGTGCCATCAAGCACTTAGCGAGGTGTTGGGCAAACCGGAGCGTCGGCTGGTGCTCCAGATCATCGACGCAAAAGACCGTATTGCGGAGGAGACCTCCATCGACAGCTTTATCGCTGGATTTGAACTGGCGTGGAAACTCTCCGTAGAATTGAATCACTACGAAAACGAGCGCTCAGTCTCCTGTCAAACGGCAATGGGATCAGGCGCTCGTTTCGCATCTAAGGAGGAAGAGAAATGAAGAAACTCATCATAGTGACAATGATTGCCGCATGTGTCGCCCTGTGCGCCGCTGTGTGGCCACATGGCAACGCGGTCGAGGAAACACCCGTCCCAGCCGCAGAAACCGCTGTGAGCGCCAAGGAAGCGACCATTGCGGAAATTGAGGAACCAGCAACACTGGCAGAGAAGGAAAAAAGAACGATTCCGCAACAAGAAGCGCCCCAAGAAGAGCAACCTGAACCGAAGACAGGGCCTATTGAAACACCCGTAGCTTCCGAACTCCAGCTTTCCACGGGGCAGGCACCCGCTAAGAATTCCGCACCAGAGCCAACTCCGCCACAGCCTTCTAAAGAACTGCACCCCGGCGACAAAGTCTATGTGGCGGGCTTCGGATGGGTAGAGTACGAGGGACCTAATCACAGCAAAGATGGCACGGACATTTACGAAAACGGCAACAAAATTGGGATCATAGGGTGAAATATGCGGAAAACATTCAAAATGGGGTCAAGTCGCTATTGACAATCAAACTTTCTATGCTATTCTATAATGATTTAACCTCGATGTTGAATGGGTGGCATGGGCAAGAAGGAGAGTATGTATGGCGTATGAGTTTGTTTGCGAGTCCGAAGCAAAGCGCTATTGTTCGGATTGTTCAAGGACCCTTAAGAAAACCTGCGAGTTACTGAGGACGAAGGGGATTTCTGCACAGTTTTCGCTTGTTGGAAGCGGCGCAAGGAATATGATCACAAGAAACGGAGATGGTCCGTATGACCTTGACTACAATCTTTTGATCATGAAGGCAGAAGAAAGATATTGGAATGACCTGCGGTTGCTAAAAGAAACGGTAAGAAATGCTCTGAACCGGGCGGAGAGGAGAGAATTCTTTTCGGATGCCCAAGATTCAACTTCTTGCTTGACTGCACTGCTGCATTTTAAGGATACTCCAAATGTTGAATTCAGCTTTGATGTTGCTATTACCACGAAAAATAAAAACGGGAATTACATGCGCTTGATACATAACAAAAATGTGTACGCACTGGGCTTGGATCAATACACATGGAACGAAGTGCCGAACTCTCATCAAGTAAAAGATAGAGCGGATAAACTGAAGAGAGCGGGATTATGGCAGAAGGTTCGGGACAGGTATCTTGAGAAGAAAAATATGTATCTGTTTCGACAAGATCATAATCATCCATCCTTTGTGGTGTATGTGGAAGCGGTGAATGAGGTTTATAGCAGATATTTCAATAGAGGAGGTGGGTACAGTGTGCAATCGATTTTTTGACTACGATGACGGCGACTTCGCCATGAGCATTTCGGATAATATGGCGATGGACTCCGATGGGGATCTCATGCTGCGCATGGGCGATCACATGGCGATGGATATGGACACCGGCGATATTCACATGATCTCATCATGGCCAGATGATGACGAATAAATCATAGGCAGCAGCGCAGCGGCTGCACCGCCATAAACAAGGAAAATACTTTCAAAATCCAGGCAGAAAAACCAGCGGGACAGGCCATGAAGGCTTGTCCCGCTGTCTGTATCGTAATAGTCAACAGTTTTGGGGAGGGCAAATGCAAACAAACAGTTTGGTCAGGGGGAGTGAGATGTTTTCTCTTGACTGATTATCGGCGTACCGATATAATAAAAGCGGTGATGTATATGACGATCCAACAGATACTGCGGGAAAAGAACCTTTCCCGCTACCAGCTCTCCAAGAAAAGCGGTGTGCCTTGGGCAACGCTGGCGGACATTTGCTCCGGCAAGACAACGCTTTTCCGATGCAGTGCCGGAACATTGATGAAGCTGTCCTCCGCACTGGGTATCCCGATGGAGCAGCTCATTACGCTGACCGTGGAGAAACCGCAAATGCATGGTGGCAAGCCGACTGACCGAACCTATTTGGAAAAGAATCTGCCCGCCAGTTTGGATAAAGCGCTCCGTGAGTACATTCAGGGCGAAAAAGACAAAGTGTCTTATATGGACTGCCTGTGGGGAGAATTATATAGCGCGATCAATTCCAATCAATGGAGCAATGCCATCACGCAGGAGCAGGCAGACTATCTTCGTGCAAAATATTTATGAGGGGGTGAGAACCTGTGATTGATTTTACCAACTGCCCAGTCAACCGCTTCCGCGCCTATGGCGGAGCCAATGGTAATAAAATCAATATCACCTATCAAGGACACAGTTATATGCTCAAGTTCCCGCCAAAGCCCAGCAGGAATCGGGATATGAGCTACAGCAACGGCTGTATCAGCGAATATGTCGCCTGTCATATTTTTGAAATGTTGGGATTTCGGACACAGGAAACTCTCCTCGGAAACTATACGGACAGCCGCGGCAAAACAAAGCTGGTAGTTGCCTGTCGGGATTTTACAGAGGGCGGAAAACGGCTCATCGAGTTTGCCCATCTGAAAAACACCTGCATCAACAGTGAACAGAACGGTTATGGAAAAGAACTGTCCTCCATTCTGGAGGCCATCGAGGAGCAGAGTATTTATCCCTCCGATGAGCTGTGGCAATTTTTCTGGGATATGTTTATTGCGGATGCGTTCCTCGGAAACTTCGACCGGCACAACGGCAACTGGGGATTCCTGGTGGATGAGGAAAAGCAGCAGGCAGAGCTGGCGCCGGTCTATGATTGCGGTTCCTGCCTATACCCGCAGCTTGATTTGGAACGGATGAAAAACGTGCTGCAAGACGAAGCGGAAATTGACCAACGCATCTATACCTTCCCAACTTCCTCTATCGAAGAAGGCGGGAAAAAGATATCTTATTTCGATTACATCTCCTCACTGAAGAATCCTGATTGCAATGAGGCGCTCAAGCGTGTCTGTTCAAGAATCGACCTCGACGCAATCCATAACTTTCTCGAAGGTGTCCCTGAACTGCTGCCGATCCAGCGTGAATTCTACCTGACCATGCTGACCGAGCGCAAGGAGAAAATTTTGGATTACAGCTTGGAACTTCTGATGGAGCAGGAGCAGCACACCTCACCGACGCTGGGAATGTAAAACCGAACACTCAACTCAGGGAGCCGCGCCAATTGGCGCGGCTCCCTTTTTGCGTCCATGGTATGTATGGGATTCAAAGAAACGGAATGGCGTATATTTTAGGATATCCGGCATGAACATGAAAACGATTTTTAAGCGTGTGGATCGCATAGAAAAAAGGCCCAAAAATTGCTGAAGAACGGCAATAGGTAGAGGAATGTTAGAATTGTCCCTCATGAAGCTGTTGGATGGTATGGAACTTCTATTTGTTGTCTCAAAAGATACGCCGCGATAGACAAAGAAAAAATTTTCTAAAACAGGGTGTGCAAAACATGTTTTCCTCCGCGATAAGTGGAGGGATTTTTTTAAGGCATTTAGCAGGGAGCAATTCTCTGTATTCAAATCGAACTGAAAGGAGTGATGCCTATAGGCTGCGTTGTAGCTTCCGTCAACAAACATCAAAAATTATAAAGGAGGAATCCAATGCAAGAATCTACATTCACCAACTATGACCAGCTGCCGCTGTTTCTCAATGCGAATACGGTGGCGCAGGTGCTGGGCGTGTCCATCTCCAGCGCCTATGAGCTCATGCACGAGACGGGCTTCCCCGCGCTGCGGATAGGCAGCCGCATCGTGGTACCCAAAGAAGAGTTCCGCCGGTGGGTAGATGCGCAGACAGGAGGTGATGCCTGATGTTCCGGCGTTGGCCTAAGCGAGATCCGAACAAGTATTACTACCTCGTGCCAAACGAGGTGTTCAACCTCGGTCTCAGCTCGCATGAGATTGCCGTCTACAATTACCTTCTGCGCTGCGAGGATCGCAGGACCTACCAGTGCCATCCCAGCTACCGCACCATCGGAAAGGCGGTGCAGCTGAGCGAAAACACCGTGCGGAAGTATGTGGCCGGTCTGGAGGAGAAGGGGCTTATTCACACCGAGCCCAGTACCATCACCACAAAGGACGGCCGCGTGCGCAACGGAAGTCTCATCTACACCATCCGCCCCATTCAGGAAGCACTGGAGCTGAACTATCAGCGGCAGTTCCTGCGGGCGGAGCGTGACATAGAGCGGGCAAAGGCAGAGAAACGGCTGGCCGAATTGAATCGGCAGAACAAAAAGGAGGAAAGCGCATGATGCAGCAGCTTGCAAACTTTATCGTAGACCATGACCCGATGATGGTTCTCCAGCGCACGCACGACACGGTGCGCTACATTCGGTGGGAGTGGAACAAGGAACATGCCGACCCCATTGATGAAGAAGAACTTCGCCTGTTCCTCTGCGATGAACACTACGGCGATCTGACCGATGTGCAAAGAGCCGTTGCCCGTCGATGCAGGGACGAGATGCGGAGTGTCTATGCGGAGCTGTGCGTGCGCTTGCTGCAAAGTGAGATTATGCTGGAGCGTGGCATGGTGCCGGACAGCAGCACCTACCGCAGCGTGTTCTGCCCGGAAGGGGGTGATGCGCCGTGGATGCTTGACCGGGCGGGATGACCGAAAATCGGACCGATTTGCCGCCGACGAAAGAAAAGCAGGAGAAAGGACCGGGGTCGTAAACGCCCCGGTCCGTCCCACAAATGCCCGCAGTGCGGGCATTTTCAAGGGTTTGTGACCGGGGACAGAGGAACGCTCCTTTCGGGAGTTTGTACCCTGTGGAACGCTCCGAGTTCCAGTTTCCTCAGTGTTTTCAAGGGTTTCCGCCGACGCTCTACCGGCCCCATGCCCCGATTTTGATCCAATTTACACCTAATTTGCACTTCAAAACGCAGAAAAAGAATTGAGAAAAGCAATAGCTATTTCCGCAAAAGTGTGGTAGTTGTTTGTGTTGCAAAAAGAAAATGAATCCAAAGGAAGTGAAATACATGGCAAAACGAAGACCGGCCGGTGACGGCATGGTGCGAAGGCGTGACGATGGCCGCTGGGAGGGTCGCATCGTCATCGGCCACAAAGAAAACGGCGAGCCGCTGTTCCGTCATGTGTATGCCAAGACGCAAAAGGCCCTGCTGGACAAGCTGCACCAGAACATCGAGTGCTACCGCGATGTGGAGCTGACCGAGGACAGCCGGATGACGCTGGGCCAGTGGCTGGACCGCTGGCTCACGGAGTACAAGGCGGGTACGGTGCGGCCCGGCACGCTCAAAAGCTATCGCTGCTACATCGAATACTACATCAAGCCGCAGTTGGGCGACAAACAGATATCCCTTATCTCCCAGCAGGACATCCAGCGGATGTACCGCCGTCTGAAAACGGAGGGGCGCATCCACGAGCACCCCGAAATGGATCATCAGCTCTCGGACTCCATGGTTCGCCACATCCATACCACCCTCCACGCTGCGCTGAAAGACGCGGTGCAGGCGCATGTCATTCCAAGGAATCCCGCCGAGGGGACGACTGCGCCCAAGCCCAACTACAAGCCCAAGCGCATTCTGACCGGCGAGGAGCTGGATGCCTTCCGCGCGGTGGTGGAGCGGGACGAGGTGTGGAGGGACTTCTTTCAGACGGAACTGATGACCGGCCTGCGCCGCGGTGAAATCTGCGGACTGCAATGGAGCGACTTCGACGAGGAGAGCGGTATGCTGAAGGTGTGCCGCACCCTCCACGGCCAGCGGAAAGGTGAGTACACCGTCGGCGAGACAAAAACGGGAAGGGGAATGCGTACCATCCTCCTGCCGAAGACGGTGGCGGACATCCTGCGGCGGCGCAAGGCGGATACCATTAGCCAATGGATATTCCCTGACCCGGTGAAGCCGGAAGATCCCGTCGACCCCAATGCGGCTTATCGCCGCATGAAGACGCTGCTCCAGCGGGCAGGGCTGCCCAGCATCCGCTTTCATGATCTGCGTCACCCTTATGTCAAGTCCACGACAAAAAAATATTTATTTTTTCTTGTCCCCACGTTCCAGCTTTCTTGATAGGGATTTTGCCGCCTCCCGTTTCTGTTCGGCGGCAAAAAACGCATGAAGTCGCTCCTTTTCTTCCGGCAGCATACACCCCAAAGTTGTGCCGCCTTTTCTGCAATAAAACGCAATCCGCATAATCAATCCCTTTCCCTCATTTGTGAGTTGTCAAGCTGTCCCTTATCTTAAAGGCAATATCTACCCGTTTATCAGGATAAACATAAATCTTATCAATCAGAAGATCAACTAATTCCGACGTCAGCCCATCGCTTTCCGTCAGCATCCGGGAAATATCCATCTGCTGGCGCTGGTGCTGCCGTTCTTCCTGTTCGGCTTCAAGACGGGCCATGACAACCGCTTTGGTATTCTGCACTTCCAACAGCCTTTCACTGATCTGCTTTTTTTGCTCCTTGTATTTCGGGAGCGGAATCCTGCCGGAAACAAGAGCTTCATACAGTTTCCGCTTTTCTTCCTGCAGTTCAAAAATCTGCCGGTCAAAGTCAGCTTGACGTATAGCAACGGTATCTACCTTACGGAGATCCGCTAAGCTGTCAATACCGAAAGCTACCTGAAACTGTTTGCATAGCAATTCATATACAAGCTGGTTCAGTTCTTTTTCTCGGATATGAATGTTATAGCAGTCAAGTGAAGGAATCGTGCTGGAAAAGCGGCACCGGTAAGATGTCCCATTTGCCAGGTGCAGGGCATGTTTACAGCATCCGCAGATAACCTTCCCACGTAGGAGATAGTTGTGCTTTTTCCTGTTTGGAATCTTAAAACGTTGAATAGAGGCATTGGCTTTTGAAAAGATTTCCTCATTCACCAGCGGTATATGATGGTCCGGTATTTTGATCCAATCGCTTTCCGCTTTGCTCCGCATCTTGTGGCCGCCAATTTCCGTAACCTCTCTTTTGCCAATCACATAAGTGCCCATATATCGTTCGTCAGCAAGAATCCGAAGCACCGTAGAATTGCACCACATCCCATGAGTCCTTGAAACATCGTGTGTCTTAATCCCTTTGCGTGTCTTATGCTCTCCAGGCGTGGGAATCTGCTGGCGGGAAAGTTCCCGCGCAATATTGGTTGCGTTCATGCCATTTACGGCATATTCAAAAATTTTCTGTACTACTTCGGAAGTCTCCGGGTCCGGCGCCAGGCGGCCATCTTCACCTTTGCGATAACCATACGGACAAATTTTGCTCTGGTATTCGCCCCGCTGGAATTTCAGGTATTTGGCTGTTTTGGTCTTTACCGACATATCACGGCTGTAATACTCACTGATTAAATACTTGAAGGCGACTTCCATACCTCCGGTATCACCTCTTAACTTTTGGGTGTCAAAATCATCATTGACAGAGATAAAGCGGGTATGGAACAGCGGAAATACCCGCTCGATAAAGTAGCCGGTTTCCAAACTGTTGCGACCAAACCGGGAAAAATCTTTTACCACGATACAGTCAATCCGATTGGCCCGTACCAGGTCAAGTAATTCCTGCACCGCAGGGCGCTCGAAGTTTGCCCCGCTGTACCCGTTATCTACAAACTCCATAAGTTCCGCATTGGCATATTCAGGCAGTTCAGAGGCATATTCCCGAAGGATGCTTCGCTGGCTGGAAATACTCATACTATCTGTTTTGGCATCCTCCAAAGAAAGACGGATATAAAGAGCAATCATATACTTTTTCATTCTGCCGCCGCCTCCTTAAACGCCTCAAATTCCGTGCGGAATGTAAATTTTACATCTACCTGTTTATTCGGGTAGACCGTGATCCGCTCAATCAAACGCTCAATGAGGGCGGCAGTCAGGGAGCCTCCGACTAAAAGTTCCTGCTCGTCTTTTTCCAGGTTCTTGCACTTTTCGGCCTGTTCCTGACGGACGGCAGACTGGTTTTCATAAAAGGAAAGCTCTTTTTGGGCCGCCTGCATCTGTTCTTCGTAAGTCGCTTTCAAAACGAAATATTCTTCGCTGTCAATCGCTCCGTTCATCAGATTTTCATAAAGAGTTTGCAAAAACTCACGGCTTTGGTTAAGCTGTAACTTTGCCCGGTTGATTTTCTCACGGGTGGCAGCCTCTTTTTCCTGCTTTTGAATGTTGTCGTTCAGAAGCAGCGCATAATCCCCCAGGACAGCGGCTAATTCCCTTTTAAGAATGTCCAGTACCGTTGCGATCAGCTCGGTTTCGCTGATGGAAACACCAGAGCATTTATCTTTATGTACCCTGGTAGGGGTCAGGCAGTGGAAGCGATATGAACCATTGCATTGTTGGCGTTGCCGGTGCAGGCTTCTCCCGCAGTCTCCACAGAAAATCCGCCCCTTGAAAATATTGGGCGTATATGGAATAACCGGGTGCTTCTTGCTTTCCTCGGCCACTTCTGCCCGGTACTTCTGGACAGCATCAAAAATCTCTCTGGAAACAATAGGCTCATGGGTGCCAGTAACCACAATCAGATTTTCCTCGCCTGCGGGCACCTGCCGGTGAAGAACGGTTTTGGTCCGCCCCTGCACCATGTCACCAGTATACTTATCTTCCTGCAAAATCTTAGAAACCGTCCAGGTCTGCCAGTAACCACGACCAGCCAATGCCTGATGGGTGATCTCTCCGGTCTGCATTTTATACTTTCCTGGGGAGGGATAGCCACCCTCATTAAGCAGCAATACAATCCGATTGAGAGGGACTTTTTCATAAGCCCACTGGAAAATCTGGCGTACCACAGGAGCCGCCACCGGATCAATAATCAATTTGTGACAGTCATCAGGGTCTTTCATATATCCAAATGGCGCCCTGCCACCCACATACTTGCCCTCTTTCATATCCTGACGAGCCTGGGCCTTTATCTTGCGTCCTATGTCCAGCGCATAGGCTTCGTTAATCATATTTTTCAGCGGAAGGATAATACCGCCGTGGAGATTATCAGGGTTTTCAGAGTCAAATTGATCCGTAACGCTGATGAACCGGACATTATGGGAAGGAAAATAACGCTCAATGTAATATCCCGTGTCAATGGCATTGCGTCCCAGGCGCGACAGATCCTTGACGATCACACAGCCTACTTTGCCGGATTCAATATCCGAAAGCATCCGCTGGAAGCCGTCACGGTTGAAATTCGTGCCTGTTGCTCCATTGTCGATATAGATGTCGTAAAGACGCAGTTCGGGCTTCCCAAATAGGAATTTTTCAAGAACCAGCTTTTGAGTTTCGATAGAATTTCCACGTTTATTGTTATCCTCCACAGACAGCCGGATATACAGCGCCGTACTGATAAACGGGGAAACAGGCATGGCAGCCTGCGCTGTATTATGCTTCCTGCTTTTTCTTGCCATTTCAGACCACCATCCTTTCCTGTACCGGCGTAATCAGGGCAAGTGCTTTTTCGTATTCGTCCTGATAATTAAATTGAATCTGCAATTCGTCTTTCCCCAGCACTGTGATAACCTGCACCAGCTGGATGATTGCCTTGCGGTCAAGTTCTTCCAAATCGGAAAAACGCTTAAAATTCTCAATCCAGCGATTCCTTTCACTCCGGTTTTCCATAACATCCGCCCGTTTTTCTTTAAGAGCGGCAATCGCCTGTTCAAGCTGGGTAATCCGGGCACTATAACTGCTTTTGTTATAAAGGAACTCCGACTTGTCCAGAAACCCGTTTACCATACTTTCATACAGTTTCATTTTATATTGACGAATCCTCTCCAACTGCTGCTCATTCTGGGCGATCTGCCGCGAATACTCTTTGATAAGTTCACGGTTGATACGGCTCTGGTCTATGCCGGATAAGATTTCATCCAGAGAGACTACATTGGCAATAAACCCTTTCAGGCTGTCCCTCACGCACTCCATCAGCTCATGTTCCTTTACCATGACCGGATGGGCGCAGCCGTTCTTCTTTCCGGTGGGACAATAGTAATAGTGATACTCTTTGTCTTTATAGCGGTTGGTTTTACGTACCATCCGGCTTCCGCAGCAGCCGCAGACCAGTATGCCGGAAAACAGATAGACTTTATCTTTTTGGGGAGATGTACGGGTGTCCAGGTTGCGAATCCTTTGCACCAGGTCAAAATCATTCCGATCAATAATGGCTTCGTGAGCATTTTCCACGCGAATCCACTCGGAGGAAGGGCGGCTCTCCATCTCTTTCAGTTTGAAGTGCTGAGAACCCTTTCGGCCCTGAACCAGCGTACCGGTATAAGTTTCATCCTGCAAGATCCGGGTGACGGTATTGGCCGACCACCGGCAATCCTTCCGGTCTGTATAGCCTTTCTTGGCATGGGGAAGGCCATAATACTTTTTATATGCCAGGGGAGAGAGCGTACCCAGCCAGTTCAGCTCATTTGCGATGGCGTAGGGGCTGAATCCTTCCAGGCGCATCCTGAAAATGCTCCGCACCACCTGGGCAGCATATTCGTCTACTACAAGAAGATTATGGTTATCTTCGGATTTACGATAGCCATAAACCGGGAAAGCCCCAACGAAATCACCGTTCTTGCGCTTTGTCTCCAGAGAACTTCTCGTCTTGATGGAAATATCCCGTGCGTAGGCTTCATTCATAATGTTCTTTACTGATACAGTCAGGTCATCGCCTGCGCTTTCATTAAGAGTATCAATATTGTCATTGATGGCAATAAACCTCACGCCATAGGCCGGAAAGACACGGCGCATATAGCGGCCAGTCTCAATATACTCTCGACCAAGACGGGAAAGGTCTTTGACAATGACGCAGTTGATCTTTCCTTCCATGATGTCATCCATCATTTCCTTAAAAGCCGGACGGTCAAAGATAACCCCGCTGTACCCATCGTCTACCTTTTCAGAGACCAGCTCGATTTCCGGGTGACGGCTCACGAAATCTTCGATCAGCTTTCGTTGATTGCCGACACTGTTGCTTTCATTTGATTTGTCATCCGTATAAGATAAGCGGATATATTTGGCAGCCTTATAAACCTGCATAGAAAAACACTCCTTTCATCACGGAAAAATCCCCGCAATTCAAGGAGTGCAGTCTGCTTATCGGTATTCAATTCCTTTTCCATGTTTATTATAACGCTCCATGCGGGAAAAATCAGCCCCCAAAATGAAAAAAATCAGCAAATTTCAGCGAAGGATTCCGCGCAGACATTCCTCCAGGGTGGCACCTTCCTGGGAAAAACTTGCCCGGACAACAAATCTGCCGCATTTGAAATGATACGGGTCCCGGATCTGCCGAATAAACTCGGCAATCCTTTCTTCTCGCGGCAAATCCTTATTAACAGATACATCCCGGATGTCAGCGAGTTTATCTGCCTCCGGTGTTTGAATGACCGTATATGCCGGTGTGTGACTCATAACAGCAGCTCCTTTCCTTTCATACTGGATCATCAAAATCACATGAATAAGGCCGGACACACTGAAAGAGCGGCCCGGCCTCATGGTATCTGATTTCGATTTTATAGGAATCCATGCCGCTGCTCAAAAATCAAAACAACGGCATGGATGGTTTTTGGTAACTTGCCGTATTTGCCACGCCCCCCGGCAAGCCCTTTTCCGGGCCGGGGATGCCACAGGTTGCGGCCAGCTTTACCGCATCATAGCCCTGCTTATGCCGTCGCTTCGCCAGAGCTAACGAACACAGAAGGGACTCCCCCCAAGTCTTTGACGGGTCGTGAGAAAGTATCATTGTGCCCTGTATCGGTCATCGCCTCTGGCCTGCCACAGCCAGGTCAATGGATTGCGTAGATCGCTCGGACGGCTGGGCTTCACCACCTCCTTAAAGCCGTCTGTCATCGCGCCGCTCCATTTGCCGCTCGAAATACAGGGAAAGTACCTATGGCACCGTATATTCAGTTGTCAAAGAACAAGCGAGGGATGTGGCAGTTATGACAGTATTTTAGTTGGGCGGGCCGGAACGTGTGTTACCGGCCACACCCATCAGGCTTGTCCCGCCGAATATGTCCCTCTATTATTCATTTCATTTTCAGGCGTTTTTTTCGGGGTCTGACTCCATTTTTTTCAAAATTTTTTTCAGACGCCGAAGCCCTCTCTGGATTCCTTCATGCACAGAGCTGGCGCCGGAACCCTCGCTTTTTGCAATCTCCGATATACTCATGCCGAGAAGAAAATGAGAAGTGATCCGGTTCCGCTGTTTTTCAGGCAAGGAAGCAATCGCCTGGTATAGCCGATCATTTTCTTCTTTCTGCTCCAGAATATCAGCCGGTGTCAGAACAACCACCAGGGCATCGCGCTCCACGTTGACATCGTAATCCAGAGAAAAATATGCTTTGTGCCGGTATGTACGCAGAAAAGAAGCTGCATCAGCCAGCTTAAGTTCCCGGAGAAGGTCAGCCACTTCGTCCGGCACCTCAACAATAACGTCCTGTGTATAGAACGGGTAATATTCCCGCAGATTGATTTCTTTCATGGTAATCCTCCAATTTCGATTTTTGAGTGGGTTAATGGGCAAATCGAAATCAGAGGGGCGGCGATCTACACCGCACAGGTCCGGCGGCAGGCTTGTCCTGCGCCTTATCTGTAAAAAAGAGCGCCCACCGTACAGCGGTAAGCTGCGCCTGTCGTGTTCCGTCACTATCTGCCGGAGCAGGATGGAAAATGCAAAATCCTGTCGAATGGAAAAACCCCGCAATCCATCGCAGGATTACGGGGTTTGAATCTCTTTTATATGACCGGCTATGTCGAGGCCGGTATTCTGACCTCGGCAGCATTTTCCATGCCCTCCTTTAGTGAAGGAGAGCAGAGTTACCTATTATGTCCACCTCCCTCATTTTGGGGCATTATATAGGGAGAAGTGCTATAATTCTTCCAGAAGTGTCATGGTTTTACTGAGTTTAATCAACAATATATGACAAAATCAGGCATTATCCACACAGCAGAAAAAACGAAAATTTAAGGGTGCGGCAGAAATACCGCACCCTTTCTATACTTCAAATTTATAACCTACACCATAGACGCTTTTCACATAATCCGGCAAGTCGGGGGCAACCCGGAGCTTCTTTCGCAGATTGCTTATGTGGTTGTTGATCGCTTTCCGGGAATAGTAGGTGTAGTCCTCATGCCATACCAGCTCCAGGAGCATTTCATAGGTAAATACCCGCTTTGGATTCAGTATGAGCAAAGCAAAAATCTCAAATTCCTTAACCGTCAGCGGAATTACCTGGCCCCGCACAGTAACAAGGCGCTGCTCTAAGCAGAAATATAAATCACTTTCCCGGATTTCTGTCAAAGGTTGATCGGTCTGTGGTGGGATAAAATACTGGCCTCGAAAGAGTGTTGTGCATGGGACATCAGCCGGAATATCGCCAGCCTCATAGTCACGAACAAACTGAGCCAGCTCCTTCTTTTGGTTGGGAGAAAGCAGAGCAAATAGCTTTTCACCGATCTGTCTGCCAGAATCTCTTAAATCCAATACGGCTAATTTCCCATGTCATCACCACCTCCTTAGTCCTCTAAAGCATCTTTCAGTTTTTGAAAGGATTCCTGGCTAATAACGTGTTCAATCCGGCAGGCATCGGCCTCCGCAGTTTTGGGGTTAACACCCGCTGCAATAAGCTGCTCGGTAAAAAAGCAATGGCGCTCATAGATTTTTTCGGCAACCTCGCGGCCCACATCGGTCAGATGGAGAAAGTGATCCTCGTCCATTGTGAGAAAGCCGCCGTCCCGCAAGGTAGCCACTGCATGGCACACGCTGGGCTTTGACACCTCCATGTGCCGGGCAAGGTCAACAGAGCGTACCATACCATTTTTCTTTTGCAGCATTAGTACGGCTTCTAAATAATCCTCGCCCGACTCATACAGTTTCATTTTGTTTCTCCTATTCGGTTCGTTTAATAACTTCCCATATATTGACA
>OLQM01002507.1_pt1 | contig 17866 bp, 14 predicted proteins | sample 1673161 | NCBI WGS metagenome assembly OLQM01 (sample SAMEA3136761, study PRJEB25190) | human gut metagenome | reverse complement strand
CAAGTGCGCGCAGACACAAATCTCGCGATTGAAAAATTTTATTTTTCAATCTTTCTCCTTTGTGTTTCTTTTCAAACAATTCCATTTTCATAGAATTATACCCGTTTTTTCTTTTTCTGTACACAATCTGATAAAGGATTTCGTATATTTTTCTTCTCCCGTTTCATACTAATCCGGAAACAAAACGCTGTGTGTCGAACGCTCTGCAATTTGAGGCCATTTGGCGTACAGCGTTTCAGAAAAAAGAAAAGGAAGATGCTTATGTCAGATATGTTCTGTTTTCAGTGTCAGCAGACTGCCGGAAATACCGGCTGCATCAAAACGGGCGTCTGCGGCAAGCAGCCGTCCACAGCGCTTTTGCAGGATCAGCTCGTCGAAGAACTGATCCGCCTTTCGCATGCCGCCATGGAGGCAGGGGTGCAGACAGATTCCTGCACCGCCCTTTTGGCCGATGGTCTTTTTACCACCCTTACCAATGTCAACTTCGATGACGCTTCCATCAAGCGCTTTACCGACCGCGTCCGGGCAATGCGCAGGCGCCTTGACAGCCCCGGATCGGAGAGAAAGGAACGCTTCATCGCCCCTCTCTGGGAGGGCGACACCGACACCGTTTCCCTGCGCTCCACGCTTCTGTTCGGCTTAAAGGGCATGGCTGCCTACGCGCATCACGCAGCTCGTCTCGGCTTTCATGACCCGGAGGTGGACGGCTGGTTTTACCGCGGGCTCACCGAGCTGACCAAAACGCATTCCGCCGAAGAATGGCTTTCCCTGATTATGGAGTTCGGCAGGGTCAACTATCGCTGCATGGAGCTTTTGGATACCGCCAACACGACCGCGTTCGGCAATCCCGTTCCGACACGAGTGCACACGGACATCAAAAAAGGTCCCTTCATCGTTGTTTCCGGGCACGATCTGGAAGACCTGCACCAGCTTCTCGAACAGACGAAAGGAACCGGCATCAATGTTTATACCCATAGCGAAATGCTTCCTGCCCACGGCTATCCCGGTCTGAACCAATATCCGCACCTTGCAGGAAACTTCGGCACCGCCTGGCAGAGCCAACAGCAGGAATTCCAGGACATCCCCGCCCCGGTGCTGTTTACGACCAACTGCCTGATGCCGCAGCGTCCCAGCTATCAGGATCGGATTTATACGACCTCCGTCGTTGGTTATGAGGGACTGACTCATATTGAAGCTGACGAACACGGGCATAAGGATTTTTCCCCGGTCATCCGGCATGCCCTGCGCCTTGGCGGCTATGAACGCGACCAGAGCATGAGCGGCATCAACGGCGGGCACATGCTGACGACCGGCTTTGCTCACGCTGCCGTCCTCTCCTGCGCCCCGCAGCTTGTCGAAGCAATCAAAACCGGCGCGATCCGACACATTTTCCTCGTCGGCGGCTGCGACGGCGCACATCCCGGCAGAAATTACTACACGGAATTTGTCAAACAAGCACCGATGGATTCCATCGTCCTGACCCTTGCCTGCGGCAAATACCGCTTCAACGACCTCGACCTCGGAGAAATCAGCGGCATCCCGCGCATTCTCGACATGGGGCAGTGCAACGATGCCTACAGTGCGATCTACGTTGCGCAGGCCCTCGCCGAAATCTTTGGCTGCGGCATCAACGAACTGCCTCTGACACTCGTGCTTTCCTGGTATGAACAGAAGGCGGTCTGCATCCTGCTCACCCTGCTTGCCCTTGGTGTCAAAAATATATACCTCGGTCCGACCCTGCCCGCCTTTTTGTCCGAATCTGTCGTGCAGCTTCTCGTCCACCGCTACTCACTGACGCCAATCACCGCTGCGCCACAGGATCTCGACGCGATCCTCGGGCGGGGATAATGTACGCTACAGTGGTCTCCCGTCCGGAGGGCTTTTGTATCACAGGACACACGTTTCTGTGATAAACAATAGAATGCACGCTCTGCGAGCATTCTATTGTCATGAAAAAAACGTGCAGCCTTTCTCCTATCCGGAGACAAGCTGCACGCTGTTTTTCAGGCTTTCTTTCCTTTTTCTTTTACAAACTGCATACCAAGCACCAGCGCCAGTCCAATGATGCCGGCAATCCAATGAAAGCTGGAGAAAGCCAGCGGAGCCTGCGCTTCTTCCAGCGTTGTCGGTCCCATCACGATTGCATAGAAGGAGCCCACCATCATGCCGACGATGCAGTACAGCGTCTGGGGGCGGAAGCGCTCCAGGCAAACCTTGATAATCTTTACAACACTACATGCTCCTGCTACGATACCAAGTCCAAAGAAGATCAGGTTCGGTACATAGGAAAGCTGCAGCCCCAGCGCTGCGCGGATCGCAGAAATCACCGGAATGTATACACCGAAGATCAAAAGCAGGGTGGAACCGGAAATACCGGGTAAAAACATCGCAGAAATCGCAATCATTCCGATAAAGAACAGTTTAATCGCATTTCCGAGCTGGAAGTGGCTCAGATCCATCGAAGAGGTTCCGGCTCTGCCGTTTAACCAGGTGATCCCGGCCACCAACACAATACCCAGGATCAGGAATAAAATGCCCTTGCCAAACTGCTTGAAGCCATCCCTTTCTTCCCGGATAATCAGCGGAATCGCGCCCGCAATAAATCCGATAAACAGAGAGCTTACCACATAAATATGACTTTCGAACAGCGCTGACAGGATGACAACCGCAAGCCCCATGCCGATGATCCATCCGATACCCAGTTTGATCAGATAGGCGATTGCTTTTTTCTTATCTTCCATCTTGCCAAAGGCAAGGTCATGGACCGAACCGATAAACTGGTCATAAAACCCCATAATAAAGGCCACCGTACCGCCGGATACACCGGGAACGCTGTCCGCCAGCGCCATACAAAAGCCTCCAATTGCTTCTTTAATCATGAATATCCTCCTAAAATTTTCGTTTTTCCAATTACATCTTTCCCAGAATACCTTAACTACTGGCTCCTGTCAACCGCTGGCAGCTCTGCGCAGATATTCTTTACGCAATCTTTACCCAGCTTCCCAAAGCACAATAAAATACTGTATCATCAGCATACAGGAACGGACTGCAGCTTGCTGCGTCACTGTTTTCTAGGGAAATAGCTTTTTCATCAGCTCTGTCTGGGATGCCATTGCATTTTTCTGAAAAATATCGATTCGATGGATTTCTGTACTGCGGTCAGAAAAGGCAGGGAACAAAAAGCCCCACTCCGGTTCACCAGGCTCGTATTCGCCCTCCAGCGGACTGATCGTGCACACTAAAAAATCGTACACCTCTTCAGACTCCCACAGACTTTCCTTGTCGGACGCTTTGAGCGGGACATCGTAGGTTCCGTGAAACAAAAAGACCGCGTAATCTTTTCCAACGCTCTGATAATGCTCACCGACCAGTTCATAAAACGTTTCGTTCAGGGCGTCATTTTTGAGCCTCGCCTCCCGCATCGCCATCAACAGCTGCCACAGGCTTCCGGGCCTTTCCTGTGTCGGTGAAAATTCGTATTCTTTTAGCTGTTCATTTGTCTTCGAAAAAGGAACCGCCTTTGCAAGCGCGAGGTTCTTCGCCTTTTCTTCCCCGGAAAGCTTCAGAAAATGTATGTTAAAGCTTCCGTCCAGAAAGCCGTCCTCATCCATATATCCGCCCGCGATCCGATCCATGCAGGTGCGGCTCGGTGTCATCCGTCTGGTCAGTTCCAGCATATCTTCCCTGTTGATCATTCTGAGTTCCCCATTCCTCAAAAAATTTCCGGTTGCTTCCAAAGTCTGTTTTGCCCAGCAATCCGTTCATCTGCTTCCTGTAAAAAGCCACGAGTGTACTTGTAACCCATAGTGTACCAGAATCTCTTTTTTCTGACAACTTTTCTTGCTTTTTAAATGGGCTTATTATATGATGAAACTATCTTGATACAGGTCTGTTTTCCTGTACTGACACGGATTCTATTGAACGGAGGCTTCCTTATGAAAATGCACAAACATTTCGGGCTTGTTTTAACAGCCTGTCTGGTTCTGTCCCTGCTCTTTACACCGGCTTTTCTGCTTCCTGCTCAGGCAGCTAATACGGTTACCGTACAGGGCAAGGTCATGTCCGGCACCACCGGCAGCCTTTTGCTGCTGGATACCCCTCAGGGCAAAATGGAGATTAAGATCGATAATGCCACTGACACCACTGCCGGTAAAATCCTGCTGCCCGATCAGGCAATTTCCGTCACCGTTACCGGCGGCAACGACGGCTATCTGCATGCAACTAAAATTTCCACCGGCAATCAGATCGGCAATGTCATTGTAGATACCAACAACACAGTTGACGTCACCGGAACCCTCAACAAAAATACAAAGGACAACGATCTGCATCTGGATACTCCTCAGGGTGAGATGATCATCCGGCTGGATCCTTCTACCGAGATGGGCAGCTGTGCCTTCCTTGTTTTAAACGGCAAATACCGCATTACCTGCGGACGCGGCTCTGACGCATATCTCCACGCTGTAAAAATCGCGGACGCTTCTTCTGCAGCCAATACCTCTGCATCTGTAAACGGCGATAACTCTGCTTATCCGTTCATAAACGGCACGGTAGATTCCAAAACGACCAACAACCTGCTCTATCTCTCCACCACCGGAGGCACGATGCAGTTTGTAATCGACAACAATGCAAACACCTTAAAGGGTCTGATGATGACAAGTGGACGTTCCCTGACCGTTTATTATTACCACGGCAATGATGGCTATCTACACGCCGTTACCACAGTCGGCGCAAGAAGCAGCTCCTCGGCTTCTGTCAATACCGCTTCCACGCTGACCGCCACCGGCACGGTAAACGGGAACTCAACCGAAAATATGCTTTTCCTCGATACACCTCAGGGACAGATGGAAATCAAGCTCGATTCCGTCAACGCAATCAACGGCTGCAGGGTTCTGGTCACCAACCAGCGCATTTCCGTTACCTGTGCGTCTGGCTCCGACGCCTATCTGCACGCGGTTACGATCACTGCAATACAATAGAATGCACGCTCTGCGAACCTTTTATTGTCAAACATTAACCGGCTGTACAATTCCGGGACACGCTATTTACAGCCTGTCCCGGTTTTCTTTTTATCGTACACAAAAATCCGTTTATGTGCGTCCAGAATGCTGTTTCTCTGCATCCTGCTTTCGTTTCCATGACCGCATTGCGACATTATTTTTATACATCCTAAGGAGGTTTTTCATGGACATAGAATTTTACAACAAACTGAATCAGGCTCTACATGGAGATGCGGGAAAAATTGACCGGGTTATGCGTTTTCGCTATCTCAACGAGTTCGTCAAACCCGGACAGATCCTGTTTGCAGGCTCCAGCCTGATGGAACAGTTTCCCATCCAGGAATTTATCGCGGATTTTGACCTTCCGCTGACCATCTATAACCGCGGTGTCGGCGGCTTTACCACATCGGAAATGCTCGCCTGCATGCAGGACTGCGTTTATGCGCTCCGTCCCGCCTACATTTTTATCAACATCGGAACCAACGACTTAAACGATCCCGCCTGCACGCCAGACGTTCTGCACAACCGCTATCGCACCATTCTTTCCGGCATCCGCGAACATCTTCCACAGGCAAAGCTGTTTCTGCTCGCCTATTATCCGGTCAATCCGGAGGTCGCCGCCGCAGGCATGAAAGAAGTGTTAAAAGTCCGCAACAATGACTGTATCTGCCGCGCCAACGAGATGGTAAAAGAGCTCGCCGCCGAGGTCGGTGCAGCCTACATAGACGCCAACGATGACATCAAGGATGAAAAGGGACAGTTAAAAGCAGAATATACCGTAGAAGGGATGCACATGTACGCAAACGGCTACAAAGCGGTGCTCGACCGGCTGCTTCCGCACCTTTTAACGTTAAAGTAATAAAAATACACTTTAGAATGGAGCCTTCAACCAATGTACACAAATACGACACAATATTTACGTGCTCTCGCCTCCGATCTTGTCCATGGCTGCCGCCGCACAGCTGCAGACGGCACTGTGATTTATACCCCGGACGGCACTGCCAGCTATGACGGACTGTGGCTCCGCGATTTTTCCTATATGGTGGAATACGCAGGCTTCGCCATTCCGGATCAGGATATTGTAAACTGCATCCGCTATGCGGTCCGTCACCGCCGTGCCGACGGATGGATGCCAGACCGGGTGACGACAGACGGTCTGGCTGTTTACGCCGCCGGAATCGCTGCAGCTCCCGTCGGAGAAGCGAATCTCGACAATACACCGTTTTTGATTTTCACCGTAGACAGCCTTTCCAGACGGATGGATCCGGAAGCCTTCCTGCCTCTGTTTACCGAATGGGAGGCCGATCTCGAGCAGGGATTGTTCCTGCTGCCCCTCGAGGAAAACGGTCTGGTCTACAACGACGTTCAGGCCCCCCATTCCCCCTATGGCTTCACCGATACCATCGGCAAAACCGGCACGCTCTATATGGAATCCCTGCTCTACTGGCGCGCCTGCCGCATGATGGAACACATGTGCAAAACCTACGGTGTCGGAAATCCGGACCACTTCGCAGAAGCTGCCGAATCTGTCGAGCGCTCCCTTTCCCTGCTGTTTGATCCTGCTGCCGGCGCTTTTTATGCCGCAACAAAAGACTGCCATCAGTACGACATCTGGGGCATGGCGTACATGCTTTACATTGGCTTTCCCTGCTCTGCGGACGAAAAACAGGCGGTTCTCTCTTTTCTGGAAAAAAATTATGATGCCTGCGTCTACCGCGGTCAGGTTCGCCACCTCTTAAAAGGACAATACTGGGAGCGCCTGCTGATCGATGTCGAACCTGAGACCTACCAGAACGGTGCTTACTGGGCAACTGCCTCCGGCTGGATGATCTGGTGTCTTGCACAGCAAAATCCCGCTCTCGCCGTCCGCGCCTTAGAAGACGTGGTTTCCTGTTTCAAAACCGACGGCTCCTTCGAGTGCATAAACGAGGGCTATGAAAAGCTGCCTCTTTTCGTCGTCAGCGCAACCAACGTCTGCGGAGGATTCGAACGCACGATTTCGGATTTCCCTGAATTTGGTACCGGAAAGATTGACTAAGCCTGCAGCACCAGCCTTTCAAAAACCTGACCATCCTGCAAAACGTTTTTTATCCTATAGAAGCCGGATTTTCTTTGCGATAAAAAAGCTGTCCTGTGATCCGTTTTTCATCACAGGACAGCTTTTCTTTTTTTATTCATGACAATAGAATGCTCGCAGAGCGTGCATTCTATTGTTGTGCCTCACAAGATTGCCAGGGACAAACGCGGCGTTTCAAATAAATATTCGAAAACATAACAGCATGCTCCCAATGCATAGTCATCCTCTAAAAGCTGTGCCTCTCTCAGCTCCAGCTTCGTTTCCATCTCGTTGATGTGATATTTTTTTATAGTTTCTTCCATGATATTCCAATATGTTGTCCCCTTTAACGGCTCACAGCTTGCAATCAGCACCATTTTGGGTTCCAGTATCTTGATCAGGTTCGAAATCGTGATCCCGAGATAAAAAGCAGCATCCTTTAAAATTTTCTGGCTGACTGCATCCCCATTTCGGGACAGCTTCATAAAATCCCGCATTGTATAATACGACTCGTTTTCACTATTTGTCAGTTCCTGATACCTGCGATTCAATGCCAGTTCTCCTGCATAGGCATCCAGACACCCGCGATTGCCGCAGACACACATCGGACCTTCTGCATTCAATACAGTATGCCCGATATAACCGGCATTGCCCTGTACCCCATCCATCAGTTTATTCTGATACATGTATGCACTGCCTATGCCTGAACGGATTCCAATATAAACAAAATCCGAATTGTCCTCCCGCATATACTTCTTCTTTTCTACAAGCGCCAGTAAATGCACGTCATTATTTACATAAACCGGAAGATGAAATTTTTCCTGCAGAATCCGCTGCAATTCAACATGCTCCCAGCCCCGGATTCTCGTGATGTGCAGGGATCTGCCTTCTGTCTTTCGAATCGTTCCGCAAATCCCGACACCGATCCCGACGATCCTGGGCCGCACAGAGGAAAATTCTTCCAGCAGATGCTCAAGCTCCCTGAGCATCCGCGCCAAAACCTCTTCCGCCTGCGTATCTATCTTAAACAGGATTTTCCGTCTGCCCACAATTTCCCGTTTCGCATTTGCAAGCGCGATCCGGATTGTCGGAAATTCAAAATCAATTCCAATCGCATACGCAGAATCTCCATTTATACACAGCAACTGCGGAGGCCGTCCTCCTGTCGATTCCCGAAAACCGCCGTTTACTACAATTCCTTCTTCTTTAAAAGAATTGATGATCTCCAGGATCGTAGGACGACTCAGCAGTGTCTTTTCCGCAATTTTTTCCAGCGTAACAGGCTCAAAGGCCTGTATGCACTGCATTACCAGATATTTGTTCGCTTCTTTGATCACTTTCGTTGTATTTTTTTTCATTCGCTGGTTGGTCCCCCCGTTTTTGTCACTCTTAAACCAGTATTATTGTAACATTATTTTTTCCGCACTTCCACAACTATATCAGCAAACCAAACGAAAAATATTCTAAATTCGTTCATATTTTCTGGACAATGCAGTGTCTGACATTTGGGGGAACCACATGACATTTTATTTCTGTTTCAATATTCAGTGCTTTGCAGGATAGCGCATCGGCACGAGTCTAGCTTTCATCAGCGCAAATACGATACTCGGAACCAAAACAAGCTGAATCACCAGACCGGGCAGACAGGTTACAAAATATCCGGTTGCCCATGCTGCCAGGGAATAGCTTCCCGGCGAAAAAATCAGCGCTCTAAAGAGACCGGCGATCACACGACCGATCACCAAACCGCCTACAAGGCTGATGTACAGATCCACATAAATTTTTCCGGTGCGCACAAATTTCATAAACAGACCGCAGAGCAGACCATACGCGCCAAGCTCCACCATCATACAAGGCAGATAACCCATCGCAGGCATACCGGTCAGCAGGCTGGATAACAGCGGACCTGCCAGGCCGCACAGTAGACCATAAGGCCAGCCCACCAACAGACCGCACAGCAGTACCGGAATATGCATCGGGCAAAAAATCGCCCCTGCATTCTGAATGGAATGGAACGCCATCGGCAGCACCACACACAGCGCAATACATACAGCCGTAATCATTGCGCGTTTTACCTGAGACATTTGAGACATAACATTTCTCCTCCTTGAAAAAAATATCTATTACACACGACGCAGTCCCTCATCTTTTTTCAGACTGCGCTGCGGTAATTTTTCATTTCGATTTCATCCCTCTGATTTGCATTTCATCATGGGATTTTTCATGCATTATTTTCTATTTTTGCAAGAATACCTGCATAATCAAAAAAATCGCACTCGCGGCAATCGCCACATTCCCGTTGCGGTTTGGCAGTGATTTTTTCTTCTTTGTTTGCCGCCCCAGCCCGCGATACCCTCTCGCCTCCATCGCACACGCCAGTTCATCCGCCCGACGAAACGCTGCCAGAAACACAGGAATGACCAACGGCAGAAAGCTCGCCGCACGCTCTGTCAGCTTTTTGCTTTCAAACCGAGCCCCTCGTGCAGTCTGCGCCATCCGGATTGTCTCCGCTTCCTCTCCCAGCACCGGGATAAACTGCATTGCAACCCCCAGAATCATCGCGATTTCTTCCGTCGGAACACCGACCTTCGAAAGCGGTGAAAGCAGCTCCTCCAGCCCATGCGTGATTTCCATCGGCTCTGTCGTGATCGTCAGCACCATACAGAAAACTAAAATCAATACCAGGTGAACGACCACCATCGCCCCCTGCCGGATTCCCTCCCGGCTCAGCCGGAAAATCCACCAGCTCCAGATGCAATGCTCCCCGCTGTAAAAAAACGCATTCATCAAAAAGATCACTGCTAAAAACCGACACATCCCTTTTTGTTGTTTTATCTGCTCCCGCAGGGATATCCCTGCCAGATACGATACCGTCAGCGCCGCTGCCGCCGCGGCGATACAGCCAATCAGCCCTTTGGACACGATCACCGCTGCAATCACCAGGCACAGCCCCAGCAGCTTTCCTTTCGCATCTGCCCGATGAAAAAATGTATTTCCGGGGCGATACTGCCCCATCGGCATCTGCATCATCTGTTTTCTCCTTTTTCCCCAGTCAACGCACCGATAATCTCGTCCCGCAGCGCCTCATAAGTAACGGGAAGCCCGCTGCCCGGCAGCACACCGTTTGCCCGTAAAAGCTCTGCGGTCTGCGCTGCTTCGCTGCCGAGCAGTCCGATCGTCCGAAGCGCCCTGCTGTCTCCCAATACCTCCTGACAGCTTCCATCCATTACAATTTTGCCCTGCTTCATTCCAATGATCCGTGCAGCATGCTGTGCCAGTGCGTCTACATTGTGGGACACCATTACAACTGATACGCCCTGCCCTGTCAGTCCTTCCAGAAATTCCAGAAACATCTCCCGCGCCATCGGATCCAGTCCGGCAAGCGGCTCATCCAGCATCAGAAGCTCCGGCTTTGTCGCCAGAACACCGGCGATCGCCACTCTGCGCTTTTCTCCGCCGGATAAAGAAAGCGGCGACTGATCTTTGATTTCTTCATAGGAAAATCCCATCTGCTCCAACGCCCATCTGACGCGTTCCTGTTTTTCCTCCCGGCTAAGTCTGCTGTATTTCAGTCCGAAGCCCACATCCTTCTCCACGGTTTGTGCAAAAAGCTGATATTCCGGATACTGAAATACCATTCCTACTTTTCTGCGCAGAACTGCCCGATCGAATCGTCTGGAAAAAATATTTTCTCCGTCCAGCAGAATTTCTCCGTCCTGCACTTCCAACAGTCCAGCCATCGCCTTTAACAGCGTGGTTTTGCCGCAGCCGGTGCACCCGACGATCCCGACAAACTCCCCTGCTCCGATTTGCAGGCTGACCTGATCCAGCACCCAGGCTGCTCCATATCCAACTGTTAATTTTCTGACTTCCATCTGCATAGCGCTTCTGCCAGCTCCTCTTTCGTCAGCGGGCATCGGTTCAGTTCAATTCCCGCCAGTTTTAAATCTTCATACATCCGAACTGCCATGGGCGGTACAATTCCCGCCTGTATCAACAGTCTGCTGTCCGTCAGAATTTCCCGCACACTCCCCTGTGCAAGGACGGTATTCGGATCCTTCTGTCCATTGGGACGTCCCATCAAAATCACCTGATCTGCCAACACAGCCTCTTCCACATCATGGGTGATCATCACAACTGTTTTTCCACAATCGCGCAGCTTTTTCATCTCTGCCAGTACTTCCCGGCGTCCTTTCGGGTCCAGCATGGAAGTCGCCTCGTCAAAGATCAGGATCTCCGGGTTCAACGCCAGCACCCCCGCCAGCGCAGCCCGCTGTTTCTGCCCACCGGACAAGCTCGACGGAGAACGCTTTTCATACCCTTCCAGCCCGACCAGTTCCAGCGCAGCTTTCACTTTCGATGTAACCTCCCGTTCCGGAACCTGAGCGTTTTCCAGACCAAAAGCGATATCCTCTTCCAACACAGAAGAAACAAACTGATTATCCGGATTCTGGAATACCATGCCGCATACCCTGCACAGCTCCCACTTATTTGCAGGATTTCCTGCATTTATACCGTTTACAGAAAGATTACCGTTCTGAAACGGCAGCAATCCATTCATCAGACGCACAAGCGTGGATTTTCCACAGCCGTTGCATCCAAGGATCGCCGTCCATTCGCCCTCTTTCAGCTCTATATTCGCTTGTTCAAATACCGGAATGCTCTCCCCGTCCCAGAAATAGGAAAATCCCAGTCTACTCCCCTTTATCATCACTTTATTCCTGTCTGCAATCTATTCTGATGTCAAAAACTGCCGTACCGCCGCTGCACCGGTTTCGTTCAACTGCACCTGCTCTATCGTCGAAATTTCGCACAACAAAAGGGAACCTGTCTTTTTGAAAGACAAATTCCCTTCCTGGCAATTCTTTTCTTCATGATCCGGATCGTCCTGTGACCACCATGGTTTTCCTTATTATGACCTTATTATGATAAGGATCATCACGATAATTGTTACGATCGTTTCCGTCTTTCTGCCGCCCGGCTCCCTTCGGGGAGACTTACCTGTCTTCTTCAAAAGACACCGGCAGATTTTCCGGCTGTATTACTTTCTTACAGCAAATTTTGTTTACCTGATATCGTTAGTATTGTAACAAATTTCATTCCAAAAGGCAAAGACTTTTTGCCTGCAAATCTTTCTGCGAATGTTCCCTTTGTTTAATTTTTAACTTTCGCTTTTTATCTTGAACCATTTCAATTTTATGTTATAATTCAATTCAACAGTATCCGGTTTTTATGGATCATTCCGTATTCTGTTTTTTTTGAACTTTTATTCAATTTAAATTGCTTTTTATTTTTAAACTTATATTCATAATTTGAACTCTATGTTCAAGCATCATTCATGACAATAGAATGCTCGCAGAGCGTGCATTCTATTGTTTGTAGGAAAGGAGCCTTCTATGTCAAACATAGCCTATGAACTTTTTGCATCCCGTTTAAAGGAATCCATGAATCAGCAGCAAATGAAACCGATTGATCTTTTACATCTCGCGGAAGAACAGAATTTAAAGCTCGGCAAAAGCCACATCAGCCAGTATGTCAACGGCAAAACCATGCCCCGCGCTGAGATCCTGCAGTTTCTTGCAGATGCCCTCCAGGTCGATGCAGACTGGCTGGCAGGACGCACCGGTTCTGCACAGGATTTCAGTTCAGAAAAATTGAACTCTGGCAGTACAAAGCTTCCGGCTGAGTTCAATTTTTATCCTCATCCAGACACGGTCAACGGTTCCTCCGCCGCAGGTTCAGTTCAATCTTCTGCATTCTCCAAACGTTCCGATTCGGTTCAAAAGAAATCTTCTTCCCGTCAAGACGGTTCAGACTTTTCCGCTCCGTCTGCTTCCCAGCCGACGCTGTTTAAAAAGTCTTCCAAATTGAACAATGTTCTTTACGATGTCCGCGGTCCGGTTGTCGATGAAGCTGAACGGATGGAATCCTCCGGCGTTCAGATTTTAAAATTGAACATCGGCAATCCCGCCCCCTTCGGCTTCCGCACTCCCGATGAAGTCATTTACGACATGCGCCAGCAGCTGACGGAATGCGAAGGCTATTCTCCCGCTAAGGGACTGTTTGCAGCCCGCAAAGCAATCATGCAGTATGCACAGCTAAAAAATATCCCCAACGTCACCATCGAGGATATCTACACGGGAAACGGTGTCAGCGAGCTGATCAATTTAAGCATGTCCGCCCTGCTGGACGACGGGGATGAAATCCTGATCCCTTCCCCCGACTACCCGCTCTGGACTGCCTGCGCAACGCTTGCAGGCGGCAAAGCCGTCCATTATCTCTGCGATGAGCAGGCAGACTGGTATCCTGATCTTGCCGACATTCGAAAAAAGATCACGCGCCACACGAAAGCGATCGTCATCATCAATCCCAACAATCCGACCGGCGCGCTTTATCCGAAGGAAGTTCTGGAGGGAATCGTGGAAATTGCGCGTCAGCACCATCTGATCATCTTTTCCGATGAAATTTATGACCGACTGGTCATGGACGGCGGCGAGCATATTTCCATCGCATCCCTGGCTCCCGATCTGTTCTGTGTCACCTTCAGCGGTCTGTCCAAGTCCCACATGATCGCAGGCTTTCGAATTGGCTGGATGATTTTAAGCGGCAACAAAGCCATCGCGCAGGACTATATCGAAGGCATCCGCATGCTCTCTAATATGCGCCTGTGCTCCAATGTTCCCGCGCAGTCCATCGTCCAGACTGCCCTCGGCGGCTACCAGAGCGTCAGCAATTATTTAACGCCCGGCGGACGGATTTATGAGCAGCGCGAGTGCATTTATCAGGCATTAAAGGACATTCCCGGACTAAGCGTTGTAAAACCGAAAGCAGCTTTTTACATGTTCCCGAAGCTCGACGTCAAAAAGTTCCATATCACCAACGACGAACAGTTTGCCCTCGATCTTCTGCGCGACAAAAAAATCCTGCTCATCCATGGCGGAGGCTTCCACTGGGAGCAGCCTGACCACTTCCGGGTCGTATATCTGCCCCGGATCGAGGTACTTAAGGAATCTGCGGACAAAATTGCGGACTTCTTAAGCTACTACCAGCAGAACCGGCGCTGAGAAAAAACCAGCCCTGCGGCACAGGAGCTTCCTGTCAGAACCTCCCGCCGTAGGGCTGGTTTTTCTCTTTCTCAGAACTTCAAACTGCGCTTTGAACATCACCCTGGTTCGATCTGCCCGAAAGCAGCTTTTTTCGCATATAAAGGTATCCCGGAATCAGCACCAGATCGGCGCCCATCCATGCCAGCACCTCTGCGAATAAAATTCCATTTTCTCCAAAAAGCACCGGTAAAATCAACGTTGCACCGGTTCTCATGATAAATTCAAAAATTCCGGATACAAGCGGAATCACGGTATTTCCCATTCCCTGGATCACGCTGCGGACGATATGTAAAATATACAGTACCCATAAGAAGCTGCTCATAATCCGCAAAAAGCGCCATGCAACCACCGCAGCCTGACTGCCCTGGGCTGCATCTGCAGAGATGAAAAGTCCCAGAATATTTCGTCCGAACAGAAACATCAGTCCGGTAATGACAAAGGAAGTCAGCACACCGATCAAAACACCGATTCTGGTTCCCTCCTTGATCCTGTCTGTTTTTCCCGCACCGAGGTTCTGACCCGTGTAGGTAACCATTGCAAAGCCATAGGAGGTCGCTGCCACCTCAAGGATACCATAAAGCTTGCACGTCGCCGTATAGCCTGCGATAAATGCAACGCCGAAGCTGTTTACCACAGTCTGCACGATCATGCCTCCAATGGCGATCACAAGGTTTTGAAATGCCATCGGTAATCCAAGATAGATCAGCTTCCCGCAAAGTCCGGCATGAAGTCTCCATTTGGCGGCCTTCCTTTTTTCTGCAAGCACCTCGATCCGGCACAGCTTCCACAGACAATATGCAGAAGCAAGGGTCTGGGCGATCACGGTTGCAAGCGCTGCACCCTTTACACCCCAGCCAAGCTCCAGGATAAAATATAAATCCAGCGCAATATTAAACAGCGCTGCGATAACACATGCTGTCAGAGGTGTTTTACTGTCTCCAAACGCCCGCAGCATAGCCGCAGTAAAATTATAGAGCATCATCAGCGGAATACCGCCAAAGAGCACATACAAATAGTCCAGACAGATCGGGCGAATATCAACAGGAACCTGTAAAATCCCGACCAGACCAGGTAATCCGATCAGAATACCAACGGTAAATAAAATCGCCGCCACTACTGCCAGAAAGGACGCATGAAAAATGGTTTCCTGAAGCGCCTCCTCTTTTTTGGCACCAAACTGCTGGGAAACAAGGATGCCAAAGCCCTGGGTGATTCCCTGAATGGTCCCCAGAACCAGCCAGTTTATCGACTCTACAGTTCCGAGTGCTGCCAACGCATCCACTCCAAGTATTTTTCCCACAATGGCCGTATCAGCCACCGTATAAAACTGTTGAAATACATTTCCCAACATCAACGGCAATGCAAAGCTTAAGATCAGCATCGCCATATTTCCCTGCGTCATATCCATAACACCGGATTTGCCTTTTGTTTTCATCCTGTTTTCTACCCTTCTTTTTTATTTCACAATTTTCTGTGATATCCCACAGTACTTTCCACACTTCCCATATTGACTTTTTTCCGCCATTCATTTTATGATGAAGAAAAAAATGGGAGGATTTCCATATGCAGCTTACAATTAAGCATCCTTTTCTCTGTCTTCCGGTTGTATCCCACCCGAAAGATACCAGGGTCCTGAAACTTTTTGACGGCGAAAAGCTTCTTTTATGTGTTTATTTTCCTTTCGGAGAAGCCGCTGCAGACAACGGAACCTATTCCTACGAATATCTTTCCCCTCTGCCGGTTTCTGAATGGATGGGACGCACGCTGACCCTGTCTGCAGAGTTTCCTGCAGGTTTTGAAGACGCAGTTACTCAGACTGACGAGCTTCCTGTCTCCAGCGAAGTGCATCCGGCTGTCCACTTTACAGCCAACGCAGGCTGGATCAACGATCCAAATGGTCTTGTTTACGACAATGGAACCTATCACTTATATTATCAGCACAATCCCTTCGGTGTCAATTGGAACAATATGAGCTGGGGACATGCCACCAGTACAGACCTGCTCCACTGGACACGGCTTCCTGTTGCCATGCTTCCGGATGAAGAGGGAACCATCTTCTCCGGCTGCGGTCTGACAAACGAGCACAGGGATGAAATTCAGGCAGCTGCTGACAGCAACCTCTATCGAAGTCTTCCCAAGGATGCACTCCTGTTCTTCTATACCGCAGCCGGCGGCAGCCATGACAGCGCCTGTAGCGAGGGAAAAGACTACACCCAGCACACGGCATACAGCACCGATCATGGTCTCACTCTGCAGAAGCTTCCGGGAGCAGTTGTTCCGTTTCTCAAAACAGACAACCGTGACCCCAAGGTTTACTGGCACGAAAAATCCAACGCATTTATCATGTCCCTTTACTTAAAAGGCACGGAATATGCCATCCTTCGTTCCACAGATATGCTCCACTGGGAGATCACTCAGCAACTGACTTTTGAAACTGCCAACGAATGCCCCGATCTGCGCCCGATTTCTACGCCGGACGGCACTGAAAAATGGATTTTCTATACTGCTTCCAGTGAATACTTTATCGGCGATTTTGACGGCTTCCGCTTTACCAACTACAGCGCCGGCAAACGTGCTTCCTATACAGAAATCGCTTATGCCGGACAAACCTATAATAACGCACCTGACCGCATCGTACTGATTCAGTGGCTGCGCACCCAGAATCCGGAACGTCTCTATACCGGCATGCTGACGTTGCCCCGTGAACTTGAGCTGATCAAGCAGGATGGTGAATGGATTCTTGCACAACATCCTGTTCATGAATGGTTTGATGCAAAAAAAGCAGCGAACACACTCTTCCACGCAGCTGACGCCACATCCTGCCAGGCAGAGCTGACTTCTCCTGCCGCAGTTGGCATTGACGTATCCCTTTGCAGCACCGGCAAAGTTTCCTTCTCCATTTTAGGAAATGTCTGCGCCTATGATGCAGCAACCGGTATCTTTACATGTGCAGATAAAGCCACCCAGCTTCCTGCCGGCTTAACAGAGCTTCATCTGATCGCTGACCGCGGCATTCTGGAGCTTTCTGCTAAACAGGATACCGTCATTGCCTACTGGGAGCTGCCTGATGACCGTACCTGCGGAACCATTACTGTCAATGCTGACACACCGATCTGTGCAGAAGCCTGGACGGTACGTTAAAAAGCAGCTTATATGAATTTCAAACATTTTCACAACGGGTATCATTAGTATAAAAAGCCGTCCGAGCAGAAACTATTTTCTTTCGGACGGCTTTTTGACATTCCTGTGACAGACAATAGAATGCTCGCAGAGCGTGCATTCTATTGTCATGAATAAAAAGTGAAACAAACGCTCCTTTGCTCCACTCAAAAATGCTATATTTTATAAAACAACAAAAAAATCCAATCTCAGCATATGCTAAAATCAGACCTTACAGAAAAGTGCTGGTAGCCGGACTTGAACCGGCACGGAGTTGCCCCCGAGGGATTTTAAGTCCCTTGCGTCTGCCTATTCCGCCATACCAGCATATAAAATTATAGTTTCTTTTAAAAGAAACGACCCAGACGGGACTCGAACCCGTGACCTCCGCCGTGACAGGGCGGCGCTCTAACCAACTGAGCCACTAGGCCATTCAGATACAACAAACAATGTTTATCGTACCTTCAAAACTGAACACTGAAATCCTCTTTCATATCTTCTACATCCATTCCCAACCTGTCAGGATAAGCCCTCGACCGATTAGTATT
>OLQM01002488.1_pt1 | contig 17973 bp, 9 predicted proteins | sample 1673161 | NCBI WGS metagenome assembly OLQM01 (sample SAMEA3136761, study PRJEB25190) | human gut metagenome | reverse complement strand
AAACTCCCGGCAGCTTTCCTGTACTTTTTCATAAATTGACCCCTTTCAGGGGAGGCTATTATGAAAATTGATTTCCATTCTTTGTCGGGAGGTGAACTTGACACTGATTCACACATGTGGTATAATGACTTTATATATCAGTATCAGCACAGAAAGCATTTCTGCGAAAGGAAAAGAAAGTGACTCAGATTGTTCATGTTATCTATCGGGATAAATTTACGGATGGCTATATCAAATTTATGAATGAGTATTTGTCCGGATACCGGCATCTTTTTTATACAACGAAAGAGGGCTTTGATGTCGATCTCACTTCAAATGACAATGTGATATTTTTGGATTCATTTAACGATCTGCACAAGCGGGAAAACAAAAAGAACCTGATGGATGCGGATCTTATTGTTATTTCCGGCTTTTTCTTTTTTAAGGAAATGCGGGCGTTTTACAACCGGAAGATTTTGAAAAAGACCTATTTTCACCTGTGGGGTGCCGACCTGTACTGCCTGAAGGAAAATGAAACCGTCAATATGAGGCTCGGGAATCTTTTGAGAAAATATTTCTTTGTCAACGCCGGGGGAATTATCAATCTGATTCCGGGGGACTATGAGATCTTATGCAAGTACTGCACCCCGAAGGGGAAACATTTCGTTGCCCCCATGTGCAGCGGCGGAGTAATCCCGAAAATTATCTCGGAGCTGCGAACCTGCGAAAAGCGAACCAACCCGTATCGGATTCTTGTGGGCAATTCCGCAACGCCGTCGAACCAGCATCTTGAAATCCTGCAAACCCTGGAACGGTTTAAGAATGAGCAGATAGAGATCGTCTGCCCGCTGTCCTATGGCAATGCGGACTATGCAAAAACGGTGATCGACTTCGGGAAGAAGTTGTTCGGCTCGAAGTTTGTGCCCTTAACGGACTATATGGACAAGACGGCATACTACCGCACGATTGCCGAATCATCCGTCGCCATCTTCAACAACGACAGACAGCAGGCGATGGGGAATATCAATGCCTCGCTGGGACTGGGGTGTAAGGTCTTTCTCAGAACAGATACGCCCATGTGGGAGATCTATCATCAGGAGCGAAAGTATGTGATCTATAAAGTGGAGGATATTGCGCAGATGTCATTTGAGGAATTCCTCAAAAATGACACGGATCCCCAGTATAACTGGGAGCAGTATCGGAAGTCAACGGACTTGGAAAGCAGTGTGCAAAAATGGAGAAATGTGTTTAATTCGATAGAGGAAAGAAAATGAGTTCAACGAATGTGATTACAAACTTTTTCTGGCGTTTTCTGGAGCGGTGCGGTGCACAGGGTGTAACTTTCATTGTATCCATCGTTCTTGCAAGACTTTTGGATCCGACTGTTTATGGCACGGTGGCGCTGGTCACGATTTTTACAACGATCATGCAGGTCTTTGTGGACAGCGGAATGGGAAATGCGCTGATCCAGAAAAAGGATGCGGATGACCTTGACTTTTCAAGCGTATTCTACTTTAACATGGCGATGTGCTCCGTCCTTTATCTGATCATGTTCTTTGCCGCACCGCTCATTGCATCCTTTTATCGAATGCCGGAACTGACCGCAATTGTGAGAGTGTTAAGCTTCGTTGTGGTGATATCCGGCGTGAAGAATGTCCAGCAGGCATATGTTTCACGGCACCTGATGTTTAAGCGCTTTTTCTTTTCCACACTCGGCGGAACTATCGGTGCAGCTGTCATCGGAATTGCAATGGCGTATCTGGGATTCGGCGTGTGGGCGCTGGTGGCGCAGATGCTCTTTAATGCCGCAGTAGATACGACAATTTTGTGGATCACCGTCAAGTGGCGTCCCAAAAAGATGTTTTCGTTCCAACGGCTGAAGTCGCTGTTTTCCTATGGGTGGAAGCTTTTGGCTTCCTCGCTGATAGACACGGTATATAATGACCTGAGACAATTGATCATTGGCAAAAAATATTCATCGGGGGATCTCGCCTACTATAATCAGGGCAAGAAGTTTCCGCAGCTGATCGTTACCAACATCAACACCTCCATCGACAGCGTGCTTCTGCCGACCATGTCAAAGGCACAGGATGACATGGCAGCAGTCCGTTCCATGACACGCCGGGCGATCAAGACCAGTACGTTTCTGATGATGCCGGCGATGATCGGACTTGCCGTGTGTGCGGAACCGCTGGTTCAGCTGATCCTCACGGAGAAGTGGCTGCCCTGTGTTTTGTTTTTAAGAATCTTTTGTATTACCTATGCATTTTATCCCATACATACCGCAAACCTGAATGCAATCAAAGCCATGGGGCGGAGCGATCTGTTTCTGAAGCTGGAGATCATCAAAAAAACAGTCGGCATTATCGCAATCCTGATTACCATGTGGATCAGTGTGCAGGCAATGGCATATAGTTTTCTGGTGACAACGATTTTGAACCAGATCATCAATTCGTGGCCAAACAAGAAGCTTCTCAATTACAGTTATCTTGAGCAGGTAAAAGATATGATGCCGCAGATCCTGCTTTCCCTCGGAATGGGAGCAGCGATCTATGCAGTGTCTTTCCTGCATCTGAGCGCTTCGCTGACACTGCTGATTCAGATTCCTCTGGGTGTCCTGGTATACTGGAGCGGCTCCAAGATTTTCCATGTAGAGAGCTATACCTATATCATAGAGATGGTGAAAAATTTCAAAAAGAGAAAGAAGAAGGCTTAAAAATGAAAAAACTACTGATTATTGGCGCAAATCCGGAGACGATCAGCCTGATTGAAAAGGCGAAGCTCATGGGAATCAAAACCTATGTCACGGATTATAACAAGATGACGTATGCCAAAAAGTTTGCGGATGTTCCCTGTGATGTGGACGGCATGGACGTGGACGGGCTTGTTGCCCTTGTCAAAAAGGAACACATTGATGCGGTTCTGGTAGGTGTGGCAGAGGCACTGATCCCGACATACTGCAAGGTATGCGAGGTGCTGGATTACCCCTGTTTTGCGTCCATGGAGCAGTTTGAGATTATGATCTCCAAGGACAACTTCAAAAACACCTGCCGGAAATATCATGTTCCTGTCGTGCCGGAGTACTCCCTGGACGAAATCGACAAAATTGAATATCCGGTCATTGTAAAGCCGGTCGACAGTTCCAGCTCCAAGGGCATCTCCATCTGCCAGAATCGGGAACAGCTGGATGCTGCCATTGAAAAGGCGCTGAGCTTTTCGTTCCGGAAGAAGATTCTGATCGAAAAGTATATGGACGGTCTGGAAGTCATTATCTATTATGTCATTCAGGACGGCAATCCCATTATGGTTGCAATGTGCGACCGCTATACCAGCAAGGAACAGAAGGGCATCACACAGCTTCCGTCCGCCTATATTTTCCCGTCAAAGCACATGGAAAGATACAAGGCAGAGGTGGACGAGCACGTCAAAAATATGCTCCGTGGAATGCATGTTCAGAACGGTGTTCTGTTCCTCCAGTCATTTATTGAGAACGGCTCGGTGTATATCTATGAACCGGGATTCCGGCTCAACGGCGCACAGGAGCACATGATCGTATCGGAACTGACTGGAATTGACGCAAAGGAACTTCTCATCAATTACGCATTTACCGGAAAAATGAGCGAGAAGAACGTGGCAGATCGGGCAGACCCCTATTTTCATCACATGGTTGCCTGCAAGCTCTCACCGCTGGTAAAGGAAGGGAAGATCGGCAAGATCACCGGCGTTGAGAAAATCCGGCGATTCAATGGCGTGGTTGCGGTGAATCCGAACTATGAGGACGGAGAAGTGGTTGCCGGCCTTGGAACCCAGCGCCAGATGGCAGCGAATATTTTCATTGTGGCACCGACCATGGAGCTGCTGAAAGAGCGGGTGGATGCAGTGATCGAAAACTTTCATGTGACCGATGAGAACGGGGAGAACATGCTGCTGAAACCGTTTGATACGAAGATTATAGAGAAGGAGTACTGCTGATTTTTGGCAGAAAAAGAATTATGAGCTTGAATGGTTTTTGCAAGAGAAGCGTTTACTGGATTCAGGATTTTCTGCACGGCAGTAAAGTTGGAAAGCATTATCGGGAAATCAAAACTGTCATGCGTTCCGCCGAAACCGGGAAGAAAATACAAAGCGAAAAGCTCGCTGCCCTATTGGCGCACGCCACTGCAAATACAGCGTTTTATCAGAGATATGCCGGAAGACCGCTGGAGCAGTTTCCCATTATGAATAAGTCGAAGCTGATCGAAAACTATGACGCTATCGTGGTTCCCGTTGACAAAATTCCGGAACAGGAGACAGAAAAGGTTCATGTGCAAAAAACAAGCGGTTCCACCGGCACGCCGTTTGCCATATATCAGGATTCGAGAAAACGCCATAGAAGAGTGGCGGAATTGAAGTACTTTGGACAGATGGTGGGGTTCCAATCCCATGAGAAACTGGCGCAGTGCAGAATCTGGACAAACTGGCAGAGCAAGACGAAGTCGCAGATTTTCAGAGAGAACATTTATCCGATCAATGTCAGCAAAATGGATGACGAAACGCTGCGGGAACTCTGCCGGACGGTCAGAGAAAACCGGATCACCGCAATTCGGGCATATGCCAGCTGGTATGACAGTCTGCTCGCCTTTTTGATCTCCGGAAAAGGCGATGCTGCCGACCTGAAAACTGTAAAAGTCATGTTTCCCACGTCGGAGGCATTGAATGTTGCGACAAAAGAGGCGTTCCAAGAGCAATTTTGCATTCCCATCGTGGAGTGCTATGCGGATGAAGAAGCGGGAATCATGGCGCACCAAAAGGTTCAGGACAATCGGTTCTATCTAAATCATGCAAGCTATATTTTTGAGATTCTGAAACTGGAGGAAGACAAACCGGCGGCATATGGAGAACTGGGACGGATCGTCATCACGGACTTGTATAATTATGCGTTTCCGCTGATTCGATATGATACCGGCGATACTGCCATTCTTGCGAAAGGCAACGAAGAAACCGGAGGCTGGGACTATCTCGAAAAAATTTACGGCAGAAGACTGGATCTGATCTATGACACAAAGGATAACCCGATTCATCCCATGAGCTTTGCCCGTGTTTTGAAAAATCTGGACGGAATCAGACAATGGCAGTTCATTCAGAAGGACAAATCAAAATATCTCCTGAAACTGAATGTTCAGAAGGAGAAGTTTGATCTGGAAAACACCTTGCTGGAAATCCGGAAAATCGTTGGTCAGGATGCCGATGTTCAGATAGAATATGTAGAGGACATACCGGTTCTCGCATCAGGGAAACGAAAAATGGTGATTTGCGAATGGAAAAAATCCTGACATGAGAAAATGCCGTCGCAGGGAACTGTAGGAGGAGAATAGAAAATGAATAAAATTCTGGTCACCCGTTCCTCAATGCCAGACTATGAGGAATACTGTGAAGAAATCAAAGAGCTTTGGGACAGCCACTGGCTGACCAATATGGGGAAAAAGCACAAGCAGCTACAGGCAGAACTGGAGGCAATGCTGGACGTGCCCCATGTGACGCTGTATGTGAACGGACATCTTGCGCTGGAAAATGTAATCGCTTCGTTTAATTTTCCCAAGGGCAGCGAGGTAATTACGACACCGTTTACATTTGCCTCGACAACGCATGCAATTGTGAGAAACGGACTGGAGCCTGTGTTCTGCGACATCAATCCGAAAGATTACACCATGGATGTCACCAAAATCGAAGATCTGATCACAGACAAGACCTGTGCGATCGTTCCGGTTCATGTTTACGGCAACATGTGTGATGTGGAAGAGATCGAAAGAATTGCGAAGAAATATGACCTGAAGGTGATCTATGATGCAGCGCACGCATTTGGCGTGACATACAAGGGAAAGTCGAGCGCTTCCTTCGGGGATGCATCCATGTTCAGCTTCCATGCGACGAAGGTCTTCAACACCATTGAGGGCGGTGCGGTTTGCTATCATGACGGCAGCCTGACACAGAAGCTTAACGACCTGAAAAATTTCGGCATCCACGGACCGGAAGAAGTCGCATACATCGGCGGAAACGCCAAAATGAATGAGTTCCAGGCAGCGATGGGAATTTGTAACCTGCGCCATCTGGAAGCCGAAATTGCAAAACGTCAGGCAGTTGTGGAACGGTACCGCAGCAATCTGGGCGGCATTGACGGCGTAACAATCTGTGAGATACAGCCGGATGTGAAGTCGAACTATGCGTATTTCCCCGTGATGTTTGATGAAAAGGTGTTCGGTTTCAGCAGAAATGAGGTCATGGCAAAGCTTGCGGAAAACGGAATTGGCGCAAGAAAGTATTTTTACCCGCTGACGAGTGTTTCTCCCGCCTTCAACGAAAAGTATGATCCGTCTGAAACACCGGTTGCGCTGCATCTCAGCAAGCGTGTTCTGACATTGCCTTTGTATGCGGATTTGCCGCTGGAGGATGTCGACAGAATCTGCTCCATTGTCCTGAGCGGACATCATCCGGCTTAAAAAGGAAGGGTTGCAGCATATGAAGAATGGCAACATTGCGCAGGCAGGACAGCCGAAACCCGCTTCGCATCGGGATTCCAACATAGAATTGTTTCGGATCATCACCATGTTTTTCATCGTCGCCCATCATTATGTCGTAAACTCAGGGCTTACGCTGGAGGACGGCCCGATTGCAGCCAATCCGCTGTCTGGCAATTCGATTTTCCTGCTGCTTTTCGGGGCATGGGGAAAAATCGGCATAAACTGTTTTGTCATGATAACAGGATACTTTATGTGCAAGAGCAGCATTACCCTCAGGAAATTTGCGAAGCTGCTTGGCGAAATTATGTTCTACAAGATTGGAATCGGATTGATTTTCCTGATTACGGGATATGAACCGCTTTGTTTGAAATCCCTCGTCAAAACTTTTCTTCCGGTAAGCTCGGTGGAAACAAATTTTGTGGGCTGCTATATTTTGTTCTTCCTGTTTATCCCCTTTCTGAATATCCTCATTCGAAACATGACAGAGAAACAGCATATTTTGCTGCTGCTGCTTTGCGGATTTACCTATGTGTTTTTCGGAACCATTAAGAAAATGCCGGTTTCTATGAACTATGTTTCCTGGTTTATCGTTTTGTATTTCATGGCATCCTATATCCGAATGTATCCGAAGCATATTTTTTCCAAAACAAAATTGTGGGGGATGCTCACCGCAGGAAGTATCGTGCTGTGTTCTCTCTCTGTCGTTTGCTGTGCATGGCTGTCTTTGAAACTGCACCAGAACATCTGGTACTTTTTTGTGACGGATTCGAATACGTTCTTAGCGGTGCTCGTTGGTGTGTGTGCGTTTATGTTCTTCAAAACGATAAAAATAAAGTACAGCTCATTTATCAACACCGTTGCGTCCACCACATTTGGGATTCTTCTGATTCACGCAAATTGTGATGCCATGCGCCGCTTCTTGTGGCAAGATGTGTGTCAAAATGTCAAAGTGTATGATTCACAGCTTATGCCGCTGATTTCAATCGGTTGTGTATGCGCTGTATTTTGCGGATGTTCTTTGATTGACTGGCTGAGAATCCAGTTTATTGAGAAGCCGTTCATGAAAAAATTCTCGGTATGGGAGCCGAAAATCATCGCATGGTGGCACAGGAAAGAAGAAAAATACGCAAAATTTTAACACGGATGAAAAGTCGAACAGAATATCAAAAAAGCGCCGGGAAACCGGCGCTTTTGTTCTTTGTATTCTGATTTGACAAGTATCGGCAGATGTGGTACACTAAAGCTCTGAGGGCATCCCTGAAAACGGTAGGCGGTCGAATCCACGCTCCCGGAAAGGGAGTGATTGCTATGACACTCATCGAAGTACTTACTTTGCTCAGTCTCATCTGTCAGATCATTCGCATCATGCAGGATAGCAATAAACGGAAATAACCGCCCCGAGCTGCGAACTTGGACGGTTATTTCTTAACCTAACACTTGGGAGCAGACCGTCTACTGGTATGCCCTCTTCTCTTTTATTATATGCCATTTGCACCGAAATGTCAAGTGGTTTTTGGGAAAATGAAATACGGATTTCAAAGGCAGCGTATCCTCGGCGACGCTGCTATTTTTATGCCGCTTTATTTGTGGATAAATTGCGAACCCGGAAGGGAGAATGTCTTGAAAAATGGGGTGAAATCGTTTTAAAAGTGTATATTTTTTTTGCATCCCCCCGCCTCCATTGACATTTCAAAATGCTTCTTGTATAATGAAAAGGAACGCAGTGGTTCCCTGTCGAAGAATTGGGAAGCCGCTGCCGCTCTGTTGAAATCGGCGGCGCAACGCCGAAAAAAACCGTATCGCAATGTGTGCAAATGCGATGCAAGCACATTGTGCGGAGATACGGCAGACAGAGCTGCTTTCCGGCGGAGAAACTGCACGAGGGCGGATGCCCGTCCGGCCGGAAAAATCAAAAAGAATAACGGAGGGATTTCTTCATGAATGCAAAAGAAACGAAGTCATTTCGTGTAAGACTGATCAGCGTTTTCTTGGCAGCGATGGTATTGATTGCGTGCTTGCCATCCGTCATCTTTGCATCGGCAGACAGCACCAGCACCTATCAAAACCCGCTGGTTCTGACCAATGCAAGCGTTGAGTTCAGGGACAACAAATTCAAGCCGATTGACGAAGCTGAGTCCGGCGCCATGTTCTATCTGATGGCGACTATCTCTGGAAACAACGTCAATCAGACCGGCGAAGTGGATACTTATCAAATCTACATTACGGATTCGAATCTGCTTCTGCCGAACTTTGCCGGAAACGGCTTCACAGACGGCTCGGTGTACAACGGCTACACCCTGCACGTGGAAAAGGATGCGAGCGGTAACATCGTAAACCGCTATGTTGAATTCTCCATCCAGAACGGCGATACCAAAGCGATACGGCTTCAGGCAAAGTATCAGGCAGGCAAAACGCCCAATGGAGAGAAGACCGAGGTCAAGCTGGTGCGTCCGGACAACGGAAAGAGCATCAGCAACACCATTACCGCCAAGGCAGAGATGATGTGGAACGCCTCGAAGTCGGAGGATAAGACCCAGCTGAACAGCAGCGAAATCACTGCCGGCACAACGGTGAACTACACCCTGAGTGCGGCATCCAACAACTCCACCAAGAAAACCGGCGTGGAGTGGGTGGAAACGCTGCGTTTTCAGGACACCATCAGTCTGACAGGTCTTACTTTTGCAGGCGGTGCGCAGAGCGGCATTGAAAACGCCGTCAAGGCAGCTGCTGCCAATGCAGGGTATACCATTAAAGAGGGCACACTCAAAGTCAGTGCGGCAGCAGGCGGCACAGCTGCGGACATCTCTTTCGAGATTGGCAGCAAGAACCCCAATGCGGAAATGGGTGCCGTTCGTCTGAACGTGGCACTCCCGCTGAACAGCAGCACCGTGACACTGGGCAAGGACAACGGTACAGTAAAGAATACGCTGGCAGTGAGCGGAAAGCCCTACGGCTCCAATGACTTCCAGCCCATCGGCGGCAATGACGTTTCGCTGGATGTCACCGCACCGAAGCCGGCATCGTTCCGGCTGGGCAAGAGCGCTGACAACAAGCAGGCGTATTACGTCAAGGGCGACAGCGTGGCCTTTACCATCTCCGCCACCAATACCGGCGATGCCGCAGGGGACGTGACGCTGACCGATGCAGTTCCGGCAGGCATGACCATCACCGGCATCACCTCTGAAGACGGCGGCACGGTTTCCGGCAACTCGGTGACTTTCCGGGATGTTGCCGGCGGCAAGACCGTGACAGCAAAGGTTGTCTGCACCGTGGATGCGGACGACAACACCACACTGACCAACGAGGTGACGGACGGCAAGTCCAATGCCAAGGATTCCATCACCGTGAAAAAGGACGAGGCAGTCATCACCGCCACCAAGAACGGTCTGGTCAGCTATGAGGGCGGCAATCTGGGACAGAAGTACTACACCGGCATTGCCGGACAGACCGTGACTTACACCATCTCCGTCAACAACTCCGGCATCCGGGATGCCGCAGGTGTTCCGGTCACCGATGACATCAGCGGACTTCCGCTGACCAATGTCACCTATGCCGTAGACGGACAGACCGTGGCAGCAATGCCGTCGGCAGTGGACGTTCCGGCAGGCAAGACCGTGACCATCACCATCACCGGCACACTCCCCGACACCGCCTCCGGCAGCTTTGCCAACACAGCAACGGTGGACGGCAAAAAGACAAACACCGTGACGATCCAGCCGGAAACTCCGTCTGCACATGTCACCGTGAAGAAGTCGGCAGATAAGAGCGCTTATCAGGCAGGGGACACCCTGACCTATACCGTTGAGGTCGTCAATGACGGCCAGCTTGCCGTTTCCGGCGCAACATTCCTGGACAACGTGCCGGATGCGCTGGAGAACGTCACTGCCTCCGCTGTCAGCAGCACAGGCAAGACCGTAGGCGTTTCGGTAGCAGGCAATGCGGTGACCAATGACGGCACATGGGATCTGGCACAGGGCGAGATCATCACCGTGACCATCACCGGTACTGTCAAGACCGGCACAACGGATACCATTGCCAATACCGCCTCCTGCGGTTACAACGGCAAAACCGCTGAGTCCCCCAAGGTGGAAACCAATCGGGACACCACCGGCGACTATCAGGCAGAGAAGTGGATCATTGACGCAAAGACCGGCGAAACGCTGGTAGACACAGCGGACAATGTGAAGACTGGCTTCCAGGGCTTCTCCGAAGGACAGAAGGCGACCTTCCGTGCACGTTTCACCAATCTGACCGGTGCGACTGTCAAGGGCGTTAAGCTTGCGGACGGCTGGTATCGTCAGACCTCGGCAGATGCACAGACTACAGGTAAGGTGGTAAAATGCACTGGTACGTATACTGGTTCGGACGATCTCAGTCAGTATTTCTGGAAAAATGACCAGAATACAAATACCACTTGGGGATATGAAATCCCGGCGGATGCCCTGACACTGGAGCCTGGGCAGTACATCGAGTTCGAGTACACGACGGAAATGAACAGTATGAGCATGGCTGGCGCTGGCTCGAATTACTACCGCAACTATGTGGCGTTCTATCCTTTGAGCGCATGGAACAAGGAGAGCGGTATGTGGGGCGCAACCACTGGTTCGTATGCGTCCACATCCGTCAAGGTTCCCTATGATTTCAGCTTCAATACCGCAAAGAGCGTTTCTCCGGCATCCCTGGAGATCTCCGATCTGACGCAGGAACAGCTGGAATCCCAGAAGTTCACCAACACCATTACCCTCAGTCCGGATTCTCAGGATGCCACCAACTACTATGGCAATGTGTTCACCCTGACGGACGTTCTGCCGGACGGCATGACGCTGGCAGACACCGACCTGTCCAAGGCAATTTCCATCACTGGCGGAAGACTGGACGCAGAGGCTTCGAAGCTGGATGGCAATGAACTGACCATCGCCTTCACCTCTGACTCCTCCCTGAACGGCGGAAGCAGCTCCGTCAAGATCACGTACCAGACCGTACTCACTGCGGCAAAGGCAGAAGAGCTGTCCCAGACCGCAGACAAGAGCACCGCACTCACCAATACGGTAACCCGTGTGGTGGCAACGGACAACGGCAGCGTGGTCAAGGATAAGGCACCCAACGCCGAAGCGACTGTGACTCTGAAGAAGATCACACCGGCGCCGGGCTTTGCAAAACTGGCAGCAGCCTCCTATGCCGGCACAGATTACACCAGTGCCGACGTGCAGAAGGTGGAGAACGGCTATATCACCGCCGGCGACACCCTGATCTGGCAGGCTGTCCTTTATAATGGTAAGGGCGAGACCACAGACGGCAAGGCAACGCTGAACGGCGATGAGCTGGGCAAGCTGAGTCTTTCCGGCGTGACGCTGACGGATAACCTGCCCGGCAGCTACCAGTACGACAGCAGCAGCTTCCCCGCAAAGTACTTTGTCGTCAAGCTGGATGCAGACGGCAAGTTTGCAACTGACGCATCCACCGGACTGGTGACCGGCTCCGGTACGGCGATCAATCCCGCCGCATCCGGCAGCTCCGTGGTATGGGATCTGTCCGGTGCGACCGGCACAGGCATCAGCGGCGGCAAGCTAGAACCCAACTACGCCATTGTGGTGCAGTTTGCAACCGTTGTCAAGGCTGGTCAGGAAAAGGAGGGCGTTATCACCAACACGGGCTACGCCTCCACAAACAAGACCTATCCCGCAGACAGCGTGGTTGCCGGTGAGGAAAAGGGCACCCAGATCTGGAACTATGCCAACTATAACATCGTTGGTCTGACCACCGAATCGTGGAAGACCATTACCTATACCAATCAGGGGCACGACGGCACACCCCATACTGACCCCAAGACCGATACCGGCGAGAGCCGCAACCCCACACACAACTATGTACAGGGCATGCAGGGCGAGCAGGTGAAGTACACCCTGCACGTCAAGAACAACTCTCCGGTAGACGTGGAGAACATGACCATCATCGACCGTCTGCCCTATGTGGGCGACCTGGGTCTGGTTTCCGGCTATGACAGAAACTCTGCCTTTGGCGTGACCATGGGCGATATCCAGTCGGTCACCGTCAACGGAAGTGCCGTTTCCTACGATGTCACTTACTCCACCAACAAGACTGCAACGCTGAACGAGTACTCCAAGGACTGGCTGGGACAGAACGACGCCATGAGCTGGACACAGAACAAAGACGGCGCAGTGAACTTCCGCCTCCGTCTGACCGGCGCAGTGGTAGAACCTAACGATGAGGTCATTGTGACCTTTACCGCAACCGTTCCCAGCTACGTGGCAAAGACCGGCGAGGAGAACATCGCATGGAACAGCTTTGCCTACGCTTATCAGAACCGGAAGGTTCTGGGCGACACTGTCATGGTGGCAGAGCCGGCAAAGGTCGGCGTTTGGGTACAGACACCGGACACCACCATTGATGTGACCGTCAACAAGGAACTGACCGCCGCAGAGACACAGGATGCCACCTTCTATTTCGCACTGTTCGCCGATGCCAATTACGGCAAGCGCCTGAGCGATGTGGTTTCCGTGACCATTCCGGCAGGACAGACCAAGGCATCTGTCACCATGAAGGACATCGATCTGGCTTCCATCCAGAAGGCAGCCGGTCTGAATCAGAGCGATAACATCTACCTGCTGGAAACCGATGCCAAGGGCAGCAAGATTCAGAATTACACCGCAGATTATACAGATAACACCATCCCGCTGAGTGCCGCTGAGGCGCAGACCGTGACGGTAAAGAATACCAAGAACGTGGGCGAGATCACCCTGACCAAGACACTGGCAGCAGAGGGCGATTCCGTGACCGGTGACACCTTCTACTTCGCACTCTTCACCAAGAGCGGAGAGGACTACGTCCGCTATGAGGCAGTGCCGGTACAGGCGCTGACCTTCACCGAGGCAGGCAGCCAGACGCTGACCTTTACCGACGTGCCCAAGGGCGTGGATTTCTACGTGCTGGAAACCAATGCAAACGGCGTTCTGGCAGATACCGATTTCACCACCTACACGTCGGACAACGGCATTCACTACACCTCTGCCGTATCCGCAGCCGTACAGGCAGGCGGTAAGGCAGCCATCACCAATACCGAAACCATCAACTACAGCATCACCGTTTCCAAGGTGCTCAGTGCAGACGATATCACCGGCAGCCCTAGCTTCACTGTGGGACTGTTCACCAAGGATGCAGACGGTTATACACAGGTTGGCGCATCCAAGACCGTGACCGCCGGCGGAGAGGTCACCTTTGACCAGCTGGCAGCAGGAACCTACTACGTCTTTGAGATGAACGGCACCCAGCGCATTGACGCAGGCGGTTCGTTCACCATGAGCATTGTTCCCGATGTCAAGGATCCCACCACGACCGTGGACAAGACGTTCTATGTTGCCTATGACGGCTGCGGCGGACAGGAGATCACCCTGACCAGGGATGCAGCTTCTGCAAACGGCGTCATCACCAACTCCACCGAGAACCCGACCAAGATCACCGTGACCAAGACCGCCACCATTGACGGCGTGCCCACCACCGATCATGAGATCACTGTGGGACTCTACACGGCAGTCTACGACGAGAACGGCGTGCAGACTGGCTTTGCCAAGGCAACCGATAAGGACGGCAAGACCATCGACGCACAGAAGATCAACCTGGCAGCTGGAAACAGCACGACCTTCGAGAATCTGACCGCAGAGGACAGCACAGGCAAGCCCATCGTCTACTACGTCTTTGAGCTGAATGACGAGGGCGCAATCGTTCGCAACAACACGACCACCGTCATCGACGGCAAGACCTATCTGGCAACCTATTCCGGCGGAGACGAAAAGGTGATTCTGGAAACCGGCGTGCCGGGACAGAAATCCATCACCGATGCCAACGAGTCTAAGGTGAAGCTCACCATTGCCAAGGTAGACGTTGCCGGCAATGCAATGGAAGGCTGCTGGATGACCCTGACCGGCGACAACGGCTATTCCAAGACATGGAAATCCAGCACAACGGCCAAGGAATTTAAAGATGAAAACGCACTGGCTGCCGGCAAGTACACCCTGACCGAGAACATGGATGGATTTGCACCTGTTTCCATCACTTTCGAAGTCAGCGATGAGGGATATTTCGTGACCACCGATGCCAAGGGCAACGCCATCTCCGGCGATAACTTCGCCCTGACAGAGGACGGCCTTACCGTCATCAACCGTGCACAGCTCACCGTCAACAAGGTGGACATCGCCAACAGCGAGGAGCTGCCGGGCGCAAAGATCACCATCACCAAGAACGACGGCAAGTGGATCTCCGATCTGGTAACTGTTGACGGCAATCTGCTGGACAAGACCGACAGCACCCTGCAATTCGAGTCCGGCGATGTCAAGACCGCCATTACCGGTCTGCCGGACGGCGAGTATACCATGGAGGAAGTGGCTGCACCGGAGGGCTACGAGGTTGTCACCAAGCTGAACTTCACCATTAAGAACGGCAAGGTTGGCGCAGTCACCACACCGGAGGGCTACGAGATCAGTGGCAACGACATCACCATGAAGGACAGCGCTAAGGATACCATCTACTTCAGCAAGAAGGCAGTGGGCGGCACGGAGGAGATCTCCGGCGCAGAAATGACGCTGACCTATGCAGGCAGCAATGGCGACCTGTCCGGCGTGACCGCAAAGACAGGAACCATTTCTCACGGCGATGCAAAGACCATCACATGGACATCCGGCGACAAGGCAGTGGAACTGTATGATCTGCCGGACGGTGAGTATATCCTCCACGAGAAGACCGCACCGGATGGATTCACCTGCATCACTGACTTCCGATTCACCATCACAGACGGCAAGGTCACCACAACTGGCACCGCCAGCGTGGAAACAGAGGATGCCGGCTTGACCGTGCGTGATGACGCTTCCAGCGTGTCCATCGTCAAGGTGGGCAAGGACGGCGAGAGCACCAAGGAACTGCCGGGCGCAAGCATGAAGCTGACCTATACCGGCACCGGCGATGCAGACCTGTCCAAGGTCACCGCCGAGAACGGCGAGATCACAGGCAACACCGACGGTTCTAGGGAAATCACATGGACATCCGGCGACAAGGCAATCAAGCTGAACCAGATTCCGGACGGCAAGTATACGCTGGAGGAAACGATTGCGCCGGACGGCTATGACCTGACCACCGAGATCACCTTTGACGTGGTAAACGGCAAGGTTGAAAACGTACAGGTTGGCGACAATCAGAATAATAAGTACAACGAGAACGATAACCTCATCACAGTATTCGACGATCTGAAACCGGGCGTGACCATCAGCAAGCAGGCAGTCGGCGGGGGCGAAGAGCTGACCGGCGCAACCCTGAAGCTGACCGGCACCAACGGCGAGGATCTGTCCAAGGTAACCGGAAGCTACGGCGATGGCAGCACCGAGGGCATCGACAACAGCGGCACTTCCATCAGCTGGACTTCCGACAATGCAAAGGGCAGCGTAACACTGTCCAAGCTGCCGGCAGGCACCTACAAGCTGGAGGAGATCACCTCTCCGGACGGCTTCACCCTGAAGACCGAGGAGATGACATTCACCGTTGACAGCAAGGGCAATGTGACGACTGCCAGCAACCTGACCAAGAATGACAACGGCAACGGCGTTATCATGGAGGACGAAGCTTCCAGCGTGTCCATCGTCAAGGTTGGCAAGGACGGCGAGAGCACCAAGGAACTGCCGGGCGCAAGCATGAAGCTGACCTATACCGGCACCGGCGATGCAGACCTGTCCAAGGTCACCGCCGAGAACGGCGAGATCACAGGCAACACCGACGGTTCTAGGGAAATCACATGGACATCCGGCGACAAGGCACGTCTCCCAGCTCCAGCCCGACGGTGAGACGGTGTTTGCCTACGACATACGCCTGGGCGATATCCAGGAGGTGGTCCGCTCCCTGCAGGCCTATGAGAATGAAGAACTGCTGGTATTTGACGACAACGGCACGGTGATTGGAAGCCTGAATGAGGATTATCTGGGCGGCAGCCTCTACGCATCGCCGGAGGAGACCGGGCGATCCATAGAGGAGGCAAAAGCCGCGCTTGCGGCCGCGGAGGAGTCGGGGGCGCTGGACGGGCAGTTGGAGAAGCTGAAAGCCCGGGTGGAAGCCGCATTGGCATTTGACCATTTCCACAGAAGCCTCGGGGACGGCGTTTCAGATCTGCTCGGGCAGGACGGGACGGTTCTCAGGGTGAATGCGGGGGGAAGGAGCTGCTACGGCTATCTGCACCGGGGCCAGTCCTTACACACGCTGATCCTGGTCCCCACCGCGTCCATGCTCAAGGCCACGGTCTCCGTCTGGCTGGTGCCGTTGCTGCTGGTGGAACTGTTTCTGATCTATGGGATCGGGCGGGCCGTTCAGTGGCAGAAGAATCAGGAGCTGCGGGAAGCCTATGTCCAGCTGGGGCAGACGCAGAAACGCCTGGAGATCGCTCTGATGGCGGCTCAGAAGGCGGCGGCCATCGATCATCTGACAGGGCTGATGAATTTTAAATCCTTTGAGAACGGCGTGACGGATGTGCTGGAGGCCATGGAGCCGGGGGACTGCGGAATTCTGATCATGATGGACGGAGACCACTTTAAGGCGGTCAACGACAATTACGGTCATATGGTCGGGGACGAGGTGATCAAGCTGACGGCTCAGATGATGATCGGACGGATCCGCACGGTGGACCTGGCCTCCCGGCTGCACGGAGATGAATTTTCGATCTTTATCGCCAATACGGCGGATTTCTCGGTGGCACAGCGGATTGTGGAGGATATCAACCAGACGCTGAAAGCGGAGGCGGCCAGGCGGAACATGCCGTCCATCACGCTGTCCGCCGGTGCGGTGGCCGCCCGTAGGGGAGATTCCTACGCCGCCCTGGCTAAGGCGGCGGATGAGGCGCTGTACCGGGCCAAGGAAGGGCATAACGGAGGGTTTGAGGCGGCCGGGCTGTGAGGGGACGTTACAGCGCGTATTTGCGGATGGCAAAGGCTACGCCGTCCTCCCGGTTGCTCTTGGTCTCATATTTGGCTACGGCTTTCAGGCAGTCCTGGGCGTTGCCCATGGCTACGGTCCAGCCGAATTCCGGGGTGAACATGGACAGGTCGTTGTCGCTGTCGCCCAGGACCATGATCTCTTCGGGGAGGATGCCGCGCTCCCTGGCGTAGGCTTTTAAGGCCAGTCCCTTCTGGGCGCGGACGTTGGTCAGCTCGATGTCCGTGGGGAATGTGGAGGCGGTGGCGATGTCCGGGCAGGCCGAGAAGCGCTCTTTGAGGCGGACTACGGTTTCGGCGGGGATTTCGGTGCTGCCGATCTTGTAGATAACGGTCCCGGAGGGCACATCGGCCAGGGAACCGACGAAGGTGAATGCGGAAGCGAACCGGCTTACCGCCTGTTCCAGCGCGGCAGAGGGCTGTCCGGCGGCCAGGGAGCCGTCGTCAAAGAACCGGTAGATTCGCTGAAGCCGTTCCTCGCGGGGGAAGGTGCAGTAGACCCCGTTGGAGGTCAT
>OLQM01002448.1_pt1 | contig 18186 bp, 15 predicted proteins | sample 1673161 | NCBI WGS metagenome assembly OLQM01 (sample SAMEA3136761, study PRJEB25190) | human gut metagenome | reverse complement strand
GACGGCTGCGCTCGGCGGCGATCAGATCGAAAATCTGGGTGTCTCTTTTCATATCGTTAAGGGTTTTACGAAATTCCGTTTACGGAGGGTAAAGTTAGTAATATTTGGCGAAAATCCGGCGGCGGCGGGACGTTTCAAAATATTTTTCTTAACTTTGTTCGTCTTTTGGACGAAAAAAGGAAAAACAGAATATTTTACCGAAACTCTTAATACGTTGAAAGTTATGAAATTACTCGAAGGAAAAGTGGCTGTCGTAACGGGTGCTGCCCGGGGCATCGGCAAAGCCATCGCACTTGAATTCGCCAAGGAAGGCGCCGATGTGGCGTTCACCGACCTGGCGATCGACGAGAACGGCAAGGCCACCGAGGCCGAGATCGCGGCGCTGGGCGTCAAGGCCAAAGGCTATGCCTCGAATGCGGCGAATTTCGAAGAGACGCATGAGGTCATCGACCGGATCGTCAAGGACTTCGGCCGCATAGACATCCTGGTGAACAACGCCGGCATCACCAAGGACGGCTTGATGATGCGCATGTCCGAGGCGCAGTGGGACGCCGTGCTGACCGTAAACCTCAAGTCGGCGTTCAATTTCATCCATGCCGTGACCCCGATTATGGCCCGCCAGAAGAGCGGTTCGATCATCAACATGTCGTCGGTGGTAGGCGTCAGCGGCAACGCGGGCCAGTGCAACTATTCGGCCTCGAAGGCCGGCATGATCGGCCTGGCCAAGTCGATCGCCAAGGAGATGGGGCCGCGCGGCATCCGCGCCAACGCCATCGCCCCGGGCTTCATCATGACCGAGATGACCGACAAGCTGCCCGACGAGGTGAAGGAAGGCTGGTACAAGCAGATCCCGCTCCGCCGCGGCGGTACGCCCGAGGATGTGGCCAAGGTCGCGCTGTTCCTCGCGTCGGATCTCTCGTCGTATGTCAGCGGGCAGGTGATCCACTGCTGCGGCGCGATGAACTGCTAAAAGGCGGTACAGGCCATAGAAATACGGAAAACCGCGCCGCGAGACACCGGCCGAAAAGAAAAAGTGCTGTAAGGGGCAGAACGAAAACTCCAAAAGCGTAGAAATAGGAAAAGCAGTTAAAATGCAATGAGTTAGGAGAGAATACCCCAATTCCGGCGGCGCAATTTACCGTAATTTCGATGTAAGAATTTCAAGAAAAAACACCCTGGATCGAGGTGCAAGCGTAATTTCAGGGTGTGATCCACCGCAAAAACAAGCCTGTGCAAGCGTTTAAACAGCGTTTGTGCGGGCTTTAAACATGATGCAGGCTACTTGATGGAGTTCAACCGCAGCGATGCCTTGATGAACGCGAGCGCCCGGATGCGGCTGATGTGAATATCCATCGGTTTGTGGTGTTCGTTGTAGCTGACCAGCGTGATGTGATCCGGCAACTCCGATCGTTGCAGGTACTTCACTGAAACATATTCGTCACCGTCAACATCGAACGATACCAGGTACATTTCGCCCCATACGATATTATTGATAATGTCGTGTATCTGCTTGTAAAACACGATATCACCGCTTTTCAGCAACGGGTACATCGAATCCCCCACGATACGCAGGCCGCCGTCGCACTTGGGGATCAGTGTCGTCTCCATGACCTCGATGATGGATTGGCGGTACTGATTTGCGAATAGAGGAACGAGACCAGCCACCGCTTCCATATCGTATATAGGTATCTGCTGACGTTCTACGAGGCGATCTGTCCGCAGTTTGAAAACCTTATCCACGACAACGTCGGCGATATTCCTTTCGAAGCTCTCCTCTCCTTTCGGATATTCGGTAAAGGGTGGTGTTTTCCGGAGTTTTCGTATTGATTTTTGGTGATTCGATAGTCTGTATTTGTCCCCAATTTCTGGAGTTTTCGTATTGGGACAATTATGGGGACAATTTTAGGTACATTTGAGTTGTCCCCAAATTCCGGAATTTTGGAATGTTTTTTAATGATTGGGGATTCTGTATTTGTAGGGGCTTTGCGGAGTTTTGGAAAGCAAAATAATACCGCCCGCCGAACATATCGACGGGCGGCAACGGTTCAGATTTCGCAATCTTCGGGGAGCGGGTTAGGACACCTTTCTAACCCGTGTCTGCGCGGGAGCTTTCCGAACCCTGCGGGGGTTCTTCATCCGTTCGGCCTTTCGCGCTTCCATATCCGCCCTACGTTCGGCTTTCAACTGCTTGAGATAGGCGGCATATTCGGGGTCTTCGCGTAACCATTTCAGATAGGTCGGATAGCCGATGTGGAACATCTCGTGAATCTGCGTGCGCCATACCCACCGATGATTACGATCCTGCCGCCCCGATTCATAGTGCGCTTTTGTTACCTCTACGGCTTGTTTCACCTTTTCGAGGTAGTTCTTGTTGTTGTATGCCATAATACACGAAATTTAACGGGCTTAAAGGCTTTTTAAACGGATGCGCTGACAATCGCGCCGATGCCCTTGCCGCGGATCGGCAACGCTACGAACCGTTTGTCAAAACCGACGATCGTCGCACGCTCTTTAGGGTCGTTCTCCGTGGCGTACATGTGTATATCGCCGTCGGCTTTCATCACCTCCTTTGCGTAGAACGCGAACGAGGCGAACCGATCGCCCTCCGCGGCTGCCGCCCCGAATGCGACCTTTTTCAGCACGCCGTCCATCATGCGATACGTCGGCATCCGGGAGAAGGCGTAACAGCCGAACCCGGCGAATTTCATCGGCTCGCCGTCCCTGATGCTCGTCAGATCCTTGAAGAGTTTAAGGTCTTCGAGCAGCAGGGCGGAAACGTGCTTCGGATGCAACACGAGATAACGTTCATCGAGCGGTACGTCCACATCGTCGAAACGCTCTTTCAGTGCGAGGATGTCAGCAAACCGCAACCGCTTGCGGCCTGTGATGCTTTCGCCCGTAGTGGTTATTACAGGCGTGTTTTGGGCATCTTCCGCTGGGGCGTAGGCGTGCGCGGCTTTCGTTGCCACGCTTGCCCGGAGCGTCGAACGGTGCTGACCGATCACGCTTTCGAGCTTGTCGTAGCTGTACTCCAGCGCTTCGGGGCGGCGGACGATGGTGTTTTCGGTCTCGAACTTGTCGAGCCGGATTTCGTTGTCCTCGTCATCACGCCCGATCACCGAGATAGGATAGGTCGTATTATTGACCAAAACCTTCGGGTCGATGCCCGCCGATGCTATGTGCAGGCGGTTGTGATCCACGAACTGCGAATAGTCCGTTGCCTTTTGCAGGAAACTGTCGTCGGGGTAGAAACCCTCTTTTACCTGGTCTATCCAGACCTCTCTGTTTAATGCCATAAATATTGTATTTGTAATTGATTGTTAGTTACTTGTTTTTGCGTTCGCGAGCAAGCAGCCGCTCGTATTGGTCGGGATGCTGTGCCAGGTATTCGGGGTCGTGCTTACGGTAATAGGCTAAGTTGTGGTACGGTTCACGTTCTTCCCCGTATTCCTTTTCCCGCAGGCGGGCGTATAACTCCGGATCATCGCTCAATGCCTGCGGATCGTATTTGCGGTACTCTTTCAATCCCCAGTTGGCCCGATTGGTCATGTCGTTGCGGTTCGGGCCGAAGAAAGCCGCAAACGATACCTTTTCGGGTATAACTTCGAGGACATCCTGCAGAGCCTTGACACCTAACTGTTTGCCGATATGCTCGAATACACCACGGTCGGGCATATTGAACTTGCCGAGGTTGACGGCTTGTTTCAACTCCTTGTCTATATTCGCCGCTGCGGCCTGCTCCTTGTCCTGCATGAATTTGCGGAATGCCGATTTGTCAGTCCGCGCCATGTGTTTCAGCAGCATGAGCTGCGACGAATCGACATACCCCAGCCGCAGGGCCTTTTCTGTGTCGGGTTCCGCCGGGCCTGCATTACCGGATAGGGCTGTGACAGTTTCGACGATCTCCCCATCCGTAGCTGTTGCAGGCAGTTTCAGTACCTCGATCAACTGCGTGCGCAGGTCTTTGTCCCCGTCGGTCGATTCTTTAAGGCTCAATACGATAAGCCCTTTTTTGTCGAACAGTTTGACGGCGTTCTGATTGGACGGGATATCGACGATCGACACCTCGGTCAGTTCGCAGTCCGTTACGGTGTCTACGCCGTCGATCCTCTCGTAATTGAGAACAGACAGGCCGATAGACGCCGAGCGCAGAAAGCCGCCGTCTACACGCTCTTTAACCTCTTTTCCAAGCGGATTATTTTCGTCGAAGACAGCATCGGCAATCAATTGCGTACCCTCGGCCCGGATGTTGTCCCAGCGGCCTATAACGCCTTTTTCCCGTTCGTGCATATAGAGCATCACGGGATTCTTTTTAAAGCGTTCCGTGCGGATGCCCTTTGTCTGAATGACAAAGCCGTCCGCGTTGACGCTTTCATCGGAGATGATAAATGTGTATGCCATGTAAAAGTATTTGGATAGCACAAATATCCGTCATATATACAGCGCGGCAAAAAATTGTGCGATACCTTGCAACGAAACATTTTTAACCCTTGATAATGCAATTTATTTGTAAACTTTATAAGTTATTCCGTTTCTTTTGCTATATTTGCCTATCCTAAAAATACATAGACATGCTTTTATTACAATCAAATCACAGAATTATAGCCACTTATGGTGTGGGTAGCGGAAACGCCCCAACGCTTACTATGTATAGCGTAGGACACCTTAGAGTGGCTTTTTTTAACTTCCTAAAAATACATAGTTATGTTTACAAATCAGAAGCAGGGAACCCTTGTTCCTCTGAACGACGCCCCGGTTTTTAAAATGGTTATAACCAGCAACATTTTGTTAAAAAATGGAATTAGAACACAGGTTGTTACCTTTCTTCCCAAAGGAATAAATTTTGATGATATGATTCCCGGGCTGAATGAAGGACTATTTAATACGGGATGTGTGGAGGCAATACAAAATAACGTTTCCATACTCACAAAATCGAAAGAAATAGAGTTATTTTGTAGCTATCATCCCGATTTTGGCGGTAAATCGGATAAATAAATACCCCTAATTTACTGCGAATATAATTAAGACTTATTCAATACCAAACAAAGAGCGTTTAAACCAAGTTTAAACGCTCTTGCTATTTTTATGTTTTTTTGTCGAAATTTCAAGGCTAAACCTTGAAATTTCCGGTTTTTGGACTGGAATTTTCGAAATGCCGATTATAGTGCCCGTCCGGACAAATCCGGCGGGCACTTTTCTTATATTCGCATCCTACCGGGAGTTCCGCACGCTTACGCTCCGTCGGCAGAAGCCTTTTCGCACTTCTTCGAGTCTGTCGCAGCGCTCCTGAAGCGGATCTCGTGCCCGCGGAACGGGTGCAGCCGGTGCCCCGGAATACAAGTTGCATCTTTTTTGCTATATTTGCCGTATGAAACGTCTGACAACCACCCTGGCACTCCTCGCCGCCGCGCTGTATGCGACGGCGCAGGAGGCTACGCTCCCGACACCCGACGCCAAGGCACTCGGCATGGGCGGCGTAGCCATGACGACCCTGTCGGGTTCGCACGCCATCTATAATAACTCGGCGACGGCCATCTTTTCGCAGATGCCCTCGCAGGTCTCCTCGTCCTACTACGGGCAGGGCGAATTCGATTATTATGCCGTGACCGGGTTCTGCCGGTTCGACAACGTCAACCTGGCACAGATCGGCTGGCGGCAATACCTGCGCGAACGGGGCAACAACGACATGGCCGTCGACCTGGGCTATTCGCGCCGCCTGGGCGACAGGTGGGCCGTCGGCATCGTGGGGCGCTACATGCACCTCAAACGCCCCGACGACACGGCCGACGCACTGGCCGTCGACCTGAGCGCGGCATGGTCGATGCCGCTGGAGAACGTCGGCAGCTACTCCACGCTGCGCGTCGGGGGCAAGCTGGGCAACCTGGGCGGATACCTCGGGAAAACGGACTATACGCTGCCGATGGATCTCACGGCAGGCGTGGCGCTGGATACGTTCCTCTCCGATGCCCACGAAATAACCGTCGGGGCGGACTGGGGCTACTATTTCTCCCCGGCACGGGTGCGCGGGTTCCAGATGTCCGTAGGCGCCGAATACAACCTCATGCAGCTCATCCAGCTGCGGGCAGGCTACCACTACGGCGAACGGCGGAATTACTACCCCACCTACGGGTCGGTCGGCGCCGGCGTGCGGTTCCTGCACCTGCGCCTCGATTTCGCCTACCTGATCGCACGCAAGGAGACACTGCTGCACAACACGTACAGCATCAGCTTCGGTCTCGATTTCTAAGGGATTTCCGGAACATGAAAACACCGGCCCGGGTACTTCCGGGCCGGTGTTTCGCATTCCGAGCCGCGGTGCCGGCAGGGTTTTCCGACAAATGACACCTGCACCCGTCCGCCCGGTATTCCGGCAGCCTATTTCCCGAGGTGCGCGAGGATTCCCTCACAGCCGTCTTCCAGCATGTCGAGCACCAGCTCGAAGCCCTCGGCCCCTTCGTAATAGGGATCGGGAACATGATCCCAGCCGGGATGGCGGCTGAAAAACTCCCGCATACGGAAGATCCTGGCGGCATCCGCACGCGACGGCGCCAGCCGGTGTACGTGCTCGTAGTTGCGGTCGTCCATCACCACGATCATGTCGAATTTCCCGAAGTCCTCCTCGCGGATCTGACGGGCACGGTGCGTCAGTTCGTAACCGCGGCGCGACGCAGCCCGCCGCATGCGGGCATCGGGCAGTTCGCCCGTGTGCCCGGCATATGTCCCGGCCGAGTCGACCGCAACCTCCGCCCCGAGCCCGCGTTCGCGGACGATGTGCCGCATGATTCCGTCGGCAGCCGGGGAGCGGCAAATATTCCCCAAACAAACGAAAAGTATCTTTGTTTCCATGGCTGCAAAGATAGTACAAGACGCGAGGAGTGCCAAATTTATCGGGTCGTGCCGTGCCGCTGCCCGTCCAAAAGGCGGAGCCTGTGCCGGTAACCCGCGGTATAACAAGTCCGACACGTCATACATCCTAAATTCAATTTTATGTACCGAAACACGAACCACACCCCCTGCGGCGGGGATCCCGAAGCCGCAATCATCGCATTGGAACGGCGGGCACTGGAGCGGTGGAACCAGGGCGACCCCGACGGGTTCCTGGAACTCACGTCCGGCGACGTAGTCTATTTCGACCCGGCTCTCGGACGCAAAATCATCGGCAAAAAAGCCCTCGGAGAGTACTACGGCACGGTCAGGGGCAAAGTCAGGATCGACACGTACCGGATGATCGACCCCGTCGTGCGGTTGTCGCCGGGCGCTGCCGTCCTGGCATACGATTACGAGGCCCTCAGGGACGGGCAGGTGTTCAGGATGCACTGCACGGAAGTTTACACGGCCGCAACGTCCGGCGGTTGGGAGATCGTACATACGCACTGGTCTTTCGCCCGGCAGGACGATTGAGGCGGTGCGGCGTGCCGGATATTCGCCGTGCGGGGGTTTGGAATGCAAATTGCACGGCACGGGGCATGGAAAAAAGAATCGGTGAACGGATCGCACAATGCAGGCACATGGATTGGGCCGTATTGTACATGCGCCTGTTCGCGGGAGGCATGATGTTCTTCCACAACATAGGCAAAATACAGGATTACAACGAGATCGTCAACTCGTATCCCTCTTTCGCATTCGCCGGCAGCCCGGCCGTGTTCGTCATCGTCTCGCTCGTCGAGGTGGTGCTCGCCACCCTGATAATCATGGGCCTGTGGGTGCGGGCATCGGCCATCGTCATGGCCGCGGGAATCCTCGGGGTGCTACTCTGGGGCGCCCCGGGCTTCGGGACGCTGGCATTCACCTGGCTGGGGGTCTATGTTTTTCTGGCCATGTCCGGCGGCGGACTGTACGCATTCGACACGGCCCTTTTCCCTGCGAAACGAAAAAATTGAACGAAGAGAACAATATTATATGGCCTGCCGGTCGGTATGTTAGCGGAAATGTTGTAACTTTGTCCCGATTTGTTTTCATTTAAAACCAAAAAACAGAATATAATGAAGATGAAAGTAATCGCGATGCTGGCGGCCCTCTCGCTCACGGCATCCGCAGCCATGGCCCAGGGGCTGCCGCGCAAAGTGAACAATGTCGAAGTGCTCGACCTCGACGGCAAACCGACCAAACTGCCGTACTGGGGAGAGAAGAACCTGATGATATTCTATGTAGATCCCGACCGCCACAAGCAGAACAACGACTTCACGGTCGAGCTGGAGGAGAACCACCGTGCACAGGGGGACAACATCTACGGCTTCGGGGTGATGAACCTCAAGGACGCCCCGATGGTTCCCAACGGCATGGCCCGCAACATGGCCAAGAAGCGCACGGCCAAGAACGGCGCGCTGGTACTGGCCGACCAGGATCGCATCCTGAGCACGGCATGGGAGCTGGGCGACTGCAACAACCAGTTCGTGCTGATGATCGTATCGAAGGAAGGCGAGCTGGTATTCCTGCGCAAGGGCGTGCTCTCGGAGCAGGACAAGGCCGATTTCTACGAAACAATCGAGAAGTACAAATAGCCGGATGCTGCGCAGGATAGCCGTTGTATGCTTCACCCTGGGCTGCGCCCTGCACGGACGGGCACAGGAGCAGGAGGTATACATCAACGGCAGCGATACGCTGCACTATACATACACCCCGCTTCCGGAGGAAGAGGAACCGCAGGCCGAAAAACGCCCGCCGTTCCTGCGCCGCGTCGTAAAATATTTCGAAGGTTCGACCACCGACCGCACGTTCGAAAAGAAGATCGACTTCACCTTCGCGGGGGGCCCGAGCTACTCGAAGAATACGAGCCTCGGCATCGGGCTGCTGGCCGCGGGCCTCTACCGCATCGACCGCACGGACTCGGTGACGGCGCCCTCGGACATCTCGATCTTCGCCAATGTCTCGATCTCGGGGTTCTATGCGCTGGGGGTCACGGGCAACAACATCTTCGCCCGCAACAGCAAACGCATCGACTACACGGTAATGTTCGCCTCGGCGCCCCGCGACATGTGGGGCATCGGCTACCACGACGGGCGGTATAACGAAGAGGGGTCGTACAACGAAAAACGCTACCTCGTGAAGGGGCGCTACCTGCACCGCGTGCTGCCCAACACCTATGTGGGCGGCATTCTGAGTTTCGAGCATACGCAGGGCAAGAAATTCGACGCCCGCAGCGAGCGTTACCTGTCGCAGTACGGACAGAAGACGCACTACACGGCCACAGGCATCGGGGCCATCCTCGAGTACGACTCGCGCGACTTCATCCCCAACCCGTACCGGGGCATCTATGTCAGCCTGGAGGAGACCTTCTTCGCCAAGGGGCTGGGCAACTGCGGCAAGTCGCTGTGGCGCACGACCTTCACGGCCGACTGGTACCGTCAGGTATGGAAAGGGGGACTGATCGCCACCGACCTCTACGCGGAGTTCAACTCCGAAGGTACCCCGTGGCCGATGCTGGCCCGCATGGGCGGTTCGCAGCGCATGCGCGGCTACTACCAGGGGCGCTATACGGACAACGACATGATTACCTTCCAGGTAGAGTTGCGCCAGCGCATCTGGCGGCGTATCGGCTGCACGGTATGGGGCGGTGCCGGCAACGTATTCGAGAGCCTCGACCGGTTCGACTGGTCGGAAACGCTTCCCAACTATGGCGTCGGCCTGAGGTGGGAGCTGAAAAAACGGGTCAATGTGCGGCTCGATTACGGCTTCGGCAAGAAAACCAGCGGGTTCCTGCTGAGCCTGAACGAAGCTTTTTAGGTTAGTAAAGATATGAATGCTGATCCGAATAAAAATAACAGGCGACGGACGGTCAAAACCCGCAGCCGTTTCACCACGCTGCTGACCGTCTATTTCTTTGTCGCGCTGATTATCCCCAACTGCGTGCTGGCCAACACCGAACCCTACTCCGTATGGACGGTCGAGGCGCTGATACTGATGCCGTTGGGATTTTATATGATGTGGAGCGTGGCACTGCGCCGTTCGGGCATAATGATCTGGCTGGCGTTCCCGTTCATTTTCCTGTGCGCGTTCCAGATCGTGCTGCTGTACCTTTTCGGCAACTCGATCATCGCCACGGACATGTTCACCAACCTGGTGACGACCAACCCGGGCGAGGCGGGCGAGCTGCTGAGCAACATCTACCCCTCCGTGATCCTGGTCTGCGTGATGTACCTGCCGCTGCTGTGGTTCGCCGCGCGCGAAATCGGGCACAAACGGCAGATATCGCGCACCACGCGCATGAACGTCGGGCTGACCGGGGCGGTGCTCATGGCGCTGGGCATGCTGGCGCTGTGGCCGGCCTACCGCGTGAGCGAAGACCGGCACGTGCTGCGGGACGAGATCTTTCCGCTCAACGTGCTCTACAACGTACACCTGAGCGCCACGGAATTCCGCAAGGCCTACAATTTCGAGGAGACCTCGGAGGATTTCACCTACGGTGCGTCGCGCACGGCCCAGGCGCCGGGGCGCGAGATATACGTCTACGTCATCGGCGAAGCCTCGCGTGCGATGAACTGGCAGCTGTACGGTTACGACCGCGAGACGAATCCCCGCCTTTCGCAGGTCGATGACCTGATCGTTTTCCGCGACATGCTCACGCAGAGCAACACCACGCACAAGAGCGTGCCGCTGATCCTCTCGTCCGTTGCGACCGACGAGCACCCCGAACTCTACCGCCGCAAGGGGCTCCCGGCGCTGTTCAACGAGGCTGGTTTCGAGACCTGGTTCATCTCCAACCAGTCGCCGCAGGGCGCCATGATCGACAAACTCGCCCGCGACGCCGACCACCTGATCTATATCCGCTCGCCGCGCCACGACATGCAGCTGCTGGACGAGGTGCGCCGCGCCGTGGAAAGCAACAAGGCGCAGAAGATGCTCTTCATACTCCACTGCTACGGCTCGCACTTCAGCTACCACCAGCGTTACCCGCGCGAGTTCGCGCATTTCCGCCCCGACGACGACGTGGCGATCTCGCGGGAACACGTGCAGACGCTCCGCAACGCCTACGACAATTCGATTCTCTACACGGATTTCTTCCTCTCGGAAACGATCCAGTACCTGCGCGGACTGCGCGGGACTTCGTCGGCGCTGCTCTACTGCGCCGACCATGGCGAGGACATCCTCGACGACAGGCGCGAACGCTTCCTGCACGCTTCGCCCACGACGACGGCCTACCAGCTCTACGTCGCTTCGCTGGCGTGGTTCTCCGACGCTTACCGGCAGAATTTCCCCGACAAGGCCGCTGCCGCCGAGGCAAACGCCACGGCGCCCGCCACGACCCATGCGCTGTTCCACACCATGGCCGACATGGCTTCGATCCGGGGGAATTACATCGACACGGGCGTGTCGCTGGTCAACGCGGACTACGACCGCACCCGGCCGCGCCGTTACCTGAACGACCACAACGAGGCCGTACCGTTCCGCAAGACGGGCCTCTCCGCAGAGGATATGGAGGTGTTCCGCAAATTCGGCATCGAGCCCTGACCTGCGCCGCGACCGTGCGGCTTGTCGCGGGAACGATCTGCATACGGCACGAAAACAACAAAGGCTGCCCGCAAGGACAGCCTTTGTTGCGTCTTTGTAGTCGGCGATTATTTCGCAGCCTCTACGGAAACCTTGCGGAATTCCTTCATCAGCTTCGAAATCTCCAGTGCTGATTTGCGGGCACGCGTACCGGCGGCCTTGTTGCCTTTCTCTACCTGTGCTGCTGCATTTGCTGCGAATACTTCGTATTCGGCATTGATCTTTGCTACTAATTCTTTCATAACTTTTATATTAATTTGGGTTTGTTATCAACGCAAAGATATAAAAATTATCTAAACATCATCATTTGCAGCCAAAAAAATCAGCTTTTTTTAGCATAAAACCCCCTTTTTAACTAACTCTCACCCTGTTCACGGTACGTTTTTTGCCCCTGCAAGGGTGTAAAACATCCCGGTATGAACAGACTTTTCCTTATCACGGGGCTGCTCGCCGTACTCCTCGCGGGGTGCCGCAGGCACAAGCCCGAAACCGCCATGCCCCCGCTCAGGGTCGGCGTGGCCGAAGCCGTCACGGACAGCGTTCCCAACCGCATGGAGTTCATCGGTTACCTGGCGAGCAATTTCGATGCGGTGATCCAGCCGCGCGTGAACGGCTACCTGCTTACGAAGCAGTTTGCCAACGGTATGCCCGTGAAGCGCGGGCAGCTGTTGTTCACGATCGACCCCGACCAGCTTTCGACCTCGATGCTCGCAGCCGAGGCCGCCCTGCAATCGGCCCGGGCGCAGGCGATCGAAGCCCGCAACAACTACGACCGCGCCGTGCCGCTGGCCAGGATCAACGCCATCAGCCAGTCGCAGTTGGATCAGTATACGGCCCAGTACAAAGCCGCCGAAGCCACCGTCCGCTCGGCCGAGCAGACCCTCAGCAGCGCCCGCATGAACGTCGGCTATACGGAGCTTCGCTCGCCCATCGACGGTATCATCTCCAACACCTCGGCACACGTGGGCGACTACGTGGGCCCGGGCACGCAGTTCGGGGTGCTGACGACCATTTCGAACATCGACACGCTGACCGTCGACGTGGCGATCCCGATGGCGCAATACCTGCGCTCGGCGGGGCCGCGCACCTCGATCTTCGACAACGCGGGACTGCTCACCGACATTCGCCTGATGCTGGCCGACGGCACGGAATACCCCTATGAGGGGCTTTACGACTATACGCGTAAGGACGTGTCGAGCACGACCGGGACGCTCGTGCTGGTAGTGATGTTCCCCAACCCCGACCGTTCGCTCAAACCCGGGCAGTTCGCCCGTGTGGAGGCCAGCGTCGGCCCCGTACGGCCGCGCGTGGTCGTGCCGCAGGCGTGCGTGAGCCAGGCGCAGGGCGTCAATTCGGTCTGGGTGGTACGCCCCGACAGCACGGCCATGTACCGCCGGGTGATTCCGGGCGACACGTACGGGGCGATGTGGTGCATCGACGAAGGGCTCATCGACGGGGAACTGGTGGTAACGGCCGGGCAGCAGAAACTGCACGACGGCATGAAGGTCATCCCCGAAAAAAAGTGACGCCATGGAGAAATTTTTCGTTTCGCGCCCGATCTTCGCCCTGTCGCTGGCCATCGTCATCGTCATCGTGGGGCTGATTTCGATCCTGAACCTGCCGATCGAACAATACCCCGACATCACGCCGCCCGTGGTCGAGGTCTCGGCCACGTACGACGGCGCCGATGCCGAGACGGTCAACAACGCCGTGGCGACGCCCGTGGCGCAGAGCGTCATGGGCGTGAGCGACATGCTCTACCTGCAGACCACCAGCGCCAACGACGGTTCGATGGTCATGCAGGTGACCTTCGACATAGGCTCCGACCCCGACCTGGACGCCATCTTCACCCAGAACAACGTCTCGTCGGCCACCGCACAGCTCCCGCTGACGGTCACCAAGCAGGGCGTCACCACGCGCAAGACCATGACCGGCTTCCTGCTGGTCTTCTCGCTGCACAGCGACGGACGCTACGACGCCGAGTTCCTCTCCAACTACGCCTACATCAACCTCCAGAACGAGCTGCTCAAGATCAACGGCGTGGGCAAGGTGTCGATCATGGGCGCCGGCGAGTACGCCATGCGCATATGGCTCAAGCCCGACGTGCTGAAATACTACGGCATCCCGGTCTCGGCCGTCACCGCGGCCATCGAGAACCAGGGAGGCATCTACCCCGCCGGGCAGTTCGGGGCCGAACCCGCGCCCGACGGCACCACCTATACTTATACGGTGACCATGCCGCCGCAGATCACCACCCCCGCGCAGTTCGGCGACATCGTGGTCGTCACGACTTCGGAAGGCCAGCAGATCCGGCTGTGCGATGTGGCCGAGGTTTCGCTCGGCAGCCAGAGCTACGGCGTGAGCTCGCTCTTCGAGGGCAAGCCCACGGCCATGATCGTCGTCTACCAGCAGCCCGGCAGCAACGCCGTGGAGGTGGGCAAGAAGGTCAGGGCGGCGATGGCACGGCTCGAAAAACGCATGCCCGACGGCATTGCGGCCACCACGATCGTCGACACCACGACCAGCATCGACGCCGGTATCCGGGACATATTCCACACGCTGGTGATCGCCCTCCTGCTGGTGATCTTCATCATCTACCTCTTCATCCAGGACTGGCGGGCGACCGTCATCCCGCTCGTGGCGATCCCCGTCTCGCTCATCGGCGCCTTCGCGCTCTTCCCGCTGCTGGGGTTCTCGGTCAACATCATCTCGCTGCTGGGGCTGGTGCTGGCCATCGGCCTGGTGGTCGACGACGCCATCGTGGTCGTCGAGGCCGCGCAGGTCAACATCGCCGCCGGCATGCGGCCCCGCGCCGCGGCGCTCGAAGCCATGAAGAACGTCGCCTCGCCCATCGTCGCCACGACGGTCGTGCTGCTGGCCGTATTCGTCCCCGTGTCGTTCACGGGCGGCATCACAGGCCGGTTGTTCCAGCAGTTCTCCATCACGATCGCCGTCTCGGTGGTGATCTCGGCATTCAACGCCCTGACGCTCTCCCCGGCGCTGTGCGCCCTGCTGCTGCGCCGCCGCGAACCGCCGCAGAAAGGCTTTTTCGCCGCTTTCAATCGCTGGTTCTCCCGCAACATGGATCGCTATACGGCCTTTACGCCGACGCTTATCCGCCACGTGACGCGCACGGGCGTATTCATCGCCGTGGTACTCGCGGTCATCTTCGTCGTATGGCGCAAGCTGCCCGCCGGGTTCCTCCCCGAGGAAGACCAGGGCTACGTCATGGTGATGGTCTCCACGCCCGAAGCCTCGGCGCTGCCCGTCACGCAGGCCGCCATGGAGGAGGCCGACGCCGTGATCCGCACCCTGCCCGAAGTGGCCTCGACCTCGTTCGCCGCAGGTTTCAACATGATGGCGGGCATCGCCTCGACCGACAGCGGCATCATCTTCGTCTCGCTGGTCGACTTCGCCGACCGCAAACTCTCGGCCATGGAGATCGCACAGAAACTCACCGACGAGCTGTACGTCGCTGTGCCGGGCGCCGAGTGCTATGCCTTCATCCCGCCCTCGATCCCCGGGCTGGGCATCACCTCGGGCGTATCGGTCGAGGTGCAGGATCTCGAAGGGCGCGGCACGGCCTACCTGCTCGCCCAGGCCGGGCGGCTGATGGACTCGTTGCGCAAACAGCCTTCGATCGCCTCGGTGACCACGCAGTTCAACGCCGGGGTGCCCCAGCGCCGCCTGCGCATCGACAAGGAGCAGGCGCTGGCCGCAGGCGTCGACCTGGGCGTATTGTACGGCGAACTGACGACCCTGCTGGGCGGCGCCTACATCAACAACTTCTCGCGCTTCGGCAAGCTCTACCAGACCTATATCCAGGCGGCGCCCGAATACCGCCTCGACAAACGCTCGCTCGACAACTACTACGTCGCTTCGTCCTCGGGCGAGAGCGTGCCCGTATCGTCGTTCGTGGAGGTGGTCGACACGGTGGGCGTGGAATACGTCTCGCAGTTCAACCTCTACCGCTCGATCTCCCTCACGGTGACGCCCGCGGCGCGCGCCTCGACCACGACCGTCATGCAGGAGATCACCCGTACGGCCGGCGAGGTGCTGCCCGACGACATCGGCACGGCGTGGAGCGGCACCTCCTATCAGGAAGCCAATGCCTCGAAGACGGGCGGGCTGGTCTACCTGCTGGCGCTGGTGTTCGTCTTCCTGGCCCTCGCGGCGCTCTACGAGTCGTGGGGACTGCCGCTGGCGATCCTGATGAGCGTCCCCGTCGCGGTGCTGGGCGCCGTGCTCTTCATCGGGGGATCGCACCTGCTGGACGCCTTCTTCGTCAACGACGTCTACATGCAGATTTCGCTGGTCATGCTCATCGGCCTGGCGGCCAAGAATGCCATCCTGGTTGTGGAATATGCCGACCGGCTGTTCAACGAAAAAGGCCTCTCGCTGATGGACGCCGCGATCGGCGCCGCCAAACTGCGCGTGCGGCCGATCATCATGACCGCCTTCGCGTTCATCCTCGGCGTCATGCCGCTGGTATTCGCCAGCGGGGTCTACGCCACGGCACGCAACATCATGGGCGTGGCACTGGTGGGCGGTATGCTGTTCGCCACGCTGCTGGGCATCTTCGTCTACCCGGCACTCTACTATTTCGTGGGGCGCATCGGGAATTTCGAACGCCGCCGTGAACGCAAAAAACAGGAGGAAAAACTATGAAAACCGGATACCTTACCCTAATCTTCGCGCTCGCCTGCGCGGCCTGCACACCCCGTTTCTACCCGCCCAAGGTCGACGTGCCCGACGGCTACCTCTACGGCGAAGGCTTCCCGCGGGACACCGCGGCGCTCGCCTCCGACTGGTGGCGGCTGTTCGGGGACACGGTGCTCGACAACCTCGTGCAGCGGGCGCTGGAGAACAACCGCGACGTGGCCGTAGCGGCTTCGCGCGTGGAAGAGGCGCGGCAGAACCTCGGCGTCGTGCGGGCGCAGTTCCTGCCCCAGGTGGGCATAGGCGTCACGGCCGAGGGGGAATACACGCCGCAGACCAAGATCGTACAGACCTACGCCGTCGAACCGTCGCTCTCGTGGGAAATCGCCCTGTTCGGGCAGCTGCGCAACGCCAAACGGGCGGCCAGGGCGCAGATCGCCTCCTCGGAATGGGCGCTGCGGGGCGTGCGGCTGTCGCTGGCCGCGGAGGTCGCCACGACCTACTTCACGCTGCTCGAATACGAACGCGACCTGGCGATCGCCCGGCGCAGCTGCACCCTGCGGCGCGAATCGGCCGCACTGATCGACTCGATGTTCCGCTACGGCATGTCGGACGGCGTGGCGCTGGAGCAGGCACGCAGCCTGGTCTATACGGCCGAGGCGGACATCCCGCAATACGAGCGCGCCGTGAAGCAGACGCGGCTGTCGCTCGACATCCTGCTGGGCGAAACGCCGCAGGCGGCGGACAGCACGGGCTCGGGGCTGCGCCTGCTTGCAGACCGCCATCCCGCCGACATCCCCGTAGGGCTTCCGTCGGAACTGCTCAAGCGGCGCCCGGACATCATGGAGGCGCGTTACAATATGCTCCAAGCGGCCGCGAATGCCGGGGTCGCACGCGGGGCAAGATTCCCGTCCATCGCACTGACAGCCAAAGGAGGAATAGCCTCCAACTCGATCAAAGGTTTAACTTCGGCAAACCCTTGGGCGTGGGATGCGCTGGGCTCGCTCACGCAACCCCTGTTCGCCTTCGGCAAGCTGCGCCGCTCGGAGCTGGCGGCCATGGAGCGTTATACGCAAGCGGCAAAGACTTACGAGCAAACCGTGCTGACGGCATTCGCAGATGTCGAGAAGGCGCTGGTCGCCATCGCCACCTACCGCACCCAGACAGAGCGTTCCTGCGAACTGGTCGTCTCGAACGACCGCATCGCCACCATGACGCAGGCGCTCTACCGCAGCGGGCTGTCGGACTACCTCGACGTGATCGACGCCGAGCGGAGCCTCTACCAGTCGCAGATGGAGCTGGTGAACATCGTGGCACAGCAGTACATCAACTACGTGAACCTCTGCAAGGCACTGGGCGGCGGGTGGTAAGGCCGCCCGAATATACCCACAAATGGGGATTGCATATCCGGCCGCAAAGTCGTATCTTTGGCGCCAAAACTAAAGAGCGACAATGCGTTTATCCGAACTTAAGACCGGCGAGTCGGCCACGATCCTCAAGGTAACGGGGCACGGAGGCTTCCGCCGGCGTATCATGGAGATGGGATTCGTCCGCGGGCAGCGGGTCGAAGTACTGCTCAACGCACCCCTGAAAGACCCGATCGAATATAAAATCATGGGCTACGACATCTCGCTGCGCCGTACCGAGGCCGACATGGTCGTCGTACTCTCCGACAGCGAAGTGAACGAATACCTTGCCGGAGGACATCACCACCACCGCCATCATCCCGGGCACCGCCACGGGCATTGCGGCTGCGGAATGCCGGAACAAGCCCCCGAATACCCCGCCGCCGGGACGCCGGACGCGGACGACGACTGCGCCACGGCCGACGAGGTCATCTCGCGCCACAGCCGCACGATCGGCGTGGCGCTCGTGGGCAACCCCAACAGCGGCAAGACCTCGCTTTTCAACGCCATATCGGGCGGCCATGAACACGTGGGCAATTACAGCGGCGTGACCGTCGGCGCCAAGAGCGGGCACCGCTACTACCGCGGCTACCGCTTCGAGGTGACCGACCTGCCGGGCACCTACGCCCTTTCG
>OLQM01002444.1_pt1 | contig 18224 bp, 14 predicted proteins | sample 1673161 | NCBI WGS metagenome assembly OLQM01 (sample SAMEA3136761, study PRJEB25190) | human gut metagenome | reverse complement strand
AAAGGGTAAAGTCAGCATATGGAATACTGCGCTCAAATGCACCGCCTACAGTTACAGTCTGGATACACTGCAGAACCCCATTCTCAGCATCATACCAGAACAGATTTGCCATAAGTCCTGCACAGGAGGCATCTGCCTTTACAGAAAGCACAGCCGGGAAATCGAAAGCTCCGTTTCTTCCAAGATGGAAACCGAAATCATTCTGGTTTGTGGAGATCAGGCTGTATAATGCTGCCGGGATATATTCTGCTGTGTTTGTAACAGAAAGATCGGTATCTGCAGGTGTTTCTGCTGTAATGGAAGTACCGTTGATCTTCCAGATGAAACCATTCTCCATATCAAGATTCAGGGAAATATCTTTGCCTTTTATCCCGGATAAAACAGAAGCAGGAAGTGTCCTGGAACCATTCAGGGTAATGGAAATGGTATCTTTTTCTTTGGAAGCCTTAATCAGATCGTTGACAGCATCCCAGCCTTTCCTCTGGAAACTTCCCTCAATATAAGGTTCACCGTCACCAAGTTTTCCGAGGTTTTTTGTATCCTGATGTTTGCACCGCTTACAGGTGTAAGTTATGATTCCGTCAGTTTCTGCAGTTGGTTCTGTAGTGATAACGCCGTTATCATAGTCGTGGCCGTATGCGGAAATGGTGTATCCATAGGAAATTGTTTCATTACAGTCTTTACAGTAGGTATCTCCACTGTATCCGCTGGAAGTACAGGATGGAGAGGAGTAGTAGCGTTCTGCAGTATGTTTGTGTTCGCATTTACTTCTGATAATTGTGTAAGTAACAGTTCCGCTTACATAATTTCCTTTATCTTCACCGGTGTAAATTGCGGCAGCAGAATTGTTTCCAACCTGTAAATCTTTAGCTGCATCTTCTGTCTGCCATTTCCAGTTTGCAGGAAGAAGGTTAGTAGCAATCTCATTTACTTTCTTACAGGACCACGGAACGGATATTTTGGCTGTAGATGGATAGCCTGGTGCTTCAGAAGCTGGATTGATAGTTGCCTGTATTGGACCATATATCTTTGTAGCATAATTATCTTTGCTGATTTTTATCCATACGTTTGTTTTTTTGGCATCTGCTACTGTTTTTACGTTTGGACAGGTTGATCTCCAAATAGAAGTTTCGTTTGGACTTTTTGTTGAATATTCCACAGTACTGCCATCTGGAAAGATGCCCGTTATAACTGGGTGTTCATTTCCGTCATATTTTTTATTATATGCTGTAATTTCAATGGAATTTTCATCAAATGTTGCAGGATTAATCCTAAGTGTTCCGTTTTTGGCAGTTATTTTATAATTTTTATTTGTGTAGCTTTTCAGAGTGATTGGATAGCCGCTTGAGTTTACTGGAGAGGATATTTCAGCAGTAGTTGTGAGTTTTATACCTAAGGATTCGATAGTATCATTTGCAACTAATTGATTTTTAGAATCCGGGACTGTAAAATAATGAGGTGTGATAGCGATAGCGGCAAAAAGCTAATAAAATCAATGGTTTTGCGGACAGCGGATAGACAGGGAATGTGTTAAAAACTGAATACGCACACAAACGGCGTTACCTTAACCCCTTTGGGGGAGAAAGTAACGCCGTTTTTTTATGCCCGCAGGAAAGGAGGTGCAGCCGGAATGTATTTCACAAAGGGCAAGCAGCGGGCGTTTGAATTGCTCATGCAGCAGAAGCCGGGATTTGACCGCTATCAATCCGGTTGTGCCGGAGATGATGAAGATTGCGGCACTTGCCGTTTCTACCGCCCCGGGTGGAAATATGAGTTTTGCGTTTTCAAAGAGTGTCCCTATTGCCCCGGCAAAAGGACGCGGAAAACGCACGCCAGCATGGACAAATAGACGGGCAAAAGCCCTTGTGCCATGCGGCTTTGCAGACGCGAAAACGGCAAAGGGCATATTGCAATACCAAAACAGCCGAAAACGGCTTTCTAATTGTCCACGCATACCAAGAGAGGAAGTGAGGAAATATGGCAGTTTTCAGAGTGGAGCGAAATACGGGATATACCGTTATGAGCAACCACCACTTGCGAAACAAGGAATTGTCCTTAAAGGCAAAGGGCTTGTTGTCGCAAATGCTTTCGCTGCCCGAAGATTGGGATTATACCCTTGCGGGCTTATCCCATATCAACCGGGAGAAGATCGACGCAATCCGCGAAGCGGTAAAGGAACTCGAAAAAGCCGGATATATCGTGCGCAGCCGGGAGCGCGACGAAAAGGGACGCTTGCGGGGCGCAGATTACGTCATATACGAGCAGCCGCAGCCGCGAGAGCCGGAAGCAGCTACCAGCGGCGGACAGCCGCCTATATTGGATTTACCTACATTGGAAAATCCAACATTGGATAATCCAACGTTGGAAAAACCTACGCAGGAAAAACCTACGTTGGAAAATCCAACGCAATTAAATAAAGATATACAAAAGACTGACTTACCAAAAAAAGAAAAATCAAATACGGATTTATCAAGTACCGATTCCATTCCTATCCATTCCCTAAATCCCTTGCCTTACGACGGGGAAGCGGCTACGCCGCCGGAACGGAAACGAAAGGAAGCGACAGACGCATACAGCGTTTATGAGGAAATCATCAAGGACAATATCGAGTACGACCATTTTGTACGCTACGGGCAGGTAGACAAAGACCGCTTAGACGAAATTGTTTCGATTATCCTTGAAACGGTATGCAGCAAGAGAAAGACAATCCGTATCGCCGGGGACGATTACCCGGCAGAGCTTGTCAAGGCAAAGTTTATGAAGCTCAACAGCAGCCACATTGAATTTGTCTTTGACTGCATGAAAGAGAATACCACCAAAATCCGCAACATTAAACAGTACCTTAAAGCGGTGCTGTTCAATGCGCCGAATACCATTGACAGCTACTATACCGCCCTTGTCGCACACGATATGGCGACAGGCAAAATCTAAAGGAGGATTACCACATGGCACAGAAAACAGGAGCTTTGATTTTTGACGAACAGACCGACCGCTACGACATTCGCTTTGACATTGCCGACTATTACGGCGGCTTGCATTGCGGGGAGTGTTTCGACGTATTCACAGGCGGCAAATGGAAGCCGACCCGTATTGAAATGAGCGCGGCGCAGGAATGGTACCTTGTGGGTATCCGCGCCGAGGATTTGAACGCAGCCTCTGCGGCCGCCGCCACACGTGCTTCCGTAGTGTTGCCAGCGAGAATGAACATACCCAAACGAGCCTTATCCACCAGCGGCTTGCCCAGGGTCATGTATTGGGCATCCGTCAACGGGGCGACCTTGCCCTGCTCTTCGCCCGCGCCAATGCCATTGGCATTGCCGTATTCGATATACCGTACGCCGCAATCAACAAGCCCTTTCAGCATAAGTTCGGTCAGATCAGCCGGAAACCCGTTGCCAAGCACATTGCCGCCGTCACGAAGGGTGCAATCAAAAAGTTCCATATATTTCTCCAGAGCACTGTCGTTTAAAGGAAGCCCATTAGCGGAACCGACGTCCTTCAGCGGGGTCGGCCTTCTTGAGAATCAGCAGGTTAACCAGGCCCAGCGCACCCACAAAAATGAGGATATAGGCTGGAATCATGATGTCGTTGAATTTGGAGATGAGCCAGGTGGCCAAAAACGGAGTGGTGGCCCCACCCAAAACAGCCCCCATGCTATGCCCGAAGGAAACCCCTGTGCTGCGCACGCGGGGCGGCAACAGCTCCGGGTACATGGAATATGACCCAGCCTGGCACAGGGCATAAGGGATCATGGTGGTAACCAGTGCAAAGATGGCCATGCCAAAGCCCTTGCCCATTATGGCGTAGCAGGGATAGCTCAGCACGATATAGCAGACGTAGCAGGCCACCAGCGTTTTAACAGGGCCTACGCGGTCTGTGATGAGGCCGAACACGGGTATGAAGAGGGCCGCGCAGGTCACGGCTATCAGTACAATAAAGCCAACTTCGGTGGCAGGCATTTTAAGCACTGTGCGCATATAGATGGCGACATACACGGTACCGCAATACGTACCCACGTTCTGAACCAGGGAGTACATGAACAGCTTGCACAGTGAAGCAGGATACTGACGTATCAGCTCCTTGATGGGGGCCTCAGAAAGCTTGCCCTCGTTTTTCATGTTGGTGAAGTCGGGAGTATCCTCGATTTTTAGACGCATCCAGAGGCAGCCGAGCATAAGGGGCATGGCCACCAGAAAGGGTACGCGCCAAGCCCAGCTTGCGCTTTCGCCAACAAACAGATAGGCGGCCAGCCCGGTAAGGCCAGCGGCCCCGGCCTTGCCCAAATTGGCCACGCTGGGCACAAAGGAAAGATACAGGGAGCGGCGTTCTGCGGGCGCCCATTCACGAATGTACGAAGCCGCGCTGCCTATCTCGCCCCCGGCGGAAAATCCTTGCAATATGCGGCAAAGAATCAGCAGGATGGGCGCAGCAATGCCTATCTGATCGTAGGTGGGCAAGCAGCCGATGGCCGTACAGGCCACACCAATAAGCACCACCGTAGCCACAAGCGAAAGCTTTCGCCCGTAGCGGTCACCAATGTGCCCGAAAAACAGGCCGCCCAAAGGCCGGACGATAAAGGCCAGACCAAATACGGCCAAGGTGGACAGCAATGAAACCGTGGGGTTGTCGCTGGGGAAAAATTCCTTGGATATGCGGGCAGCGCAGTAGCCGTATACTGAAAAATCGTAATATTCCAAAAAAGTACCGAATGCGGCGGCCGCAGTGGCCTTTTTTGCTTCACGCAATTTCTGTTCTTCAACCGGCGAGGTTGTATCCGTCTGAGTCATAGCGGAATCCTTTTCGGTAACAGGCTAAAACAAAAGGCTATACCGCATAGGGATAGAGCGGTTTTTCACCGTGCAACACGGCAAGCACATCGTCCACAACCGTATTGCCAACGCGCACAAGCGATTCGTGCGTACTGCCGCCTATATGCAGGGTGCCAATAAAGTTGGGCAATTGCAGCAGAGGATTTTCCATGGTGGGGGGTTCCTGCACAAATACGTCGCTGGCAGCGCCGTAAATAGTCTTGCGCGCCAAGGCCTCGTAAAGGGCGGATTCGTCAATAACCCCGCCGCGCGCGGTGCTGACGATAACGGCCGTGGGCTTGCAGCAGGCAAACTGCGCGGAGCCTATGAGACCTCTGGTCGCTTCGGTAAGTGGTACGCTCACGCTGATGTAGTCTGCCTCGCGCAACATGCTTTCAAGAGTTTCATGCAAGTGCACGCCGCGCTCTTTCGCTGTGGCCGCTTTCATATAAGGGTCGTAGACATGAACCTCCATGCCGAACCCGTTCACGGCAATCTGCGCCACGCGTGAACCTATGTTGCCGAAGCCTACAAGGCCAAGCGACTTCCCGGAAATCTCAAGGCCTGTAAGAGTTGCGGGGGCTATGCGCTCTGCCCCTCGGCGTATGTGCTCCATATTGTCGCGCAGCTTGCGGGCAGTGGCGAGAATAAAGCCAAAAACCAGTTCGGCTACTGAATTTACGTTGCTCAGCGGGGTGTACACAACAGGTATGCCCCGCTCCTTGGCTGTGACCAGATCAATGGCGTTCACGCCAACGCCATGCTTGCCGATAACCTTCAGCCCCGGTGCAGCAAGAATCTGCTCGCGCGTGACGGACGCCGCGCGCACAATGACCGCATCCGCTCGGGAAAGGTCGTTTTTTTCCGGATCATCCCACGCCACTACTTCCGCCTCGGCACGCAGTTTGCGCATGGCGCTTTCGTCTATGGGTTCTATGACATGAACTCTCATGGTGTCCTCCCTATGAAACATGGCGAATGCATTCTTGCGCCAAAAAGCAAGAGACATGCCAGTAGAGTCCAGTGGTTGCAGGACAACACAAATAAATTTAAAAATTCATATTTTACAATATATTACAACAAATAAATATTGTTTTACCTTCAGCCAGCCCCAGAATACCGGCGGGTTCAGAATGATGATGTTGCATCTTTCTGTTTCATTTATGTTTCACTTGATATACCATGTATCAAAAGGAAACAATTTGCAGATGGAGACGTCCATGGTTCATATCCGCAGGGAAGACATTCTGTTCATCACTCCAAGCGAACCGATTACCAACACTATCAGCAACATTTTCAGCCGCATCGGCGAGAGCTTTCTTGTTTATGAAGCAGCACTGGAAGATGCAGTGCGCCTTGCCCAAAGCCATATCGACCAGGGGCAGGCCATGGTTGTAGTCAGCAACGGCGGCACGGCTGCCCTGCTTAAAGCAGCCCTCAAAACGCATGTGCTGGAGCTTAGGTATACGAGCGTGGACATGCTGCGCGCAGTCAACCGCGCTTTTGGCCTTGCGGATAAAATCGCGGTGGTGGGATTTGAATCCTTCACCTACAACGCTCTTGCCCTAAAGGATTTTTTTGAAAAACCGGTGATTGTGGAAACCCTGACGGATCTTGCCGATATATCGGAAAGACTGCGGCAGCTCATTGCCAGAGGCGTAAAGGCCTTTGTGGGCGGCTCGCCCGTGGTAAACGCCGCTCGGGCTCTTGGCGCGCAGGGCGTACACATCGACATGGATCCGCGCGTCATTCAGGACGCCATTGAAGAGGGCAAGCGCATTGTTTCGCTCCAGAAGGAAAAAGACCTGCGCCTCGGCACAATCAATGCCCTGCTCAACTCCATCAACGATGGCATTATCGGCATTGATGCCTCGGGGCATATCTCTGAGATAAACCGCATCGGCCTTGAGCTGCTTGGCCTGCGGCGGCAGGATGTGGTGGGGCGCGACGTGCGCGAGGTTTTGGGCATGCCCTGGGAATCCTGCATCCAGACGCCTGAAAACGAGCAAGCCTCCGAAGTATGCCTGATAGGCGGCAATTCTCTTGCCGTTACCAGTGTGCCCATCCACGTGAACGGACACAGCCGGGGCGCGGTGCTTACCTTGCAGGAAGTACGGCGCATCCAGTCTCTGGAGCAGCGGGTGCGCAAACGGGTACGTGATTCCGGGCACGTGGCCAAAAGCACCTTTGCCGATGTGGTGGGAAAATCGGAATCACTGGAAAAAGCGAAAAAACGGGCCTTCACCTATGCGCAGTCCGAAAGCACTGTTCTCATTTACGGCAAAACAGGTACAGGCAAGGAACTCTTTGCGCAGTCTATCCACAATGCCAGTGCCAGGGCAGACAGCCCCTTTGTGGCCGTAAACTGCGCCGCTCTGCCAGAAAACCTGCTTGAAAGCGAGCTGTTCGGCTATGTGCGGGGGGCTTTCACTGGCGCCAGCGAAAGCGGCAAAATGGGTCTTTTTGAAATGGCCCACTGCGGCACCATTTTTCTGGATGAAATAAGCGAAATGCCTTTGCCCCTGCAATGTCGCCTGTTGCGAGTCCTACAGGAAAAAGAGGTCTCGCGCGTGGGCGACAACAAGGTAACGCCGGTGGACGTGCGCATTATCGCCGCCACCAACCGCAATCTGGCGAAAGAAGTTCAGGCGGGACGGTTCAGGGAAGACCTGTACTACAGACTGGCGGTGCTCATTCTGGAGCTTCCCCCGCTGGTGGAGCGCTTGGGGGATATTGGCCTGCTGGCGCGGTTCATACTGCACAGAAAATCCAAAGAACAGCACAAGCCCATGCCACCGATAGATCCACGTGGGATGGCGCTTCTGGAAACTATCCCCTGGCCGGGCAATGTACGGCAACTGGCCAATGTTCTGGAGCGGGCCATGGTCATTGCCCCGCATGGTGTGCTTTCTGAAGACATCATGGCTGATTCCCTGCGCAGTTGCCACCCATACGAACAGACATGCCCAAACGACGTTGCCCCAGTTGTCAGACAACAGGACTCCTCTGCCGCCAGCCTTTATGCTCTGGAAGCACGCGCCCTGCGCGACATGTTGCGGCAATGCGGCGGAAACAGGAAAGAAACTGCGCGCCGACTGGGCATTGGGCGCGCCACACTTTGGAGAAAAATGAAAAAATTCGGCCTGTTCGAGCAGGAAATTTTGCCCGAAACCGGGTAAGAACCTGAACAGGAAAACAAGTAATAACACCGGATACAACCATCTGCGCATAGGCCTGCTTTCCCAAGACTCTGCGCTTCTATGAATCTGCTGCGTCTCATTCTTGCGCTCCCATGGCAGGAGCACCTGCTTTTCAATGACAGATTTTTTTGGAAAAGAGGGTCAATCTGAAGCTGCACCATGTGTTTGTGACGCAATAATCGGCTGGTTGACGAAAAGAACAAAACTTTATATCAATTTATCCAGATATTGTGATAAGAAACGGAAGGCAGTGAAAATCTGCCGCGGGCGCGCCACTGTAACCGGCATTTACCTGAGTTATGGTCACTGTTTGCAGCAGCAGACGGGAAGGCCAGGCTGCCACAGGCCGGAAGCCAGGAGACGACTTGTCACAATTGCTGCGACTGGCGCAGCACGGCAGTACTGTCTCGCGTACAGGCAAATGCCCGGCCTGACGGATGCCCAGCATCCTGTTCTGGACGAACGTGAAATGGACTGCTCTTTCAACTTCTATTGAAAGGAGCATCCCCATGAAAACCCACATTCTCGGGTTTCCATCAATCGGCAGACAAAGAGAGCTTAAACAAGCCCTTGAGTCTTTCTGGAACGGCTCACGTTCCGCACAATCCCTCATTGAGGTTGCAGCCAACCTGAAAAAACGGCACTGGCGCATCCAGCGCGATGCTGGCCTTGCCTATGTGACCACCGGAGATTTTTCGCTTTACGACCGCATGCTCGATATCACTTGCATGCTCGGCACTGTGCCCGCCCGCTTTGCCGCAGGCAAGGGCGATTCACCGCTGGAGAGATACTTCAGCCTTGCACGCGGTGATGCCCTGCGCAATCTCGCGCCCATGGAAATGACCAAGTGGTTCGACACCAACTACCACTATCTCGTACCCGAAATTGAAGGCGATACGCCATGGCAGCCGGGTGAACATCCTGTACTGGCGGATACGGCCCTTGCCCGTGACCTGGGCTTTGCGCCCAAACCTGCCCTGATTGGGCCGTTTACCTGGCTGACGCTGGCAAAATCGCGGCACGAGGCACACAAATGGTCGCGCCTTGAGAGCATTGCCTTGGTGTACGCCGATCTACTGGCCTCACTCGCCCCTCTCTGCGACAGTATCCAGATAGAAGAACCCGTGCTGAGCACAGAGTTGCTGCCCCCGGCTGCGGTCAGGCGCTTTACCGAAATATACGCGGGTCTCAACGCCGCCAGCGGCAACAGGCTGATGCTCACAGCATACTTTGGGGCGCTTGAAAAAAATCTCGCGCTGGCTTTGGATTCCGGCTGCGCGGCGCTGCATGTGGACATGGTGCGCGGCAGGGATGAACTGGGCAAAATCCTGGCCGCCATCCCTGATAATATGGCGCTTTCGCTTGGAGCAGTGAACGGGCGTAATATCTGGAAGACGGATTTTGCCCGGATATTGCCGTGCATTGCGCAAGCAACAGCGGCTTTGGGCAGCGAACGGGTTCTTGTCGGCTCAAGCTGCTCCTTGCTGCACTCACCCGTGGATCTGGAGGCAGAAACAGCCCTGCCGGAACATATCCGTCACCGCATGGCCTTTGCGGTGCAAAAATGTGCGGAAGTTGCAAACCTTGGGAAAATTATGGAACAGGCTACTTCCGAAGGATTGCAGAGCAATACGGCAGACCCGCATGATGCCGCCGCACATCCCGAACAGCATATTGAAACTGTGCGGCAGCAGGTTGCCGCCGTCATCCCTTCGCAACTGCACCGCAAATCCAGCTATCCCTCCCGTAAAAAAGCGCAAGGCTGGCTTGCCTTGCCTCCCCTGCCCACCACAACCATCGGGTCGTTTCCTCAAACGGCAGAAATACGCAAAATCCGGCGCGGCTTCAAAAACGGCAGCATAAACGAAGCCGCATACACGGCAGCCATGCAAAATGAGATCCGCCGGTGCATCGAAAAGCAGGAGCAGCTGGGGCTGGACGTACTGGTGCATGGCGAAGCGGAACGCAACGACATGGTTGAATACTTCGGTCAACAACTGGGAGGCTTCTGCTTTACGCAGAACGGCTGGGTGCAGAGCTACGGCAGCCGTTGCGTTAAACCGCCCGTAATCTACGGTGATGTGTTCCGCAAACAGCCCATGACCATAGCCTGGATACGCTATGCGCAGTCGCTCACGCAAAAGCCGGTCAAGGGCATGCTCACAGGCCCGGCAACCATTTTGTGCTGGAGCTTTGTACGGGACGACCTCCCGCGGGCAGAAGTGTGCAAGCAGATTGCTCTTGCCATCCGGGATGAAGTTCTTGATCTGGAAAAGGCCGGAGTGCGCATCATACAGATTGACGAGGCCGCCCTGCGCGAGGGCATGCCCCTTACACGCGCAGCAGCGGAGGATTATCTCCACTGGGCCGTGGAGGCTTTCAGGCTGGCTACCTCGGGCGTTGCCGACAGCACGCAGATACACACGCACATGTGCTACAGCGAGTTCAACGCCATTCTGCCCTGGATTGCCCAGATGGACGCCGATGTCATCAGCATTGAATCCAGCCGCAGCGGCATGGAGCTTCTGGAGGCTTTTGACAGGTTCAACTACGCCAATGAAGTTGGGCCGGGCGTGTACGATATCCACAGCCCACGCGTGCCCTCTACGGAAGAAATAGTCGAACTGCTGCGCCGCGCACTCAGGCACATCCCAGCGGAAAAACTGTGGGTTAACCCTGATTGCGGCCTGAAAACACGCCAGTGGGATGAAGCTTACCCGTCGCTGAAAAACATGGTTGAAGCCGCAAAAACTGTTCGCACCGCACTGGCGTAACCGCATATAAAGGATAAACAAATGAAGACTGAAAAAAACACCGCAGATTTTTGGAACAAACCTCCCTTCCGTGCTGACCACGTGGGCAGTTTTCTGCGTCCGGAATCCATAAAAAAGGCCAGAAAACAACTGCAAAACAAAGAAATCACCCCCGATGATCTGCGCAGGGTGGAAGACGAAGCCATTCGCCATCTGGTAGAAAAACAGAAACAGTGCGGGCTTAAGGCCGTTACCGATGGCGAATTTCGCCGCAGTTGGTGGCATCTGGATTTTTTTGCCGGGCTTGAGGGCATTCAAAAAACGGCTACCAGCAAGGGCTTTGTGTTTCACGGCGTGCACACCAAGGCCGAAAGCGTTGAACTGGCTGGCCCGGTGGGCTTTTCCAACCACCTCATGCTGCGTGATTTTGCCTTTCTCAAATCCTGCGCTGGCGAGCACACGGCCAAGATGACCATTCCTTCCCCAGCCATGCTCCACTTTGTTCTGGCTATCCGCAACGAGCAGTTTACCCTGCCCAATTTCTATGGGTCTGAAAGCGCGTTGCTGGATGATATTGCCAATACTTATAAAGACGCCCTGAAAGCCTTTTATGATGCTGGCTGCCGCTACCTTCAGCTTGATGACACGAGCTGGGGTGCCCTGTGCTCCGCCGAACAGCGCGCAGCACTGACAAAGAGAGGCATTGATCCTGCGGCGTTGGCGGCAAAATACGTGAGCCTTGTAAACGCCGCCATCGCAGACCGGCCAGTAGATATGACGATAACCATGCACATCTGCCGGGGGAACTTTCGTTCCACATGGTTTTCCAGCGGCGGATACGAACCTGTGGCGCAGGAGCTTTTTGGCAGGGCCAGACTGGACGGCTTTTTTCTGGAATACGATTCCGAGCGTGCAGGCGATTTTACGCCGCTCAGGCACATGCGTGACCAGCAGGTGGTTCTTGGGCTGGTATCAAGCAAGACCGGCACGATGGAAGAACGTGATGCCATCAGGGCAAGAATAGATGAAGCTGCACAGACTGTTCCGCTTGAGCAGCTCTGCCTCAGCCCCCAGTGCGGCTTTTCCTCCACAGAAGAAGGAAACACGCTCACAGAAGAAGAGCAGTGGAACAAGATACGCCTTGTTGTTGAAGTGGCGGAAAGCGTCTGGAAGTAGCATGCACACCGGGTCGATGCCGCACGGCCTTTGGGTGATGCAGCAACATTGCTGCCCTAGACTGGCTTGATAAAAAAAACGGCCCACCTGATGCGCCCCAAGCCCCTGCCCTGCGATTATGCGGGCAGGGGCTTTTGCTGGCGGCACCAACTGGCACCCTGTTGCCAGATAAGCTGCCGAATTCAGGCAGCGCCCTCAGGTAATTGCAAGCATTTTATCTCCCCCTCCCATCATAACGATCCCCCTTGCTCCCCTCGCAAATTTTGCAAGAAGCCCGCTACTATTCTTTGGCTCCAAGCTGCTTTCTCCACCATTTTTCCATTAACAGCCGGGCGTCCTCACGAATTGTCGAGCTTTTTTCAAACTGGTATTGACATTCTTTTTCAATTTAATTAATTGAATTTAACAGAATTAGTTAAGACTAACTTTTATTTGCAATCGAGGAACGCAGATGCAGCCCCAACCTAACCAGAAAATTTACGAAATGCCCCCGTTTCTTGCACGAAAAGCGCCGCAGGAGGATTCTGACTTTTACCATACATTTGGCTATACGGTTCTGGGGCCGGCGATCTACGGGTATGTTTCCTGGATCAAGGACTTCCTGCAAAAGCACGACATTCAAAAGGTGTTCTTCTTTGCACGGGAAGGGGAGTTTATCAAGCGTGCCTTTGACTGTATCGCAGATCAGACATTCGAGGGGCATTACCTGTATGTTTCCCGCAGAAGTCTGACCGTGCCGGCAATCGCAACCATTCATGACGTGGCGTCGTTTTTGAAATACCGTCCGATTCGGGATCGGGTAAAGGTCTGCGATCAGATTGAGAAACTGGGATTGAAAGCTGCTGATTTTTCGGAATGCTCCTGGTGCCGGGAGGAAACCCTGCAAAAGACGTTCGGCGAATTGCAGGATGCGGAAAAACAAGCAATCATCGGCAGCATGTTCCAGAAAGTGCAGCAGCAGGCGAAGCGGGAATTGGTTCTGCTGAAAGCCTATCTCCGGCAGGAGCACGTAAATCAGAAGTTTGCGGTGGTGGATCTGGGCTGGAACGGCTCGATGCAAAGCGCCCTGACGGATATTCTGTCCAGTTCCTCCGAACCATTTGACATGACGGGATTTTTCCTCGCCCAGAGGGACGAATACTACAAATACAAGGACAAGATCAGGAATTTCGGCTACCTTTTCAATTATGGCGCAGTTTCGCCGGAGGAAAACCTGCTGCTGAACAGCGGAACATCCCTGCTGGAGTTCCTGTTTTCCGCCAGCCACGGCTCCACCATTCAGTATGCGGAAAAGGACGGACGGATTTGTCCGGTTCTCGATCAGTACGAATTTGCAGAAGTCTACCCGATCATCCGGGCGTGTCAGGATGGGGCAATCGATTTCATCCATGACTTCATCGGGGAATTTCCGGACGGCGCCGGAATCCCGTGCAAGCAGTTCTTCTCCCCCATGTATCGGGTTTTGCAGCAGCCGCCGCAGGCGGTGATCTCCCATTTCGGGGACATCTGCGTTTCCGATATGAATGAAACGGAAATCTATCTTGCAGAGAAGTGTCCGGTTTCCGCTCCGAAGAAATGGATCCGTGCTTTCGTCAACTCCGGCTGGAAAGTCGCTTTCCTCAAGAGAAATCTGAAGACCAGCCATGCAATGGCAATGTACAGCCTGCTTCGGAAGCATTTTAACGGATAAAGGAGTCGTATGATCGTTTATATCGTATTGATGGCATATTTGCTGCTTATCGCAAGTTTTGTGTTAAAAAATCACGTGAGAGTGATAACCTTGCGGGGACTCGGAAAACCGCGGCAGATTCGGGACAACATTGCCTGCTGTCTGCTGACGGCGATCCCGCTGATCGTGTTTTTTGTCATTCGTGATCTTCACGTGGGAACGGACACCATCGGCATTTATCAGAACATCTATTTTAACGGATACGGATTAAACGGCTGGACACCGTACCTTTATGAGGGACTGTTCAAATATCTCATCATTCTTTCCGCAAAAATCGTTCCGTCTTTCCGGTTCTTTTTGCTGGTTTCCGGCTGTATCATCTGTCTGAGCTTTTCCTTTTACTTTGTCAAGCAACGGGAAAACATGAATGCGGCAATTGCGTTCCTGCTGTTTTTTGTCTGGCTGTATCTGCCCAGTTACAACATCGTGCGGCAGTCGCTTGCCATCACGGTGTGCTTTTACGGGACCATCCTGCTGGAGAAAAAGCATCCGGTCTGGGCGGCGGTTTGTTATGTCGTTGCATGCTTTGTGCATGTCACTGCCGCAGTCATGATGGTGTACCTTGTTCTGTATTTGTTCCGAAAGAACACTAACGTCAGAAAATTCCTGCCCATGCTGCTGTTCCTGCTGCCCCTTATCGTGATGTTTATCTTTGATAAACTGATCAATCTCGCATTCCTCTCAAAATTTCGGGAATACGTGCAGTCCTTCAGTTTTGGAAACATCAATCTCAAGTTCTTTTTGTTCCAGCTTGCCATATTGCCGCTGCTTGTGATCTGCTGGTCGAAGCTTGTGAAACTGAACAGGATGAACTACATCCACCTGTGCGGTACGGTGTGCATCTATGCGGCAATTTTACTGTCCGGCTATCTGTGGTATGCATTCCGGATCATGTACTTCTTTTTCCCCAGCGAAATTATCCTGCTGGCACAGGTGGAGAAGTGCTTTTCGGATAAGTACAGCAAATGGTTTGCCAATGGGTACATTGTGCTTGCCGGCATTGCATCATTCTTTTTGATTTATGTGATTTATGGAACAGACAGCGTGGTTCCATATCTGATTGGCATATGAGGTGTGTTATGTTACCGAAGATTTCCGTAATTGTTCCGGTCTATAATGTGGAAGATTATGTTTGTGCATGCATCGACAGCATTTTGCAGCAGACATATCAAAATCTGGAGATCATTCTTGTGATCGACGGCTCGACAGACGGCTCAGAACGTCTGTGCAGAAATTACAAAGACGAGCGGATCCGGATTGTCAGCAAGGAAAACGGCGGATTGTCCAGCGCACGAAATGCCGGAATCGAAGTTGCGACCGGTGCGTTTTTCTCGTTCATTGACAGCGATGATTACATTGACCGCCGGATGATCGAAACGCTTTATCAGGATCTTGCGGCTTTTGATGCCGATGTGGCCTGCTGCAACTATGATTTTTGCGACGAACAGTCGCAGATCATCAAAGAGCACGCCGCTGCCGTCACCGCTACCGCTGTGTATGACTCGGCAGCAGCTTTAGACCGGATGCTGCTGGAGGAATATTACAAGTGCTACGCATGGAATAAGCTCTACAAACGGGAGCTGTTTCAGCAGATCCGGTATCCGGAGGGCAGACTGTTTGAAGACATTCCCACCACCTATCAGATTTTCCGGCAGGTCAAGCGAGTCTCCTTCAATCCGGCGAGCCTGTATCACTACCGTATCCGGGCAGGCTCTATCACGGCAGGGAAGTTTCAGCAGAAAACCTATGATATGATGATTCCCATCCGGCACATCCTGAGCGAGAGCAAATCGGATATGATGAATTTGGGCTGTATGCTGTATACGCTGTATTTCATTGATAACATGATACAGGGCGGCGTTTGGGACAAAGAGATCTATTCGTTTTACCGGGAACACATGAAGCATATTCCCAAGACCGCATTTTCTCAGGTCAGCAGACAAAGGAAGCTGCAAATGCAACTGTGTTACCGCTGCGCACCGCTGTACCGCATGGTGTATACACTGCTGGCGCGTGGCCGGTAATTTCAGAAAAGGGAGCAGATTATGGCAAAAAAAGTGCTTTATATGGGCATCATCAGTCCGGCGGAGTCCGGTGTCGGGGTGAGCTCCAAAATCTACAAGCAAATGGAATGCTTTCAGAAAGGCGGCTGCCAGGTAAAGCACTTCCTTTATCAAATGGACAAAACCGGACTGAAAAAGATCAGTTTTCATTTCTATGGGAGCAACCGGACACAGAACCTTGCTTTGATACAGGCGTGTCAGGGTGTCGACCTGCTTTACATCCGCTATTTCTTCTCGGATCCCAATCTGATTCACCTGTTAAAGAACCTCAAACATCGGTATCCTCATCTGAAAATTTTCGTGGAGATCCCCACGTATCCGTATGACGGGGAATATTCCAAATATTCCTATTCCCTGTGGATTGACAAGCACAGCCGAAAAAAGCTGCATTTGTATGTGGATCGGATCGTCACCTATTCGGAAGACTCGCAGATTTACCGGATTCCGACGATTCCCATCTCCAATGCGGTAGATGTAAGCAGCATCCGGCAGCGAAATGTGCACGGTTCCGCCGATTCCGGAATCCATATCATTATGGTGGCACAGATGGCGTTCTGGCATGGATATGATCGGGTTCTCGAAGGACTGAAGCAGTATTACGCCGAGCAGGGGACGGAAAATATTCAGCTGCATGTGGTCGGGGACGGCGATCCGGCGGTATTGAACGAATATCAGACTCTGGCAAATACAGACCTGTTAAAAGGGCATGTGTCCTTTTACGGCAGAAAATCCGGAGAAGAGCTGGATGCCATATATGACAAGTGCAGTCTGGCGATGGATTCCATGGGACGGCACCGCACCAATGTCTTCTATAACAGCACTCTAAAGGGCAAGGAATATCTGGCAAAGGGACTGCCGATTATCTCCGGCGTGAAAACAGAACTGGATCATATGGAGTTTCCGTACTATTTGCGTGTGCCGGCAGACGATACGCCGCTGGACTTTGCACGTGTGATTCAGTTTTACCACGAGATTTACGACCGGAAGAGCGAGGCGGAAGTGGCAGAGGAAATCCGGGATTTCTGCCGGCTGCACTTTGAGTTCCGCCAGACATTCCAGCCGGTTTTGGATGAGATGTAAGGGATACCTAGAAATTGACACAAATCGACCGGGAGTGCTCCCGGCCGATTTTTTTATGCCGTGTTTCTTTGTCGCACGGAAATCAATTTTCAAATTACGAGAACTATGCTATACTGAAGGGCATGGACAGGACAACACTAACCGACTTCTTTGAAGAAGTCGAGACAACAGAAGAGTACAATGGGTACTTTTGCAGCATCGCGGAAGCCGTCGGAATCGTGGTGCTGGGCAGCCTGTGCGGGTTCAGGAACGTGAGCCAGATCCATCATTGGGCGGAAAATGCGCGTGTGAAGGAATTTTTGAAGGAGAAATTCCAAATTGCGCATATTCCGTGCTACTTTTGACTGTTGACGCTCTTGAAAATGGTAAAGCCTGACACATTGAACGAATGTATGATGAAATGGGCTTCGCAATTCATGCCAGAGAATAGAAATGGAACAACCATTTCACTGGATGGGAAGACGATTCGTTCTACTGTCGGCAGGAAAAGCATGGATAGTCCACTGCACATTATCAGTGCGCAAATCTGTGAAATTGGCGTTGCCATCTATGCTGATTACTTCACCAGTCAGTTTCTCATGAACACGTTTCGTCCATTGTGTGAAGCATGCCCTGAATGCATCTGGATCAATTTGTCCCCAGACTCGCACAAACGTTGTTTCCGATGGTATTCCATGCTCTAATTCCAGTCCCATATGCTCGCGCAGCCACATCTCTTTGCTTTGGCAGAAATCCTCGATTTCATCCCACCCGTCGCAGTTCCCGATCATTGCTGCGATTGTCATGGCAATTATTTCATACAAATCATGCCGCACCTGTGCATGCCGTCTTGTATCTCTTATGCTGTTGAAACTTTCGTTCATCATGCTGTTCACCTCGCTGTCTTTATTCTACATCCCCTCCTCGAAGTCCTTTTGGTAATGCCAATGTAATGTTTGTAATAAATGCGTAATTCGATGATGCGACCGTGGCCATAAAATGAATAGTGATTGACATTCCCCCGAAAGTATTATAAACTGATATCAGATACGTCAAAACAAGGGAGGTAAGAACTATGAAACCGTATTGTATGATCAGCAATGCAAAGACCTTTGCTTTTTCCGCAGAAAATCCCACAGGAACCAGAGCAGGCGGTTCCAGAGGAGGAGACTGCACCAAGCTCAGTCCCACCGTGACGATTCGTGCAGGGGAGACGGTGACGCTGGTGGACACCGACGGCCCAGGAATGATCCAGAGCATCTGGTTTACCGGCTACGTTGGACACAGCTTCGTGATCCGCATATACTGGGACAACTGCGAATATCCTTCCGTGGAAGCTCCCATTTCCGCATTTTTCGGAACCGCATACGATGAGAATTTTGTGGACAGGGATGGAAAATATGCGGTGCTCAATTCCGCGCAGATCCTGGTGGCTC
>OLQM01002427.1_pt1 | contig 18306 bp, 19 predicted proteins | sample 1673161 | NCBI WGS metagenome assembly OLQM01 (sample SAMEA3136761, study PRJEB25190) | human gut metagenome | reverse complement strand
ACCAGCGAGCTTCCTGCAACAATCAACACGTCAGCGGCGGCAATGGCCTCAAGCGCACCGTAAAAGACATTCATGTTGAGACCCTCGCCGTAAAACACAATGTCCGGCCTGATAACCCCTCCACATGAGCACAACGGTACCAGCGCTGGAGAGGCTTCCACCTCATCTAACGTATACGCATGTCCGCAATCAGAGCAGTAGAACCGAGTCTCGTTACCATGCAGCTCAAACACCTTCTTGGAGCCGGCAGCCTGATGAAGCCCGTCAATGTTTTGCGTTATTATCGCCGAAAGCTTGCCCGCACGCTCCCATTCGGCCAGCTTACGATGGACAATATTGGGCTTTGCCTCACCAAGGTGGTGAGAATTTCTGAAATAGGTGTAATACGCCTCGGGTGTATCGTCAAACACGTCACGCGAGAAGATCTCCTCAAGGGTAAAGTCAGGCTCTTCTCCCGTATGTCCCAAGGATTCGGCTTCCGGATCAACAAGTGCATCGTTGCCGGAGTCAGAAGAAGCTTCTCCACCTGAAGCGCCACAGCCGACAGTCATGGTGCCGACTTTGATGCCGCCTTGGCGATACAGTCCGTTCTTTCCCCTGAAGTCAGGAATGCCGCTTTCCGTGGAAACACCGGCTCCTCCAAAAAAGACAAGATGAGACGCCTCATCAATCCATCGTTTGAGCTGCTGTATGGCACTGTCCGCAGCCTGTTTTTCAGTTGTATCGCACTCGTCGTATCTTTTGGCCATATCGCTCATGCCGCCTCCTTGCCCTCACATGTGTTCATGTCCAAGCATATACCAATACACTTCAGCGGCAGCGCCCCGCTCCAGAGCGCAATTTGGTTGATGCTCTGGATGGCGCTGCAAAATAGCGCTGCCGGAAATGCACCAGGTTGGGTACTGCCGAAATAACGCTGCCGGAACAGCGCTGCCAAACTTGCAGCAAGTATGGTTCAAATATGCCAAACTTGCAGCAAGTATGGTTCAAATATGCCAAACTTGCAGTAAGTATGGCAGTCCAAGCCATACTTGGCGCATTTTTGGCAGCTCTACAAAGTCCCGACAGCTCTACAAAATTCCGGCAGCCCTGGCAAGCCCCCCTGGCAGCCCCGGTATTTCCAGCAGCGCTACAAAGTTCAACCAATACGGTACTTGTTCAGGCAGTTTTAATTGAAACAAAAATAGTTAGACAAGGCTAACTCTATGGACTAGAATGACAGTGATAAACAACAAACCAGAAAAGAGGTTTACATGTATCGTTTCTCAGCATCGTCTTTTACACGCCGACAAGCCATAGCTCTTCTCGGCACCTTAGCCACTGCGTCTTTTGCGGGCTGCACAAACAATACCTCTCCCACTCCTGAGTCGAAAGAAGCAAAAAAGCCGCTCGTACTTACCACGTTCACGGTCATCCAAGACATGGCCGCAAATATTGCGGGCGACTTTTGCGACGTGCAATCCATCACAAAGGCGGGAGCGGAGATTCACGATTACGAACCAACGCCCGAAGACCTTAAGCTTGCCCAGAAAGCCAACCTGATCCTCAACAACGGTCTTGGACTTGAGCGCTGGTTCGAGCGTTTTGTCGCCGACTCGGCAGCTGAGCGCGTAGATTTGAGCCAAGGGGTCACTCCCATGAACATCTCTGAAGGAGAGTATGCGGGAGAAGCCAATCCGCACGCATGGATGTCTCCCGCAAATGGCCAAATCTACGTTGACAACATTGTAAAGGGCCTGAGCGCTTTGGTTCCCGACCATGCGGATGACTTTGCAAAAAACGGCGAGAAGTACAAGGATAAGCTTCAAAAGATCTCCTCGGATCTCACGGAAGAGCTCTCTTCCCTGCCTCAAAACCAACGCACGCTGGTAACGTGCGAAGGAGCTTTCTCGTATCTTTGCCGCGATACCGGTTTGAATGAGATCTACCTTTGGCCGGTCAATGCGTCCGAGGAAGGCACCCCGCAACAGATTGCAAAGGTAGTTGAAGAAGTCAAGAAACAGCAGGTACGCGCCGTCTTCTGCGAATCAACCGTAAGCCCCAAAGCCATGCAGCAAGTTGCCGACGAAACAGGAGCCATTCTCAAGACGGACGAAGCTCACATGCTCTATGTGGATTCGCTTTCCGAAGCAACAGGACCGGTACCCACGTATCTCGACCTTCTTAAACACGATGCGGATGTCATCGTCGAAGGACTCACGGGAAAGAGCGCGAACTGACATGTCACTTAACGTTTCAGAGGTATCCGCCTGGTATGAGGGAAGCCAAGACAAAACACCCGTCATCCACGACATCACCTTCACGCTCAAAAGCGGCAGGCTCTGCGCTCTTGTGGGCGTCAACGGTGCCGGCAAATCAACGCTGTTCAAGGCTCTGATGGAACTCATTCCTTTCAGCGGGTCCATCACGTGGAACGGCCAGCCCTTCCGCGAAGCGCGTCGCCAGGGACTCATTGGATACGTACCGCAAACAGAAGCCATCGACGCCTCGTTTCCGCTGCTGGTGGAGGACGTGGTTATGCAGGGGCGCTACTGCCATCAGGGCTGGTTCCGCGTTCCTTCGCAAGAAGATCGCACACTCGTAGCTCAGGCTCTGGGACGAGTAGGGCTTTTGGAGCTGATAGACCGACCGCTCTCACAGCTTTCCGGCGGACAACGTAAGCGCGTTTTTGTGGCACGCGGCATCGCCCAGAAAGCCGAGCTTTTGCTGCTGGACGAGCCGTTTGCTGGAGTCGATGCAAAATCCGAAGCAATTATCACCCAGCAGCTCCGCCTTCTTGCAGAAGAGGGACGCACGCTGCTTGTTTCCATCCACGACATCCATTCGGCCCGGGAGAATTTCCAGGATTGTCTGGTTATCAACAAGACGATAACCGCCCAGGGTCTTGCATCCGATGTTTTGAGAAGCACGGAACTTCTCGCCAGCCTGGGACTTAGCGAACACGGACATATCGAGGAGGTGCCCCATGCCTGAGATCGAAATCCTCAAATACGCGTTCATGCAGCGCGCTTTGGTAACGGGCCTTGCCACCGCACTCGTATGCGGCCTTTTGAGTTGCTGGATTACGCATATGGGATGGTCGCTGATGGGAGACGCCATTTCGCACTCCATCCTTCCCGGCGTAGTCATTTCTCATCTTTTGGGGCTGCCGTACCTGGTGGGTGCTCTGGTCTTTGCACTTATTACGGTCATATTGGTCGGACAAGTCAAGAAGAGCCAGATTGTCAAACCCGATACGGCCATAGGCATCGTCTTCACAACGTTTTTTGCCCTCGGCACCGTCCTGATATCCAAGGTACCCAGCCAAATCAACCTTTCACACATCCTTTTCGGCAACTTGCTGGGCGTCACCGTTCCCGACATGCTACAGGTACTTCTCATCGGCCTTCCCATCGCGCTTGTTCTTGTGCTTAAAAACAGAGACCTCACGCTTTTGGCGTTCGATCCTACCCATGCACAGGCAATCGGGCTTTCCGTGCGGTGGTTAACTTCGCTTTTGCTTGTTGCCCTTGCGCTGGCTATCGTGATATCACTGCAGGCAGTAGGCGTCATTCTCTCCGTTTCGCTTTTAATCATCCCGGGAGCGTGTGCGCGTCTCCTTACGAGCCGCATGCGCCACATGCTGTGGATCTCCCCGCTCATTGCCATCGTGAGCGTGCTTGTAGGCATTACCGGCAGCTACTATTTCGACGCTTCCTCCGGTGGCATGATCGGCCTCACCCTTGGAATCATCTTTTGCATTATTTTTGTTATCAAGAGTCTGCCTTCTGTAGCGCGCGTTTAGAAAGCTCCCATCCGGGTAAGAACATATCACGATAAAACCTCGACCTGGTTTACATCATTAGATGAACCAGGTCTTTAACGTGGAGACTAGCATGAGTATGTTGCAAAACATGTGGGCACTCCTTACCTCTCGCTGGGATTTCTTTGGTGGACTGCTTCTTGAACATATCAAGATCTCTTTTGCGGCAGTCGTTATTGCCATCATCGTAGGTGGTATAACCGGCATTCTCATAAGCCACTTTCAAAGAACTGCAAAGCCCACGCTTGCCGTCATTAATTTCCTCTACACCATCCCATCCATCTCCATGCTTGGTTTTTTGATCCCATTCTCAGGAATCGGCAACGCCACCGCCATCATCGCTCTGACAGTTTACGCGCTGCTTCCCATGGTCATCAATACGCATACCGGACTCACCAATATCGATCCGCTGCTCGTTGAAGCTGCTGAAGGCATGGGCAGTACTACTCTACAAACGCTTGTCAAAATCAAAATCCCTCTGGCACTTCCTGTTATCATGTCGGGCATTCGCAGCATGACCGTCATGACCATTGCGCTTGGCGGTATCGCATCCTTCATCGGTGCGGGAGGCTTGGGCGTTGCCATTTACCGAGGTATTACCACCAATAATTCAGCCATGACCATGGACGGCAGTCTCCTTATTGCCTTTCTCGCTTTAACCGTAGATTTTTTGCTTGGATGTATCGAAAAGCGCATGAAGCTCAGAAGCGCCGAGGCGCACAAACATAATAAAATTGCAGGTATTGTGGGCGTCATCCTTACCGTCATCACTGCCGTTGCGCTCTTTTTGCCTTTTGGTCAGAAAGAGACTATCAATATTGCAACCAAACCAATGACTGAGCAGTACATACTTGGCGAGGCGCTCAAAGAACTTATCGAACACAAAACAAACCTCAAAGTAAATCTTACGCAGGGAGTCGGTGGCGGCACTTCAAACATTCAGCCCGGTATGGAGAAGGGCTCGTTTGATATCTATCCGGAATATACGGGTACCGGATGGAACCTGGTCCTAAAAAATACCGATTTCTATTCCACCGATAAGTTCTCACAACTTCAGAGCGAATACCGGCAAAAATACAATATGGACTGGCTAGGGATGTACGGATTTGAGAACACCTTTGGCCTTGCCGTCAGGAAAGACATTGCCCAAAAATATAACCTGCAGACCTATTCCGATCTTGCACGCGTCTCAGACCAACTTACCTTTGGCGGTGAATATGACTTCTTTGAACGCGAAGATGGATATACCGCCCTTTGCACAGCATATGGAATGACCTTCAAAAAGACCGTCGATTTAGACATCGGTCTTAAATATGAAGCCATGAGCCAAGGAAAGATCGACGCCATGATAGTCTTTACTACTGACGGTAAACTCAATACTGCCAATGTCGTCGTTCTAAAAGATGATCGCCACTTCTTTGCCTCATATCAGGCAGGTAACGTGGTACGAAGCGAAGTCTTGCAAAAACATCCTGAGCTCAAGGATCTTCTCGACAGCCTTACCAACACCATTACCAACGAAGATATGGCTCGCATGAATTACGAAGTTGAAACCAACGGTAGGGAACCCAAAGACGTCGCCCATGAATACCTTGTGTCCAAGGGTCTCGTGTAGGAGGTAATACCCATGGCAACTGCAATCGAATTCCAACACATTCACAAAGCCTATGGCGAGAAAATCATTATCAGCGATTTGTCTCTTACGATTGAGCAAGGTGAATTTGTCACGTTCATTGGATCTTCAGGTTGCGGCAAAACAACGCTTCTCAAAATGGTCAATGGCCTTAACACGCCCACCAGCGGAAACGTTCTTGTTAATGGAGAAGACATTCGTGAGAAGAACCTCATTGAGCTGAGGAGAAACATCGGCTACGCCATCCAAGGCAGTGTCTTGTTCCCACATATGACCGTTGAGCAAAACATTGCCTACGTACCCAATCTCCTTAACAAAAAGGATATAAAGCGAACCAAAGATGCCGTTACCAAATGGATGCAGATTGTAGGCCTTGACGAAGAGCTTAAGAATCATTACCCTGCGGAGCTTTCCGGAGGTCAGGCACAGCGCGTAGGCATTGCTCGATCTCTTGCAGCATCGCCTAACATTCTGCTTATGGACGAGCCTTTTGGCGCGGTTGACGAGATTACTCGCGATCAGCTTCAAGAAGAAATCAAGCGTATCCACAACGAAACGAACATTACCATTCTCTTTGTTACTCATGATATTTCCGAAGCACTCAAATTAGGCACAAAAGTGCTGGTCATGAATGCAGGAGAGATCCAGCAATATGGAACGCCTCACGAAATCTTCCATAAACCCGCAACGGATTTTGTCAGGCAATTGGTAAACCGTGGTGTCTATCAGGACCTATCTACCGAAAACGATTGATTGTGTCCGACTACGCATACGTATCGCCTAGGCCTCGGGAACATACTCGGTGAGGCACGCATCCAGACCGGCTTTAAGCTCTTCATGGTCCATGTGCCGACCGATGAAGCAGAGCTTTGTTTGACGATCCCCCAGTTTGGGATCCCAGTCTTCGCGCAGCTCGGGCTTCTCGTCAAGCAATGTTTCACAGGCCTCAGGCGGCATAGAATCATAAAAGAGACCATTCTCGTAAAATTGCACCTGCTTACCGGCCTGTTCAAACACATAGCTCATATCGGGATCTTGCGCCACCCACAGCGACCCCTTCACACGAATGATGCTCTTGGGCCATCCGGACACGAACTCATTCAGTTTCCTAAGGTTAAAGGGCTTACGACGCTTGTACACAAAAGTTGTAATCTCGTATTCCAGCACCTCGGGATCTTCATGCTCTTCCGGATGCTCCATTGCATCCATCCACGCAGCCGACGCATAGGCCTTATCAAAATCAAAACGGCCGGTGTTGATAAGCTCGGTGAGAGGAATGTTGCCGTTTTGAGCCTCAACGATAACCGCATCTCTTTGCAACCCGCGCACCAGAGCCTTAAGCTCCGTCAACTGTTCCGCAGTCACCAGATCGGTCTTATTCAAAACCAGCGTCGAGCAAAACTCAATCTGCTGAATCAAAAGGCTCTCAATATCGTCTTCTTCTATATCGCTGGCGAGAAGAGCTTTTCCACCGTTGAACTCGTCGTACATGCGCGCGCAATCGACCACGGCAATGATATTGTCAAGGCTTACGTGAGAGTGCTTGGAGGAGTGCTGACTCTGATTGCAGAATGCCGAGATGTTATAGGTGATGGGGATAGGTTCACAAATGCCGGATGCCTCGATAATGATGTAATCAAACTCCCCGGTATCGGCCAAATCGCCAAGCTGCAAGGCAAGGTCATTTGAAAGTGTGCAGCAAAGACAGCCATTTGTCAGCGGGATGACATCGCCCTCTTTTGCATATCCACCGTCTCGGATCAAGCTGGCATCCACGTTAATCTCACCAATGTCATTCACGATAACGGCAGCGCGAATACCTTGGGTATTGGAAAGGATATGATTCAAAATGGTTGTTTTTCCTGCACCGAGATACCCGGTAAGCAGGGCAATTTTGACTTCTTTGGAATCGGCCATCACAAACTCCCATCACGAGCTACCGTCACTGGCGGCCATCACAAACTCCCATTACAAACCGCCATAATGTCCCGTCATCACGAGCCGCCGCCACTGACCATAAAGTGGAACCCCAGCCCGAAAGTCGGGGTTCCGCTGTACGTTCCAATATACCTTAGAAACTACCGCGGGTAATGATAGTGCCTTTCTTCATAATCACGTCCATGTTTTCCGGCGTGAGGTCATGAATGTTGGAAGCAACATCACCCTTCACAACCAAAAGGTCGGCAGAAAGACCTTCCTTAACGGCACCGAATTCATCCTCTTTACCGAGCATTTTTGCACCGTTATAAGTCGCAGCGGAGATGGTATCCAGGATGGAAACGCCAACTTTATCGACAAAGTCATACATCTCGTCGATGGTGACATAGCCATACGGCGTTACAAAGCTGAAGGAATCGGACCCGATGGTGATGGTAATACCCAGCTCATAGGCTTTGCGAAGGTTCTCGTATGTGCGCGCAAGGCCCTTCTCGACAACCGTCTCGCCGGGAAATGCGTCAAGTTCGGGAGTCCAGTCAGGCGGATAGGTGGAATACCACGTGGGCAGAAAACCGATAGTAGGCGTAAAGAATGTCCCCTGCTCCGCCATGAGCTTCATCGTACGCTCGTCAAGCTCAAAACCGTGGATAAGCTGCGTGCAGCCAAAACGCACGCAATCGTATGCGGCATCAAAGTTGTTATATGAGTGCGCATACAGAGGAATTCCCACCAGCTTGCACTCATCGGCAATGGCCTTGATCTCTTCTGTCGAGAAGAGCTGCAGGCGGTCAGAATCCCAACGCCAGATACCGCCACCGGTAGCCCAAATCTTGATGCCGTCGGGGTTCTCACGGAGCCGACGACGGATTGCCTTACGAAGCTCCCACGGACCGTCAACCTGATCGCCCCATGGATGACCGTCTTTGGAAATCTGTAGCGGAAGGTGATGAGAGTCACCATGGCCGGCAACGCGGCAGAAGCCAAGACCGGTGGCAAAGATACGCGGCCCCGCCATAATGCCCATATTCACCAGGTCACGAATGGCAATGCCGTTGCGCCCAATCTCAACGACGGTAGTCAGGCCATGCGTAAGAGCATCATAGGCTTGCTTTACGGCACACGCCTGCTTTTGAGCCACGGATTCGATGACCCAGTCATTGTCGTTGTCGGTAAGATTGCCTGAAAAGTGCAGGTGAGAATCTATCAATCCCGGCATAACCGTATGACCGGTTGCATCATGGACTTCATAGCCGTCGGGCACTTCGGTGCGGGGCCCTGCGTACGTAATCGTTTTGTCGTCGACAAGAACAACGGAATCTTCAACGGGAGCGGCACCGGTTCCGTCAACGAGCTTCCCACCCACAAAAGCATGCTTACTCATACTTCTCACATCCTCCTCTGACTCCGTCTGCCTGGTTTTTGCAGTACAGACACATGGCCTACCTGAATAGTAAGCCTAGGCGAACTTATAAACAAGAATCCTTTGCGGATATGCGGTAAGTGGAGCAAAAGCGCCCCCGAATGGATGTTCAGTTCATACGTTTCAAGATATATGTTTACTAAGGCTAACTTATGGGGATATACTGAACAAGATAAGCAACGAAAGGAGGATCCATGCTGAACACGTCTATTCTCGCTTCCACGTATATTCCGAGAGCTGAGCGGGCACTGAACCGGCAGCTTACAGCAGGCCTCCGCAGCGCTATTGGAATTGCGTGTGGAGCTTTGATTTTATCGATTCTCAGTATCCTGTAGGTAACATATCTCCCCATAAAAGCTGTGCCACGTGTTTGGTGCAGCTTTTTTGTGCCGTACCAATGCGCTACATCATGCCCTACATCATACGCTTGATAATGAAATCAAATACCCGCGTGGGAAGCACCGAGTGCCAGAAAACACCAGCGTGTGCCCCGGCTCCTACAAGATACCGAGGTTTCGGTCTGCGCACGTTTACCGCCTTAAGGATGGCCTTTACCACCACACTCGGTCTGCTTGCAATCGGCCCGTTATAAATCCCCCGTATGTTGCGGGCAGTTTCGACGGCGCGATGTTCATATACGCCACCGCGAGAAGATGCCTCCAGGTGGTCAGCCGCAATATAGGGCCAGTTGGTTTTTATGAAACCCGGCTCAATAAGAACCACGTCAATACCAAAATCACTCAGCTCCATACGCAGGGCATCAGAAAGCGCCTCCACAGAATACTTTGTCGCATGATACCAGCCGCCAAGATAGCTCACCAAACGGCCTCCCGCCGAGCCGATATTGATGATTCGACCGCATCCCTTCATGCGCATATACGGAAGAACCTTTTTGGTAAGCTCAGCCAAGCCAAAGACGTTGACCTCAAATTGGTGGTACGCTTCGTCAGAAGTCACATCTTCAATGGCTCCAAACGACCCATAGCCTGCATTGTTTATCAATACGTCAATACGTCCCTGCTCGTCAATCACCCGCTTAACCACGGCAGTGCAGGAGTCAGCATCGGTAACATCCAGGCGCAGGGGGTGAACACCACACGAGATCAACGGCGCGATTTTCTCGACACGTCGAGCGGCACCGTAAACAATATGGCCCTGCTTGGCAAGAGCTTCCGCAGCCCTGTAGCCCATGCCGCCGCTTGCTCCCGTTATGAGAATGACTTTTGGATCCATGTGTATCACCTTAAAGACTACAAACCGTATGCAACAAAAAACCACTGGCAAAGGAGCACGTGTTAGCCACCAGCGAAAGTTCTACCGGGTGTTCAAAGCGATAAGTTGCCCAATAGAGAACACTCTCGACAACGATTGCGCTCAATTCCAAGAAACCCACCGCAATATAATAAAGCACAAAATCTTGCGTAAGACCTGCCGCAAGAAGGGACAGGTACACCACAAGCGGATTCGTCGCCACTTGAGCAAGAGCCACAACCAGCAATCGACGCACGTCCCGGATATGAAACAGAAATGCGGCAACAACAAGCTCGACGGCAATCGTTACCGTCAAGCTCCGGACAAAAACAAAAAGCATCTCTTGAACGAGACCGACGCTACGCTCCACAAGCATCAGCCTGATCGGCACAGTAAAGCCCTCCAAGAAGTAACGCGAGCGATACGGCTGCCAACGCTGCAAGCACAAGCGGACTCGACAAAACAAATCCCAAAAGCGCCGGCAGTGAGCCTACCGCCAACGAAAATGAAGCAATGCCAAAGGCCGTACCTTTGGCGCAGGGCAAAAGTCGGGCAAGGACGGACAGCGTAATCGGCATCGTAAAGTTAAATAAAAACACCGCGAGAAGCCCCGCTACCGGATATTCCCACGCAAACAAAAATAAGAACATCGAAGTTGCAAGAGAGACGGCAGACGTCAAACGCAGTCCGTATTTGTCGGCAATCACACCGCCGCAAGCCTTTCCAACGACCACGCCTCCTACTGCAAAGGCCGCAAGAAGCGGATCTGCCTTCCACGGAAACGCCATCACCATGCCTGCATAACTACGGAGAAGTACGGTTGCCACCAAAAGAACTACCGCCATCGTCCGAGCGCGCGTAAATGTTGGCGCCGTAAAAGGCAAATTGTGCTTTTGCCAGTGCTTTACGTTCATACGCCAGAGAGCAAAAACCATGGCGGCGCAAATCAAAAGCAACGTCAACAACGTAAACGCAACCAGGAATTTGTTTCTTTGGATCAAGAGCGTAGCCAGAAAAACTCCCGCCGCTCCGGTTGAAATAAAAATACCGGACGGCGCCGCGCGCTTCTCGGAAACATTGAGTACGTCAATGCCGCCGGCGCAGTGAAATATTGCATTCCCTATGGCCAAAAAACACACCGAAATCCAGGCACAAACTCCTAAAGGAACCAGAGAGACAACGATGCCAAACGTAATAAGAGCAAAAGAAACCAATGCTGCGCGCTGGTTCTTGTCGACACGGTCAAGAAGCGCACCTATGGGGAGCTGCAGTGCAAAGGCAAGCACGTCGTATAAGAGGATTGCAAAAAACACCGCAAACGGACTTGGATGACCTGATGTGCCGGCAAGGTTCAGCGTTGCGCTCACTGCTCCGAGCATCGTGGACACACAGGCAAGATCCACAACAAAATGGCAGATAGCATAGGTAAAAACCATCGATCCTACTGCCGGCGGTTCGGGAACAGAGATCTCTCCTTCATGCACCGTATGGGACATCGTGTATGCCGCGTCCGCTGCGCTCATCCGTATCACCCCCAACAAATACGCGCGCTATTTTTTACTTTTTATAATGGCAATAACCGCAATGATTGCAAATGCGAGAATAAGCACCGGCACTATAACGACAAGTGTGTCGCCGGCACCGTTGGTTTGCGCAATCGTCTCAGCAACTCTATGGGTGGGAGATTCCCATTCAGGCTCGGGTATCGTATCCGCACGAACAATAAGCGGAAAGAGCATAAGACATGCCATAAGTAACAGTGATGTTGAAAGTGATACCGATGTTGAAAAAACCTTACGCCGGGACATATCAGCCTCCGATCAACTCAACAGCGCCGGATAATGCATATGGGCGTCATCGAGACAATACAGCGTTTTCTCCAGATACCGACGCGCCCACCACTGTGCCTGCACAAGGTCGGCATCATGCCAATTCCCGCATTCTTCAGGACGCGCACCGGGAATCTCACCCTCATAATCACGGGCAAACTCAAAAAGACGTACGAGCAGATCCGCCACGTCCATCGGCTCCGCCACACCAAATACCACAAGGTAAAACCCTGTACGACAGCCCATTGGTCCAAAGTAAATAATGCGAGAAGACCACGCGGAATCATTGCGTAAAAAGGTTGCTCCAAGATGCTCGAGGGCATGCACCGCAGCGGTATCCATAACAGGCTCGCGATTCGGGGCCGTAAGGCGCAAATCAAAGGTAGTTACTACTGCTCCGGTCTTCTCGTCAACGTCACGACGAGAAACATAGACGCCCGGTTCAAGGACCCGATGATCGACGGAAAAGCTTGCAATGCGCTCCATACGATTGCCTGTAAAAACGCCCATTAGTAATAATCCCCCGTTTATTATTTTATCTTGGTACGTCTATATTACATTTACACATATATATTATTCAAATTCCGGTTCTTTGAAGATCACTAAGACAAGTGCCAATACCAAGATTACTGATGGCAATACTACTTGCTATGACCTCACCGGTGCCGAGTATACGGTATACTCTGACAAAGAGGCGACCAAAGAGGTTGGTAAAGTTACTCTTGATGGTAGCGGTGCAGGAGAGCTTTCTGGTATCAAAGCCGGTACCTACTATGTCAAGGAGACCAAGGCTCCAAAGGGTTATGCTTTGGACGAGGAGACTCATGAGGTAACTGTTACATCCGGTCAGACTGCCAAGCTTGCAGTCAAGGATGTGCCTCAGAATGACCCTACTCGTATGACTGTCCAGAAGGTCGATGCTGAGACAGGTAAGCCTTCCGCTCTTGGCGCGGGTACGCTTGCAGGTGCTGAGTTCACCGTGTCCTACTATGATGGGTTCTATACTAAGGACACTCTGCCCGAGAAGCCAACTCGTACATGGGTTTTGAAGACAAACGACAAGGGTGTTACAAGCCTTCTTCAGGCATCTTTTGACAAGGATACCTATTTTGTTTCCGGTGATGAGTTCTATACTAGCTTTAATGGTAAAGCTACGCTTCCTCTTGGTACTGTTACCGTATCTGAAACCAAGGCTCCGAAGGACTACACTTTGCCTGAGAACGGCGAGTTGAATGTTCAGCAGATTACGTCCAATACGAGTGTTGAGACGGTCACAGGTGAGCTTTTGCCAAACGTTTCCGAACAGGTTGTTCGTGGCAACATGAAGTGGGTCAAGGCTATTGAGGATACACAGGTCCGTGTACCAAATGCGCTTTTCAAGATTACTTCTAAGACCACCGGTGAGACTCACTATGCCGTAACTGATGCTAATGGTACTTTTGACTCCTCTGCGCTGAAGGCGACAAATAATACCAATGCCAATGACGCCGCAGTGGACTCTGATGGTAAGGTTGACGAGTCTAAGCTCGACTCCGAGGCTGGTATTTGGTTTGCTGGTGCTAAGGATGCAGAAGTTAAGGCTGATGATACCAAGGGCGCATTCCCCTATGACACTTATGAGGTCGAGGAGATCATCACAAGTGCTACTGATGGTACTAAGCCTGTCAAGTTTGATGTAACCATTGCCAAGAACGGTACAACCGTTGACATGGGTACCATTGATGACCAGCCCTACAAGCCACTCATCCAGACTGAGTTTACTGACGAGGGTGGAAATCATGAGGTTGAGCCAAAAGAGGTTAAGCTAAAGGATACTGTTAGCTATAACAACCTCATTCCTGGCAAAGAGTACACCATGACTATGACCATTCACGTCAAGGATAAGGATGGCAAAGACGAGGGTGAGCTGAAGGACAAGGATGGCAATCCTGTTACCACTACGGTTACCTTCACTCCTGAGAAGGCTGATGGCACTGTTGAGGTTCCATACACCGTAGACGCAAGTAAGCTTGAGGGTAAGGACATCGTTGCCTTTGAGTCTTTGCAGAAGGATGGTAAGGAAGTGTCCGCTCATGCTGACATTACTGACAACAATCAGACCATTCATGTAAAGAAGACCCCTGAGACTCCGAAGACGCCTAAGAGTGTTCCCAATACTGGACAGTCTCCATTTGCAATGGTCGCTGCTTGTGTAGGCGTACTTGGTATTGCAGGTTCTGGCGTATGGATGTTCATCCGTCGTCGTAAGGCTTTGAAGTAGTCATACTGACAATACCTGTACGGTAAAAAAAAATACCCCTCGGATATCCGAGGGGTATTTTTGTGTTGGCTTATGTAGCCTTTGTTATTCATAGTGGTCGAGAACTTGGTATTCTTCGGTGTGTCCTTCTTCAGGATGATAGACGGTTTTGAAATAGTCTTTCACTGTGTATGACACGTCATGATCGTTTATGTACGCGGCAGCTTCTGCTTCTGTATAACAGACATGTCCATCGGAGAATATAATTTCATCATGATCAAATACTTGCTCTGACCACGCGGGCTTATCGACCACATAGCGTGTCTCTGTGCGATACACCGCACGCTTTTCGCGTGGCGCTGGCGCAGATGGTGTCTCAGAGACGCTACTACCGTTATTTGACGGCGCGGGCGTGTCTGTGGAAGGAGATGATGTCTTTGGCGCTGCTGGCGTGGCAGGCGTTTCAGGCTTTGCTTCTTCTGCGAGTGCGGGTGCAGGCTTGGAAGGCTCGATGGTGTTGCCGTCTGGATCGGTTACTGTCTTGCCGCCAGACTCGCCAACCTTGTCCTTTTCCTCGTCAGGAAGTCCGTCGTGGGTTTCTGTGTTCATGGTGTAGCCGTCTGAGCCATTAAGAATGTCGCTTGTCTTTGGCTTTTCGGTTTCAGGCACAGGCGCTTTGGCTGGCGTCTCAGATGCGGCGTTTCCTGTAGTATTCGCGTTCTCAGACGTGCTTGACGTACTGTCATCAGAGGTGTTTGCGGTATCAGTGGCACCAGTGTTGTCTGTGGTATCGCTCTTGTCGTCTACGGGCTTAGATGTAGCGTCGCCTGCCGCTTTGGACTCTTCGGCCTTGGGAAGCGGTGCTTGCTCACCTGCATCGGTTGCAGCTTTGCTGTCAGAGGTGTCAACAACGGCGATCTGCACGTTGTCGTCCTTATCAGCAACAACCCAGGTGACATCTTTGATGTCGGTAGATGTCTCTTCGCTGTCGGCTTTTACACATGTGTCGTCAAGACGCTTGGCGAGAGCTGCTGCGCGACGTGGTGCATACCAGACGTTGTTCACTGCGGTGTCCGTGGAAGTCTCTTTTACCATCACATGACCATCTTTGACGGATACAGATACGTTATCAGATGCGGATACATCGTCGCCCGCATAGGTGAGGCTTGTGGTTGCGTCTGCGACGTCTTGCGCCGAAAGCTCACACTTGGTTTCCTCTTTTGCCTGCGTGGCGACAGGTGTCGTCTGTGTAGGCCCTTCGGTTGGCTTGGTGTTTGCGCTGTGGGCAAACACGGCTCCGATACCAAGTGCGGCGACAACGGCGACGGACGCGACCCCTGCCGCAATGGTTTTCTTGGTGTGCGTGGTAAGTGGTTTCATTTTTTTGCTCTCTCTGCGTAAGATTTTTAAGCAAATCCATTTTGTAGCATAGCATTTCCCCTGAGTCTTCACATAAGTTCCGCAATTGATCTGCCTGCGTACTATAGGTATTTATAGCCTACTTAGAGATATTCAGAATCGCCTACCTACGCAGAGAGTATCATATCTTTCTTTCTACGCTTAAAACGCACAGCCGCCCCCTACCTCATGCCATCCCACTCTGTCAGAAACCTGTCAACGAACTCCCTCATATACGCTTCGCGGGCGCTGCCGATTTTGCGCGCCGACCGGGTATTGAGCAGCGGCACCAAATTGAAGAGCTTCTCGTAAAAGTGATTCAGCGAGCTTGAAATATGATTACGATATTCCTCACCGCTCATATCCGGCACAGGCGCCTCATCCGGGTCGTATAACGCGCGGTTATGGCTGCCACCGTACGCAAACGTACGCGCAATCCCGATGGCTCCCAGAGCGTCAAGGCGGTCGGCGTCCTGCACGCAGGCTCCCTCAATTGTTGACGGCTCCACGGAATCCGTTCCGGCGGACGATACCTCGTTAATCGCTCCTACGATAGCGCAAAGCTCTTCCTCCGCAACACCCTGCTCGCGCAGAAATGCCCTTGCACGGTCTTTGTCCTTGGCAGTCTCGGGCGAAAGCTTTCGGTCATCAACATCATGGAGAAGCGCTGCCAGCGTCACGATCTGCTCGTCAGCCCCTTCTTCCTGCGCCAGCCGAACTGCCATTTTATAGACCCGTAGCGTGTGGAAATGATCGTGTCCGCTTGCATCACCCGCAAAGACGTCTTTTACATAGTCGATTGCATGTGCAATGATGTCTTGGTTCATGAGATCTTCTCGCCTTACTTTGATGTCTTTTTGCCGCATACACGGTCAATGAGAACATATATGTATCCGATAATTATAAAAATGACGAGAAGAACCCCGATGGTCACAAGCACCGTAGGAATACCGAGCTTGTCAAAATCCATAAACCCATAAGGCCAGCGCGTGGTTTCCTGCACTCGTACACCGCACAGGCTCACGAGTGTTGTAATGTAGGCAAAGTATGCCAGCGGATATAGGGGCCACAGCAGTGGTTCTTGTACTTTCATGGTCGGTTTTTCGTCAAAAATAAGCCAGTCGAGAACAGCGCAGAGCGGAATAAGGTCGTGCAGGACAAAGTTATTCGGATTGAAAACTCCATTCTTAAAAACGCCGCCGTGATCGAGCAAGAAATACGCCACAAGTCCGGTCACCGTAATACCAAGCATAAGGGTGTGCTTGAGCTTTGGAAGCCACGGCTTCTGTCCGAGCTCTCGATTTTTGTGAATTTGCACGATGTTGCACCAGTAATACAATACCGTTGCGAGGTTTGAGATATTGGTAAAGTACAGAAAGAAATTACCGTGAAACGTTAGCTTAAACAGTCCAATTGAGTTGACAAGAGCCATCGTTCCCACAATAGCGATGAACAACTTAAACGCGCATGACGCACCGCGAGATTTAATAAGCATGCATCCTCCTCAAGAGCTTGCTGTTTGCCCGTTGATTCTACACGTTTTCTTTTCTTGCAACAGCTTGTCTTTAAGGCGGAAAACTTGACGTATTGAAGCTTTAACATTATCGCTTACTAATAAGCGAGCCAGATATGTTGATATCCGGCTCGCTTTCATTCATCCGTCTCTAAGGCTATTCACAAAGGTCTTTTTTGTAAATTGAAATTAACCTCTTCTTCTAAAGCGAAGTACAGCACTAAGGCCTTCAAGTAATATCAAAAAGTATTGAGATTACTTTCACCTACACAGGGAACATATTACGGCAATGATTTTAAGAGATTGAAACAAGTAGATTTACACCATTTACATAGAGGTGTCCACCGCATGCACATCATGAATATTGCCATTCAGAAAACGATACAAACAAAGATGTAGCGCAGCTAGCGACAAGAGAAAAGAATACGATTGACCTAGTACGTACTATTTGGGAAAATGACAACAACAACGCGTAGCACAATTAGCAGTGCCCTTGTTGGAGATGACTCAGGTGCAAATCCTGACCGTTGTTATTAGCCGCTTTAGAGCGGCTTTTTTTGTTAACTTCGGCTTCCGGAGACATATCTCTTCTCCTCCTTCTAGATCTCAAAGCCAAACGAAATCATGCACCATACGACTGACTGTCCTATTACAGGTACAGGGTCTGTATTGAACTCATTATAGTCATATATCTGAGGTTGCTTGATTACCAGTCAGAATGACACTACTCCAAAACTGGAGAATATATGTACGTCCGTATATAGTACCTATAGATATATACGGTGGTATATAATAGAGTCATCAGAAAGGAGGTGAGATAGTGAAGTGGAGAATAAAAATTGAGCTAACACTCCGAAAGATAATCGCGTATCTAGTAATTCGGAAACGTTAGCTCAAAGGCAAAGGGAAACCCGTTCAAACGGGCGGGTTTCCTGCTCCACTTAGATTATAGCAAAGTAGATTAGAGAAAGGTTAGAGTATGGACGCAAAGACTAAAGCAACTATCAAGTACAACCGTGAGAAAGTACGCCGCTTTAGCATGAACTTATCGCCAGTAGATACAGATATGATTAAGTGGTTGGAAAGTAAGGATAATATCACGGGATATTTAAAGCGGCTTGTGCGTGAAGATATGGAAAAGCATAGCTCATAAAAACACCCGCTAAGTTTGCGAATAAATAGATATTACGCCTAGCGGGTTCAGCACCGACAGTATAGATTTGATTACCAGTCAGAATGACACTACTCCAAAACCGCTAGTTGATACTGATCCACGTCCGCCC
>OLQM01002407.1_pt1 | contig 18424 bp, 17 predicted proteins | sample 1673161 | NCBI WGS metagenome assembly OLQM01 (sample SAMEA3136761, study PRJEB25190) | human gut metagenome | reverse complement strand
TGTACCTTCCGATGAGTTTATTTGCGTTCTCGACAGCACCTTCCTGCCACGGGGAGTACGAAAGGGCTGATACCTCGTGAGAAGTGTCAGCCCTAATTTTATAAATCAATAAAAGTTTTATCGGACAGCAATATAAAACAATATTTATTTCACACTGAATGTTGTAACTTTCATGTCATTTTTTTCATTCAGTTTATCCGGGTCGCCTAAGTTGATTCCGTATTCTCCTGGTTGTAAATTGTCTATTACAATGTAGTAAGAACTCTCTCCGTACTTTTTTGCCTTAAAGTCAATTTGTCCCAACGAGTTAGATTTCGAAGCAGATAAAGTACCTGCTTCAGCGAGTTGTACTCTGCGCTCTTTCCCTTTAATTTCAAAAGGAAAAATGTTGATAAATGAAGAGGGATCAGTATCGTTGTTGGTAGCCTTTATAATTAGACGCACTTGCCCTGTAGGTATGGAAATATTAGACGATTTTCCCGTAAGCGTAAGACGCGTTTTCACTTTACCAATACCTGTCAGATACAACGAAGCGCCAGCTTTCGTTTTTATGACACCTGTCTCTCGTGGTAATAAATTGTAAGTGGTGTCGGAAGTTAATAAATAAGTTTGATCTGCAAACTCTGGTTCAGGAACAGTAACACTTTGCGCAAAAATAGTAGTCAAACTGAAAAGCAATGATACTGCAAGTAGTAAACTCTTTTTCATATTCGTGTGATTTAAAAATAAAAAACTTCTTTATAATTATAAATTGTGGCAAAGTTAAATAAAAAAAATACAAAAATCAAAATATTTTTTAGTAAAAAAAGTTTTAGCGGACAGCAATATTAGACAATACTTTTTCTTTTATGTCCATAACAAGAAGATTCAATTTTACGCAAATGGGACGCAATGCCATCATCATCGATGCGAGTTTCATCAGAAAGGCGGGAAAACACACGCCGTTCGCAGGCACGTTTTTGGTCGGGATGTGACGGGGCGGTAAAGCACGGCCTTGAGATTCCCGGCATCGGGGTGATAGACGTGGACTTGCATGAGTGCATGATTTTGAGGGGCTGTGAAGGTCGCTTGTCATCCAATAGTTGACCAATGGCAGTCGCCGCCTGTACTTCTGTACGCCCAATATTACTAAAAACTTTACACCTGGCATACCAAAAAACCGGTGCAGACAGAGAGTCTGCACCGTAGAAATATGGTTGGAGGCGGATACAACAACTATCCGCCGCAAGCGAGACTTTAACGATTAGCGGATCAAGAACTTTTGGTAGTAAGCGACACCGCTGGCATCCTTAACCTTGGCAAAATAGATACCGGCAGGCAGTGTGGACAGGTCTGCGGAACCTTTTGCACGGAGCGAAAGCACAAGTGTGCCGCCCTGGCCGTACACGCGGACATCGCAGCTGCCGCCGTTGACGAGATGTAGCACCTTGGCATTGGCATCCACCCAGACCGCAGGGGTTGTTACCTGCTGAATGCCGGAAGGGCCACACGTTTCGTAAGAATAGGTGTTGGTGTAAACGTACACTGCCTGCACCACGTCGTCGTTGTTGTCATCAGCATAGACATCCTCCTCTACGAGCTTGCTGTTGAGACCAAATGTAAGCCCTATGTTATACTCGTGCGACACGGGGTAGAGCACCTCAGATGCAGGCACGCTGGCATCGTAGCGGTAGACGTTCTTGGCAGTGACACTGCTGCCCAAGACCACACGGTGTTCCACCACATTGCCCAACTCGTCGTAGTCGTACTCGTTGGAAGTGGTGAGGCTGGCTTCGCCGTTTTCGATGCTGTAGTTGTACGACCGCACCATCTGTCCCTTCTGGTCATAATCGTACTCTACCCTGCACCCCTCCTTAAGCAATGTGGGGGTTGCGAAGTCGGCATACCGCTCGGAGGCTACGGTGAGTTGTCCGTCCTCGTTGTAGGTGTACTCTATGACGGTAAAGGGATTGTTGAGGTCGAACGCCCAGTACTGCGCCTGCTTGATCATGTGGTTGGCATCATCGTAGGTATATACAATATGTGCACTCTGCTGGAGCTCAGTGCCGCCAAGCAAGTTGTAGTTGTCGCGCCAGACAACGTTGCCGTTGTCGTCGTAGCCGTAGCAGCACTTGGACACGAGCCTGTACGCATCGTCGTCATTGAAATACTGATAGGTAAGGTCAGAATCTATCTGATCCTTGGCATTGTAGTACAGGGTGTCGTAATAGGTGATGTCGTCCAGGGCATCGCGGTGGACCCGGCTGAACCGCCCATTGTCATCGTAACTGTATGTCAGATGGATTAAGTCGTCAGAACTGGTGACAGACTTGAGCCGACATGACTGGGCTGAAACTGAAACGGAAGCAAGCAAAGCAACGCCTGCAAGGAGTAAACTCTTTTTCATAAGATAAATTTGTTTAATAGTGTGAATTACATTAATAAATCTCTCGATTACAAAGATATGATTATTTGTCTAACTTTGATAACGTTTTTACTAAAATCTTTCGATTTTAGTAACATTTAGCAAGATTTATCGTGTTTTTAATTTCACACATCCCACATTCAGGTCGAACGGAAACAACACCAACAAAGTCTTAACGCGCCGCAACGGTGATGCTGCGGCACAGTTATGCGGTGTATGCCCCCAGACAGATTATCCAGTCCTGGATGTCCAGACATAATGCGACGTTCTGCTTCATATCGGGTGCTGCAAGTTGCAAATCCCCGCAAAAGAAAAACCGCAGGATTACTCCTGCGGCTCATATTAATGTCATTTCTGCGAGAATGCCTTTATCAGAGGTCGAACCTGTAGCCGACCGTCAGCTGGATGACACTGTTGCGCTGGCTGAAGTCGCCCACCTTGATGGCGCCACCCAAAGCCTCAATGTGCTCGTTGACTTTTGTTACGCCAATGTTGTAGCGTGCGTCTATGACGAAATTCTCAATCTCGTAGCTTGCGCCAACGGGGATGCTGAGGTCAAACGACTTGTAAGCGTCCTTGACATCCTTGTCGCCCAATTTCGCACTTGCCTTGAAGGCTGGCTGCAAACCTAATTTGAGGGCGAAGTTCGGTGCTACATAGAAGTTTGCCACTATAGGTATGTTCACATATTCAAGTTTTAAGCTGTTATCAGAGTTCTTGCTCTTCGCGCCCTGCATGGAATAGTTCACGCCGGCGGCAACACCGATCAAATCTGATGCCTGATACTCAACCTCAGCACCGGCCACAAGGCCAAACTTCATCTTACAGTCATCCGTATTGTCACCGACAATGGTTGTCAGGGTTCCACCCACCTTGGGCTGTACAGTGAACGAGCCCACCTCGTGTTGTGCGAATGCGCCTGCAGACGATGCCATCATCAATGCTGCGATAAATAGTTTCTTCATAATTAATCTTTACTTTTAGAATTAGTAATTTTTGTTTGTTATCACGCTGCAAAAATATAAAAAAGTTTCTTACTAAGCAAACAACATACTGTTTTTATTTATAAAAAAGACAAAAGTAATGAGAAAAAGATTAATTTTAAGGTGTCAAGAGTGAATTTGAGAAAACTTAATGGCAAGTATGCCGTTTTTTAAGTCTATTTTATTTAAATTTGCAGTCCATTTCATTAAAGGAATATGCTTATATACAAATATCTCACAAACTTCGGACGATACCTGATACTTATGGGGCGCGCGTTCTCGGTGCCAGAGCGCATGAGGATGTTCATGAAGCAATATAAGAAGGAGATGAGCCAGCTGGGGGTTGACTCAATAGGCATCGTGCTGCTCATCTCGTTTTTCATCGGCGCGGTGATCTGCATACAGATGAAACTGAACATCCAGAGCCCGTGGATGCCACGGTGGGTGAGCGGCTACACAACGCGCGAGATTATGCTGCTCGAGTTCTCTTCGAGCATAATGTGCCTGATACTCGCCGGCAAGGTGGGGTCGAACATTGCGTCGGAACTGGGGACGATGAGGGTGACGCAGCAGATTGACGCGCTCGAGATAATGGGTGTCAACTCGGCGAGTTACCTCATCCTGCCAAAGATTTTCGGCATGGTGACGATGATGCCGCTGCTCGTGATTTTCTCGTCGGCGCTCGGTATCGTCGGCGCATACGCCACGGCATTCATCGGGCATGTGCTGCCTCCCGACGACCTGACCCTCGGACTGCAGCACGACTTCAACCAGTGGTTCGTGTGGATGAGCATTATCAAGAGCCTGTTCTTCGCTTTCATAATAAGCAGCGTGTCGTCATACTGCGGCTACACCGTCGAGGGCGGCTCGGTGGAGGTGGGAAAGGCCTCGACGACGGCGGTGGTGAGCAGCTCGGTGCTGGTGTTGTGCTCCGACGTGTTCCTGACGCAACTACTGTCGTGACCCTCATTTGTTTTTACTCCTTAACCCTGACAAACAAAATATGATCGAAATAAGAAACCTGTACAAGTCCTTCGGCGAGAAGGAGGTGCTGCGCGACATAAACGCCACGTTCGGAAACGGCAAGACAAATCTGATAATCGGCCAGAGCGGCTCGGGAAAGACGGTGCTGATGAAGAACATCGTGGGACTGCTCGAACCGACATCGGGCGAGGTGCTGTACGACGGACGCGACTTCTTAAAGATGTCTAAGCACGACAAGATGATGATGCGGCGCGAGATGGGCATGATTTTCCAGAATGCGGCGCTGTTCGACTCGATGACGGTGATAGAGAACGTTATGTTCCCGCTCGACATGTTCTCGGGCATGACACTGCGGGAACGCAGGAAACGCGCGCAGGTTTGCCTCGACCGCGTGAACCTTATTGATGCGCAGCAGAAATTCCCGGGGGAACTCTCGGGCGGAATGCAGAAACGCGTGGCGATAGCAAGAGCCATTGCGCTGAACCCGAAATACCTGTTCTGCGACGAGCCGAACTCCGGGCTCGACCCAAAGACGAGCCTCGTCATCGACGAGCTGCTGCACGGCATAACTCAGGAGTACGACACGACGACAATCATCAACACCCACGACATGAACTCGGTGATGGGCATCGGCGAGAAAATCATCTTCATACACAAAGGCACGTCGGCATGGACGGGCAGCAAGGACGAGATAATGACATCGGACAACAAGAAGCTCAACGACTTCATCTTTGCCTCCGACCTGTTCAAGAAAGTGAGGGAGGAGGGTATGAAAGAGATGCGCAACAAGTGACGGCTGGCAAGGGTCTACCTTATATACCACCGTCCGCCGCGCTCCACCATCGGCACGACGACATCCTCGCAAGTGCTGTCGGCATAGCACATCTGCAGTATCACCTCTGCCGTGGGCGACAGGCTGTCGAGGCGGCAGCCGACAATCCTCACGCCCACCCAGCCGCCGTTGACAGACTTCTGCCTCTCGGCGAACAGCCTCGCATTCCGCACGAGCAGGCGGCGGTAGTCAGGTGGCAGGCTGTCGGGATAGTTGAGTGCGTCGACATATCCCTCGTAGTTGCCCTCGATGAGCCGCTCGTAATATCCTTTGGCAAACAGCGCCGCAGCCTCCTTTTCCTTACCGGCATCGCCGCCACATCCCATGATGGCAGCCGCCGTGGCGGCCGCCACGGCAAAAAACAGTTTACGCATAAGCCGTGCTGTGTTATTTCTGTCTTATGAAAATATTTATAGGCGACCCGGTGAGCGTCCAGTTCTCGCGGATCTTGTTCTCCAGGAAACGCTTGTATGGCTCCCTGACATACTGCGGCAGGTTGGCATAGAACACGAAACTGGGTATCTGCGTGTCCGGTATCTGCGAGCAGTACTTTATCTTGATGTACTTTCCCTTTATCGATGGCGGCGGCGTTGCCTCTATCAGCGGCAGCATCACCTCGTTGAGCCTCGTGGTGCCTATCTTCGCCTTGCGGTTGAGGAACACCTGCTTGGCAGTCTCGAGAATCTTGAAGATGCGCTGCTTGGTCAGTGCCGACGCGAAGATCACCGGGAAATCGGTGAACGGGGCCATGCGCCCGCGTATGGCGTTAATGAAAGTGTCGATGGACTTCTGGCTCTTGTCCTGCACGAGGTCCCACTTGTTGACGGCCACGACGAGCGACTTGTTGTTCCGCCGTATCAGCTGGAATATGTTCATGTCCTGCGCCTCGATGCCGCGCGTGGCGTCAATCATCAGTATGCACACGTCGCTGTTCTCTATCGCGCGTATCGAGCGCATCACGCTGTAGAACTCGAGATCCTCGGTGACCTTGTTCTTGCGGCGTATGCCTGCCGTGTCAACGAGGTAGAAGTCGAACCCGAACTTGTCATATTTCGTGTATATGCTGTCGCGCGTGGTGCCCGCGATGTCTGTCACTATGTGCCGCTCCTCGCCTATGAATGCGTTGATGAGGCTGCTCTTCCCCACGTTTGGGCGGCCGACGACGGCAAAGCGCGGCGTGTCGTCGATGAAGTCGTCCTCGTCCTTCGCCGCCGGCAGTTTCCCGAGGACGAGGTCGAGCAGGTCGCCGGTACCGCTTCCGGACATCGCGCTCACGCACTGCGGCTCGCCAAGCCCGAGCTTGTAGAACTCCATTGCGTCGAACTGCTGCGTGCTGTTGTCAACCTTGTTTGCCACCAAGATAACGGGCAGGTTGGTGCGTCGCAGTATCCTCGCCACGTTCTCGTCCCAGTCGGTCAGCCCGTTGCCGGCATCGACAAGGAACAGCAGCAGGTCGGCCTCCTCGGTGGCAACGGTGACCTGCCTGCGTATCTGCTCTTCGAAGATGTCGTCGCTGTTGACCACCCACCCGCCGGTGTCAACCACGGAGAACTCCTTGCCGCACCATTCGCACTTGCCATACTGGCGGTCGCGCGTGGTGCCGGCCTCGCTGCTGACTATTGCGCGGCGGCTCTTGGTGAGGCGGTTGAAAAGTGTTGACTTGCCCACATTGGGCCTTCCGACTATCGCTACTAAATTTCCCATCTGTTATTTCCTTTCCTGTTGTCGTGTGGCAGTGACGCGGTTGCCGTCCTACCCGGGGTTATATCCAAAATTATCCAGTTCTCTCTTCGACGAGCGCCAGTCCTTGTCCACCTTGACGAAACATTCCAGGTAGACGCTCTTGCCGAAGAAGCGCTCGAGCGACTTGCGCGCCTCGGTGGCCATTTTCTTCAGCGCAACGCCCTGGTGGCCTATGATGATGCCCTTCTGCGAGTCGCGCTCGACGTATATCACGGCGTTGATGTGTATCACCTTCGCGCTTTCCTTGAAACTCTCGACGCACACCTCCACCGAATATGGTATCTCCTTGTCGTAGTAGAGCAGTATCTTCTCGCGGATTATCTCGCTGACGAAGAAGCGCGCCGGCTTGTCGGTGAGCTGGTCCTTGCCGAAGAACGCCGGGCTCTCGGGCAGCAGTTCGCCGATGCGCTTGAGCAGCATGTCCGTACCGAACTTGTTCTTCGCCGAGATGGGCAGGATCTCCGCATCCGGCAGCAGTCCGTGCCACCGCTCGACGATGTCGCCGAGCTGTGCCGTGGGCTGCGTGCCACCGCCGAGCATGTCAATCTTGTTTATAAGGAGAATGACGGGTATGCTCATCTTCTGCACCCTCGCGAGGAAATCCATGTTCTTCTCCGGGTTCTCCACCACGTCGGTGACATAAAGCAGCACGTCGGCATCGGCGAGCGCGCTAACCGAGAATGCCAGCATGGACTCCTGCAGCCTGTAGTTCGGCTTCAGCACTCCCGGCGTGTCGCTGAACACTATCTGCATGTCTTCGGTGTTGACGATGCCCATTATGCGGTGGCGCGTTGTCTGCGCCTTGAAGGTGGCGATGGATATGCGCTCGCCCACGAGCTGGTTCATCAGCGTTGACTTCCCCACGTTGGGGTTACCCACTATGTTTACGAATCCTGCCTTGTGCATATTGTTGTGTTTATATCGCTGTCCTATCCAAAAAGACGCACCTTATTATGAAGTCAATAGGATGCGTCTTTATTCCTTGTGTTAAAATCCTAATCGGTGGTCATGTCATTTTGCATTCCCTTCCGCCCCGTCGTATGCCCACCTGTAGTAGACCGCGCCATGCACGAACCCCGCGCCAAAGGCCGTGAGGATGAGGTTGTCGCCTTTCCTCAGCAGTTTCTCGTTCTCCCACAGCGCGAGTGGGATTGTGGCGGCACTGGTGTTGCCGAAGTGGTCGATGTTCACCATCACCTTTTCCATAGGCATCTCGAGACGCTTTGCGACTGCCTCTATGATGCGTATGTTTGCCTGGTGAGGCACGACGAACCGTATGTTGTCCTTGCTGAGGCCGTTGCGCCCGGCAATCAGGGCGCAGTCCTGGCTCATGTCCGTCACTGCATAGCGGAACACCGTGCGCCCCTCCTGGTAGATGTAGTGCAGGCGGTGGTCCACGGTGAAGTGGCTCGACGGGCATACTGACCCGCCGGCTTTCAGATGCAGGAACGGAAGCCCCTTGCCGTCAGACCTGAGATAGGAGTCAATCAGGCCGATGTTCTCCTCCTCCGTGGCCTCGACGAGCACCGCTGCCGCGCCGTCGCCGAACAGGGCGCATGTCTGCCTGTCCGTGTAATCCACGATTGACGACATCTTGTCGGCCCCCACGACGATGATTTTCTTGTAGCGGCCGCTCTGTATCATCGAGGCAGCGGTGTCCAGTGAATACAGGAAACCGCAGCACGCCGCCCAGAAGTCGAACGCGAGGGCGTTCTTCAGTCCCAGTTTGCCAAGTACGATTGACGCCGTTGACGGGAATTGGTAGTCGGCAGTCGAGGTTGACAGAATCAAGGCATCGATGGAATCCGGATCCGCCCCGGTCTTCTTGAGCAACTGCTTGGCGGCCTTGCGGGCCATGTAGCTCGTCCCAAGCCCCTCCTCGTTGAGTATCCTGCGCTCCTTGATGCCGACACGCGACATAATCCATTCGTCGCTGGTCTCAACCATCCTCGACAGTTCCCCGTTGTCGAGGACATAGTCGGGGACGTATCCGCCAACGCCGGTGATTACTGCGTTAATCTTTCCCATCTTTATTCAGCCACTTCGTCCATAACGATAGCTATCTTGCCGCGATAGTAGCCGCAAGAGGGACATACTGTGTGATAGATGTGGTAAGAGCCGCAGTTGGGGCATTTTGCCAACGTGGGCGCTACCGCCTTGTCGTGGGTTCTTCTTTTTAGTGTGCGAGTCTTTGACTGCCTTCTTTTAGGATGTGCCATAATCTTTTAATATTTTTAATGTTTAATCTTTTAATTTCAAAAGTTCGCTCCAACGGGAATCCACCGCACCGCCGGACTCCTCACCACTGCTTCGGTCAGATGACAGTTCTTCCAGAACCTTCGTCATGGCAGGGTCGCACTTGCCGGGTGCATGCACATGCCTGATGGGTATTGCCAGCACGATGAACTCATAGACGAGCCACGACGCGTCGAGTATTCCTTCGTTCTCATCAACGGTCACGACGTCGTCATCCATCGTTTCCCTGCTCCCGAGCCTCACGGTGACATGGTTGTCAGCCTCGATGGGCAGATCCATGTCTTCAAGGCACAGGCCGCACTCAACGCGAACGACACCGGCGACGTGTGACGTGAGGTCGAAAAAACCGCTCGTCTTGCGCACAGACAGCGACACGTGCAGACGGCCACCACTCACCTCCCGGCTGCCCACAGCCTCGAAAAAAGCATCGTCAAGGTCGGCCTCAAAGACATTACCGCCTTCATGCAAACCCTTCAAATCTATCCTAAGAGGCTCTAAGACATTCATTTACGCTGCGGTATGCCGCTTTATGGGCATACTTCGGGCTGCAAAGGTACAAATATTTTTTCATTAAAGAGCCTTTATCCGTGTTTTTTTGTCCGCCACTTTCTTTTTTTTCCATTGATTGCCACAGGGCAACGGCAATCATGCCGGCACGGCAATTACGTTGCAATATGTTTTTGCCGTGATGTTTTATTTTGCTAACTTTGCAGCCGCATCGCACAAAGCGATGCATGAAACAATTAAAAACAATGTACAAAAATCGTTTTAACAAACGCGAGACAATCAAGTTCACGCATTTCATCAACAAGGGCTACGCGCTGTTCTCATGCCTCGGCAAGGAGGTCATCATCGGCACGCTCAGTGTCGCCACGCTGACATACGCCAAGGCAGACGGCATCAGCACGCGCCGCCCCGACGTCAACCCTGCGGGCGATGACAAGGAGGTGTTGCTTGACGCACTTGAAGTGAACGGCTCGCTTGCGCCGCTTGCCATGGGCAAGGCGGCGAGAATGGTTACTGTGCTGACGCGCGAGGAGATAGAGGCCGCGCCGGCACAAAGTATCAACGACCTGCTGAAATATGCCGCCGGGGTGGACGTCAGGCAGAGAGGCGCGCTCGGAGCGCAGACAGACATCGGCATAAGGGGAGGCACGCAGGAGCAGGTGGCCGTGCTGCTGAACGGCATAGACATCACCGACCCGCACACAGGACACAACTCGGTGGAGTATCCGGTCGACATCAGCGAGATAGAGCGCATTGAGATTATCGAGGGACCGGCGAGCCGCCTGTTCGGCATGTCAAGCCTCGTAGGGGCGATAAACATAGTGACGAAGACGGCGGACAGAAGCAGCATCGACCTCAACACGGAAGGCGGCAGCTTCGGGTATCTCACCGCCGGGGGAAGAGCCAACGCAATAACAGGGAAATTCAACAACCAGATAAGTGGAAGCTACAGGCGCAGCGACGGTTTCAGCCGGGCAAGGTCGGGCGCGCTCAACGCTGACTACAAGGGCGGAAAGGCGTTCTACCAGGGCAGCTACGACGGCAGGGACATCGGCTTGAGATGGCACGCCGGGATGAGCGTCAAGGACTTCGGCTCAAACACGTTCTACGGGACGGGCAGCGACACGCAGTTTGAGCATCTCGCAAAGACGTTCACCGCGCTGCAGGGCGAGAGCAAGACGCTGTGGCTGCACATCAAGCCGGCGGTTTACTGGAACCGCACTTACGACCGCTTCGAGTATTTCCGGGGCGAAGCGGCAAAAGTGCCATACAACTACCATCTCACCAACGTGTTCGGGGCAACGCTAAACATGTTCTTCGACACGTCGCTGGGAAGGACGGCATTCGGGGCGGCATACCGCAACGAGGACATAAAGAGCGGCAACCTGGGACTGCCGCTCGACAAGCCGAGGCACATCGGCGGCACCGACCGCGACTACAAATACGGACTGAGCCGATCCGACATCAGTTTCCACATGGAGCACAACGTGCTGCTTGACAATTTCACACTGTCGGCAGGCTGCGTGGTGCTGAAGAACACATGGAACAAGCGCCGCTTCGGGTTCTACCCGGGCATCGACGCGAGCTACAGGCTGGGCGCGCACTTCAAACTGTATGCGTCGTGGAACAAGTCGCTGCGCACGCCGACGTTCACCGAACTGTTCTACAACGTGGGCGGACACGTCCCCAACCCAAAACTCAACCCCGAGGAACTCAGCGCCGTGGAGGGCGGAGTGAAATACACCTCACGGGGGATATACGGAAGCGTCAGCGTGTATCACAATCACTACAAGAACATGATCGACTGGATAGCCGGGGAGAAGGAAGGGAAACGCGTGTGGAAAAGCGTCAACTTCACGAAAGTGAACGCCATAGGCGTGGAGGCCGACATGCGCCTCGACCTTGCCACGCTGCTGCCACGGCAAGGCGTGCTGAAGAACCTGCAACTGGGCTACAACTACATCAACCAGAGCAAGCGCGAGGTGGACGGCGTGGTCACAGAGAGCAAGCAGGAGTACCTGCGCCACAAATTCGTGGCGGCGCTGCAGATGCACATCGTGGCAAGCCTCGACCTCGGACTAAACTACCGCTACCAGAAGCGCAACGGGTCATACACCGACCGCAGCGGAGTGAGCAGGGAATACGAACCGTACTCACTGGTCGACGCGAGACTGTCGTGGAGCAAGCCGGCATACACCATATTCACGGAGGTGAACAACCTCCTGGACAAGAAGGACTATATCGACTTCGGCAACATACCGCAGCCCGGCCTGTGGCTCACCGCCGGTGTCAGCATAAGGATATAGCAATGGTATGGGCGCAAGCGGCAAAATCGTTTTGCCGCTTGCGCTTAACAAGACCGCAAACTCGGCGAGTTTGCCATGTAAATACGGCGAGTTTGCCGTGTAAATACGGCGAATTTGCCGTGTAAATACGGCGAGTTTGCCGTGTAAATACGGCGAGTTTGCCGTGTAAACACGGCGAGTTTGCGTCCTTGTTTGCATCAAATGAAGCATTGGTATCATGTTTCTGGATAATCCACGGACAACCCGCGTCAGGACAGGACGCGGATTGTCCGTGAATTGTATTATCCCAAATGCGGTCATTACAACACAGATTTTTCAATTTCATCCTGGAAACCTGTTCCCCGGCTGCTTGCAGTCGCTTGCCGGCATCTTGCCCGTTGTTTTTTCTTGACGTAGCCCGCTACGCCTGCAAAAAAACAACAGCCAATCTGCTTGGGCAACCAACTACAATCAGTTCGGGCTCTAATGACCGCATTTGGGATTATGCCATCAAAGTCTGAAACTGATGGGAAGTGTGAATTTCACGTCAGCGGGTTTGCCGTCAACAATCCCAGGATTCCACTTCGGCATGGACTTGACGACGCGCAATGCCTCGGCGTCAAGTTCTGGAGAAACCCCCTCGACAACTTCCGGCGAGGTTACATTGCCGTCCTTGTCTATCGTGAACCGCACAATCACCCGGCCTTTCACCTTGTTTTTCACGGCAGCCTCCGGGTATTCCATGTTATGCGATAGGAATTTAAAAAGTTCCTCATCGCCACCGGGAAACGACGGCATGGCTTCTATCTTAGCGAAACAAATCCCCAAAACGCTGTCGCGGCGTTCCGGCGCAGCAACTCCCATGCCGGCCTTGTCCTTGCCGGAGGCGCTTGCCAAAGTCTGTTGCGTTGCGGGCGCGGCATTTTTCACAGCCACCATCCCAACGACCCTGCCGCTCTCTTTCTCAACATTGTCTGTCACTTGCTCCACCTTAGGGTTGGCGAACGCTGCAATCGCCACTGCGGCGATGGGCAGCACGGCGAGAGCCTTGGCGCGCTGCCACGGGTTTGTTCTTGTTCTTTTCATCATGGTAATACGTTTTTTTAATGAGTTATGATTTAGGTTGTTTGCCAGGGAGAACAGGTGCTCTCCCACGGATTTTCTTATAAGCAGCATCTGGTAGTGCTTGGCGTCCACGCCGTTTCTCAGCACCGCCTCGTCGGCCTCGTACTCATGCACGTTCTGCAACTCCTGTTTCAGAAGCCACGCCGCAGGGTTGAACCACATAAAGATTATGGAAATGTTGCAGAACAGCACGTCCCAGGAATGACCGAGCCGCACATGCTCCATCTCGTGGGTTATTATCTCGCGGCGGTTCACGGCGTAGTCCTCCGCGCCGATTACAATATTGCCGAACCATGAGAACGGCGCGATGTCTCCATCAACGGCAATCACACGCGCCTTTGCAGTCTCGCAAACGACCCTGCCGCTCCTTGTCTTGCTCCTAAGCCTGGCGATGGCCACCACCTCCCTGACAAGCATAAGCAAGACACCTGTGGAATAAACGACAAATGCCCACTGCACTGGCGACAGCCCTGCCTCGCCGCCGTCTGGCACGGCGCTCACATAAACGGCCCGCTCGATGACAACCAGTCCGCGTGCAAGTGAGTTCTCCGTGCCGGAACTCACATTGACGAGCGGCAACAGCATCGACAGTATGAATGCCGTGAGAATCGCGGCACGGTTGAACCGGTGGAACGTTTCCCTGCTCAACAGCATCTTGTAGGCGAAATAAAATGCTATCATGCACAGGCTCGCCTTCATGGAATATATAAACAATGATGCCATATTGACCGTCCTTTATCCGTTTTCAACCAGTTGTATCAGTTCCTTCAGTTCGTCAACGCTGATTTTGTCGTCCTTGACGAGTGTGTTTACCACGTTGAGGTAGTTTTTCCCGAAGTACTTGTCAACCACGTTCTTCAGCGTGCCTTTGCTGTATTCCGCCTTTGTCACCTTGGCAAAATACACATAGCTGCGAGCCGTTATGGCGCGGTGTCCCACGAAGCCCTTCTCCTCGAGAATCTTCACAAGCGTGCCGAGGGTGTTGACATGCGGGCGCGGCTCGTCATACAGCATCTGCAACTCGGACACCCTCATCGTCCCCTTGTCCCAGAAGAAGTTCATCATCTCCTCTTCCCTTTTCGTAAGTGATTTCATATTGCTGTGTTTATGGATTTGTCTTTCAACGCCACAAAGTAACTAAAAAATATAGTTACTCAACTAAGAAAGTTAGTTAAAAATTGATACGGGGGCGGTTATTTAACTAAAATAATTAGTTATGTGGTTGTTGTTAACAGTACAGGTTGGTTATTTCCGCAGTTCTATCCTGAATGTGGTGCCTTTGCCCACCTCGCTGCTCAGTACATAGATCTTGCCCCGGTGATACTCCTCCACGATGCGCTTTGCCAGCGACAGGCCGAGGCCCCATCCGCGTTTTTTTGTCGTGAAGCCCGGTTTGAACACGTTCTTTATGTTCTTCCGCGATATGCCCTTGCCCGTGTCGCTCACCTCTATAATCACCTTGTCGGTGAACTCCTCCATGAAAAGCGTTATAGTGCCTGCCCCTCCCATTGCATCGACGGCGTTCTTGCACAGGTTTTCCACGACCCACTCGAACAGCGAGGCGTTTATCTTCACGATTATGTCCTGGTCGGGGAAGCGTGTTGTCATCCTCACCTTGTTGGATGTGCGCCGGTCCATGTATTCCACGACGTGCCTCATTACCTCGATTAGGCTCGACGGCACGGCCTCTGGTAGCGAGCCAATCTTTGAGAAGCGCTCCGCAATCAGCTGCAGCCGCTTCACGTCCTTGTCCATCTCGGGTATCAGCGTGTCCTCCGGGTAGGTCTCCCTCAGTATCTCCGTCCACGCCATGAGGCTGCTTATCGGTGTCCCCAGCTGGTGGGCAGTCTCCTTGCTCAGCCCCACCCACACCTTGTTCTGCTCCGCCTTCTTTGACGTGAGCAGAGCGAAGATGGCAATGACGACAAAAAGCACCACGAGCCCGAGCACCCAGAACGGATACACGTTGAGCCGGCGCAGCATGATGCTTTCGTCGTAACACACATCTATGTAGTCACTGTCTGCTTCCTCGTCGATGTTGATGCGTATGCTGCGTCCGGCATCCTTCATCATGCGTCCCTGCCGGGTGGCATCGTCAAGGCTGTCGTCGTATGTCTTGCCGTCAACCTCAAGATTTCTGAATGTCTGTGCTTTTCCTCCGTTGTCAAGTACCACAACGGGAATTGTGTTGTTCTCGTCAATCACCTTCAGGACCAAGTTCATGTCGGTGTTCTCGTCGGCCTTGTTCAGCGCGCGCATCGCCTCTGCCCAAACCTCCATCTTGTTTCTCTCTTCCGATGCCAGGTCGCGGACAAGGTAGCGCGCGACAAGCAAACTGACAACCGCTATTATTATAGCGGCGGCGACGAGAATAATCTTGACCTGTCGGATTCTGTCAGTCAGTTGCATACAATAGAAACGTTCCGTGTGGCAATATATTGTACGCGGGCAAGTTGAAATAGAAGTGAGCGCGGCTCCGCGTGTCAACCTATGTCAACCACCGTTATGCCCGCTCCTCCGAACTGCACGTTCTCGTCGTGGAACTTCTCCACGTTGGGCACAGTGCCGAGGTACTGCCTCACGAGTTGCCGCAGCGCGCCAGTGCCAGTGCCATGGAGGATTCGCACGCGCGGCATCCCGATGAGTATGGCATCATCGATGAAGTGCGTCACCACGTCGAGTGCCTCGTCGGCGCGCAGCCCGCGTATGTCGAGGTCCTGACGGAACGTTGAGCGGTGTCTGTCTATAGTCTCGCGCGTGCTGCGGTTGACGACGGCGAACTGTGGCTGCGGCGCGCTTTCTTTCTTCAGGGCTGACGCCGCCACCTTTTCCAATTTGCCAACGCTGATCTTGCTGCTCATGCCGCCCATCACCACCGTGGCGCTCTTGCCTGACAACTGCGTCACTTTCCCTATGCTGCCCAGAGCCTTCACTCTCACGGTGTCGCCGACAGCCAGCGTTTCTGCCGGCTGCTGCGTGGCGGCTGCATTTCCGTCCGTGGCGGCGTTTGCCTGCAACGGGCCGTTGGCAGGCGCGCTTCCGCCTCCCTCCACTTTCCTGCGGGCATTCTCCGCCTTCCTCTTCGCTTTCCTTTCCCTCCTCGCGATGATTTGCCTCATCTTGCGTTCGATCATCTCGTCGTTGGCGGTGGTGTCTATCTCGCTCACCTCGTCGCGGTACTCCTGCAGTTCCTCGCGTGCGCGTTTCGTCGCCTCACGCTCGGCCTGCGCCTCCTTTATCTCCCTTATAGTGTTCTCGATACGGCGGTTGGCATCCTTCAGCAGTTCCTCGGCCTGCAGCCGTGCGCGCCGCAAAATTTCCTTTCGCTCGCTGTTCACCTCCTGCAGTTCCTCCTCATATCGCGCTATTGTCTGCTGCATCTGTTTCTCGTGCTGGTGGATGTTCTGCCGCTTGCCTTCCCAGTACCGCTTGTCGCGCACGATGTCTTGCAGGTATTTGTCACTCTGTATGTAGTCGGAGCCGACAATCTCCTCCGCGTGCGCTATCACCTCCTCGGGCAGTCCCGTCTTGCGTGCGATCTCAATGGCGAACGACGAGCCCGGCTGCCCCGTCTGCAACTGGAACAGCGGGCGCATCTCGTTGCGGTCGTATAGCATAGCCCCGTTTGTGACACCCCGGTGACTGTCGGCGAAGAGTTTCAGGTTCTGGTAGTGGGTGGTTATCACTCCCCACGCCTTCTTCTTGCAGAACTGCAGCAGAACGCTCTCCGCTATCGCCCCGCCTATCTGTGGCTCCGTCCCCGTTCCGAACTCATCGATAAGGATCAGCGTGCGCTCGTTGGCGGCGCGCATCATGTACTTCATGTTCATCAGGTGGCTCGAGTATGTGCTGAGGTCGTTCTCGATGCTCTGCTCGTCGCCGATGTCGATGAGTATGTTCTCGAACACGCCGGCCTTGCTGCGCTCTGACACAGGTATCGACAATCCGCACTGCAGCATGTACTGCAGCAGTCCGGTGGTCTTCAGACATACCGACTTGCCGCCGGCGTTGGGGCCGGAAATAAGCAGTATGCGTTTCTCCTGCGTCAGCATTATGTCGAGCGGCACAACGCTTTTCTCCTGCTTTGCAAGCGACTTCTGCAGGATGGGGTGTATGGCGCGTATGAAATCCAACGCTGGCAAAGGGCCGACTTCCGGCTCAACAGCCAGCGTGTCCTCTGCAAAAAGAGCCTTGGCGCGTATGAAGTCTATATGTGCGAGCAGACGGTATGATGCCATTATCGGCCTGACGTGCGGCCTGACCTCGGCGGCGAACTCTGTCAGTATGCGCGTTATCTCGCGGCGTTCCTCAGCCTGCAGCTCGCGTATTCGGTTGTTTGCCTCCACCACCTCAGTAGGCTCCACGAACACCGTCTTGCCAGATGCGGACTCATCGTGTACTATTCCGCTTATCTTGCGTTTCATCGCCGGCGCCACGGGTATCACGAGCCTGCCGTCACGCAGTGTCGGTGCGACATCCTTCTCGACGAGCCCTTCTGTCTGTGCCTGTCTCAGGATGTTGTTCAGCGAGCGCGATATGCTTCCCTCTGTACGAGCCAGATCACTGCGTATCTGTGCAAGTTGCGGAGAGGCGTTGTCGCGTATGTGTCCGTATTTGTCGAGTATGCCATCAATACGCTGCACCAGCTGCGGGAAAGTCTCAATGCCGTCGGTGAGCAGTTTCAGTGTAGGGTATGGAAAATCCTTAACCTCACCTGCCCCGTTCTCACCAGTCCTCCGCAGGAATTTCACAATCATGCAGATGGTGTTGAGCGAGCGTTTCAAATCAAACAACTCGTCCTCCTCAAGGTGCGTACCCCCGAGCCGCAAGCGCGCCACCTGCTGCCTCATGTCAAAGAAATACTGCAGCGGGAAATCCTCTGTTTCCTGCTGCAGCCTCCTGAACTCCCTCACACGTTGCAGTCGTTGGCTGATAACCTCATGGTCGTATGAGAAAGTCATGATGTCAACCTGTTCCTTGCCAAGTTGACTTATGCAGTGTCCCTTCAGCAATGTCCTTATCTCGCTGAAGCCAATCTTCCTTTCAAAGGTGTTAGGGTAAATCATGCCACAAAGGTACTATTTTTAGGCAGTTGTTCAAAATTAATAAATAAAAAAAACAGAGAAACTAGAAAACTAGAAGACTAGAGAAACTAGAAAACTAGGAAACTAGAAAAACCAGGAAACCAGGAATACCAGGGGACACTGCGGTAACCGCCAGGAAAAAGAAAGGGGCTGCCCACGTGGCAACAGTGCCACGGGGACAGCCCGTGAAGGAAGGCGGCGACCTACTCTCCCGCATTGCA
>OLQM01002404.1_pt1 | contig 18435 bp, 18 predicted proteins | sample 1673161 | NCBI WGS metagenome assembly OLQM01 (sample SAMEA3136761, study PRJEB25190) | human gut metagenome | reverse complement strand
CTGCTGGAGCTGGAGATGCCGCTGTCGTCCTATACTTCGCGGCATACTTGGGCGAAACGTGTTGAGACGGATTCTCGGACATCTTTTTAACCACTTTTCAATCAACCATAATCGGACAAACGGTAGTACGTTCATTACGCCGCACTAACCGCATCGTTCTTCCTGCATTTCATTAAAGGTAAACTTTATCGAGGCGCATGCCAAAATCGCATACCACCTCATAGTTTATGGTACCTCTCAGCTTGGCAATCTCATCGGCTGAAATATACTCATCGCCGTCGGCGCCCATAATGGTCACCATGTCGCCTTCCATAACTTCATATCCGGGGCGATACGAACGTGCCCTATTAACGTCAACGGCAAACATGAACTGATCCATGCAGATATTGCCCACCTGGCGCACGCGCATGCCATCAACCAGCACGTCCATCCGGTTGGAAAGACAACGTGCAAGGCCGTCGGCATACCCAATGGGAACCGTTGCCACCTGAATGTTCTTCCGAGGAACACGCCACGTCAAACCGTACCCCACGCCGTCGCCTACGTTTGGATAGATTGCCCGGGTAACTCGACCGCGAACACTCATCACGGGCTCCAATGCAATGCGCGGCACCGTGTTTTCTGCAGGATGCAGGCCGTACAGTCCAATGCCTATGCGACACATGTCAAACTGCACATCGGGATGAAGAATCGTACCCGGCGTATTATCCGCATGCACAAGACCGGTCTCAAGGCCCGCCTCATGAATGGCAGATACCGCCTCGGTAAAGCGGTTTACCTGCAGCGCAAAATCCCAATCGTTGAGCAAATCTGCCGTTGCAAAATGCGTAAACGTACCCGCACATTCAAGACCGCGGTGGAAATCAATGGCGCGTCTCAGTTCAAGGGCTTCTTCTCGCCTCACGCCAATACGGGTCATTCCGCTGTCAATGGCCAGGTGGTATTTGCCGACTTTACCCGCGGCAGAAGACGCCTCGCCAAAGCCAAGCGCAAAATCTATCTCATAGACCGACGGCATTAAATCAAAGGTCACAAGATCATCGATGCTCTCAAGAGGCGGCTGGTTGAGTACAAGAATGGGGTCTTCAATACCCGATTGGCGCAGCGCAATTCCCTCATTGACCGTTGCCACCCCAAACTGATCGGCGCCTACACTGCGGAGAGCTTTTGCACAGGCAGCGGCACCATGACCGTACGCGTCGGCCTTGACTATCGCCATGAATTTTACGCCGCGCGCCAGCTGTGCCTTAAACGCCTTTGCATTTCGTCTGAGCGCTCCAAGGTTAATTTCCGCCCACGCCCACCTGTTATTTGGAAGCCCCATATATGCCTACTCTGCCATCGTATCCACCGGAAACGCAATTTGTTCCTCAATAGTATCAGCGGCAAGTCCAATGGCATCCGAAATATCAGATGCCAAAACCCCGCGCGTACCAAACTTCTCGGCCGCAAGCTGTCCCGCATAGGCATGAACTTCGCACGCGAGAGCACAAAAAACCGGAAGATCGTCGGAAGCACCGCCTGCAAGCGCCAAACGACCGGCAATGATACCCGAAAGCACGTCGCCTGAGCCTGCCGTTGCAAGCGTGGCCGGACCGGGCTTGGGCAAAACCGCTTTCTGAACGCCCACGCACGCGGTTGCCGTGCTCTTTGCAACAACCACAAGTTCGGAGCCACCATCGGCCCAGATGATTTTGCGAGACGCATCAAGCTGCTCAACAAGGCTTGCCGGCGGCGTATCAAGTATGCCCACCAAACGGCCGAGCTCGCGGCGATGCGGCGTCAGAATAAGCGGAGCGGATCTACGGGTTACCTCGGGAAAATCAGGAAGGTTATTGTTGGTCAAACGTGCAATGCAATTGAGCGCATCCGCATCAACAACCAGCGGAAGTCCGGAGTCAATAAGCGAGGACGTCACCGCTACCGTACCGCCCGACACGCGCATACCGGGACCGACCAAAGTCACCGTACGCATACCGGCAAGCTCTGCCACCGAAGAAACGGCGTCCTCCGTCAGCACGCCCTCGGCGTCGCACGGAAGCCCTACCACGGGAATCTCGGGACATTGAATCTGTACGATAGACACGATGGCCTCCGGAACCGCCAAGGTTACATATCCTGCTCCCGCGCGTGCGGCAGATCGGGCAGCCATCACGACCGCTCCCGGGAAGCGAGAAGAACCTCCCACCACAAGCACCGAACCACGCGAGAACTTATCGACATCACTAAGCTGTGCCGGAATATTGGTAAGATAATCCTCAAGATCGGTTCGCCATGCCACGGGATCCGCATCGACGACCAGGCGCTCGGTTTGTTCCGCAAGCGGCGCCACCACAATGGAGCCGCACACGTCACGGCCCGCATCGGCCAAAAGACCCGGCTTGAGGGCAATCATGGTAACGGTCATATCCGCAATGACACACGCACCTTCCGCGTGGCCCGTCTGGGAGTCCAAGCCCGACGGTACATCCACCGCAAGCACACGTGCGCCCGATTCATTAAGCGTCTCAATCCAAATGTCAAAGGGAGCGCGGACTTTTCCGTGAAAGCCGGTACCCAGCATACAGTCCAAAACGGCATCGGTTGTTGAAAGCAAGTCTGCAAGCTCGGTTTTTGGAGGCCCTACCAAAACCGATACTCCGGAGCGAACCGCACGCTGTGCCATCTGGCGCGCAAGATCTCCCGAAATCTGATCGGGCTCAATGGGAGTGATGACTTTCACGTTTACGTTGCGAGAACGCAGCGCTTCAGCGGCCACCCATCCATCACCGCCGTTGTTGCCCATACCGGCAAGAACTACCACATTATCAATGGATCCGCCCAGGTTCAAAACTTCCTGAGCCGCCGCATATCCGGCACGATGCATAAGCTCGGATACGCTTACGCCCACACGGGTGAGAGATACCTCAACACGTTTAATGTCTTCAACATTCAAAACAGGCTGCATGTTTTACTCCTCATGCCTCATCAACGGTATCCATTATAGTTTCTTGCACGCGCTCCAACTCGTCGATTACCGAGCGGGCTTCTTTGAATGACACCGCAAGCGCTTTAGCTGCGTCTTCTTTTTCGTCAGGTTTCGGGCGCACCACATCCGTCACGGCAACCGCATTCGCTACCGCAACGTCATGCGTATGTGAAATGGACAAAGCCACTTCACGAACTCCCTGCTCGCGGGCAACTTCGGCTGCACGACCGGCGAGAAGTGCATGCGGACGCCCCGAATCATCCCGCACCACCGAGACGTCTCCTATTCCGACGCCATTACCAAAGCCCAAACCGAGTGCTTTAAGCACGGCTTCGCGTGCGGCAAAACGACCGGCATAGTGCTCGGCCGGTCGTGCGGTATGTTCGCAATACATACGCTCGTCTTCCGTAAACAGACGGCGAATAAAATAGGGCCTCTCATCAAGAGCGTGCTGCATCCGCGCAATCTCCAACATATCAACGCCAATACCTGCAAGAGTCATACAACACCTGCGCTATGCCATACATTTGAAGGGTTCAAGCGACTTCAGAACAATGTCGTTCGCCTCTTGGCAAAGCTGCTCCGATGACGCCTCCGCAAGCACCCGAATAAGCGGCTCGGTACCGGATGCGCGCACGAGAACGCGGCCGTCACCCTCCAAGTGCTTCTCGGCAGCAGCTATGGCTGCGGTAACGGAGGTGGAACCAATGGCGGCATTCTTATCCGTCACCCGAACGTTTACCAGCTGTTGCGGATACAGGCGAACGGGACGGACAAGCTCGGAGAGCTTCTCGCGCTCGGCACGAAGAACTTCCATGATACGAAGGCTGGTCATGATGCCGTCGCCGGTCTTCTCAAGATCACCGAAAATAATATGGCCGGACTGCTCGCCGCCAAGGCTGTACTCGTGCTCATTCATGCACGCATAGACGTTCTTGTCGCCCACATCGGTCTTTTCGTAGGAAAGTCCCGCGTCTTCAAAGGCTTTGAACAGCCCAAAGTTGCTCATAACGGTAGTGACAACCGTCTGCTTTGCAAGGCGGCCATATTTATTCAGGTAACAGCCACACACATACAGGATAAGGTCGCCGTCAACCACGTGGCCGCGCTCGTCAACCGCAAGGCAACGGTCGGCATCTCCGTCGTAGGCAAAACCCACGTCAAGTCCATTTTGTACGACAAAGCGCTGCAGCTGGTCGATGTGCGTGGAGCCGCAGTCTACGTTGATGTTCAGGCCGTTAGGGGCATTGTTGATAACGTGCGTTTCTGCGCCTAGTGCATCAAAAACAGGGCGAGCAACGCTTGAAGCGGCACCGTTGGCACAATCAAGACCAATCTTCATCCCCTGAAGACTGAAGCCGCATGACGCAATCAAGCTGGAGATATATCGGTTACGACCCTGCATGTAATCAACGGTGCATCCGATTTGCTCTCCGGTGGCGAGAGGAACCTCAAACTTGTTGTCGATATAATTCTCAAGCTGCTCAAGGATTTCCTCTTCCATCTTATAGCCGTCTTTGTTTACTAGCTTGATGCCGTTATCGGTAAAGGGATTGTGCGAAGCGGTAATCATAACGCCGCAATCAAACGCCCCGTCAACAACCTCATAGCTCACGCCCGGCGTTGGGATAACGTGCAAGATATATGCATCTGCCCCGGAGGCGACAAGGCCCGAGACCAGTGCGGATTCAAACATATAACTGGAACGGCGCGTATCCTTTCCCAAAATCACGCGGGCACGTCGAGCCTGGCGAAGTCCGTAATACCAGCCAATGAAACGGCCGATCTTATACGCATGGTCAACGTTGAGACCCTCGTTTGCGCGTCCTCTAAAGCCATCGGTACCAAAATACTTCATAGCAGCTCCTTGCTATATTTCATGTCACACCACCGTGCGGTATACAACACGGCGATACCCGCATGTTCTTCTCGCTTTTTACCCCGTGCATAAACAGCACAGCGGTATATACATTTTACGTGAAAATGACATCTTGACGGCACAAAAAAGGGCCCATCGTAAAAACGACAGACCCTTGTGCGCTTTGAGCAAAACTTGCTCCCAAAACCTTAACGCTTTGAGAACTGCGGACGCTTACGCGCCTTCTTCAGACCGTACTTCTTACGCTCGACCGCACGAGAATCGCGGGTGAGGTAGCCGGCCTTCTTGAGGTCATCGCGATACTCGCCTGCCTCGAGAAGTGCACGTGCGATACCCAGGCGCAGAGCGCCGGACTGACCGTTGATGCCACCGCCGTCGCAATTGGCAAAAACGTCAAAATGACCAAGGGTATCAGTGATGCGCAGTGGAGCCACTGCGTTATCAACAAGCTGCTGGCGACCAAAGTATGTGGTTGCCTCGCGACCGTTGACGGTTACTTTACCGGTACCGGGAATAAGACGAACACGAGCAACAGCCTCTTTACGACGACCGGTGCCGGTATAAACTGCAGTTTTATCAGCCATCGTTAGTCCTCCAGCTCAATCTTAACGGGATTTTGTGCAGCATGCGGGTGCTCGGCGCCGGTATACACCTTAAGCTTCATACCCTGCTTGCGACCAAGAGTGGTCTTTGGAAGCATACCTTTGACGGCGTGCTCAACCACACGCTCCGGATGCTTTTCCATAGCCTCCTGGAAGGACTCGATCTTCAGACCACCGAGATATCCGGAATGACGCCAGTACTCTTTGTGGTCAGCTTTAACGCCGGTCAAAACTACCTTATCTGCATTGATGATGACAACAAAGTCACCTGTGTCGGCATTGGGCGTGTACTGTGGCTTGTTCTTACCACGAAGAATCATTGCTGCCTTCGTAGCCAAACGACCAAGCGTAGCACCCTCAGCGTCGATGAGCACCCATTTGCGCTCTACCTCGCCAGCCTTGGCAAACTGAGTCGACTTCTTCACTTGACTCCTCCTACAAATGTACAAAATGGCAACTTCTGGACAAGTTACCGCTGCTTTTTTATCAGAGATTACGGGGCTCTGTGGAAAAGCCTTAAAAGTATACTCCACTTAGGCGTCAGCAACACGATGAATTTTTGCATTTGACTACGGGCATTTTATTGCGGTTTGATTATCACCTGAAGTGTACACATCGCTTTATTCATTCAATCACTCTACCGTGTAATGATCTTTAAAATATGTTAGAGACATATATCTTAGTGAAACCTGTCCAGTGCTTCCGCTGCCTCATCATGTACCCGTCGCATATCTTTGTTACCAGCAGCTTCTTTAAGTACAAGGTTTTCATCAGCCGCTTCAAGCGCCTTTTGATAGTACGATATCGCCTTTTCGACGTTCTTTTCGACACCTTGTCCATATTCGTAAAATCAACTAAGCGAAAGATATTCCTGAGGAATACCAAGCATGGTCGCATGGATATTCTTATCTGAAACTGCTTTTACATAATCTGAAGCCGCTATGCTGCCGTCATCATGGGTATGGCCAACATCATACAGATCTCCAGCATAACGCGAACCCTTAAAATCAGCCTCTTTGGGGGTATTAGTCTCATAGGACTCCAGGTAATTCTCCTATGCCTTGTCATTACTATGTTTGATGCCCGGATACGTTCCATCAGGAGCGCCGTACATATGCCCCAGTTCCGTATATCCGTTTCCCTTTCCCAGTTCAACTGCCATAAATGTAAAAGTTTTAACGGCTTCGTCTACATCTTGCTCAATACCTCTGCCGTCTTTAAGGAGTTCCGCAATACTGCCAAGACCTCGTTTTCAGGATCATTGAAGAAAAATACATTATCGTAGGCACTTGCATACGCAGGAGCGTAATCGCCATTTTGGCCTGCCATCACCCCAGCACGGTAACGGATAAAAAAGCTCTCCCTGTGCATTTTCACTTTGTACGAGCACACTTCCTCGCAATCTTGAAAGATTATCCAAAGCTGTTTGCGCATCCGGACTACCTGCTCTCTGCGCCGCCTCACAATAAAGTTGTGCCATGGAATACCATACGGGCACCCCTCGCCGTTTTCGTATTGTTTACCACGTGCAAGCAATTCTTCAGCCGAAAGAGCATTAGTGTCAGGCATTATATTGAAATCAGCTTTGATTTCCTCAAGCGTCACTTCTGAACTTTCCCTTTTTTCGTCTTGCGTCTGATCCGCTTGTTGAGACTGCAAACGATGCGATGTATCGCGGCTCATTACACAAAAACGCTCAAGACAAATACCAAAAGCGAAGTAAAAATATATGTAACAGTATGTATTTTCATGTTATATCCTTTACATAAAGGCAGGCCACCGACCTAACGATAACCTGCCCTACCAAATTGTTCATTGTAAATCTGGACTCCACCCGATGCCTTTAGCCGGTGTACCGTTTCGTCTACTCAACCTTTACATTGAAGCCCTTATTGCCCACATCTTTCTGGGCCCCGAGAAACAGTGCCGCCACAAGGGCGCATACAAGAGCAACAATACCGGAGATCACTAATCCGATAAAACCCACGTCGATTCCCGAAGGATTGATAAAGCTTGGGAATCCCAGTGGACCGGATGCACCAAATGAGTAGAGCTTTGCTCCCGCAAGACCGGCAATGGCACCGCCGATTCCTCCGGAAACAAACGTAGACCACATAAGCTTTTTACGCGGAATAAGAACTGCGTAAAGGGCCGGTTCGTTGACACCAAAAATGGACGAGATAAGCGCTGGGAGATTAATATCTGCATTTTCTTCTGCATTCTTTGTGCGAATCATCGTGCCGACTACGGCTCCTATGATGGCGCAACCGCCAGCGTATACGAGCGGATTGATGAGATCGTAGCCATAGGTAGCAACGTCCAAGAACCACAGGGGAATGATACCCCAGTGCAATCCAAACATAACAAGCAAGCTCCAGAAAGTACCGATCACAAAGCCGGCAACGGCAGGCTGGAAGTTGATCAGGAACATAATAATGGCCGCAACAACATTAGAAAGGATCGTTGTGATTGGTCCTACAATAAGCAGCCCCAAAACGCCGCAGACAAAAAGTGTGATGATATTTGAAAAAAACGTTGCTACCACAGAAGGAAGTGTCTTCATAAGAGCCTTGTGAAGCTTGGAAGCAATCCATACCACAAAGATAGCCGGAATAATAGTGGATGCATATCCCTGCATGACCAAGGGGATGCCGAAAACATCGCCAAAGACCTTGGACTCAAAAATAGTTCCGGCCCCTATGACATACAGGGGCTCTCCCGCCATCAACGCTACAAGTGTAGGATAGACGAGCACACCGCCCAAAGCCATTCCCAGCACGGGCTTCAACCCGAATTTCTTAGCCGACGTCCAGCCGATGATCAGCGGAAAGTAATAGAAAACCGAATCGCCGATTGCAGAAAGCGCAGCATACGTTGAACTGTCCTTTGCGAGCCATCCGGCGACAGAGGCAAGCGCCAAAAGCGACTTGATAAAACCACCTGCCATAAGGACGCCGAGAATGGGCTGAAGGATCTCTGAAATGACGCCCAAAAGCCGCGTAAACGGATCCTGTTTCTGCTTCTTGCCAACTTCAGAATCGTTTCCTACGTCTTCGTTTATCTGAAGTTTCGGCTGTGTGGCAAAGCCGCCAAGCTCAACAAGGTCGGCATAAATGCCATCAACCGCAGAACCGACGACAACCTGATATTGTCCTCCCGCTCGAATAACGTCAATAACACCTTTTGTAGCCTTAAGCGCCTCTGTGTCAGCCTTTGCTTCATCGACTAAGTGAAAACGTAGTCGCGTGATGCAATGGCTCACATCCCGAACGTTTTCCTTGCCGCCGACCTTCTCGATAATTTCAGTACAGAGAGTCTGATACTTCATCGTTCCCTCCCCTTAGAGGTGATGCCGATACAGTCGTCTCGTGGCCGAAGGTTGTGGCTCCCTAAGTCGACGTCGGGAGGATCGCCCGTAAGACCTTGGACGCGGAGATAATGCACCTCCGATTTACAACCACAGTGTACAAACTTATTTATTCCACTTCAATTCATAATTGATATGTATTTATTCCATTAGAGACTAATTAAGTCGAGAAGACCGATGGGCAGATACCCCTGCTTCCACCAGTCGGATATCCTATATTCCCAGTAGTTTCGACGCCTGGACATACTTCTCGCAAATCTTTTCCGGCTCTCCTTTCGGAATCTGAGTATGCCTCGTTTCAAATGACAGGCCATACTCCCATTCCGGCAAAAAATACTCAAAATAGCCGTTGGTGTATCCAAAAACAAGACCCTGGACGGGGCAGAACTTTTTCATCTCAATGCCAAAATCGGAACCAAGTTCACTAGGAAATATAAACAGATGAAAGCCACCCAAACTTATGACTGATCCGTGAATATCCAAATGAAAACCATCGTGAGCCACCGTGTGATACAGAGTCTGTACATGAATCTCTGTCAGCGGAATCTCATCCGCAAGCGTGATTTTTGAAATTGCTTCGGCAAGCCCCGTTGACGCCCTTTCCACTTCAGCGATCCCTCTTCCCTGGCGAAAATTTCGATCGCTGCAGTCTCCCGCAGCACCAACTATCATCGCCGGATAAAAGCCAAGTGTCTCAGCAAGCTTTTTGCCTGTTAAACCCGCAAGTTCGCTGGTGAGTTCCGTACAGTCAGCTCCGACGACCGAGGAATGAACCGCCCAATTGACAAGCCCTGCAAAAGGAATCCCACTCATATCATAAAAAGAGACCACAATGACTTCATTGTCTGCAAGACGTCCCGGCACGATACGATTATCAAAGAAGCCCGTGATGATTTGTTTGCCCATTCGTGCCGTTGCCTTCCGAGCATTCTCTCTGCATTCTTCAAGGCAATCGCAGATGGTCTGCATCATCCAGTCGTAGTACGCCTGATTGAACTTACCCGTCCACCATGTGCGGTGATACGCAACGATAGAGGTATGGTTATGTGTTGCAGAAAGAAGCACGCAGTCGCGATCGATACCGTATTTTGCTTGCAGAAGCGTCTTCACCTCTTCCGCCATTGCTTCTTCAAATTCAAGCACGTCGGCATTGAAGATAAAGACCTCTTTACCTTCCTGTTGAAAGAGCAGCGCATTTGCAAATACGTGATCGTGAATGCCGGTCGCCGGTTTCAGACGATTGGGCAAGTCCCGATAACCGATAAGATAGATATCTCCCTCAGGAGTAAGGTCACGGCGGGCATGTCCTACATTCATATATATTCCCCCTAGGCATTCCTCATGATGGTCTTTATTGTATCCTGGACTAAAAGCTCATCGGAACCTTGCGCAAAATACGAATTCATAGCCTCATACGTTATCTTCTCATACGCATCGGCATCCGGAAGATACTTTTGCGCCCCGTTTACCATAGTGACTATCAAAAGAGAACGTTTGTCGCAGGCATCACGTATCTTTTTCCCAAGAGCACTTGAGATCTCGGGTTGGATGCCGAGAAGAACCATCTCTCCAAGTCTCATATAAAAAATTTCTGTCACCCGCGAATCGGACGATTCAAACGTCATGCATTCGGTCGGACCAAGAGCATCGAAGTCTATCTTTTGCTGCCCGGGAAGTATCAGGGTATGGGATTCTGTCCAAACAGTTTCAACCTTGAACGGCATACCCTGCCGCACCACCCGTTGAACCGCACACGCCAAAATATTCCCAAGCTGCTGCATCGCCTTATATGCCTCTTCATGAATATCTATTGACGTAATGTAGCCGTTTGTATCTACCTTCTGCACAACGGCTTTTTTAAGAGGGGCCTGATCACCCGCACACCCGACCAAGAAAAGCGCTACGGAATCTGCATAGATATGCTCAATCGCAGATGCCGCAAAGCCCGCAAGGTCTCCGCTTACAAGATGTTTGCCCTCTGAGGTAACGGAATGATCGAGAACCGACGACTGAACATCGGCAGAAAAGAGTATCGCAAGAGGTCTGTCACTTTTTTGCGCTATCACCGTCAGAACTCTCACCTCATGATTTGAGTAGCCCTTAGGATCAGTGCCCAGCCACCAACCCGCCGGCGTCTTGATATCACGATTGACATTTATTTCAGCCGGCGCTATTCCCCATGAAAATCGAGCCTTTTGCATAGACCCGACAGCCTGTATAACTGCTTTTTTGACGGCAATTTTACATGTCTGTATGAGTCTGTCATTCTTCTCGCCGTCCTCTTGTGAGATAAGGTGTTCTGGCGTCCTTATATGCGGAGCGGAAAACGTATGCGTCACGCAGACCCAAACACTTTCAATACCGCATTGTGCTATCCGGGCCGCCATGCTCCTTAACGACGTAACAGCAGACTGCTTGAGAGAGGTAGCCTCAACAGAAACAAGGCAAACGCGACTTCGTGCCTGAACCGAGTTTTGCGCCTCAACAACGAGGACGCGCACGTACAGAGGATGTAAGACTCCGTCAAATCCGTCAAACGGCAAGATATCCCCAAAGACAAGCGTCGCTTTTCCCGCTCCCGCCAACATCGTCACTCCCCCCCGCTCTCTACTCAATGTGATAGAGGCGTCTAGCGTTTCCCGCAAGCATGAGATCTTTTTCTTCTTGCGAAATATCCAAGGTCTGCATGAACGACGGACCATCAAGCAGCCATTCGCGACGCACAGGATATGATGTTCCAAAAAGTATATGATCGGCACCAAGGACTTTAACGGCGCACTCCAAAGAAGCTTGCCCCCAAGGTTGGGCATGCGACATCTCAAAGAAGATATGTTTCTTTAGACGTTCAGCATACTCCCTAGTATTCGTCGCAAATCGCTGGACGGTATCCGTACGCTTGCCCGCCGTGGGAAGAAGCATCTCCGCGATGGAAAAGAATCCACCGCCAAGCATCGAATGCACCATGGTTAAATTTGGATACCGTTCAAAGAAATCCGAGAAGAGCTCGCGGCCCACAGCGGTCGTCTGATCTACACAACGCCCATAAGAACGGCGTAGATTATTGTAATCAACGAGTGATGTGGAATCCACAGGAACAGGAACATGATGCACATATACAGTCGCTTTTTTCTCATTCAGTTTCTCAAAGAGAGGAGCAAACAAAGGGTCATCAAGATAACGCTTCCCATAGTGTGCGCAAAGCTGAACACCTGCAAAGTTCAAATCATCAAGACAGCGATCTATTTCATGCTCCACACGTTGGTCCCCTATGGCGGGGACGACTGCAAGAGGTATCAAGCGACCCTCTGACGCTTGTGCGTATGCCGCCATACCGTCATTGAAACGTTTGCACATATCAAATGACATCCACTCGTTGCAGCCAGGGACTTTTAAAACGGACTTGTCAATCGAGGCTTCATCCATATCGGAAAGCATGCGTTCAAGAACGTAATCGCCTTGTGCATAATTGAGACTCGGAAACCCCACGGGCTTCTCGACAATTATCTGTTTAATCCCGTCAGACTGCGTTGCATACACATTCGTATCATAGATACGCGGTGCCAGCTCAATAAACTCCTCAAGAGCTTCTTGATCAGTAAAGAATTCCTCGGGAAACCAATACATGTTTGCGTCAACAATCACTTGAACCTCCCCTGTAGCTTATAAAGACAACCTACAGGGTCTTTTATTCCAATTCAATTCAAATGATCTGATTATTTATTCCATATTGGACTTACTAAAGAGACGAACGTATTCAAGAAATTGCTTCGCCGCCGGAGAAAGTTCTTCTCCTTTTCTGAAATACACCTTGATCTGCGTATCGATTGTTGGTTCTACATCCACCAATGCAATGTCACTTGTAGCAAGGTATGCCACGGGTTTCTGCATAAGGAGAGAAACGCCCATGCCACGGGCAACCAAATCAATAATGTTTTCAGCCCTATTCCCTTGATAGCGAATCTGCGGAACAAATCCTTCCACAGCGCAGGCATCCAAAATGAGTGCATGCATGACAGAGCCTTTTGGAAGTAACAAGAACTCCTCATGCGCCAATTCACTCAGACGGATACGCTCTCTGACGGCAAGTTTGTGCTCGTTGGGCAATACTGCCACCAGATGATCGTTGGCATATGGAACTGTGCTGAACTCCTCGTCTCCGGAATCCCTCCGCACATCGCCGTCCCATTCCCGGATAAACGCAAGTTCCAGTTTATCGCGTCGCAACATCTCCTTGAGTTCGTCGGCGTCGCCCTCAAAAAGCTGAAGATGATGACCGGCATTATCATGCTCAAAAAGGGCAAGAATATTAGTGATTCCATAGGGCGCCATAACCGGAATAGAGCCAATGGTAAGTATCATGCGCTCATTTTCGAGCTGGTCAAAAAGAGCTGTTTGCAACTCATAATTTGTCCGGGCAATACGTTTTGCATACGGTAGAAACACGCGTCCGATCGAACTCAATTCAACTTTACGAGTCGACCGATCAAGAAGTGTGACCCCAAGCTCGTTTTCAAGAGACTTTATATGCTTTGAGAGCGATGATTGAGAAATGAAAAGCTGATTGCTCGCTTCTAGGAAATTCCGAGTCTGAGCAAGCACAACGAATTCTTTGCAGCGTTCGACATCCATTGTTCCTCCTTACAACGGCTCTCAACCTTTGGTTCACACGCTCTCGCGGTGTCTCCGGTCTCTAAACATATCAGACTTTTACGCGTTGTTCGTCAGCAAACCCAGTATCATCAGTGATATTCCACCCATCGGAGGTTGCTGCTGATTTACACCGTTATCTTGAACCCTGCCTCGACAAGACCGTCAAATCCCACATTTCACCGTTGCTAGGTCAATCGCATTACTGAGGTCCGCCAGGACGCGGGCGGCTAAGGCTTCAACGTATCTAAGGTGATAGTCAAGCTGGGCGGAACTTCCATGGCTGTTCCCCTCAGGCCGGCCTTGCCGAGAAGCGCTACTACACCAAAAAAACCAACGACCACGAACTCTCTGGGCTCATAGGCCGCAACCTTGAAACGGTCGACGACATTGCCGATGCCGCAGCAATGATTATTTCAAATGCCCTTAAAACGTTCTATATCTCCATGAGTGGCAAGAGCGCCGTCTATGTCACCAAAGAACAAGCCTGTTATGCATATCCCGCGCGTATACCCGTGGGAAGCACCGTCAGCGCGGAAGACTCCGTAGTAGCTGCTTTTGCCTATACTGAAAACAAAGGTCTTTCCCTTGAGGATACGCTGCACCTTACTATGGCAACAGGAGTCGCTAACGTCATGGAATCTGGTACGCAAGCGCTCTGCGCTCCGTTGTAGACTCGCTTCTTGAAAAGGTCAAGTTTAACGCCTAAAATAACACTATCTGAATAGATAGCGCACACTTCTTCCGCCGCCGTCTCTGCGTACAACTCCTTTTTCTACGAGAGAATTGAGCACACGGATAGTTTTATCTTTGCTAAAACCGGATCTTTTTTGAATTTCACTTCTGGAATAGACACGATAATTTTCTATTTGTTCAATCATGATCACTTCATCAGAACTTAAAGGCTTTTGTACCTCTGAAGTAGGCAGCGTGACCGTTATGGCTGAATCCCCTACTTCAAATTGAGGGTCTACCGAAAGAGTACTGTACACGCGCCGGATCCTTGCAACTCCAATACCCAACTTCTCAATAAGACCAAGTCTGAAAAAGATACCAGCAAGAACAGGATTTCTGGGATTTGAGATATTTCGATTAAGAAAATCTGACTCTGTCATGTGATATGGTAGACCACCGGGAGATGTAACTGTAACCTTATCTTCATAGAACCTTACTGCTACACTAGCCGGGCTATCCCATTCACTGTGTACAAGAGCATTTGCCAGCGCTTCCCTAAACGCCTCTAAGGGTACCGATTCAACTTGTTTTCTGGTAACACCCTCAATAATCTCATAAGTGTAATACTTTATAAATTCTTTGACAGCCTCATCAAACTGCCGCAATATCGACATGCCCTCAAGTATGACGCGATCACGGACAATATCTTCGCTCTTGCCAAAACGAACGATATCTAATCCATGAAATGCATTAGTGTCCGCCAGGAGCGCTGCCGCATTAGTGAAACTACCCGTTCTATTAAGAAGGCCAAGTGATTTAAGGACATCATCATCACATGCCTTGATACCAAGACGATTAACCAACTGTGCTTCAAGGTAGGTAAACGAAAATGATTTTTGATTACATTTCAGACCATCAAAGGTCATATTGCTACCGTCAAGGACAAGATGTTTCAGTTCTAAACGATCAACTTCCACCGTAGAAGTACTACGCCTACAAAAAGCCTTTCCTTGATATAAATAGGGTTTGTCAAACCCTTCCGTCACGTTAAGTGTAATGACCTTATGTATGTCATCAAGTACGAGGCTAAACGTTGGCCTTGGACTCAAACTATCATTGATCATATTTTCAATGCGTAAGGCAGCATCTGAAAGATCTGTATCTTTACCGCTCAGACCAAGAACTTCTCCTGCATCTGATATCCCAAACACGATTTTTCCTGCTGCATAGTTTGCATAGGCACTTACCGTTTTGAGAAAAGACCGCGTGATCGATACTTTAAACTCAATCGTTGCAGATTCCTGACCCGGAATTTCGGAGTCAAAAAGACTCGTATACTCCCCCGTCACGACTCCTCCTTCCTGCCGTGATATGTGAGGATATTATACAACAATATTGTAATCATTGTAATATAATTTGCAACGAATATATATTCATTGCATTTTCATAGGAATACACTCAACACTTATTTACCCGCAACAAAGGTACGAATCTCTTCAAAGCGCTCTTCCGCCTTCTGACGACCTTGCAGGTACAGGGTGAGAAGTGCTTCTCCCGAACGCTCATTGACTTTGACTTCTACCGGTTTTGGAGGGGCTATCACCAAACACTGCCCTTCTCGCTCCAGCTGCCAGAGCTGCTCTCTGCATGCGTTGTACCTGTCTGCCCTTGTCTCAAGCGCCTCAAGGTAATACGGAAATGCGTCATAACGATGCGAGCGGATGGTCATCTGCTCGTTGGTTGTTCCTTTTACGTAATTGCGGTCCTGCGTCACAATCACCAGCGCCCGCTTTGATACGGGATAGTCTGCACGAAACCGCGAACCGGGCAACCGCAGGGCAGATGCGAAGGGAATGGAGTCGGCAGTGCCGCCGTCAAGGTAGCGATGCCCTTCTTGCTCGACCGTTTTTGAAACCAGTGGCATCGATGCCGAAGCCTGCACTTTCCAAATATCTTCCGGCAGAGACTGTACGTGCAGATACGCAGGAGTTCCAAACGTCACGTCAGAAGCAACGGCGTACATTTGCATGGGATTGGCGTTGAAGGTATCGCAGTCACACGGGTCCAGGTGATTTTGGATTTCCTCATACATAAACTCGCTGCCCGCAATGTTTCCTGTTGTGGCGAGTGACCAAAACGACATAAACCTGCGGTCATCTCTGAATGCGAGCATCACGCGCATGGCTCGGCCAATCTGTCGAGATTTGAAGCTCACCGCATTGATGGCACCCGCGGAGGTTCCCCATACGCCAGTGAAGTCAACAATACCGTGCTCAAGCAAGACATCCAAAACACCGGCGGTAAAGATACCTCGGAAGCTGCCTCCTTCGAGAATAAGGGCAGTGTCGGGTTGGTGTATGACGTCGGGCTGAGGCACAGCATGCACGGCGCGTGTATCACTTGCGCCGTGCGCGACCTTTTGCCGCAATGCCGTATCCACAAGTTTGTTCTTCTCGCCACGCGTCTCCATAAAACCTCCGAGTTCTGCTTTACAGAAGTGTACCCTCATGCGCGGCGGGACGCTTGATACTTTTTGAACGCCTCTTGGTACTGTGCGTTTGCGTGCTTGAACCGCTGATTGAAAAGCAGGGTCATCACCAGAAGAATCACGAGGTAGGTTCCTGCAAACGAAATCCATGCCTCAAGGATGTTGGGAAGCCAGCTCCCCATCAACGCTAAAACAACGAGCATGGGAAACAGGCACCCGTTAAAGGCCATATAGCGTTGGAAATAGCTCAGGCGCAGAATAATCGGCTGGTAATTGAACCAGATTTGCTGGAACAGGCCGGCTCCAATTCCCGCCACGATAAGCGTCAATATGAGAATATTCTCCTGCGTGTCTCCCAAGTGAGCGAGCAGTGCCACTATGGCGTAAACAAGCGAGACGCCCATAAAATACAGTGCCCCCACGAAAAGGCTTTTTTCGAGGCTCTCCTTGAGAGTCTTGCAGGCAGCATTGTCTGCATTTTCGCCGTTATTTTTACGAAAGTCTTGTTGAGTGTGTGTTTGTTCGAGTTTCATGATATTCCCTTCTGTCGGTATCGTTTGCTGCCCTACAAAATGCCGATACGTTTCTTGATATCCGACGCGTATTTTCTTGATGCAACCAAGTTCTTCTCGCTCAGTGAAAGAAGTATGCGACCGGATCCTGCCGGGCTGATTCCCGTCACATAATCCAAATTCACCAGTTCTTGGCGAGAAGCGCGGACAAACTCCGTTCCTCTCAGGGCCTCTTCCAGCTCAAAGAGACGACTGTCGCTTTCAAGCACCTCACCTGTTGCGAGATGAATTATGGCCGTGTGATCGCCGGTTTCGATCCACGTAATATCGGCAAGAAATACCACGCGCCGCTTGATGGTTCCGGGAACATATCCCGAGAGTTTTCCGTCCGCCATCTGCAGCTGGCGGACGATTCCCGAGACGCGCTGATCGTCAGGGCCACTTAAAATGGTTACCTCAATTTGCGACCGGCCTTTTTCTTCTACAACGCGAATGTCCATCTTGCATCCCAACACTGAACGATGTTTATTACTCCATACCTTAAGGTACCTCTAGGATATACGGTACTGTGCGTAAGCCATTTGACGCATACCTGAGATACACTTTCTGGTAGGTAAAATACCCTTCATGCATCTGATGCGGCAGTCGACAACAAAAAGTACCGCTTAATCGAAAGTGCTGCTTAATCGACAGCAAAAAAGGTACTGCTTGATACAAACAGTACCTTTTATTGAAGTGATAATATCAAAAACTAAACGTTCTTCTCGGCCTTTACTGAGCTTCTCGGCTCCTAACGAGGTCATGAGCCATATCTGGGCAAATCGTTGCTTACTGTGCAGCCTTTACTTTCTCCCAATCTGCCTTAAAGCTAGCAAGACCCTTGTCGGTAAGCGGGTGCTGAACGCACTTTTTAAGTGCCGCAAAGGGAACGGTTGCGATATCGGCGCCAAGGCGGGCTGCCTGGGTTACGTGGTACGGCGTGCGGATGGAAGCCGAAATGATCTCAACCTGATTGTCCACATTCTTGCCGGACCAGTCATAATTCTGGATAACTTCTACCACGTCAGCCAGCTGCGCCACGCCGTCTTCTCCGATGTCATCAAAGCGGCCCAAGAACGGCGACACGTAGCGAGCTCCCGCGTTTGCAGCGAGAAGCGCCTGCGGGGCGGAAAAGATAAGCGTCATGTTTACGCGGATACCCTCTGCCGCAAGGGTGTGAGTGGCGGCAAGCGCTTCCGGGCATTCCTGGTATCATTGCATTGATTATTATGCCGTACTTTATTTACAAAGTGTATCC
>OLQM01002394.1_pt1 | contig 18480 bp, 18 predicted proteins | sample 1673161 | NCBI WGS metagenome assembly OLQM01 (sample SAMEA3136761, study PRJEB25190) | human gut metagenome | reverse complement strand
AAAAGAGGACCAGGACATGAAGACAGCACCAGATGACCAAGGGGTATTCCATAAAGCGAAGGTCATAGATGGCTAAAACGGCGGCTCCCAGTAGTGTTAGAAGGTGAGGCAGAGAAAGAAAACCATTGGCACAGGCCAAAAAGAGCAGGCCACTCCAGACCTCAAAAAGGCAGTACCAAAATGGGTAGGTCTGATGACAATAGTGGCAGCGAAAACGATGGAGTAGTTGCGAGATAATGGGGATGAGATCCCAAACGCCAAGGACGTGCTGGCAGTGATCACAATGACTGCGAGGAGCGAGAATAGATTGGTTTGGGAAACGGTCTACAACGAGCCCCAAAAAAGAGGCGATACAAGTACCGATGGTAAAAAAATAAAAGTTGATCATACTTATTTATTCGTAAAGCAATCGGAAAATTTCATCATTTGCTTGAAAATCTTGTAAAGCCTTTCTAAATTTGATACAATAATGAACATGAAAAACCTGTATGATGTTCAACAATTTTTAAAACGTTTTGGAATCATCATTTACGTAGGGAAGCGCCTCTATGACATCGAATTGATGAAAATTGAGCTTCAACGTCTTTATGATGCAGGCCTGATGGAACGGCTCGATTATTTAGAAGCCGATACCGTTTTAAGAAGAGAACACAAGCAAGAATTAGAATTTTTGAAAAAGAGTGAGGTAGAGTGATGGGAAATATCATTGTTTGGTTGGCTATTTTAGGAGCATTTGGATGGATGGGGTTTAATTATTTCCGCATCCGTAAAGCTGCTAAATTTGTGGACAATGCAACCTTTGAAGAGCTGATTCGTAAAGGGCAGTTGATTGACTTGCGAGAGCCAGCTGAGTTTCATGCCAAGCATATTTTAGGAGCACGCAACATTCCTTCTACTCAGTTGAAGTTGAGTCTTGCAGCCTTGCGCAAAGACAAACCAATTTTGCTCTATGAAAATAGCCGTAGTTCGCGTGTAACCAATGCGGCTCTCTATCTTAAGAAACAGGGCTATACAGACATTTATGTCTTGTCTTATGGTCTTGATTCTTGGAATGGGAAAGTGAAAAAAGACGCCTAATAAAAAAGAGCTCTAACTGCACAAAGTGTGTGGTTAGAGCTTTTTTATCTCGTTTTTTCAAGGTAGTCTTTGACCCATGTGAGCTCCACCTCATTTAAAGGCCTGCTTTCTCCAGGGGCTAACTGAGGATCCAAGGTGAAGGGGCCAAAAGACAAGCGTTTTAAGGTTATTACTTTGACCCCAATGGCCAAAAACATCTTTTTCACTTGGTGGTATTTTCCTTCTGAGATTCGGACCTGGGCCTTGCTGTAGCTGGGGTTACTTTCTAGAATGGTCAAGGAGGCGGGCTTGCAGATAGGGCCGTCCGTGAATGAAATCCCATTCTGAAATTGCTCGATGTGGGCCACATAGAGCGATCCATTGACTTCTACCTCATAGACTTTCTCCACATGGTATTGAGGATGGAGCAGTTGAAAGCCTAAGGGACCATTGTCTGTGAGGAGGAGAAGACCACTGGTATCGCGATCGAGGCGACCAAGTGGATAGAGGTCTGGGTACTCTTGCTGAGGGTCCACTAGATCGATCACCGTTGGATGGTGGGCGTCTCTTTTGGCGGTCACGGCCCCGATTGGTTTATGGAGCATGTAGTAGTGGTGACGTGGTTCTTGAATGATTCGTTCCCCGATTTGAATCTGTTGGAGTCCAGGGTCGATGTTTTGGGATAGCTTTTGAGCTGGTAGGTGATCGACCAAGATTTGCCTTCGGGCTAGAAGTTGTTTGATGTCTTTGCGAGCGTACTGATGGTCTGCCATCAATTGATCTAATCTCATGGGAGCCTCTTTTTCTGAAATTCTTATCATCAGTGTATCATGAAAAGAAAAGGAAATCGAGTCGGAGAAAAGAAATGAAGATGAAAACATTTACAACTAGCTGAACTGTGTTTTTTAGATAGGACTGTGGTATAATTGTTCAGTTAGAAATATTATTTAAAATTTTATAGAGGAAATCATGACAAAATTAAGAGAAGATATTCGTAACGTTGCGATCATTGCCCACGTTGACCATGGGAAAACAACCTTGGTAGACGAATTGTTGAAACAATCGCACACCTTGGATGAACGTAAAGAATTGCAAGAACGTGCAATGGACTCAAACGACCTTGAAAAAGAACGTGGGATTACCATTCTTGCTAAAAATACAGCCGTTGCTTATAACGGAACTCGAATCAATATCATGGACACACCAGGACACGCGGACTTCGGTGGAGAAGTGGAACGGATCATGAAAATGGTCGATGGGGTTGTATTGGTCGTAGATGCCTACGAAGGAACCATGCCTCAGACGCGTTTCGTATTGAAAAAAGCCTTGGAACAAGATCTTGTTCCAATCGTTGTTGTCAACAAAATCGACAAACCATCTGCTCGTCCAGAAGAAGTTGTAGATGAAGTTCTTGAACTCTTCATCGAATTGGGTGCGGATGATGACCAATTGGAATTCCCAGTTGTTTATGCATCAGCGATCAACGGAACCTCTTCACTTTCAGACGATCCAGCTGATCAAGAGCACACAATGGCACCGATCTTTGATACCATCATTGATCACATCCCAGCTCCAGTTGATAACTCAGATGAACCTCTTCAATTCCAAGTATCCCTGCTTGATTACAACGACTTCGTTGGACGTATCGGTATCGGACGTGTCTTCCGTGGTACTGTAAAAGTTGGGGACCAAGTAACTCTTTCTAAATTGGATGGAACGACTAAGAACTTCCGTGTTACCAAACTCTTTGGTTTCTTTGGTTTGGAACGTCGTGAAATTCAAGAAGCTAAAGCGGGTGACTTGATCGCGATCTCTGGTATGGAAGATATCTTCGTTGGAGAAACCATCACACCGACAGACGCAGTTGAAGCTCTTCCAATCCTTCACATCGATGAGCCAACGCTTCAAATGACCTTCTTGGTCAACAACTCACCATTTGCTGGTCGCGAAGGGAAATGGGTAACCTCACGTAAAGTCGAAGAACGCTTGCAAGCGGAATTGCAAACAGACGTCTCTCTTCGTGTTGACCCAACTGATTCACCTGATAAATGGACCGTTTCAGGACGTGGGGAATTGCACTTGTCTATCTTGATCGAAACCATGCGTCGTGAAGGATACGAATTGCAAGTATCTCGTCCAGAAGTTATCATCAAAGAAATTGATGGTGTCAAATGTGAACCATTTGAGCGCGTACAAATCGACACACCAGAAGAATACCAAGGATCTGTTATCCAAAGCCTTTCTGAACGTAAGGGTGAAATGTTGGATATGATCGCAACTGGTAACGGTCAAACTCGTTTGGTCTTCCTTGTTCCGGCGCGTGGTTTGATTGGATACTCAACAGAGTTCTTGTCAATGACACGTGGTTACGGAATCATGAACCACACCTTTGATCAATACTTGCCAGTGATTCCAGGAGAAATCGGTGGACGTCACCGTGGTGCTCTTGTTTCAATCGATAACGGAAAAGCAACCACTTACTCTATCATGTCTATCGAAGAACGTGGTACGATCTTTGTCAATCCAGGTACAGAAGTTTACGAAGGAATGATCATTGGGGAAAACTCTCGTGAGAACGACCTGACCGTAAACATTACGAAAGCCAAACAAATGACCAACGTTCGTTCAGCTACTAAGGACCAAACAGCGGTTATCAAGACTCCTCGTATCTTGACCTTGGAAGAATCTCTTGAGTTCTTGAATGACGATGAGTACATGGAAGTAACGCCTGAATCTATCCGTTTGCGGAAACAAATCTTGAACAAAGCAGAACGCGAAAAAGCAAATAAAAAGAAAAAATCAGCAGCTGCTGAATAATACGGAAAGAAAGGAGAAACAAAATGGTCTATTTTATCTTAGGGATTTTGATTCTCCTTTTTTACCTTTTTATGACCCCCAAAAGTATTCGTGGTACCTTAAACAGTGTCACAATGGTGGTCTTGATCGTCTCCATTATCGTACTAACTTGTCTGGCCATTTTTCAGATATTCCAACTACCGTCTGAGTTTTTTGTCGGTGCCTTTCTCGCCTTTGTTGGCTACCTGGCTTTGGTGGATATTTCCAAAATGACGACCAAACAGAAAAAATAAACGCTGACGTGATTTTTAAAGCCCTTTGGGCTTTTTAATTTTGCTAAAAAAAGGTAAAATAGAGAGTGATAAAAATGGAGCGAAGAAATCATGAAATTTGTGAAACAATTTGAAAATAAAAAGGTTCTTGTATTAGGTTTGGCTAAGTCAGGCGAGTCAGCTGCCCGTTTGTTGGATCGCTTAGGAGCAATTGTGACCGTCAATGATGGCAAACCTTTTGAAGAAAATCCAGCAGCACAAAGTTTACTGGAAGAAGGGATTAAAGTTGTGACAGGAGGTCACCCTCTGGAATTGTTGGATGAAGACTTTGCAGTCATGGTCAAAAATCCAGGAATCCCTTATTCTAACCCAATGGTCGAAAAAGCGCTTGAAAAGGGTATTCCCGTCCTCACTGAAGTGGAATTGGCCTATCTGATTTCGGATGCGCCAATTATTGGGATTACAGGATCAAACGGAAAAACGACGACAACAACCATGATCGGAGAAGTCTTGACGGCTGCCGGCCAAGGTGGTCTATTGTCTGGGAATATCGGTTTTCCAGCTAGTCAAGTTGCACAAACAGCAACAGAAAAGGATGTTCTGGTCATGGAATTGTCTTCTTTCCAATTGATGGGAATTGAAGCCTTCCATCCAGAGATTGCAGTGATTACCAACCTCATGCCAACCCATATCGACTATCATGGTTCTTTTGAAAATTATGTAGCTGCCAAATGGAATCTTCAAAAGAATATGACAGAAAAAGATGTCATTGTCTTAAACTTCAATCAAGATTTGGCCAAGGAACTGGCTACAAAAACCAAGGCAAGAGTCCTTCCATTTTCAACGGTCGAAAAGGTGGATGGGGCTTATTTGGAAGATGGACTTCTCAAGTTTAAGGGAGAAGTTGTTATGCGAGCAGATGAACTGGGTGTTCCAGGTAGCCACAATGTAGAGAATGCCTTGGCAACGATTGCAGTTGCAAAAGTCCGTGGTGTGGAGAATGAGGTCATTAAAGAAACCTTGTCGGCCTTTGGGGGTGTGAAACACCGCCTTCAATATGTGGATGAGATTCAAGGTGTCAAATTCTATAATGACAGTAAATCGACTAATATTCTAGCAACACAAAAAGCTCTTTCTGGTTTTGATAACAGCAAGGTGATCTTGATTGCAGGGGGTCTCGATCGTGGCAATGAATTTGATGAATTGGTGCCTCACATTACTGGCTTAAAGGAAATGGTGATTCTAGGGGAATCAGCTCCTCGAGTGAAACGCGCAGCCGATAAAGCAGGCGTCCCTTATGTCGATGCGGCAGATGTAGCGGATGCGACAAAGAAAGCCTTCGATTTGGCTAGCACCGGAGATGTTGTGCTACTAAGTCCTGCCAATGCCAGCTGGGATATGTATCCGAATTTTGAAGTGCGTGGGGATGAATTCCTTGCTACAGTAAAAGGGTTGAAATAAAATGAAAAAAATAATGTTTACTGGTGGGGGAACCGTGGGACATGTGACCCTTAATCTCCTCTTGATTCCAAAATTTATCGAAGATGGATGGGAAGTCCATTATATTGGGGACAAAAAAGGAATCGAATACCAAGAGATCAAAAAGTCTGGCTTAGAGGTACGATTCCATTCGATTGCAACAGGGAAATTGCGTCGCTATTTCTCTTTCCAAAATATGATGGATGTGTTCAAGGTGGCTTGGGGAACGCTCCAGTCCATTGCAATCCTGCTTCGTATGCGCCCACAAGTTCTCTTCTCAAAAGGGGGATTTGTCTCGGTGCCACCAGTGATCGCGGCTCGTCTCACTCGTGTTCCTGTCTATATCCATGAGTCCGATCTCTCGATGGGATTGGCCAATAAAATTGCTTATAAATTTGCTACCAAGATGTACACGACTTTTGAGCAAGCACATGGTTTGACAAAGAGTGCGCATATCGGTGCGGTAACCAAGGTCACAGATCATATTCCGCCAACTTCAGAAGTTTTAGAAGAAAAAACAAAAGGTTTCCGAAAAGACTTGCCGACCCTTCTCTTTGTCGGAGGATCAGCTGGTGCGCGTGTCTTTAATGAATTTGTAACAGAGCATCAAGCAGAGCTCTTGCAGCACTACAATATCATCAATTTGACGGGCGATTCAACATTGAATCAGGCTGAGGGTGGCTTGTATCGAGTGGATTATGTAACCGATCAGTATTTGCCCATGCTCCAGAAGGCTGATTTAGTGGTAACTAGGGGTGGAGCCAATACCTTATTTGAACTCTTGGCTATGAACAAACTCCATTTGATTGTACCACTTGGAAAAGAAGCCAGTCGTGGCGATCAGATTGAAAATGCCCAATATTTTGTGGATAAAGGTTATGCAGAGCAATTGCAGGAAGATCAATTGACCCTCGAAACCTTTAATGAAACCATTCAAGAAATGTTGAAGCAAAGCCAAGTCTACCACCAAGCAATGGAAAAATCGACAGAACTCCTTTCACTAGACGATTTTTATAGCCTGCTTCAAAAAGATATCAGTAAGGGAAAAGATGACGGACGACAATAAAAAAACGCCAACGGATGACAAAATTACAGAATTGTCAGCCTGGCAAAAAAGAAACAAAGAATATTTAGAAAAAAAAGCGCTTGAAAAAGCGGAAGAAGCTGAAACAGAGGAAACTGAAAGCGAAGAAACAAAAGAAGACGAAGACCTTTCAGAAAAAGAAACAGCTTCCGTCTCAGAGGAAGAATCTGACGAACGAAAAGAGTCTGAAGAGGAAGATGAATCTGAGGCCGAAGAGGATCCAGAAGCAGATGGAGAAAGTTCAGAAGGAGAAGAGGATGATCCGGCTGTAGAGGAGCTAGATCCTTCAGAGAAGCAAGAGAAAAAGCCTTCATTTTTTAAAGGCTTAAAGATGAAAAAGCCAAAGAAGGAACCGACGGTGGCAAAACGCCATATCTATCGTGCCCTTCCGGTAATCGGAATCAGCTCGATTGTCGCCCTTCTCTCAATCTATTTTTTAAGTCCCTTGTCCACACAGAAAGTGATTGAATTTTCAGGGAACAAAGCGGTTGATCAGCAACTCTTGTATGAAAAAAGTCGCATCAAAGAAGAAGATTATACTCTGACGACCTTCCTTCATAAATCGGTCTATGAACAAAATATGAAAACGGCTAGTCCGTGGATCAAAGAAGTGCACATGCATTATCAATTCCCAGTGACCTTTAAAGTCAATGTCGTGGAACACAAAGTAGTTGCTTATTATGTGACCGGAGAAGACCACTATCCAGTATTGGAAAATGGAGAAGTCGTTGAGACAGTAACTCCAGCTTCGGAATTGCCGTCCTCCTATATTAGTTTAAAATTCTCAGATCGAGAATTGGTTAGACAATTTGTCCAAGAAATGAAGTCTATATCTTCTTCCATTACGGATAAAATTGTTTCGGTAGATCTGACACCAAGTAAGGTCACCAAGGATCTGGTGACCATCACCATGAAAAACGATAATAAAATCTTGGTGCCTGTTTCCCAAATTACCCGCAAGCTTCCTTATTATAAAGCCATTAGTAAGCAATTAGACGATGATTCGACTATCGATATGGAGGCTGGAGTTTTCAGCTATAGTGAACAATCCATCGCAGATGCCAAAGAGCAAGCTGAGAAAGAAAAGGCTGAAAGTACAGAAAATCAGAATGAACATTCTGAGGAAGCAAGCCAAGAACAGAATCAAGAACAGAATCCAGAAGGGGAGAATTCTTCTGGGAATGAGTAAAGCCCATAAATTATCTCAAATAATTGAAGAAAAAATGTCCATTTTAGGCTTCTTTGTGATATAATGAAGTTTGGATAGTTCCAACTAAAAGGGCTATAAATAGATGTAAAGTGAAAACAAATAAAGAGAGAGGACTGGTGTAATGGCTAGAGACGGCTTTTTTACAGGTTTAGATATCGGTACTAGTTCAATAAAAGTATTGGTGGCAGAACATGTCAATGGAGAAATGAATGTAATTGGAGTCAGCAATGCAAAAAGTGCTGGCGTCAAAGATGGAATTATAGTAGATATCGAAGCTGCTTCAAATGCAATTAAAAATGCAATCAGCCAAGCTGAAGAAAAAGCAGGGATTTCAATCAATCTAGTCAATGTTGGGTTGCCTGCAAACTTACTACAAATCGAAGCAACTCAAGGAATGATTCCAGTCACAAGTGATTCGAAAGAAATCACAGATGCAGATGTTGAAAATGTTGTCAAATCTGCACTCACAAAAAGTATGACACCGGATCGTGAAGTAATCACCTTCATTCCTGAGGAATTCACAGTTGATGGTTTCCAAGGGATCCGCGATCCACGCGGAATGATGGGGATCCGACTTGAAATGCGTGGCCTTCTTTATACAGGACCTCGTACAATCTTGCACAATTTGCGTAAAACCGTTGAACGTGCAGGCTTACAAGTTGAAAACATCATCATTTCACCGCTTGCGATGATCAAAACAGTCTTGAATGAAGGCGAACGTGAATTCGGAGCAACGGTGATCGATATGGGTGGTGGCCAAACAACGGTGGCATCTGTTCGTAGCCAAGAACTTCAATTTACAAATATCTACCAAGAAGGTGGCGATTATGTTACCAAAGATATTTCTAAAGTATTGAAAACTTCTCAAAAATTGGCAGAAGGCTTGAAGTTCAACTATGGTGAGGCCTATGTGCCATCTGCTGGAAACGAAGTCTTCCATGTAGAAGTCATCGGTGAAGTAGAGCCAGTTGAAGTGACTGAGAAGTACTTAGCTGAAATCATTTCAGCACGTATTAAACACATCTTTGAGCAAATCAAACAAGACCTTGAGAGAAGACATTTGTTGGATCTTCCTGGTGGTATTGTGATTATCGGTGGAGGTGCGATCCTTCCTGGTGTTGAAGAATTGGCTCAAGAAGTCTTTGGTGTAAATGTGAAATTGTTTGTTCCAAATCAAATTGGAATTCGCAATCCAGCTTTTGCCCATGTAATTAGCTTGTCTGAATATGCAGGCAATTTGACAGATGTGGATATTATTGCTCAAGCTGCGGTTCATGGAGACGAAGTCTTGCGTCAACAACCGATTCAATTTGATCGTCCAGTTCAACCACAAGTACAACCACAACCTGCTGCTCCAGCACAACCGGTAGTACCTGCATACAATGCTGAGAAGATTGAATCTCCAGTGGATGCTCAAGAAATTCCAGCAGCAAGCAATGATAGCAAACAAGAACCAAAAACTACATTCACAGACCGAATGAAAAATTTGATCGGTAATATGTTTGATTAAGGAGTGTAAGTATTTATGACATTTTCATTTGACACAGCAGCGGCACAAGGTGCAGTAATTAAAGTAATCGGTGTCGGTGGCGGTGGCGGTAACGCCATTAATCGTATGATTGACGAAGGCGTTGCCGGTGTAGAATTCATCGCAGCTAATACAGATGTTCAAGCACTTTCAAGTGCAAAAGCTGAAACAGTTATCCAATTGGGTCCAAAATTGACTCGTGGATTGGGTGCTGGAGGTCAACCTGAAGTTGGTCGTAAGGCAGCTGAAGAAAGCGAAGAAGTGTTAACAGAAGCTTTGCAAGGTGCAGACATGGTCTTCATCACTGCAGGGATGGGTGGAGGATCTGGTACAGGTGCTGCACCAGTCATCGCTCGTATTGCTAAAGCTGTAGGTGCTTTGACAGTAGCAGTTGTCACTCGTCCATTCGGGTTTGAAGGTTCAAAACGTGGCAACTTCGCTATTGAAGGGATCAACGAACTTCGCGAACATGTAGATACATTGTTGATTATTTCTAATAACAACTTGCTTGAAATTGTAGACAAGAAGACACCGCTTCTTGAAGCTTTGAGTGAAGCAGATAACGTTCTTCGTCAAGGTGTTCAAGGGATCACTGACTTGATCACAAGTCCTGGATTGATCAACCTTGACTTTGCAGACGTGAAGACTGTTATGGAAAACAAAGGAAATGCCCTCATGGGTATTGGTGTTGGTAGTGGTGAAGAACGCGTTATCGAAGCGGCTCGTAAAGCCATTTACTCTCCACTTCTTGAAACTACAATTGATGGTGCAGAAGACGTGATCGTCAACGTAACAGGTGGTTTGGATATGACATTGATCGAAGCTGAAGAAGCTTCAGAAATTGTAAACCAAGCTGCAGGTCACGGAGTAAACATCTGGTTGGGTACATCTATTGATGAATCTCTAAAAGATGAAATCCGCGTGACGGTTGTTGCAACTGGTGTCCGTCAAGACAAGGTAGAACGCGTTAGCGGAATTGCTTCCTCACAACGTCCTTATAAAACAGGACCACGTGAACAACGCCCACAAGCTGCACCATTTGACCGTGAATTTGATTTGAAACAAGATGTTGAATTGCCAACAACTCCAAGTCGTCCAGCGGTAGAACCAAACCGTGGCTCAGCCTTTGGTGATTGGGATATTCGTCGTGAGAATATCGTTCGCCAAACTGAACCAACATCAACACATCAAGTTGATCGTTACGTAGATTCATCTTCAGATGATGATGAATTGGAAACACCACCATTCTTCCGGAATCGTTAATCATGAATCTGGTAGAGAATGCTGATCTTGTTCGGCAACAAGTAGAAACAGCAAGAAACAAAGCTAACCGTCAAGATCAAGTTAATGTGATAGCTGTCACCAAGTATGTGGATGTTGCCACAACAGAAGCACTGGTGAAAACAGGTATCCAACATATCGGTGAAAATCGTGTCGATAAATTCCTAGAAAAGTATCAAGCTCTAAAAGAGTATGACCTCACTTGGCACTTGATTGGGAGCCTCCAACGGCGGAAAGTAAAAGACGTGATTAATCTCGTCGATTACTTTCATGCCTTGGATTCGGTGAAACTGGCTCAAGAAATTCAAAAGCGAGCAGAACACCCGATCAAGTGTTTCCTCCAAGTGAACATTTCTGGTGAAGAAAGTAAGCATGGATTTGCACCCGATGAACTGGATGATGTTTTAGCGGAAATCGCACAGCTGGACAAAATTGAAATTGTTGGTTTAATGACGATGGCTCCTTTTGAGGCTAGTCAAGAAGAGTTGCAGGATATTTTTTCAAAAACTCACCAACTTCAGAAACAACTAGAAAAGAAACAATTAAAAAATATGCCTTTTTCAGAACTAAGTATGGGTATGAGTCGTGACTTTGAAGTAGCCATTGCGAACGGAGCGACTTATGTTAGAATTGGGACATCATTTTTTAAATAGGAAAGAACTATGTCATTAAAAGATAAATTTAACAACTTTATTGACTACTTCACAGAAGATGGTGAAGAAGTAGAAGTTCGCGAGGCAAAAGCAGCTGGGGCAGAAACTCAACCAGTTCCACAGCCACAGCCAACTCCTCAAGTGACTTCTCCACGTCCACAGATTAGTCAAAGAGAACCAGTAAAACCAAAACCGACTCCTGTCGCACCTGTTACGACTCCAGTGTCTACAGCGGCAGTGAAGGAACCTGTTTCAACAACGAAAAATACATCTGAAAATATTACGCGCTTGCACGAACGTCAACGTGAATTGGCTGCTAATCGTGCGAATACAGATGAAAAGATTACCATTGATGTACGCTATCCCCGCAAATACGAGGAAGCGACTGAAATTGTTGATCTATTACTATCTAATGAGAGTATCTTGATTGACTTCCAATATATGACTGAAGTACAAGCACGTCGTTGTTTAGATTATTTGGATGGGGCTCGTTATGTTTTAGCAGGAAATCTTCGTCGTGTTGCAAGTACCATGTACTTGTTGACTCCAATTAATGTAGTCGTTAACATTGAAGATATCCGCCTTCCAAATGATGTGGAAGTGACAGAATTTGACTATGATATGAAACGTAATCGTTAAGATGGTTATCTTTCAATACTTATCAAATATCATTCAAATCTATTCCATCATTCTTGTCATCTATGCCTTACTATCTTGGTTCCCTGGGGCACCTCAGAGTACTCTTGGACAAATGGTTCACCGCCTAGTTGAACCATTTTTGAGCCTTTTTAGAAAAGTTACCATTGCAGTTTGGGGGCTTGGATTTTACAGTTCTAGTAGCACTTTTGGTCTTGAACTTGATGAATCAGTTATTAGCCCGCTTGTTCCTACTTTTGATTGGATAGAATACGATGGGACAGACAGAGATTTACCAACATTTCAATCGCGAAGATCACGAATTCATTGATCGTTGTATTGAATTGTCTGAAAGAGTGGTGGAACGCTATTCTGTTGAGGTGACGGGTTTTTTAAACCCTCATCAGGTCACTATTTTACGAAATGTCGCGGCAAGCTACCAATTACAGGTCTTTGCTTCCAGTGATGAGCAGAAAATGGAGTATGCCAAGGTTATTGTTGCTCCGGATTATTACCAATTAGATCCAAGTGACTTTGATCTGGCCTTATTGGAAATGGTCTATGCTTCAAAATTTCATCACTTGACCCATTCCCAAGTACTGGGGACCATTGTTCACCAATTAGGAGTGGAGCGCAAGTCCTTTGGAGATATTCTGACGAGTGATGGAAAGATCCAAGTATTTGTTGAACAGCGTTTTGTTCACTATTTCATGGATCACATCCAGAAAATTTCTCGGGTACCTGTTAAGCTGAGGGAAGTTCCTCTCTCTGAACAAATGATCGTAGAGGAAGAAAGCCAGCAGCGAGATATTCTCGTGTCGAGTTATCGGTTAGATAAGGTGATTGCTGGGACCTTCAAGCTTTCGCGCTCACAAGCTAGTCAGTTGATTAGTTCTGGTCTAGTGAAAGTTAACTATGCGACTACTTCCAATGTTAGCTATGCTGTAGGTCTGAATGATTTAGTCAGTGTTCGACGCTTTGGGCGTCTTAAAATTGTTTCTGAAAATGGTATTTCAAAGAGTGGAAAATATAAAGTAACTGTTGAAGTACTCTTAAGTAAAAAATGAGGAGGAGTTATGGCTCTTACTGCTTTAGAAATTAAAGATAAAACTTTTGGCGTTAAATTTAGAGGGTATGATGCGAACGAAGTAGAAGAATTTCTAGATATCGTTGTTAGCGATTATGAAGATCTTGTTCGTTTAAATCATGATCAAGAAGCAAAAATTCAAGCTCTTGAAGAACGCTTAAACTATTTTGATGAAATGAAAGATTCATTGAGTCAATCTGTTTTGATTGCACAAGATACTGCGGAACGTGTCAAACAAGCCGCTAACGAACGTTCTGAAAATATTGTTCGTCAAGCTGAACAAGATGCACAGCACTTAGTGGATGAAGCAAAACAAAAAGCAAATGAAATCCTTCGTCATGCAACGGATAATGCCAAGAAGGTTGCCGTTGAAACAGAGGAATTGAAGAACAAGACACGCGTCTTCCATCAACGTTTGAAATCAACCATCGAAAGCCAATTGAGCATTATCGATACACCTGAATGGGATGAAATTCTTCGTCCAACAGCTATGTACATTCAAACAAGTGATGAAGCTTTCCGTGAAATTGTGGAGAAAGCTTTGGGTGAATCTGTTCACCATCATCATGCAGAAGATGATAACATTGATTTGACTCGTCAATTCTCTCCAGCTGAAATCGAAGAATTGCAAAAACGCATCGAAGCTGCTAATTTAGAATTGGGTGCAACACAAGCGTTTGAAGGTTTGAATGAAAAAGTTCAATCCGCTTTAGAAGAAGCAGAGCACGCTCGTCATGAAAATGAGGAAGTCGTTGCGGTTGAAGAAACTGTTCAACCAGAAGATGATGCAAATCGTGAATCTGTCAATATTTTATAATTTTGTAAAAACAGGTCCATTAATGATAGGTCTAGCGAGCAGATGATGGTGGAAGATCTGCACTCCCTCTTAATGGATGATCCTTTTACAGTATTCGTTCTGAACCCTTGAGTAAGAACGGACGTTTCCCTCGTTACGGGATGAGAGGAGAAGGTCGCTTGCGACTTCTCGAACAAAGGTGGTACCACGAGCAATCGTCCTTTTTAGGATGCTCGTGTTTTTTTTTATAGCTTTTAAATCAATAAGGAGACACAATGAAACTCAAAGAAACATTGAATCTTGGGAAAACAGCTTTTCCAATGCGGGCTGGGCTTCCAACGAAAGAACCAGTTTGGCAAAAAGAATGGGAAGATGCAAAATTGTATCAACGCCGTCAAGAGTTGAATGAAGGAAAACCGCATTTTACCCTTCATGATGGCCCTCCCTATGCCAACGGAAATATTCACGTAGGGCATGCCATGAACAAGATCTCAAAAGATATCATTGTTCGTTCTAAGTCTATGTCAGGTTTTTATGCACCGTACATCCCAGGTTGGGATACCCATGGTTTGCCAATTGAGCAAGTCTTGGCTAAACAAGGTGTGAAACGTAAAGAAATGGACTTGGTTGAGTACCTGAAACTCTGCCGTGAATACGCTCTTTCTCAAGTAGATAAACAACGCGAAGACTTTAAACGCTTAGGTGTTTCAGGTGATTGGGATCATCCTTATGTAACCTTGACGCCTGACTATGAAGCAGCGCAAATCCGCGTCTTTGGTGAAATGGCCAATAAAGGCTATATCTACCGTGGGGCTAAGCCAGTTTACTGGTCTTGGTCTTCTGAGTCAGCTCTTGCTGAAGCGGAAATTGAATACCATGATTTGGTATCAACGTCTCTTTACTATGCGAACAAAGTTAAAGATGGTAAGGGTGTCCTAGATACAGACACTTACATCGTTGTCTGGACAACAACTCCATTTACTGTTACAGCTTCTCGTGGATTGACAGTGGGTGCAGAGTTTGATTATGTCGTAGTGAAACCTGCTGGATCTGACCGCAAGTATGTCGTAGCATCTGAGCTCTTGCCAAGCCTTTCTGAAAAATTCGGTTGGGAAAATGCTGAAGTCCTTGCGACTTACCAAGGAAAAGAATTGAACCATATCGTTACAGAACACCCATGGGATCCTGAAGTGGATGAATTGGTGATCCTTGGTGAGCATGTAACCCTTGATTCAGGTACTGGTATCGTCCATACCGCTCCTGGTTTTGGTGAGGATGACTACAATGTAGGGATTGCCAATGGCCTCGAAGTTGCTGTTACTGTTAACGAACGCGGAATCATGATGGAAAATGCTGGCCCTGACTTTGCTGGTCAGTTCTATGACAAGGTTGTTCCAACAGTTATCGAAAAACTTGGCGATTTGCTCCTTGCTCAAGAAGAAATCTCTCACTCCTACCCATTTGACTGGCGTACGAAAAAACCAATCATCTGGCGTGCAGTTCCACAGTGGTTCGCTTCTGTATCAAAATTCCGTCAAGATATCTTGGACGAAATTGAAAAAGTGAAATTCCACTCAGAATGGGGGAAAGTGCGTCTTTATAACATGATTCGTGACCGTGGTGACTGGGTCATCTCTCGTCAACGTGCCTGGGGTGTGCCTCTTCCAATCTTCTATGCAGAAGACGGAACACCAATCATGACAGCTGAAACCATCGAACATGTAGCGCAACTCTTTGAAGAACATGGTTCGATCATCTGGTGGCAGCGTGAAGCGAAAGACCTCTTGCCAGAAGGATTTACGCATCCAGGTTCACCGAATGGCGAATTTACAAAAGAAACAGATATCATGGACGTCTGGTTTGACTCAGGTTCATCATGGAATGGGGTTGTGGTGAACCGTCCAGAACTCAAATACCCAGCGGATCTTTACCTAGAAGGTTCAGACCAATACCGTGGTTGGTTCAACTCATCTCTTATCACCTCTGTGGCGAACCATGGTGTCGCACCATACAAACAAATCTTGTCTCAAGGTTTCGCTTTGGATGGGAAAGGTGAGAAGATGTCTAAATCTCTTGGAAATACCATTGCTCCAAGTGATGTTGAAAAGCAATTTGGTGCCGAAATCTTGCGTCTCTGGGTAACCAGTGTAGACTCAAGCAATGACGTGCGTATCTCAATGGATATCTTGAGCCAAGTGTCTGAAACTTACCGTAAGATTCGGAATACTCTTCGTTTCTTGATTGCCAATACTTCTGACTTTAACCCAGCTGAGGATGCAGTAGCTTACGACGAGCTTCGTTCTGTTGACAAGTACATGACCATTCGCTTTAACCAGCTTGTCAAGACCATCCGTGACGCTTATGAAAACTTTGAGTTCTTGACGATCTACAAGGCGCTTGTTAACTTTATCAACGTTGATTTGTCTGCCTTCTACCTAGATTTTGCCAAGGATGTTGTTTACATCGAAGGAGCTAAATCCCTTGAACGCCGTCAAATGCAAACAGTTTTCTATGATATCCTTGTGAAAATCACGAAACTCTTGACGCCAATTCTTCCTCACACTGCTGAAGAAATCTGGTCCTATCTTGAGTTTGAAGCAGAAGACTTCGTTCAATTGTCAGAATTGCCAGAAGCAGAAACGTTTGCCAACCAAGAAGAAATCTTGGATACTTGGTCAGCCTTTATGGACTTCCGTGGTCAAGCTCAAAAAGCCTTGGAAGAAGCACGTAATGAAAAAGTGATTGGTAAATCACTAGAAGCTCACTTGACAGTTTATCCAAATGAAGTGGTGAAAACACTTCTTGGAGCTGTTGATAGCAATGTCGCTCAACTCTTGATTGTTTCTGAGTTGACCATTGCAGAAGGTTCAGCTCCAGAAGGTGCAGCTCCAGAAGGTGCAGTGGCCTTCGAAGATGTTGCCTTTACTGTTGAACGTGCAGCTGGTGAAGTTTGTGACCGTTGCCGTCGTATCGATCCATCAACTGCAGAACGCCACTACCACGCAACCATCTGTGATCACTGTGCAAGCATCGTCGAAGAGAACTTTGCGGACGCAGTCGCAGAAGGATTTGAAGCAAAATAATAAGAAGTGAAAAATCGCAGGGAGAGAGTCTCCTTGCGACTTTTCAATAAAGAGGAAGTTATGTGGTACCAGAAAGAATTTAAGGAACTAGAACTGAAAGAGTTTTACGAGATCGTTCAGCTGCGATTAGAGACCTTTGTCGTGGAACAAACTAGGATCTACAATGATCTCGATGATATTGATTATCGATCTATCCATCTTTTTCATCAAAATAGGGAAGGACGTGTGGATGCCTATGCACGTATCTTTGAGACAGGGGCTACGATTCATTTTGGCAGAGTGGCTGTTTCCAAAGGTAGCCGTGGTCGAGGACTGGGAAAAGACATGGTAGAGCAGATTTTGGACCTGTGTGAACAGAGATTTCCTGGACGGACCATTGAAATTGAGGCTCAAGAACAGGTGGTCGGCTTGTATGAAAAATTAGGTTTTCAAACGGTGAGCAAGCCCTTTATCTTGGCTTCTACCTCCCACGTAAAAATGGTCTTTCAGAAATAAAGAATCCTTTCATCTCATAATCGAGGTGAAAGTTTTTTTTTTGGAAAAAGGTACCAAAGAAAAAAGCAAGGCAAATTGGCCTTACTTAGTAATTGGAAAGGAAATTTCAATTAGTTTATCGGAGTAGAGGGTTTTAATAGCGGATTGGTCAATGTTTTGAAGATCAATCTTACGTTTTAAAAAGAACTCACGAATTAATTCTACTTCAGTTTCACGAATAGCACGGTGTTTGTTACTGATCAATAATTCATAGTGGGTTGGGGCTTGTGTAAAAACAACGTCTGTATTGCCCGCGGAATAAACCTCAACAAGCAAGGCGTCAGTGCTAGCAAGTTGGCTTTTGACCAGTGCAGCATGACTATTTGTGGTATTAATGAGCTTCATATGAGTTCCTCCTGACCTCTATCTTCATTTATTATAGCACTTTTTTTTATTTTGTGAAAGAAGTCCTTTAGTTTTTATGGGCAATTTTCCACTGTTCAATGCCCCATTTATGACTGCCACGTTTGAGTTTTTCAATAGCTTCTTCTACAGGAAACCAAGCAAGATTGTTAAAATCTTCCAGTGGTTTTTGAGCTTCTGTATAGCCTAGCACTTCATAAATATAGGCAGGATTGTAGTAGTAGGTATCCCGGTGGCTAGAATAAAAATACTCGTCTGCTTGGCCATAGTATTGCCCTAAAATAGCGGTAAAACCTAATTCTTCGATTAGTTCCCGTTTCAGAGCTTGCAAGTGATCTTCACCCGCCTCGATTTCCCCGCCGGGTAAGAACCAAGCCCCATTAGGAGCTTGAACGAGGATGATCTGATCCTGTTCCTTATTGGGAATAACAGCGTAGACACCGTATCGGTTCACATACGCAACATCTTGTTTCTTTTCACCAAAACTTGGAATGGTCATGGTTTTCTCTTTTCTTATTTTTTCATCATTATATCATATTTTTTAGCAAAAATCTGGAGGGAAAAAAGAAAGAGGCTGGGACAAAAGTCCTAGCCTCTCAATTGTTTTTGGATTGTCGAGCAA
>OLQM01002391.1_pt1 | contig 18492 bp, 12 predicted proteins | sample 1673161 | NCBI WGS metagenome assembly OLQM01 (sample SAMEA3136761, study PRJEB25190) | human gut metagenome | reverse complement strand
TTTTACAGGGCGCAAGACAGGTCGGAAAGACCTATTCCATTCTGGAGTTCGGGCGCACCCACTACGAAAATGTGGCATACTTCAACTTTGAAACCAATCCAAAGCTGAACGAAACCTTTGAGGAAAACATCAGCCCCGATTATCTGATACCGATTTTGTCCCATATCGCAGGACAGACTATCGTAAAGGAAAAAACGCTGATTGTATTCGATGAGGTGCAGCTCTGCGAAAGGGCGTTGACCTCGCTAAAGTACTTTTGCGAGGACGCTCCAGATTATCACATCATTGTCGCAGGCAGCTTGCTCGGCGTTGCGGTCAACAGAGCGAAATTCTCTTTCCCCGTAGGAAAGGTCGATATGAAAACGCTTTATCCTATGGATATGGAGGAGTTTCTATTGGCGCTCGGTGAGGACGATTTGGTAGAGCAGATCAAAAAATGCTTCCAAACCGACACGCCGCTGCCGTCTGCCTTGCACGATGCCGCAATGCAGCTTTACCGTCAGTATCTTGTGGTCGGCGGTATGCCAGAGTGCGTGATGCAGTTTGCCGAAACCAAGGATTATATCCTTGTCCGTCATACGCAGGATACAATACTTGCAAGCTATCTCAACGATATGAGCAAGTATAACAACTTGAATGAAATCAAGAAAACCAGACTTGCCTACGATAACATTACCGTTCAGCTTTCAAAGAAGAATACCCGTTTCCAATATAAGCTGATTAAGAAAGGCGGACGGGCTTCCGAATTTAAAAATGCGATTGAATGGCTCTGCCTGTCCGGTATCGTGTCACAGGTCTACAAGGTGGAGCAAATCAAAAAGCCGCTTGAAAACTACCGTGATATTGATGCGTTCAAGATTTATGTGTCTGACTTAGGACTGCTTTGCGCCAAGAAGGATTTAGCCGCCAATGACATTCTCTATATGGTCGAGGAAATCAACGACTTTAAGGGCGGTATGGCGGAGAACTATGTGAATGTACAGCTTACCATTAACGGCTACCACACCTATTATTGGGAGTCCGAGCGTGGGGCTGAAATTGATTTTATCATTCAGCGCCAGGGGCAGCTCATTCCCATTGAGGTCAAGTCTGCCGACAATACCAAGGCCAAAAGCCTGCGGGTCTATATGGACACCTACAAACCCGCTTATGCAATCAAGCTCTCTGCCAAGAACTTCGGCTTCGAGGACAATAAAAAAATCGTTCCTCTCTATGCCGCATTTTGTATCTGAAATCAATATGGCAACAATAACGCTCACAGAAAATGTGGGCGTTATTTTTTTGCCAAAATGGGATACGGGGCACAAGGGATGGTGGTACAATCATTTTTGTTGAACTGGTTTTTCTTAAAATGCAGAAAATTGTAAAAGTTGAATACGCCGGCCGGAATGGTGCACATCGACCGCGCAAATGGTGCACGCTGACCGGCAAAATGGTGCATACGTTCCGCGGCCGTGGTACATTCTGTATAATGGGTTTACAGCGAAAGCTGAAACTTATTTACAGGAGGTCACGAGATGACAAACCACAAGGAAATCCTGCGGCTGAAAAGTCTGGGATTAAGCAATGCAGAGGTTGCCTCTGCCTGCGGATGCGGGCGAAATACCGTAACGCGAACATTGCAGCGCGCCAAGAATGCGTTGCTTAGCTGGGACGAAGCTAAGCAATTGCCTTCGAATGTAGTTACAGAAAGGCTCTTTCCCGAGAGCCAAAATAGGCCGGTCTACCGCATGCCGGATTACGAGCAGATCCACAAGGAGATGCAGAAGAGCGGCGTAACCCTGAGCTTGCTCTGGGTAGAATACTGTGAGCAGTGCCGTGCAGCCGGAGAGCTGCCGTACCAATCCACACAGTTCAACAAGTACTACGCAGACTATGTCCACAAGACCAAGGCAACAATGCACCTCAACCACAAGCCCGGTGAAACCATGCAGGTGGACTGGGCAGGAGATGCCATGGGCATTGTGGATACCGATACCGGCGAACTGATCCCGGCGTATCTTTTCGTGTCCGTCCTGCCGTACAGCGGTTATGCCTATGCAGAAGCCTTTCTGGATGAAAAGCAGGAAGCGTGGATCAACGCTCATGTCAATGCCTACCGTTACTTTGGCGGCGTAACCCGCATCCTTGTGCCGGACAATCTTAAAACCGGCGTCATTAAGAACACGAAGGATGAAACTGTTCTGAACCGCAGCTACCGTGAGATGGCGGAGCACTACGGAACAGCTGTTATCCCAGCCCGTCCCAGAACGCCGAAAGACAAGGCCTTCGTAGAAGGCTCCGTGGGTGTGGTTTCCACGTGGATCATTGCGGCGCTGCGAAACAGGCAGTTCTTTTCTTTAGCCGAGTTGAATGAGGCGGTTTCGGAAAAGCTCTATGAGTTCAACCGCAAACCGTTTCAGAAAAAAGAAGGCAGCCGTGCAGTCGCGTTTGAGGAAGAAAAACCGTTCCTTTTGCCGCTGCCTGCTGTACCCTTTGAACTGGCAATGTGGAAAGTAGCCACAGTCCAGTACAACTACCACATCTCTGTAGACAAGCAGAACTATTCTGTACCTTACGAATACATTAAGCAGAAGGTTGATGTGCGTCTCACTTCACATACGGTTGAGGTCTTCTTCGAAGGCAACCGAATTGCCTCTCATCCGCGGCTGTACGGCCGTCCCAACCAGTATAGCACACTTGAGATGCATATGCCTCCCGACCACCAAAAATATTTGCAGTGGAACGGTGAACGTTTTCTAAATTGGGCAGAGCAGATTGGTGAGAACACCGAGGTTGTCGTTCACCATTTCCTCACGATGTATGCCATAGAGCAGCAGGGCTACAAGGCCTGTATGGCATTGCTGAAGCTGACCGACAAATATCCTCCCGAGCGCCTGGAAAACGCCTGCCGAAAGGCTCTCTCCTACACGCCGCAGCCGAGTTACAAGAGCATACAGTCCATCCTAAAATCCGGGCAGGACAAGCTTCTGCTTGCCGAACCGGAACCGACGGTGAAGAAAGCTTCGCAATACAGCTTCACTCGAGGCGCTGAGTACTACAGGAGGGACAAGTAATGCTGACGAATGAAACAACATCCAAGCTTCATGAAATGCATTTGGGTGCCATGGCAGAGGCCTTCACCGCGCAGATGAATGATTCGCAATACAACGGGCTATCCTTTGAAGACCGCTTTTCTATGCTGGTAGATGCCGAATGGACACGGCGAAAGAGCAACCGGCTGCACTCGTTGATTCGCGCTGCCGGTTATGCTGCGCCGAGTGCCTGCGTGGAAGATATCTCCTATGCGGCGCAGCGGCAGCTGGATAAAGCGCAGATCCTCCGGCTCGCTTCCTGCGCATACATAGAGCAGGCACACAATGTGGTCATCCTCGGAGCTACCGGAACCGGAAAGACCTATCTGGCCTGTGCGCTTGGCATTGCCGCCAACCGTAATTATTACAGCACCAAATACATTCGGTTGCCGGATCTGCTGGTTGAGATTGCTATGGCACGCGGGGATGGAACCTACAGGGAGCTAATGCGGAAATACCGCAAGTACAAGTTGCTCATTCTGGACGAATGGCTGCTGTATCCGTTGAAGGAAAGCGAAGCACGGGATCTGTTGGAGCTGATTGAAGCAAGGAGCCAGGTGGCATCCACTATCTTCTGCTCTCAGTTCGACATCCCCGGTTGGCACGAGCTGCTATATGATCCGACCATGGCCGATGCCATCTGCGACCGTATCGTTTACAACTCTCATGTACTGACCATTAAAGGCGAGTCCATGAGACGGCTGAACGCAATTTCTGAATGATCCAACGGCGTGGCGGCCGTGCGCAATCCGTGCGGCCGCCATGCACCATCTATGCGGAATGGATGCACCATTTCAGCGGTGGCTGTGCACCACAGGGTGCGGTTTCACCGCACCCTTGGGGCGGAATATTCAAAAGTAAAGCACCCTGGCTGATTCCAGGGTGCTTTGTTCGACTAAGGGGTATTGCTATACGCTCTTGTTAGCAGCATGGCTTCCATGCATAGTTGAATCAGTCTTCGGCAGAAAGACGCTCATTAATACCGTCGATCCACTGTGGATTCTGGGATTCAAGATACCCAAATAGGGACAATATATTGGTCGATGGAATGTCATCCGGGCAAGTGCTTAGCTGGGCAATCCTTTGCTTCATTTTCTCATACGAGCGATAATGGATTTTACTGCAAATCGTTTTCAGCTGATCCTGATGAGCATCATAGTTTGCCACATCGGTAAGTCGCTGCACATCATCTCGTGCTGCTTTTTTTGCTTGGGTGGTCAACTGGACATCTCCAAAGTGGGACAGAATGACTTGCAATGTACATGGACACGTAAAAATCACAATTTCTTTCGCTTTGCCAGGTCCCAGAATATCATCCAGCTTTGAAATAATGTTCACATATTGCTCAGGATTTCTGTCCTTATCACATACAACAAAGACGATCTCATAAAAATTCTTAGCATACGCTGCTTGAAAAAAACTTGGTATGTTGCTCGCAGCTTTTGCATTGCGAATATCCACATTATATGTGCCATTAAAACAGGGGAACTCTAAAATACGCTTAAAATAATAGTATTCTTCAAAACCTTCCAGAATAAGACAAATGTTACGTAGCTTTTTCTCTTGCAAAGTCGGAGGAAGCGTCCCCATTGTTATTCCCCCTCTTCGCTGACGCTTAGCAATGCCTCTACTAAGGAAGGATCTGGCAATGCGCCAAAGGCCCCCTTGCTGTATTTGTCAATAATATCACTTTCGGAGCGAACGCCATCTTTTTCCGCTGTAAATTGGGCCAGGGAGTACAAATAAGCCTGATGAATATCTTTATCTGTAAACCATATTTGGTCTTTCCTGAACAGCGTTTTAATATCCAGCAAACTGACATCGTGAGTCGTGCAAATCAATTGTGCGGACGCATTAATATAGTTATTAAACAAAGAAATGATCTCTCTGGAGATCTTAAATTGCAATCCACTATCAAGCTCATCTATAATTAAGATTTTCCCTTTTTCAAGGGCCTCAACAATATAACTTGCCAACGCAACAATTTTCTTTGTTCCACTCGAATCAAATTTAATACTCGGCAGCGGTTTGCCTCGATGAACAGAAATAAGCCGCAACTGATCCATCAGTTGGTCTGCATTTTGAATTGCCTTTTTCAACCGCTCGTCCTTATCGTCATCAGATTTGAATTCAATTTCGATAGATTCGGCATACTGGAAATCGTCAATATCCAAATCTGCAGCTTTGATTAAGCTGACAACTTTTTTTGCTTCAATGGTATCCGGCTTTTTTAGGACCTCGATTGTTTTAAGTGGACTGATCTGGTTCATGTTCAGAAATACAATGCTATCTGCAAGTTTTCTAAGCACACGTTTTGCCTCGTCCAGTAAAGGAAAATCGCTTGTGTCAAAGGCATAAATTAGAATGCTGTCTTTTGAAGATAACCCAATGATATCTCTTAGCTTGGCATCAATGCTATAGGATGTTTTACTTTGGGTGTCACGTTCAAAGTACACGATCTCTTTTCTGTTGCCATATTCATCAATCTCAATACGCCCAAAATGTTCTCTTTGATATGCTTCTGCGTTTGTGTCGTAATCAAAGGAGTAGGTAAACCTTGTCCCATCTGATAGAAATTCAGCTCCAAGCCTCACTACGTTAGATCCTGAGAATACGTTGGCACTAAATCGGAATGGGCGGTTGAGCAGCACATCACGATAAGCTACAATAGCTTCAATGGTGCAGGTTTTACCTGTGTTATTCGGCCCATATATGGCCAATGCTTTTAGTGCGTTTCCTTGACTGCTCTGTATGACGTTAGAAAGAAACTTCCGAGTATGCAGATTTGCCTCCATACTCAATTCAACTGGCTTCTGAAAGACTTCGAAGTTTTCAATTGTGAATTTCAGGAGCATAGTCATCACCTCACCGTAATAATATCACATCATAATTTTTTATGCAATATATTGGTACAAAAAATTATAAAATTTTTTCGTCAAATTCACACTTTTGCTCCAGAAGATTTAAGAGAACATACTGTTTTCACCATTATATGAAGAAAAATAAAAAATATTTCTTGATACAGATATTCCCTTAATCAATCGCTCCGGTTTATCTCTACATCGAATTGGGATTGAACTTTACGGGGCAGAAGGAATAGTAGGCTTGCCTTATGGACTGACATCATCTTCCACTGAAAACTTTCCGAATTTAACGTGCTGCATTTCAATGGAGAAAACTATGGAAGGGCGGGCGCAGGTAATTGGGCATCAGTCGTGCCGATGGTCCTTCCGCACATTTCGGTAGGTGCTTTTCTTTTCCATAGGCTTTGCCCTGTGTGTACACTTGGCGACATACTCCTGTAAGCCGGCGCTGGTAAAGAAAACGCAGCCATTGGGAACATACTGCACATAGGCGATGAGACCGTTGTTCCTTGCCGCATCCAGAGTTGTGATGCTGATTCCCAGCAGTTCGGCGGCTTCCTTCCGGGTAAACAATTTTTCCATTGCGGTTCACATTCCTTTCGCTGTATTCTGGCGGATGGCAAGGCTGACGCACAGCGCTCTGGTCACATCCTGCATTTTTTCTTCGGGAAGTTTGCCGATATAGTAACCGATGCGGCGCTTATCCAGGGTGCGCAGCTGCTCCAGCATGACCACCGAGGGATATTTCATTCTGCCGATCATGCCGATGTTGCTGTGTGTGGGTATCTTTGATTTTGTATGGATGCGGCTGGTGATCGGTGCAACGATGACCGTCCTCGCAAAATGGTTTCCAACATTGTTTTGAAGGATAAGCACGGGACGTGTCCCCATTTGTTCTGATCCGACAACGGGGTCGAGGTCGGCGTAGTAGATCTCGCCCCGTAAATATGTGCGGCTCATGTAAAACCTCCTTCTTTGCCGTTTGCTGCGGCTATGTAAAAAGTCCGATTGGGTTCTCCAACCGGACTTTGCTGTTATCGCTCTTTTTGTGCGTTCCGGAACTTCTGTGTATCCTCTCTGGCCCGGTCTGTGACAGTCTGCCAGATTTCCTCCATATAGCTTGTCTCCCGGTCCTCCCATGCTGCAAACACATCTGCAAGGGGACTGGGGGATTTCAGCAAAGCCCGCACCTGTGTGTTCGGCAGGCTGTTGTATTCCAGAGACATCAGAATATCTTCCCGCACGGTATATTCATAGGTGTGATTCAGGATTTCTTCCGGTGGTTGGGTAAGCAGCCACGCCCGGTAAGTCTCCTGTTCGGAAAACATCTTTTCATATAAGGCCGTGTTCAGTTCTTCGTTGGTCAAGGTGGTTCACCTCCGGTTTCACAAATGATGCCGTATTCGCTCCGGCTAAGTAAAGGCCGGGAGAAAGTAGCATTTCTCCCAGCCGGTTATACATCATTGCTGCAGGTCATTTGTCCTCGACACCCCACCTGCATAGGAAATCATCAAGCGGCCGATGGCTGTCGGCTCCACGGGAATTGCACCCCTCCGAGGATCTCTCCGAGCTGCCCCCACTTGTTACGACGGACTACGGCAGAAACCGCTTCAACGCTCGACTTTATGGCCGGACAGGAGTATCGCCCCCACAGGCGGTCATGGCCACACACGGAGCCGCCGTGTGCTGATAGCCGCTTTTCTCGCTCGCTACCGGCAGAAGCAAAACGCAGACAGAAACATCAACATTAGGTGCGGTCTGGTTGTTTCATCCGGCAGGTCATGGCGCAGCTGCTAAGGTAGCTTCTGCTCATCGCATCGCCTATGGGAATGTACTTGATGAATGGGTATGGGGTTGTCAAGGTACACTTGACCACTCGCCGCACAAGCGGAGAGAAGGTAGAGAGTTTCTGTCTCTCTATCTTCTTCCTCACTCAAAGCCCATTTTACAAGGCACGATTTGAAAAAATTTTTGATGCTATGCGATACACGCTGATAATCTTCGTAAACCGCAGCTACAATATTGATTTTATTATTAGAATACCGGTGGCTAAATAGCAATCAAAATAGGCACATGAAGAAAGGGCTGCCTCTTAGTGAGATAGCCCCTTCTTGTATTCGTTCAGTTCCAATTATCGGCACGCTTTTGGCATTCTGGATACTCCTATATCTCGGTATCGCTGGCAGGACGTACCCTGCTTCTTCACGCAATCCGGGCGTTGGTCACAGCCAGAAATCCCCACGAAGGAGTAATAGTGGGCATCGCAAGTGCATATCTCTGTGCTCATTGCCCGTTACATTCATTTTTCCTTGCTGCAACATACCGCTGCTCTGGACGTGTAGGTTTATCAGGAATCGTCATCAACAGCTGCCCGCTTGCCAGCATAGGATTCAAATATTGCCGTGCAAAGTACTTAATATCTTTGTAAGCGCAATGCTCGGCAATTTCTACTTTGCTGTGGGGTTCTGAGCAGAAAAATAAGATTTTAGCTTGGGGGGTAGCTTGGGGGGACCACCTAAGCTGTCGTTATCTTCTTCAATTGTCCGGTAAAAGGTGACAACGAAACCAGACTTCAAAACCTCAAATCTGTATCTGCATCCAGCAGCATTGCAGGCATCTGCAATGCGTTTTAGGCCGGTACCGAAGCTCTCAACATTTTTGGAGTAGTAGAGCGTTTGAGCAATCAGCGGGTTCCTACGGATGGGGCGTTCTCGACCAGAGATAAAGTCCTCTGGCTCATAGCCTGCCGGGAAGGTACCCGGATTATATATCTCGACTCGGTCCTTATAAATAGAGACCTCGTTGTTTTGGCCAGTTCCATATTCCTTGTGGCAGAACGAGTTGATTAGTGCCTCACGGACGGCATCTATAGGAATTTCCGGAATTTCTTTGCGCTGCAACGAACCGAACTCCCTACAGCCTGATTGAAACTGCAGCTTGAAAGGGATAAAATTGTTTTCACAGCGCAATATAGCTAATTTACCGGATAGAGGGCACAAACCTGGACTTTGAAATCTCAAGTTGAATAACTATGGGGCGGCAGAAGATTTCTGCCGCCCCATAGTTAGGTTACTCACTCATGATGTTTTTCAATTTCTGGATTGCGGACCGTACCGAATCCCGGACGGCCTGATACCGGCATCCTTCCGCTGCTGCAATCTGCTCATAGGTAAGCCCGTGGAAATAGTAGAGCGCCAATCTCCGCTGCTGCGTTTGTGTCAGCTGTGCGATTCCCTTATGTAATTCCTCATAGAGGAGCACCCGGCCGATTTCTTCCTCCAGAGATTCCTTCGGAAATGCCGCCCGATGCTCTATCTCGGCTTCGGTCAGGTCAATGTGCTCATAGTGCCGGTCTACCTCATTCAAAAAGCGCTTGTCCTCCAGTTCAAATTGGTCAAACAGTTCGTAGAGCGCCTGATCTATTTCAAGCCGCTGCGGCCGCTTCTGGCCGTCTGTAAACTCCAGAATGTACTTCGGATGGCCGTTATCGGAACCGGTTGTGTAAATCGTGTAGGGGTTGTCTTTCGCCTTTGCACGGCGTGGATGCGTGCCTTTGTTTTTCGGATGGTTTCCATCCATAGTATTTTCCTCCGTTTCAATATGAATTTTGGGTTTCATATTGAGGGAGGAGGGCCACGGCACCTATTGGCTGCACATTTTCTGCTTGCTATGGGACGAAATACCGAAAAATCAGAAGATTTTCCGCCTTTGCCGCAGTCTGTATGGAGCGACACAGACGGAAGGAATTCCTTGCGCCGAAAGGTGTGAGTGCGCACGCCTTTTCTAAACCGAGCGGGGAACCACCTCAGAGTTCCTGCAGCAAAGACAAGAATCGGCTCTGCCATGCCAAAGGCATAGCAGAGCCGATTCAAAGCGTAAGTGCAGAAACCGCACCATTCGGGCAGTTTGCGCTACATTCCAATATGGATTTCTATGATGGGTCTTAGGGACGTTGCTCTATCGACATAAGACACCTCATGAAAAGTGATTATAGGTTACTTCTCCGCTGGGAACTTCGTGATGTTGCCCAAGTAGTACTGGCAGACCATCATGGCGTCGGAGACATCAATGGTGCCGTCGCCGTTTACATCGGCGGCTTTTTTCTGCGTATCTGTCGGGGTAACATTGCCCAGATAGATCTGGCAGATCAGCATGGCGTCGGAGACATCAATGATGCCATCCCCATTTACATCACCGTATTTGACCTCGGTCTGGTCCCCAATGGTCAGGGTCAGGGTGGTCATAGGCTTGTCGCAGTGGACGCCGTATTCCATCTCCAGAGTCTCGCTGTTCTCCCGGTTCTGATACATGGCATACGGGAATGTGATCTGGAAGTCGGTATCATCAGCCGTCAGCGGCTTTTCGGACCAGGTCACATACTTCGTCACATCACGGGTCTTGCCGTTGGCGTAGTAGGCCGTTACCTGCATACCGGTGGGGTCAAAGGTATCCTTCACATTGTACGTCGTCTTATCCGGCAGCTTCGTGACCTCGATGCGTTCAATGGTGCTGCCCACAGCCATCAGGTAGGCGGAGTCGTTCTTGAAGTAGATCGTACCGTACTCGTCCATGATGGGGCTGCAGATGGCGTACTGTGCCTGTGCGCCGCTGGGGGTAAAGATGTTGTAGGGCGTTGTATAGGTCTCCGACTTGCCGCTGGCCGTGTAGGTCTCCATCGTTTTCAGGGATACCTCGGTCTGACCGGGCTTGTCCTCCAGCACCCGGAGCTTACCGGGAGTAAAGTTGTCGAAGAAGTACACATAGACGCAGCCGGTCTCTTCCTCATAGGCCGTAGTCAGAACGCCGCTGGTTTGCGGATAACCGTGGGTCCGCACGGTATAGGCGATCTCCCAGTTGGGGATGTCAATGACCGTCAGGTTATGTCCGCTGTATGCGCCGAACTGCGCCGTGCCGGAGATGCCGATATAGGCCCGTCCATTGTAAATGGTGGGCGTGCAGGTGGACATGGCGGGATTGGCGGGATCGTCTGCATAGTTGTAGAGCTTCAGAGTGCGGACAGATTCGATGTTGCCCTTCGCATCCACACTGGCCTCGAAGAAGTAGCCGCCCTTGCTGGTGAAGTAATACTTACCGTTGTAATGGGTAATGGAGCTGCGGATGTCGCCGGTCACATTCATCTTGTAGGAGGACAGCAGTTCGCCGGTCTTGGGGTTAAAGGACAGCAGACTGGGCTTGCCGGTGGTGTAGCCGGAAGCGCCGTCATCCGTGCCGATCAGCAGGAAGTCGTCGCACACATAGGCACCGGCCCAATAGAAACCGCCCTTGCTGGTGTAGTACCAAGTGGGGAGCTTTTCTTCCATCGTCTGCGTGGGGTCCTCGTCGGTGGCGCTCAGGCACACATAGTGGGCCTCGTTGATCTCGCCCACCCAAAAACCGGTGTAGATGTAGCCATCGTGATAGACAATAGAGCTGTTGGGCTGACCGCCGATGGAGTCCCGGTAGATCCACAGGGAGTCCAGGGTATTGGCGTCGAACGCCTGGATCGTGCCGTCAGACAGGCCCACGAAAATCATGCCGTTGGCGTAGGTGGGCGGGTTGATGGCGAAGCTGGAGTTGTGATCCATGGGCTTATCAATGAGAATTTCGCCGGAGATAGCATCCACCTTGTAAATGCGGGAGCCGGAGTAGGTGTAGATGGCACCGTCCACCAAAATGGGGCAGCCGCAGGCGTTCACATCGTAGCCGGATCCAATGGAGGTAGCCCAGTACAGCTCGGCATCCTTGGCGTAGACCGGCGTCTTGTAGTCCACCACACCGTTATTCTCATTGTTTTGGCGTAAGTGGGGCCACGCAGAATCGAAATTGATGAGCTTGTCGTTGGCTGGAGCCTTCTTTAGCGTAATGGTCAGTGTACCGTCCTTGTCGGGGGCGGTATAGTGCTCCACCGTTTGACCGATGTACCCGGCGCAGGTGGTAGTGTAGGAATAGCTGGCACCGGGGGTCAGGCTGTAGGTGCCGTTTTTCTCCACGATGCGCTTGCCGTTCAGATCGTTGGTCAGGAACACCGTGGCATCCGCCGGGGTCGTTTGGATGGTCAGTTGGATGGGGTCACTTTTCTGAACATGGACGGTATAGGTCAGCTCAATGCTGCCGGTATCTGCGTGGCAGACCTGTACCGAAATATCCTCATTATAAAGGTCTGTGTTCAGGACCGCTTCCGCGCCGGCCAGCGTATCATAGCGTACGCCGTTGACCTTGGCATAGTACCCGCCGCAGCAGGCGGTGTCTGTGCTGCTGTTGGGATAGGTGCCGGAGAGGTAGAGAGCGGTGGTCTCCCGGTCTACCTTAACATAATAATCTGTGGTATCTCGATCAAAGCGGGCCGTTGCGCCCTTTGGAGTTACAAAGGGCAGTGTCTCATCCTTTGTGGCAATAGTCAGGCTGGACAGGTGCAGCTGCCGCAGCAGCTGAATATCGTAGTCCTGATAGTAGGTAGTGCCGTTTTCTGTCTTGGAAATGCGGATCGTCACCGTCTGGCCGTAACCGGCCTTGGCCACGGCGTAGGTCAGGCTCTGAGCAAGCCCCGTTTTGCTGACAGGCGTTGTGATCGTCTCCATCCGTGCGAGATTATGAATCTCCGGCACGGTGCTTTGGGTCCGATACAGCGCCGTCACGGTTCCGGTTGCCGTGGCCTGCATGGCAACGGAGCTGTTGCAGTCGGACACCGTATAGTTGTAGGTGTGGTCTGCCGCCGTGAAGGTCTTGTCGGCGGCGTAGGCGATCCGGCTGGAAGCATAGGTGCCGTTGTAGAATGCCAGATCGGTCAGCCAGTCGGTGGTGACAGGCTCCGGGACGGACACATTCAGTCCGCTGGAGGCCGTGAAGGTGATCTGCGTATGATACCAGGTGTTCTTCGTGGCGATGCAGGTATAGCTCTCGCCGGGGACCAGGTGATAGATCCCGTCCACCGGGGCAATCTCGGAGCCTGCTCCATTGATCACCTGCACCGTTGTTCCGGAAGGCACAGCCAGCGTCACCGGTACGGAAGCTACCTTCTGAATGTGGAGGGTATAGGTGCTCTGCTCCCCGTTGGGCGCTGCTACCTGAATCATGTGATCCTGCGTGTCTCCGGTCAGCTGCACCGCCCCGGTTCCGGTGACGGTATAATCCTCACCAAATGGTGCGGCGTCAATATCCACAGTGGAGGACACGGTTTTTAGGCTGTACTCCCGGGTGTTGGGCGCAAACTCCAGGGGCAGCTTGGTCCCCTCCGCCGTGGCTGCCAGAGCCTTCAGCGTGGGCACACGGGTCACGGTGACATCGTAGGACTGAATCTGCGTGTAGCCGTCCGAGCCTGTATACTGTGCTTCCAGCGCGAAGGTCTTGCCCTCCATGCCAGAGGTCAGCAGATAAGTAAGGGATGTGGCTGTGCTGTTCCAGCTGCGGGATGTGCCCGACATATCCTTGCCGTTGGTGCCGGTATAAATGGTGCGGAGCCTGGTGGTCTTGGTATTCGGAACATTGCCCATCACAACATTCAGGTACACGCTGCTCAGAGCATTGGCTGTATCCTCAATCCAATACTGCGCCGTATGGTCCGCCTGATTTTGCTTGAAACGATAGGGTTCTTTCTCCGCATCCAGCAGCCGGATATTGCCGAACCACTCGCCGTAGGGCAGGGTCACGGAGACCTGTGCATCAGCGGAGACCGTCAGTGTACCGTCCGTGCGGTTATGGCCGCCGTCGGACACACAGAACTTATAGTCGCCGGCGATGACTTGGACGCTGCCGGTGCCGGTGGTAACATTGCCATAGGCATCCGTAAGGGAGAGGATCGGTGCCTCCACCGCATTGCCGTTTTGGGTTGCTGTGGCGGAGACGGTGTATTTGATCCCGGCCAGAAGGGCCGCATATTCGGCAATGGCGTCTTTCAGGTTTTTCAGCAATGGTCCTGCCGAGTCGGCAGTTGCCGTCCGCAGGCCCTTCAGCGCCGCTGCGTAGGCACTGGCCGCTGCCGGATAATTCTGCACATGGTTGGTCATGTCCAGGTAATCCGCCATTTGGATAATCAGCTGGATAGCTGCGTCCGAATAAGTCGAAGATACATGGAAGCAAAGGGCCTTGACGGAAGAAGCCGGAGCGTCCAGCTTATAGCCACCCTTGTCATAATAGAGTAGGTAATTGGCGGAAACGCCGTTGATCTCATAGACGAATCCGTTTTCCAGGCCGACAAAGTCAATATCTGAATCCGCCAGCGCCTGTTGAATGGTTTGCCCAGATTTATACTGGATACGGGTCGGCTCCACGATGGTGCTGTTGGCGTTCATAGCCACAAGCACAAAGCTACCGGCGTACTCCTCTGCGGCCATCGCCGTGACCGGCATGGCGGCAGAGAGCAGAAGCACCAGACTCAGCAGCAGAGCCATTACTCTTTTGTGCATTTTCCTTCCTCCTTTTTTTCAATACAGGCAGTTCCATAGCCGGTACCGTATTTTCTCCCAGGTTGTCCAGCTGCCCTTGCAGGCATCCAGTACACGCACGGCAAATGAGTCAACCTGCTTGCGCTGCTCCGGGGTCATCTCCTGGGTGCTGAACAGCGCCTTTTGATTCAGTTCTGCGGCCTCCGCAGCATCCTCCGGGAACTGCACCGTACTGTGGCGCAGCAGGCAAACGGCATAGCCATAGCGCATGGCAATGGCCTCCCGGTCGTTTGCGGTGTCGATAGCGGCCATCTTCTTCCGAAACACCCTGCGGCGATGGAAAATGCACCCGGCCAGCAGCAAGATCAGCAGCAAGGGAAGAAGCAGTAGGTAGTGGGCATTCAGTGAGAAGGTAAATCGGTCCTGCTTGTGCTCGTTGACCTCCTCTGGCTGCTCCACCTCTACAAATTGCTGGGTGTTGTTCTCATAGGTATTCTCATCCGGGCTGTCGCCGCCCAGGGACAGTTCCTCGTCGTCTATGTAGCCGGGAGTCACCTCGAACGGCACAAAGCCGACACCGCTGACATAGTATTCCGCCCAGGCATGGGCGTTTTCTTCCGTCAGGGTAATGGTCTCACCGGCCTTGTAGCGGGCGGCATCCTCTGCCGCGAGGTAATATCCCTCCACATAGCGGGCCGGAACGCCCATGTAGCGCAGCATCAGCACCGCTGCCGTGGCGTAATGGACGCTGTAGCCGTGTCCGCTGCGCTCCAGCGTATATTGCAGGAAGTCGCCGCTGCCGTTCATGGTCCGGGCAGTCTCATCGTAGGTCATGGCTTCCCGTAGATAGTCAAAGATGATGGTGCGGATGTCGCTGATGGTCCGGGTCTGGGTGTCCAGCTTCAATTGCCGCTGGAGGACGGCCCAGCTATCCTGGGTCATTTGCAGGTCCACGGCCCGGAGATAGTCGGCATAGGCCTGCTCCTTGGATAGATAGGTCTCGATGTTTTCCCGGCCCTGGGCTGTGGAGAGGTTCCGCTGGATCTGATACCAGTCCGGGACGCTGCCTTTCAGATAATACAGGCTCTCTGCCGGGGGCAGATTCGTGTCCCCGATGCGGTCCGCTGCCAGCGTTTCGCTGCCGTAGACGGCGTAGGGGTAGTAGCCGTGGGCGGAACAGGCGGAGAGATTTCGTATAGTCATGGACAGCGGTGTGGCCGTCTCCGTATAGCCATCCGCCAGTGCAATTTGACTCTGGCCGTAGAAACCCGCCTCATGGAGCCAATAGAAAAGGTCCTCATATTGGGCGGTTTCTTCGGTGTCGGCTGCTTTCCAGCCGGTGCCGGTGTAGGTGTCGTAGACCTGCCCACGCAGATACACCTTTTCCGGCTGCTCCATTGTGACTTCCAGCGCCGGGGTGTCGCTTTTATTCCAGGCGGGTAAGTTCTTGAGGTTTCCTTCCGGCATGGAATTGGTATCGCTGTCGTAGTGCCGCTGGTGAAGCTGGGTTTGCATCGTCTCGACCATGTCTGTATTCAGCTTGTCTTGGCAGGACAGGCCAATCAGCAGGCACAGCGCTGCACACAGGACCGGCAAAATCAGCTGCGCCGGAACGCCTGCAAGGGCTTCTCCCTCTGCCGTGTGCTGCACCATCAGCAGCACCGTGCCAATAATCAGCAGCCCACCGCCGATGCCTATGGGAAACAAGCCCAGCAACAGGGCTGCATAGCAGGGCAGCAGAATCGGCAAGGCCAGCAGCATCCGTCCGCTCCATGCGCTGCGGCTGAGAAGCAGCGACACCGCCAGTAGCAGAACCGTTACCGCCAGAGGCAGAAATTGGGCATCCGCTGCCGCAAGGTCCAGGTATATCTTCCCGGTCTTTTTCGTCAGCAGGGTCAGGAAATCATTTGCCAGTGTTCCAAAACCGGGTAGAACAAACTTGTTCAGTGCCAAGCTCAGAAGAAGCAACACGCCGATGCCCGCTGGAACGAGCCAGTTCCCGATTCTGGTTTGGTATACTATCAGCAACGCCGCCTGTACCAAAATCGCAGCTGCTGTCATAGCCCACCAGGGGTAGGGAACGGATGGGAATGTAGCCGTCAAAAGCAAGCAGAAGCCCGCCGTCAGCACGGCGCAGGCCGCCCAAGCGCCCCAGGGAAAGTGCAGCTTTTTCTGTGCCGTTTCGGTGACGGTCCACTGGAGTCCATTTTCATTTTTTCGCATGATGGGCTAAACCTCCAGTCGTTGCATGGCCTCGGAATAATTCTGCGGGGCAAAGGTGGTCGCACCGGGATACTGTTCTTCGGTACAGAGGATGAAATGCACCCGTCCGTCTGTAAGCAGCTGCTCCTCCGGCGCTGTGCCGAAATAGAGGATGCGGCTGTAACCGCCCGTTTTGGGCAGGCGGCAATCTGCGCTGCCCCTGGTCTTTACCAAAGCCGGGATAGCCTGCAAAAGCTGGTTTTCCTCTGAAATGTCCTGAGCCTGCAGATCGTCCCGGTCCGTCCAGCACAGGGTATAGGGTACACCGCTTTGCAGCAGTGCCATGCCTGCGGAGGACACGACCTCCGCCAGTGCGTCCATCTGCTGCGGGGTGCCGCCGGTGCGCTTATCCCAAAATACCAGGAGGGAACGGCTTTCCGGCTGGCTGGCCTCTTTCAGAATCAGCTCATCTAACTTGGAGGACAGCTTCCAGTGGATTTGTCGGATGTCGTCGCCGGGTCGGTACTCCCGGAGCTGATACACCTCGCTGCGGTCCTCACCCCGGCGATTGGAAGCGCCGTCATCCGCATAGGCCGGTCTGGCGGTCATATCTGCATCCATAGGATACAGGTCCGGAAGGATGGTTAGTCGGGCATCCGCTTTCACGGGGGCCTTCATGGGGAGCAGGCCCAAATAGTCCAGCAGCGTAAACCGCCTGATCTGCACATACACTCTGCCGCAATACCGGCTTTGCAGCAGGATGGTTTGACTGCTTTCGCCCTTGGCTCCGATGCTGCCGGTCAGCGTCACCGTCTGTTCTTCCTCGGTAAGATCATTGCGGATAGAGACCTGGCAGCCGTAGCGCATTACGGGCAGCAGCGCCGAATTGCGGATACGCACCCGGCAGCTGGCTGCCGTGCGTTTCGCTGTTGTGGCCGGGGTCAGAATGTCTGCCTGCAGGTGCCTGCGGACATAGAAATTGACCGCCCAGGAGGTCTGGGGCAGCAGGAGCAGCAAGCAAAGCCCTGCCAGTGCCCAAAAGGAGCCGCTTGTAAGAAGCAGCGCCGTCAACGCCAGCAGCAGGAGAGAATAACACAGGGCACTGCCTAAAATCGTTTTTCTCATTTGCTGGAAAATTCCCGGATATCCGGCTTCTGGACGGAGGTAAGCACATTCTGCAAAATCTGCGCTGCTGTATAGTCCTGGAGCCGTGCCTTGGAGTTGAGGATCAGACGGTGGACGCACACATCCGGGAACACGGCGCACACATCGTCAGGGATCACATAGTCCCGGCCCTCTAAGTAGGCGTTGGCCTTGGCCGCACGGGTCACAGCCAAAGCGCCACGGGGACTGACACCCAGGGTCACATAGGCGTTGGAGCGGGTCAGATCCACCAGCTCTGCAATATAGTCATAAATTCGGTCTGCCACATGGATATTGCTGACCTCTGCAATGAGCTTTTCCAGCTCGGCAGGGGAAGTCACTGTCTGGCAGGCAGAGAGCGGGTCCACATGATGGCGATCCTTCAGCAGTGCCGCCGTGCTGGCCCGATTGGGATAGCCCATGCTCAGTTGGAGCATGAAACGGTCCAGCTGGGATGCGGGCAGCATCTGCGTACCCGCAGAACCCACCGGGTTTTCCGTTGCCAGCACGATAAAGGGCTTCGGCAGGGGCCGGGTCACGCCGTCCACGGTGACCTGCAACTCCTCCATAGCCTCCAGCAGAGCGGATTGGGTCTTGCTGGAGGTACGGTTGATCTCGTCCGCCAGCAGCAGATTGGTCATAATGGCTCCGGACTGATATTTCAGCTTGCCGTCTGCCTTATCAAATACGGAGAAACCGATAATATCCGATGGCAGGGTGTCGGAGGTGAACTGGACACGCTTGGAGTCCAGACCTAGCGTTTTGGAAAATGCCTTGGCCAGCGTCGTCTTGCCTACGCCGGGGACATCCTCCAGCAGCACATGGCCC
>OLQM01002363.1_pt1 | contig 18686 bp, 16 predicted proteins | sample 1673161 | NCBI WGS metagenome assembly OLQM01 (sample SAMEA3136761, study PRJEB25190) | human gut metagenome | reverse complement strand
CTGCATCAAGAAGTTATTAGCCACGGCTCCTCCGTCTACTCGCATTTCCGGAGAGGTACGTTTCGTATCGTGTTCCATGGCTTTCAAAATGTCATAGACTTGGAAAGCGATGCCTTCAAGAGTGGCCCGGGTTATATGTGCGGGAGTTGTTCCTCTCGTGAGACCCAACATAGCTCCACGGGCGTACTGGTCCCAGTAAGGAGCTCCCATTCCCGTGAGTGCGGGGACGAAATAGACTCCGCCGTTATCCGGAACAGAAGTTGCTAAAGCCTCACTTTGAGCGGCATTTTGAATTAAGTTAATACCATCGCGTAACCATTGTATGGCAGCACCTCCCACGAAAACACTTCCTTCGAGAGCATAGGTCACCGTATTTCCGATCTTCCAAGCAATCGTGCTCAATAAGTTATTTTCGGAAGTGATCACCTCGTTTCCGGTGTTCATCACCATGAAGCATCCTGTTCCATAGGTGGTTTTCGTCATGCCCGGTTCGATACAGAGTTGGCCGAATAGGGCGGCTTGTTGGTCTCCTGCGATGCCTGCGATTGGAATTTTAGTTGAAAATAACGTAGTTGCAGTTTCTGAATAAATCTCGCTACTACTTTTTACTTCCGGTAACATGGATTCCGGGATGTTGAACAGATCAAGAAGTTCTTTATCCCATTTCTGGGTATGTATGTTGAAAAGCATGGTACGCGATGCGTTGCTGACATCGGTAACGTGTACTCGTCCGTGAGTGAATTTCCAAACTAGCCAGCTATCAACGGTTCCGAAACATAGTTTTCCTTTTTCGGCTCTTTCCCGTACTCCTTCGATATTGTCGAGAATCCATTTGATTTTGGTGGCGGAGAAATAGGCGTCTGGGAGAAGCCCGGTGGTCTCCCGGATGTGCCCCTCCAGTCCCTCGGCGCAGAGCAGGTCCACCCGGTCGGCCGTCCGGCGGCACTGCCAGACGATCGCGTTATACACGGGGCGGCCCGTTTCCTTTTCCCAGACGATCGTCGTCTCGCGCTGGTTGGTGATACCGACGGCGGCGATGTCCGCGGCGGAAAGGCCGCTCGTGCGGAATGCCTCCGAGAGCGATTCAAGCTGCGTATAGAGGATCGTCATCGGATCGTGCTCCACCCAGCCGGGCTGCGGATAGATCTGCGCGAAGGGGTGCTGTGAGAGCGACACGACCTTCCCGTTCACATCAAAAATAATGGCGCGGGAGCTCGTCGTCCCCTGGTCAAGGGCGATAACGTGCTGGCTCATGGGATAACCTCCTTGATTTTCGCTGGGAATTGTATATAATATATTTATAATTAGGCATTATAGCACAAGAAAGGATCTTTGGCTATGGCACGTATGTCGGAATTTACATTTTTATCTTCGGACGGGCAGACGGCGCTCTCCGCGCGTGAATATCTCCCGGAGGGAGACCCCGTCGGCATCGTTCAGATCGTGCACGGCATCGCCGAGCATATCGCCCGGTACGACGCGTTTGCCGCGTTTCTCGCCGAACACGGCTACATCGTGGTGCTGCACGACCAGCTCGGCCACGGAAAGAGTGCGCCGGACGAGGCGCATCTCGGCTTTTTCAGCGAGGAAAACGGCTGGGAAAAGGCGGTGCAGGATATCCGCTCGCTACACGACAAGACGGCGGCGAAGTATCCCGGAAAGCCGTATTTCATTTTCGGTCACAGCATGGGCTCGTTCCTGACCCGGACGTACCTCATCCGCTTCCGCACGGGGCTGGACGGCGCGGTCATCAGCGGCACCGGCCACCAGAGCTCCGCTCTCGTATCGGCAGGCAAGGTAATGAGCGCCATCGATATTCGCCGGAACGGGTCGATGCACAAAAGCGATTTTCTCAACAAGATGGCGTTCGGCACCTATAACGACAAGTTTGAAAATCCCCGCACCTCGAGCGACTGGCTCAGCCGCGACGAGGCCGCCGTGGATCTCTATAACGAAGACCCGCTCTGCGGCTTTGTCCCGACGGCGGGGCTGCTGCACGACATGATGAACGGCATCGCGTTCGTCACCCAGCCGAAGAACATCGCCCGGATGAAAAAGGATCTGCCGATCCTGTTCGTCTCCGGCGACTGCGACCCCGTCGGCGAGCAGGGACGCGGCGTGATCCGCGCCTACAAATGCTTCCTCAAGGCCGGCATGAAGGATGTCACCATGAAGCTCTATCACGGCGGACGGCACGAAATGCTCAACGAAACGAACCGCGCCGAGGTATACGAGGACGTTTTGAGCTGGCTCAACAGCAAGACGGGAAAATAATGCCGGACCGTCCCGGCACATAGGGACTTGCCGCGCCGGAATACAATGAACCATCCGTTAAGGGAGGTTTGCTGTATGCTGGCAAGTGCGTTTCTACTGCTGCTCAACGGCGCGTTTCTCTCGCTGCGGCTCGGTGCCGGTTCCGGCTCGTTTCCGCGGCCGCTGCCTGCCAAGGAGGAGCGGCGCTGCGTGGAGCGCTGGATGCAGGGCGATCTCGAAGCGCGGAACACGCTCATCGAGCATAATCTGCGTCTTGTAGCACACATCATCAAGAAATACTATACGAGCGAGAGCGAGCAGGACGATCTCATCTCCATCGGAACGGTCGGTCTCATCAAGGGCGTTTCGACGTATCGCCCGGACAAGGGCGTGCGCCTTGCGACCTACGCATCCCGGTGCATCGAGAACGAAGTGCTCATGCACTTCCGCGGCAGCCGGAAAAGCGCGGGCGATCTCTCGCTCTCCGACTCCATCGACACGGATTCCGACGGCAATTCCCTGTCACTGATCGACGTTCTGGCCGACGAGGAGGACATGTCCGAGCGCGTTGTGCAGACCGATCTCTGTCAGCATCTGTCGCAGCTGATCGACAACGTGCTCGACGAGCGCGAGGCCGAGATCCTCCGCCTTCGCTACGGGCTGAACGGAGACGCCGCGCTCACGCAGCGCGAGACTGCCAGGCGCTGCGGCATTTCCCGCTCCTATGTATCGCGGCTGGAGAAAAAGGCGCTCGAAAAACTCAAAAGAAAACTGGAAGAGGAATAATATGAACACGCGAAAGACGATCGGGATCATTCTCATGGTCCTTCTGCTGATACTTTGCGCGGTGCTGATGGTTCTGCGTTTCAGCGCAGCCAAGGCGTCCGACGCCGCAGCACTCCGGGAGTCCATGGCAACGCCCGTGCCGACCGCAACGCCGGATGTTACCCCGGAGCCGAGCGCCACGCCGGAACCCACGGCGACGCCGGAGCCGACCGCTACGCCCGAGCCGACGCCGGCCCCGGACTCCCCTGCCGGCCGCGCCGCGGCGCTCGGTCTGCCCGAGCCGCCGGACATCGATATCAACAGCTGGGAGTATATCCTCGCAAACGCCGATAACTCCATCGCCGAGTACGCCCCGCCGGAGCTTGTGACGCTCGAAGGGCAGCTCGTGGACAGCCGTATTGCCGATGCGCTCGCCGCGATGGCAGCGGACACCCGCGCGCAGGGTCTCTCCGTCTATCTCTCCTCCGGCTACCGGAGCTATGCAGATCAGGCCGCGAACTTCCTCCGCGTCTGCCGGAACAACGGCGTATCCGACGGCAAGGACAGTCAGGGGTACTATATCACCATGCCCGCCGGTCACAGCGAGCACCAGACCGGCCTTTGCTGCGATATCACGGATATCTATTATCCGACGAAAAACCGCTCCATCGAGAACACCGCCATGTTCCAGTACATGAACGCGCATTGTCAGGAGTTCGGCTTCATCCTGCGCTTCCCCGACGGCATGGAGCCGATCACAGGCGTAATGTATGAGCCGTTCCATTTCCGCTATGTCGGCGTAGAGGCCGCGAAGTATATTACAGAGAACAATATCTGCTTTGAAACCTTCGTTTCGCTCTACCGCGACATCGGCACCGCGGAAAATCCGCAGGAATCGTAAAAAAAGACTTGCATTTGCTCACACCTTGTGGTAGTATAACAAAGCTGTTAGAAATCCGGGTGTGGCGAAGTTTGGTATCGCGCCTGAATGGGGTTCAGGAGGCCGCTGGTTCAAGTCCAGTCACTCGGACCATGCAGAGTGTCCTTATAGGATCTGAGTATCCTGTAATGGACACTCTGCTTTTTTCCCGAAAAGTTCATACTGCAAGGCGTTCCGGGGCGTAGCTAAGTGCTACGCCCTTTCTTGTTTTCATGATAATGGCGGCCTCCGGGATCTTCCGGCGATCCGGCACATCAAAGGCGCCAATGTAGATATTCCATCCCTTGTTATGCCTTGTTCTCTTGTTCGGCCTGCTGCTTTGCTTTCCACTCGGCGTACTCTCGCTGCCCATCCTCGCCCTCAACGAACGTTTGAATTTCTGGGAGCAGAACGCAGGCAAGAGCCTTTACCTCGTGATAGGGAATCCCCATGCCGCAGTCATATCCACGAAAAATGTCAAAACTTTGCTGGGTGTAACACCCGCGGAACATGATGCAGCGTGTTACGCAAACTCATATTCCCGTTTTTTTACAGAAAATCGGCACAAAAGTGAATCAAAAAGAATGTAAAAAAGCATTTTGTTGACATTCGTTACATGATACGGTAAAATGCGTAACAAAACATGAAACGGGAGGATTTGTATGAACTTTTATGAGCAGACAAGCAGCTGCGTGTCCCGGCTGTCCCCCACAGAGCAGAACCTGTTTAACTACATCATCAAAAACCTGCATATCGTGAAGGATATGAGCATCCGTGACCTCTCGGAAAAGTGTTTTGTCTCCACGACATCGATCTTCCGTCTGGTGAAGAAGCTCGGCTATCAGGGCTACGCAGAGTTTTCTCAGGCGCTCCGCGATACAGAGGAAGAATCGCGAAAGATCCATATACCGAGCATCGTCTCCGCCGACAATTACCGCGACAGCTATCTGAAAAACGTGATCGAGGCGGTAAAGGTCATTACGGACGAAAAAATCAATAAATTCAACGCTATCATGAACCGAAACCCCAATATTTTCATTCTCGCCGAGGGGCTGAGCCATGAGGTCGGGCGGTATCTTTACCGGCTATTGACCATGATGGGGTTCAACACGGAGATGCCGGACGAGGAGTATGAGTTTGTCTCCGTTATGCACCGCATCAAGCGGGATGACGTCTTGCTTGTTCTCTCCTATACCGGAAACAACCGCAGCGTCATACAGAAGATCGAGCGCATTTTCGCTATCGCCACGCCGACCATCGTTTCGCTCACACGTGCCGACAACAATACGATCCAGAATATGAGCGATTTGAATTTCTATGTTTTTGCCGATGAGATCGACTGTCAGGGTGCGGATATTACGTCGCGATGCGGCATGATTGCCATAATGGAAACGCTCCTGTATAAGCGTCTTTCCGCTGATTCCAGTACAATTATTGTTTGATCTCTGTGCTGTGTTACGCAATTTGTAACACAGCGCTTTTCTTTTTCCGGTGTTACATTCGTCTGGCAAAATAGAGACAGCCGGAAAAATCCATGGTACGATGCGGGTGTAGCTTGTACAAGAAACGGCAATATAAGCCCGCGAATTTATGAATTATTTCAGAAAGGAACGAAAAATGGCAAAGAGAATTGAAAGCACCCCGAAGGCTGACGGCTTCAGAATGCCCGGTGAGTTTGAGGAGCAGAAACAGATCTGGATGCTCTGGCCGGAACGCCCCGACAACTGGCGCAACGGTGCAAAGCCCGCACAGAAGGTCTTTACCGAGGTTGCGAAGGCCATTTCTCAGTTTGAGCCGGTGACGGTGTGCGTCAGCCCAGCCCAGTATCAGCATGCGCGCTACATGCTTCCCACCGAGATCCGCGTTGTGGAAATGACGAGCAACGACGCCTGGATCCGCGACTGCGGCCCGACGTTCGTTGTCAACGACAAGGGTGATGTCCGCGCCATTGACTGGGAATTCAATTCCTGGGGCGGTCTGGTTGACGGCCTGTATTTCCCGTGGGATCAGGACAATCTCGTTGCGCAGAAGGTCTGCGAGATCGAGGGCGTCGACTCCTACCGCACCCCCGACTTTGTGCTCGAAGGCGGCTCCATCCATGTTGACGGCGAGGGTACCCTGCTCACGACCGAGATGTGCCTGCTCTCCGAAGGCCGCAACCCCGGCATGACCAAGGAAGAGATCGAGGCGAAGCTCATGGAATACCTCAATCTCGAAAAGATCATCTGGATCAAGGACGGCATCGATCCTTACGAGACCAATGGCCATATCGACGACGTCGCCTGCTTCATCCGTCCGGGCGAAGTTGCCTGCATCTGGACTGAGGATGAGAATCATCCGTTCTACCAGCAGGCACAGGACGCTTACAAGACGCTCTGCGAGGCGACCGATGCCAAGGGCCGCAAGCTCAAGGTCCACAAGCTGTGCCTGACCAAGGAGCCCTGCTATCTCAAGGGCGCAGACACCATCGAGTGCATTGAGGGCACGATCCCGCGTGAAGAGGGCGAGGTCTCCATCGCTTCCTACATGAACTTCCTGATCGTCAACGGCGGTATCATCCTTCCGCAGTACGGCGACGAGAACGACGCGCTTGCCGTTGAGCAGGTCCAGGCCATGTTCCCGGAGCGCAAGGTCGTCGGCGTCCGCACCGAGGAAGTCGCTTACGGCGGCGGCAACATCCACTGCATCACCCAGCAGCAGCCCAAGGGCTGAACTCCGTTCGGCCGGTTCCGCACGGCACGGAACCGGCCGCCGGTCAAAATAAGTAAAGAGGGAGAAATACCATGGAAAACAGTAAAAAGGTAAGCCTTGTCGGTACGGTGCTGTTTACCGTATGCAGCATTCTCGTGCTCGACTCGTTCGTCGCTCCGGCTATCATCGGCGTTTCCTCCATCACGGTATGGATCATCTCCGCGATTATCTTCTTTATCCCCTACGGTCTCCTGTCCGCCGAGCTCGGCAGCACCTACCCGGATGACGGCGGTATCGTCAGTTGGGTAGGCCGGGCTTTCGGCGAATTCCCCAGCGTCCTCGTCGGCTGGATGTACTGGGTCAACGTGGCGTTCTGGATGCCCGCCGTTTTCACTGCGTTCTCCGGCTGGCTGAGTCTCGCCCTGTTCCCCGAGATGAGTATCATCGTTCAGGCGATTATCGCCGTTGCGATGTGCTGGGTCATCGTATACATCGGCGTGAAAGGCATTGAGCTCTCCGTTCTCGTGTCCAACATCATGGCCATCGTCAAGATGGGCATTCTCGTGATCTTCGGCTTCATGGGCATTGCCTACGGCGTGAAGAACGGTTTTGCCAACGACTTCTCTATCGCCAACTGGGTCCCCACGATGGATAACACCGTCACCTACGTCGGCGCGATCGTTTACAACCTCCTTGGCTTCGAGCTGATCGGTTCCATCGGCTCCAAGATCGAGAACCCCAAGAAGACTGTTCCCAAGATGACGATCATCGCCGGTGCGGCCATCACGTTCCTGTACTGCTTCGGCACCTTCGGCGTTCTCGCCGCGATCAACGCCGCCAATGTCGACGAGGTCGACGGCTTCGTTTATGCTCTGCAGGAGCTCTGCTCCGTCTTCGGCAGCGCGCAGATGCCCGTGTTCTACATCCTCATCGTTCTCGCCATCTCTACGCTGGTCGCCAACATGATCACCTGGTGTCTCGGTGCAAACGAGTCCTTCCAGGCCGCGGAGCTCGACAAGCGCTCCAAGTTTCTCGCGCACCGCAGCAAAAAGTACGGCACGTCCGACAATCTCTACTACCTCATGGGCGTCATTTCCTCCGCTCTCATCATTCTCAACTACGCGCTCAGCGGCAACGCGAACGACGTTTTCTGGACGCTCTTCTCCTTCGCGTCGATCGTGTTCATGCTGAACTATCTCTTCATGTTCCCCGCCGCCATCAAGCTGAGATTCACCGACGATACGCCCCGCCAGTACGCCGTTCCGGGCGGGAAAGCCGGCATAGTCGTCTGCGGTGTTATCTGCTTCCTCTGCGTGGCGCTTGCGTGCTACTTCCTCATCGACTTTGACGTGACCGGTTACGCCTTCTGGATGCAGCTCATCGGCGTACTGCTCACCGTTGCTGTCGGCTACTGGCTCTACCGCGCCGGAAAGAAAAAGAACTAAGGACAAAACCGGCAGCTTTCGCTTCCGGGGGGATTGCGGATGAAAACCAGAAAGATCGCCGCGGTGGTGCTTTGTGTGCTTTCCGTGGTCGCCATTATTTGCTTCCGGCTCATATCGGCTCCGCTGACCGGCGCTGTTACCGCCGCTGAACTGGGGAGCGCGCTCGGCGCGCTCTCCCTGCTCCCGACGGTGCTCTCCGTCGCTCTGGCATTTCTGCTTGGTGATGTCGTCGTGTCGCTGCTTATTGGACTATCTGTCGGAGAGCTTATGCTTCTGCTTGTAACGGGAGAAAAGGGCGCAGCGCAGCTTCTGCAGATCGTTCCGAGCGTCATTGACGAACTGGTAGGCGTTGCCTCCGATACGGAAAACACCAAGGTGCTGATCCTGTGTGCGCTTGTCGGCGGACTGGTCGGCGTGCTTATGAAGACCGGCGGCTTTGAGGCCGCGGCAAAGCGGATCACAAAAAAAGTGAAAACGCCGCGCGGAGCCAATCTGCTTGGGCAACTCTTCTGCGTGCTGTTCTTCTTTGACGACTACGCAAACGCTCTGATCACCGGCCCTGTGCTCCGCCCAATTGCAGACAAAGTCGGGCTTTCGCGGGAACGGCTCGCGTACATCGTCGACTCTACCGCAGCGCCCGTGGCAGGCATCGCCGTGGTTTCCAGCTGGGTCGCCGTGGAAATAGCAGTCATCAGCAGCGGTCTGGAAACGGCCGGTATCGCAGACTCTGCCTTTCAGGTTTTCCTTCGCTCTATCCCCTATTGCTTCTACTGCATTTTTGCTCTTGTGTTCATGCTCATCACCAGTTTCACCGGCAGGGAATTCGGCCCTATGCTCAAAGCGGAGCGCCGCGCCAGAGCCGCGCAAAGCGGCGCATGTCCGAAAAGCTCTGAACCGGGCGGCTCAAATACGGGCTCAAAAAAAGAGCCGGCAGCGATCTGGGTAGCTTTCGGCAGCATCGCTCTGCTCGTGCTGTATCTTGTCGCTTCGCTTCTCGCAAAACGCGGCGATACGATCACGCTGCTGCTTCGCTCGGCATTTCTCAGCGGCATTGCCGCCATGGCCGCAGCCGCAGTAACGAGGATACTGCCCGCAGGAGAAGGCATCAAAGCATGGCTCGACGGCGTAGGGAACATCGTACCGACGATCATCGTGCTGCTGCTCGCGTGGTCACTCGCCTCGATCGTTGAAAAGCTCGGCACGGTATATTTCGTCGTGGAGCTGATCGCTTCGAAGGCCGCATGGCAGTTTGTTCCGGCGATCATCTTCGTTTGCTGCTGTGTCGTGTCTTTTGCCGCAGGAAGCTATGGCTGTATGTTCATGGTCATGCCAATGGCGATTCCCATCGCCTGTGCCGTCATGGAAAACAGCCCCGGCATCGGCAGCCATTTTCTGCCGGTCTGCGTGGCGGGTGTCCTCTCCGGCGGCATATTCGGTGACCATTGCTCCCCCATGACCGACTGCACGATCCTCGCGGCGCTCGGCAGCGGCTGCGATGTGATGGATCATGCCGTCACGCAGATGCCGTATGCTTTCACCGTTGCACTGGTCAGCATTTTCTGCATCATTTCCGCAACTCTCGGCTTCAGCGCCGTATATACGATCGCGCTGGGGGCACTGGTCCTCTCGGCCATCATTCTGCTATTCGGAAAACAACCATGAAAGGGTCGCAACAATGAAAAAGGATTTTCTCACCGTAAATGACTTTACCAAGGAAGAACTGATGGACATCATCAATCTGTCCATTGCCATCAAAAAGTCCATCAACTCCGGCTACAATCCCCCGCTCATGAAGGGCATGACGCTCGGCATGATCTTCCAGCAGTCCTCCACCCGTACCCGCTGCTCGTTTGAGACCGCCATGGAACAGCTCGGCGGTCACGCGCAGTATCTCGGGCCCGGCATGATCCAGCTCGGCGGACACGAGACGATCGAGGACACCGGCCGTGTTCTCTCCGGTCTGATGGACATCGTCATGGCGCGCGTCATTGAGCACAAGACCGTCGTCAGCCTGGCAAACGCCTGCACGATCCCGGTCATCAACGCCATGTCCGACTACACGCACCCGACGCAGGCGATCGCCGATGTGATCACCATGATGGAGCATCTGCCCGCCGGCAAGAGGTTTGAGGACTGCAAGATCGTCTTCACCGGCGACGGCACGCAGGTCTGCGCGTCTCTCGGCTTTATTTGCAGCAAGCTCGGCGCACACTTCGTCCACTATGGTCCCAAGTCTGCCCAGCTCAACGAAGACCACAAGAAGATTCTCGAGGAGAACTGCAATATCTCCGGCGGCACGTGGGAGGTCACCGATGACCGCCGCGCCGTCAAGGGTGCGGACTTCATCTACACCGACGTCTGGTACGGCCTTTACGAGAACGAAATGCCGAAAGAGGAGCGCGTAAAGCTCTTCGGCGACTATCAGGTCAACCGTGACATGATGCAGCTCGGCAATCTCGGCTGCAAGTTCCTGCACTGCCTGCCCTGCACCCGCGGCGAGGACGTTACCGACGAGGTTGCAGACTCCGCCGCTTCCCTGTGCTGGGAGGAAGCATGGAACCGTCTCACCGCCATGCGCGGCCTTCTCGTATATTTCACGCGGGAAAAGAAATCGTTCTCCGAGATCGCCAAGGCTGCTGCGAAAGCGGAGCTTGAATCCGTGCTCGACAGCATGGGCATCGTCTACTGAGCGCCATAGCGAGAATCGTAATAGCACTGGGCGGGAATGCTCTCGGCAATACGCCGGAAGAACAGAAAGCGAAGGTCGGCAACGCCGCCAAAACGATCGTCGATCTTGTTGCACAGGGTAAGGCAAGCATTCTACATCTGGTCGATGCGGGTTTTCTCGTGATCGCCTGCGGCGGCGGTATCCCCGTTATGAAGCAGGGCGAGGGCAGCTATGTGGGCGTTCCCGCCGTGATCGACAAGGATTATGCCTCCGAGTGCCTTGCGGAGATCATTGACGCAGAGTATCTCTACATTCTCACCGCTGTTGACAGAGTGTGCATCAACTTCAATAAGCCCGATCAGAAAGAGATCAAGGAGATGAGCTGCCGGGAGGCAGAGGCATATGCTCAGCAGGGGCAGTTTGCCCCCGGAAGCATGCTGCCCAAGGTCAAGGCCAGCATGAAGTTTGCCGCCTCCAAGGCAGGAAGAAAAGCGGTCATCTGTTCCCTTGAAAAGGCCGCGCTTGCCCTCTCCGGCAAGTCGGGAACGATCGTTAAGCAATAACGCTTCTGCACATCACCCGGTATATCGCGCGAAATGACGATATACCGGGTGCTGATATGTCCTTACGGATTTTCCCGTAAGGACGTTTTTTCTTTGCCTACGCGCATCTCCGGAGACCGGACTTGGCTTTTTTTTGAAAAAACGTGCCCAAATCTTACAAAGGGATTGCTATCTTCCGCCGGACTGACTAAAATAGACGGGAACACTGCAAAGGGAGCATTTACCATGGATCAGGATAAGATAAATATTCTGCGCATCTTTCAGCTGGACGGAACGCCTGTCTCCTGCGAAGACTACGGCAGTGGGCATGTAAACGTCACATTTCTCGTTGTGACCGACACCGGACGCCGGTATATTCTGCAAAAAATCAATCACCACGCCTTTCGCAATGTACAGGCGCTCTCGGAAAACATTGCGGCGGTGACGGATTTTCTGCGCTCCAAGTCCAGCGATCCGCGCAGCGTCATGTCCCTCATCCGGACGAAGGACGGCGCGCCCCACACCCGGTATGGGGACGAATACTGGCGCGTATATGATTATGTGGACGGGACGATCTGCCTTCAGCAGCCGGAGACGGACGAGGATTTCTATCAGGCCGCCGTCGGTTTCGGTACGTTTGCGCAGCTGCTCTCCGACTTCCCGGCGGAAAAGCTGCACGAGACCATCCCGAATTTTCACAACACGCCCGATCGCTGCCGCCTTTTCCGCGAGGCGATCGAGCGCGACGCGGTGGGCCGCGCCGCGGCCGTTCAGCCGGAGATCGATTTTGCTCTTGCAAGGGAAGCGGAGATGTCCACGCTCCAGAACCTTCTTTCTGCCGGAGAGATCCCGCTCCGCGTTGCGCACAACGACACAAAGCTCAACAACGTCCTTCTGGACGCGAAGACACGAAAGGCGCTCTGCGTTGTAGATCTGGACACCGTGATGCCCGGCTCAAGCCTCTTTGATTTCGGCGACGCCATCCGCTACGGCGCTTCGACCGCGGCGGAGGACGAGCGCGATCTCTCCAAGGTGGAAATGAGTCTGGAGCGTTTCCGCGTTTTCACGCGCGGATATGTCCGTGCCTGCCCGAATCTGACCGCCAGGGAGCTGGAGCTCCTTCCGCTGGGGGCGAAAACAATAACGTTGGAGTGCGGCATGCGGTTTCTGACCGACCATATCGACGGCGATCTGTACTTTGCCGTCCACCGTGAAGGGCAGAATCTTGACCGTGCGCGGGCGCAGTTCAAGCTCGCGGCGGACATGGAAAAGAAATGGGACGATATGCGGCGTATCGTCGCCGAGGAAACGAAGGCGTAAATTCAAACATACCACCGGAGATCAACGTTCACAGGAGGATGACATCATGCTTTTTACCAATGCCAATCTATTTCTTGATGGGTGCTTTCAGCGCGGCGCGTTCCGCGTGGAAAACGGGCGTTTTGCGGAAATTCTCACCGATGCCGCCGGAGACGGGATCGACCTGCATGGGCAGTATGTGATCCCCGGTCTGGTGGATATCCACAGCCACGGCAATTCCGGCGCGGACTTTTCCGACGGCGACTACGACGGTCTTGTCAAAATGGCAAAGTATCTCGCCGCGAACGGCGTCACGAGCTTTGCCCCCGCGTCCATGACGCTGCCCTACGACGTGCTCGAAGCCGCGTACAAAACTGCCGCCGCGCTCAAAAAAGCCGCGCCCGAGGGCTGCGCGCGGCTCATGGGCATCAACATGGAGGGGCCGTTCTTCTCCGAGAAGAAAAAGGGTGCGCAGAACGCAAGCTATCTCCGCCTGCCGGACTACGCCGCGTTTGAACGCCTGTATAATGCCTCCGAGGGTCTGCTCCGCATCGCGGACATTGCCGCGGAGCTGCCCGGCGCGGTCGAGTTCACGGAAAAGGCCTCGAAGCTCTGCACTGTGTCCATCGCGCACACGGACTGCACCTATGAGGAAGCCAGCGCCGTTTTCGATGCCGGTGCTTCCCATCTGACGCATCTTTATAACGCCATGCCCGGCATCCACCACCGCAAGCCCGGCCCCATCGGGGCGGGATCCGAGCGCGAAAACGTCGTTGCGGAGCTCATCAGCGACGGATACCACATCCACCCCAGCGCCGTGCGGATGGCGTTCAGGCTCTTCCCCGGCCGCATCTGCCTCATTTCCGACGCGCTGCGCTGCTGCGGCATGCCGGACGGGCAGTATATGCTCGGCGGGCAGGACGTTTTCCTCAAGGGCGGCGTTGCAAAGCTCGCCGACGGGACGATCGCCGGGTCCGCCGCAAACCTTTATGAATGCATGCAGCGCGCCGTATCCTTCGGTATCCCGGCGGAACAGGCGATCCTGAGCTCAACGATCATCCCGGCGCGTGAGATCGGTCAGGATGCGGAGATCGGCTCCATCGCCGTCGGAAAGCTCGCAGACTTTGTTGTGTGCGACGCCGCGCTGAACCGGAGCGCCGTATATCTCGGCGGACAGGCGATATGAAAAGCTATACGATAGCAAAAACATCCGGCGCGCCCGGCTGGGACGCGATCGAGCCGCTGCGCGCGGACTGCGTGCTGTGGGAGCCGGACTGCGGCGTCCGCATGGAGCAGAAGCTCTGCTACGACGATACCGCGCTCTATGTTTTCCAGCGCGCGTGGGAATCGGACATCCAAGCGGAGTGCAGCGCCCCGCTCAGCCCCGTCCATGAGGACAGCTGCATGGAATTTTTCTTCTCACTCACGGACGATGGGCGTTATGTAAACTTCGAGATCAACCCCAACGCCTGCATGGAGCTGGGCTTCGGCCCGAACCGGCGCGAGCGCGTCCGGCTTTGCCACAAGTCCGAACAGGAAACGTTCCGTCCCGTCTGTACCCAGACGCCGGACGGCTGGACGGCGGAATACCGCATCCCGCTCTCGTTCCTGCGCATCCTCTATCCGGAGTTTTCCCTGCGCTCGGGCGTTTTCTTCCGTGCCAACTGCTACAAATGCGGCGACAAAACCGTGCATCCGCACTTTCTCGCGTGGAACGCTGTGGAAACGGCAGCGCCTGATTTCCACCGGCCGGAGTTTTTCGGAAAAATGATCTTGGCGTAACAAAAATTCCTTCGGAGCGTCTGCCCCGAAGGATTTTTTTATTGCTCTGCTTTGCAAAATTCGAGAGAAATATAGTAGGCATAGTCGTTTACCGGCGACACGCTTCCGGCTGCGAACTCCTGAACGGCTCTGACCTGAAGGTCATTTTCGCTGTACATCAGGGCAAGGAGCGGCTGCTCCGCCTCAAACGTTATGGGCGTTTCGTCCTCAATAGACACCCCGGCCCTGGCGAAATACTTTCGATTTTCCTCGCCCTCCAGTATGGGAAAGCTCGTCGAAAGTTTTGACCCACCGTCGGCGAGGATGAGCTTCACCTGAAAATTTTCAAAATCCGGGACGATGAGGATCGTCCCCTCCTTCGGCGAACCGATGTCCCGGTAGCTGAGCTCCCAGTTCTCTTTGCTGACCTGTTTCCCGAAATGATACTCCGTCAGATAGATGCGCAGGGAGAGAAAATCGTCCGAGGCTGTATAGCGGTACATATAGGCTCCGTCCAGACCGGCGAGGAGCTTGAGCGTCTGCATCTCCGTGCTTTCTTTTTCCACGGGGCGGATCACGTTCTCCGGACGGTTCGTCCGGATCAGGTACGCTCCGATGATGGAGAGCGCCGCAGCGGAAACGATGAGCAGCGCAGCGACCATGCATTTGAGCCGCTTTTGCCGCCGCTTTCCGTCCGCCGCCGTCTGAAGGATATTCTCCTCTGCCCGGCGCGGCAGATCGTTTTCCGCGATATCATCGCCCGAAAGGAATTCGTTGATGCCGATGCCCAGCGCCGCACACAGCTCCGTATAGAGCGACACGTCCGGCAGACATACCCCGCGCTCCCACTTGGAGACCGATTTATCGCTCACACCGAGCTTTTCGGCGAGCTGCCTCTGCGTGAGGCCGAGCGCCTTTCTTTTGCCCGCAATGTATTGTCCGATCCTGATGAGATCCATAAAACCGTTCTCCTTTGTGTTGATCGGTTTCTTTATAGCAGAACCGCGGCGAAAAGAACACCCCCTGAAAGTAGAATCCTATCTTTTCACGGCGAAATGCGCCGCGCGGCGGGCGTTTTTTTCTTTACAAACCGACAAAATGGATGCTATATTGAGTTTATACGATCTCCGGCAAAAACGTATCGGAAGAAGGAAGAAAGAATGAAAAAGACAATCAAAAAACTGGCTCTGATACTTCTCACCGCCGCTCTTATGCTGACTGTGACCGGCTGCGGCGCCAATGACTACCAGACAGCCGTGCAGCTCATGGGCAGCGGCGACGCGGCCGCGGCCTCCGCGGCGTTCAAAGCGCTCGGCGATTACAAGGACAGCGCGGCGCTCGCCTCGGCGTGCGACTACTCGATCGCGACGGACGCCTACCTTGCCGAAGACTACGAGCAGGCCCGCGCGCTTTTCGCCGCGCTCGGCGACTATAAAGAGAGCGCTTCGCTCGTCACCGCATGCGACTATGCGATCGCGCAGAATACCTATGACGCCGGAGAATACGCGCACGCCGCGGAGCTCTTCACTGCCCTCGGCGATTATAAAAACAGCGCCGCTCTCGCCGCGCAGGCCGGCGACAGAGCATTTGCCGAAAAGCTGCTCGGAAGCTGGGTATCGAACGAAATGGATGTATCGTCGATCTTCATTGATTCTCTATACGATGCCATTGATGACGACGAATCCTCCAAAGCGCTTCTGGACTGCATGGAGCTCGGCGCTCTTCCCCTGAAGTACACCATCGAGTTCACCGGCGAGGGTACATTCCTTCTGGCGGCTGACAGCGAATCTGCCGCCGCGATGATCGACACGTTCTATACAGCTTTTACGGACGGTCTCACCGCCTATCTGGAAAAAGAGATCGAGCAGGACGCTGCGAACAACGGCTATACCGTGGAAGGACTTATGCAGACTTACGGCTGCACAACGACGCGCGAACTCATTGATGCCATGCTGGAAATGCCTCTGGAAGACTTTATGGCCAGCCTGCTTCCCAAGGAGACTTTGAAGGAGCTTCTCGACAGCGGCACCGTCAACGGCGTGTATGCCGTGAAAAACGGTGAGATCGTTCTGACCATCGGCAAGACGCAGAGCTCCGCCGTCTATGACGAGGCCGCCGGTACGCTCTCCGTCGTTGACGAAGACATCGCCGGTACCGCGATCGTTTTCTCCCGCGCATAAGGCATACATCACAACGCCGCGGCCGCACTTTCCCGCGCGGAACGCCGCGGAAACGGCAGCGACCGATTCCCACCGGCCGGAGTTTTTCGGAAAAATGATATTGGCGCAGCAAAAAATCCTTCGGAGCATCTGTTCCGAAGGATTTTTTTGGTCTGCTTTGCAAAATACATCAGGGCAAGGAGCGGCTGCTCCGCCGCAAACGTTATAAGCGGCGCATCAAAAAACAGGAATTTGCACAAATGCTCTCTTGAAAACCTCCGCATTGTCTGGTAAAATTATTGTGTCTAAGCACTAAAAGGAATTGAGGCGATCAATCAGAACAAAGAAGGAGGCTTTTACACATGAAGGGAAAGAAAATCGTATCAACGCTCCTTGCGCTGCTGCTTCTCGCCAGTCTGCCCGTGTCGGCGCACGCGGCGACCTGGGACATCGGCAAGGGCGACATCACCGTAAACGCCGAGAGCGGCGGGCAGACGGTCAGGCAGGGAGGCGGAGCCGCTGTACCGGACAGCGCGCCCGTCATTACGGGAACCTCTAAGGAAAACAACGTCACCATCAACGCGGAGAAGGATCAGACCGCAAACGTCACCCTCTCCGGTGTGAACATCGACGTGCGCGATAAGGGCAAGGCCGCCGTTTCCACCGCCGGCGAGGGCAATGTCAGCATCGAGCTGAACGGCGAAAGCACGCTCAGGAGTGACTATGAGCATGCCGGCCTTGAAAAGAACAACGGCGGCAGCCTGACCATTGCGGACGAGGACAAGAACGGCAAGCTGACCGCCAGGGGCGGCCAACAAGGTGCGGGCATCGGCGGCGGAAGCGGAAAGGACGGCAGCAACATCTTCATCACCGGCGGCGGGGTCAACGCCATCGGCGGCCTCGCCGCCGCAGGCATCGGCGGCGGCCTCGGCGGCAACGGCAGCAACATCACCATTTCCGGCGGCAGGGTCGGGGCCACCAACGGCCTCAACGGCGCAGGCATCGGCGGCGGTCAGCACGGCAGCGGCAGCCACATCACTATCTCCGGCGGCGAGGTCAACGCCATCGGCGGCGATTGGAGCGCGGGCATCGGCGGCGGACAGCGCGGCAGCGGCAGCCACATCACCATCTCCGGCGGCGAGGTCAATGCCAGCGGCGGCAAGTGCGGCGCGGGCATCGGCGGCGGAGTATATGGCAAGGGAGAAGGCATCACCGTTTCCGGCAATGCACAGTTGAAGGTGCGGGGCGGCAGTGTCCACGGAGATTACGGAACGGGCGCAGGCATCGGCGGCGGCAGCTATGGCACCGACGGCGCAGAGGTGGAGCCGGATATTTGCGCGCTGAACCCCGGCGGAAAAATCGAATATTACGCGCCCCGCAGTTCCATGTCGGGAACTCCCAGCAAAACGGTCACCAACCCCACCGGAGACTTTGTATGGGACAGCGGCACGGTGACGACGCCCGCCACCTGCACGGGAAAGGGTGTCAGGACTTACACCTGCACCAGCTCCTCCCATACAAAAACCGAGGATATCCCCGCCCTGAACCACAGCTTTGCAGGGCAGGAGTATGTTTCCGACAACAACGCCACCTGCGAACAGGACGGCACCAAGACGGCAAGGTGCGTGCGCTACGGCACGGGCGGCTGCATGGAAACGGACACGGTAACGGACACGGACAGCAAGCTCGGGCATCTCTTTGAGGACTATGTTTCCAACAACGATGCGACCTATGAGCACGACGGCACCAAGACGGCAAAATGCGTGCGGTATGACCAGTGCGGGGAGACCCACACCATACCGGATGAGGGAAGCCGGTTAATAGCTCCTCCCCTCTACCGCGTGACCGCCAAGGACGGCAGGGACATTGCCTACACGGCCGAGCAAAAGGGCGGCGTGCTGACCGTCACCGTTGACGAGGACCTTGCCATTCTCACGGGCAGACTCAGCGGTATCCGCACTCTCAAGGCGCAGGGCGTGGAAAAGATCGTCTTTGTCACCAAGGGCGCAGCGTCAGCGTTCCTGCTCTCCGATCTGCTGGGCAAGGGCGAGAGCGGCGAAGCCTACCGGCTCACCCACGACGGCAAGGCCGTCACGTTCACGCTCGGCAAAAAAATGACCGACGTGAGCGCCATTCTCACCAAGCCGTAAGCGATATTTCAAAATCCATACAGGCGGGCAGGCA
>OLQM01002361.1_pt1 | contig 18691 bp, 10 predicted proteins | sample 1673161 | NCBI WGS metagenome assembly OLQM01 (sample SAMEA3136761, study PRJEB25190) | human gut metagenome | reverse complement strand
CGACGGATAAATGGGTGCCACACACTCATGAACCAGGGGTACCTCATGAACATGGTGTAAATGACTACATGAAAGCTGTTGCTGAGTATCGTAAAACATGGCCTACAAAACAAGATGTAATTGAACAAACACCAGATCCTGCTGTGCGTGAAATGATTCTTCGTATGGAGCAAATCGGTTGTGATACGGTATTTGACCGCTTTGATAAACAACAACCACAATGTACATTTGGTATTGCTGGTATATGTTGTCGTATCTGTTTCATGGGCCCTTGTAAAATTACACCTAAGAGTCCTCGTGGTGTCTGCGGTGCGGATGCTGACCTCATCGTAGCTCGTAATATGACACGTGCTGCTGCAGGTGGTTTGACTCAACATGGTGCACATGCTCGTGAAATCTTGATTTCTTTGAAAGCTGCTGCTAATGACCAATTGGACATTCCAATTTTAGGGGAAGAAAAAATCCGTACTGTATGTAAGGCTTTCAACATCCCTGAAGAAGGTCGTTCCTTGAAAGAAGTGGCTAATGATTTAGCAGATGTATTGCTCGAAGATTTGAGCCGTGCATTGCCAGGTGAATATAAAACAATTACAGCTATGGCTCCTGCTGAACGTCGTGAAGTCTGGAAAAACTTGGATATCTTGCCTGTTTCCGCGTACAATGAAGCCTTCGATGCATATCATCGTACAACCGTAGGTACAGATGGCGATTGGGAAAGCAATATGAAACAATTCTTGCGTTGTGGTCTTGCTTTCACATTCACAGGTGTAGTGGCAGCAGATATCGCTACTGATGCATTGTTCGGACAAGGTGGTCGCCGTACATCTAAAGTTAACATCGGTGCCTTGAAAAAAGGTTATGTTAACATCGCTGTTCATGGTCACTTGCCAACATTGGTTTCTCAAATTTGTAAGATTGGTGCGTCCGAAGAGTATTTAGAAAAAGCAAAAGCTATCGGCGCTAAAGGTATTCAATTCTACGGTATCTGCTGCTCTGGCTTATCCAGTATGTACCGTTATGAAAATGTTATTCCATTGTGTAATGCTATCGGTGCTGAACTTGTACTTGGTACAGGCGCTCTTGATTGCTGGGTAGCTGACGTTCAAGACGTATACCCTGCTATCATGGACGTAGCACGTTGCTTCAACACAAAAGTTATCACTACATCTGATGCAGCTCGTTTACCAGGTGCAGAACACATTGGTTACGATCACCATCACACTAACTTGTCTGAAACAAAAGCATTGGCTCGCAAAATCTTGGATCGTGCTCTTGAAGCTCATGAATTGCGTAAAGGTATGCCTGTATTCATTCCGCCATACGAAATCACTGCTGAAGTTGGTTTCTCTCCAGAATCCACTGTTAAACATTACGGTTCCTTCAAACCATTGGCAGAGGCTTTAAAATCTGGTAAAGTTCGTGGTATCGTAAACGTAGTAGGCTGTTCCAACCCTCGCGTTATCTACGAAAAAGCAACTGTAGATATCGTTGATACACTTATCAAAAATGGCTGTATCATCTTAACAAATGGTTGTGCATCCTTCCCATTGATGAAACTTGGTTACTGTAATACAGATGCTATTAAGAAATGTAGCCCTGCATTGCAAGAGTTCTTGGGCGATGATCAACCACCAGTATGGCATGTGGGTGAATGTGTAGATAATGCGCGTTCCTCTGGTATCTTCGGCGGTATTGCTGCAGAACTTGGCCTTAACTTACCTCAATTGCCATTTGCTATGTCTAGCCCTGAATGGTCTAACGAAAAAGGTATCGATGCATCCCTTGGCTTCCGCCTAATGGGTATTAACTCTTACCACTGCGTTGAACCACCTACACAAGGCTCTGATGCTGTAACAAAATGGTTGAAAGAGGACACTAAAGACATCTTAGGTTCTGTTATGTATGTTAATACCGATCCTGCTAAAGTAGCTGAGAAAATCTTGGCAGATATCGATGAAAAACGCGCTGCTTTAGGTTGGGCTGAAGTAAAATAGTAATTAGTAAATTGTAGTTTATAATAAGAAACGCTCAAAAGCGTAATGGTTATCGTATTTCCTTAAGCTTTTGAGCGTTTTTCTTTATATAAGAGTATAGTGCTACTTGTTAATTCGTGAGTTCTTACAAACCCTTTACTATTAACCCTTATGGTAATATGTATTGTATATAGACTTAACAATATGTATAAGTTTATGAAGCAACGAAAAAAGGACTCTGTATAGAGTCCTTTTTTCATGTAAGGGGAGTGTTAGTATTAATATCAAATGAAACATGTATTTAAACAAGTAGTAGGTTTGGGGTTAGTATTACTTGTCGGGAGATAAATACACGTACGGTAACCAGGGAATTGTTACCTCTGTCTATCATTTGACATTATCATTATAGGAAGGGTAAATGAGTTAAAAATGAAGAAATTTAATAAATTTCTTTAAGTTTCTTATATTTGTAAAAAACATGGTAATTAATTTTAATTATTGTTGATAAATATGGGACAATTTTGGTATTATATAAAGGAGAAGTTGTATATTTTATAAAGGTTTATCCACATTAAGCTTTTATAAAATATACAGCTCGATAGCATGAGAGGGGCAGTCATATGAGTAAAATATTCACCATATTAACACTTTTGTGGCTACTCAGTATAGGGGGGACTACTAACGCAACGGACTGGTACTATGTTGGACCAGATGCATCAGGAAACCAATTATTTATTGACAATGACAGTGTACAGAAGAGTGATTACGATGCACTTTTGTGGCTGCGAGTTAATGAACTGGGTGGCGACGAATTGCGATATAAAGTTTATATCAGTAGATATAATCGAACCATGGAAACATTGAAGGTAGATGCGTACATGTCAGACGGGACGCCGTATGAGAATGTAGAATTTAATGAGAATCCTGAGCCCATTGCAGGGAACACAAATGGTCAAGCCATTTATATTTTATTATGGAAATAAAAGAACCATCTAGTACAGCAAACTAGATGGTTCTTTTTATGTGTAAAATATTTATAAATCGTTAGGAAGTTGTTTATATACTACATCCTCAAAATATGAAGGATGGTATATACATGAAGTGTATTAGACTTGAGCAGAGTTGCGAGTCAACTCCAAGTCTTGAATCATTTGGAGATCGTCTTGAGGAGAACGACCGCCAGTAGTCAAGTAGCCACCAACCATGATACCATTTAAGCCACCTTTTAAAGCGTAAGCTTGTAAGTCTCGTAGATTTACTTCGCGACCGCCTGCAGTACGAATCAATGCATTTGGCAAGATGAAACGGAATACGGCGAAGGTACGTAAGATATCCAATGGACGTAAAGCTTCGTTGCTTTCAAATGGAGTCCCTTTAACAGGATTCAAAATGTTTAATGGCACGGAGTCAATATGTAAACGTTTAAGTTCGAACGCCATTTCTACACGTTGTTCTAATGTTTCGTTAAGTCCAAGAATGCCACCAGAGCAAACACGGATGCCTGCTTTTTGTGCATTATCTATGGTAAACATTTTATCTTCGTAGGAATGTGTAGTACAAATATCTGGGAAGTGACTAGGTGCCGTTTCGATATTGGAGTGGTATCGAGTAACACCAACTTCTTTTAATTTGAGTGCTTGTTCGTAAGTTAACAAACCAAGAGAACAGCAGATTTCAAGGCCAATTTCGTTTTTGATACGGCCTAATACATGGATGATTTGATCAAATTCATCAGGGTTATTAGTATTACGACCACTTGTTACGATGGAAAAACGAATGGCACCAGCCTCTTTAGCTTTACGTGCTGCTTGGAGAATGCTTTCTTCATCCATGAAAGGATACTCCTGAACGCCTGTGTTGTGGTGTGCGGATTGAGCACAGAATTTACAGTTTTCAGGACATTTGCCGGATCGAGCATTAACAATGGCGCATACATCCACAGAATTATCATTGAAATGTTGGCGAATTTTATCAGCCATAGCGAGTAGAATCATAGTATCATCATCTGAAGTATGAATCAGTTCGATTGCTTCTTCTTTTGTAATTTCGCCGCCGTTCATGATGCGGTTTGCAATGGTAAGTATTTTTTCGTATGTACCCACTTGGGATGGTTGTTGATCTATAGGCAAAGCCATAATAGCCTCCGGTAAATTGTTAACTTAATAAAAACATAATATATTGACAATTTGATTGTAAACGTTCGCGTATAAATTGTCAACTTAATACGCGAATTGGTTAACAAAAATAATAATGTATTATGATTTATATCTTATGATGAAAGAATATATGCTTATCTTATAATTTATATTTATTAATAGTTAAGAGAAGTTTAGTTTAACTATATCTTTTTGATGCTAAATGATAGTTATTTTTAACTTATCTTTAAGGTTTTGTAGTATAATAAACTATTGTAATTACTATATATAACTATAATAAAAATATTAATGGAGGAGTGGATATAGATGCAGCCGTTTCGATTTATACACTGTGGTGATCTGCATTTAGGGGCACCCTTTCAATATGCTACAGGTATTAGCAATGCTGTTGATCGCGCCGTAAGTGAAGCAACCTATGTAGCCTTAGATAAAATTATTGATACTGCTATTACAGAACATGTTCATGCTGTTGTAATAGCTGGTGATATTTATAATAGCGAAGACCATAATTTAGAGGCTCAAGTCCGTTTTGTGCGCGCCATGTATCGCTTGGCGGAGCATCGTATTGATGTCTATATGGTACAAGGTAACCATGATCCTGCTGAAAGCTGGAAAGCACAATTACAGATGCCAGATAATGTACATGTATTTTCTAGCGAACAGGTACAGCGTTTCCCGCTCATCGTTAACAATATAGAAATTGGTGGCGTATATGGTATTAGTTGTGGTCATGGTAATGAAAGCGACAACTATGCTCGTCAATACAGAGCTTTTGAACGGGATGAGTTTTCTCTTGCTGTTATGCATGGTACTGTAGGTTCTAGCGTAGGCTCTGAAAATCATAATGTAATAGGACCTTGTAACTTAACTGATTTAACAGAGGCTGCCATGGATTATTGGGCATTGGGCCATATTCATAAATCTCAAGTTCTTAGCGAGGAGCCTCTCGTAGTTTATGCTGGTAATTCGCAAGGATTGCATCGTAAAGAACATGGACCTAAGGGATGTTATCTTGTATCCGTATCTCATAATGGTCATTGTGATTTGCGATTTATCGACACCTGCGCTGTCCGGTTTGAGGAAATCAAAATCGATATTGCTGGCATGCAAAATGAAACAGATTTCTTAGAGATTTTGCGGCGTAAAAAAGAAAACTTGCGAAAGCAACATAAGAAAAACATCTTGTTGTCCCTCGTTTTGTCCGGAACGGGACCTCTACATCGCCTATGTACGCAAGAGGGGATTCGAAAACTATGGTTGCAAGAGTCTCAAAATGAAGAGAAAGGCAAATTTATATTCGTTATGCCTTACCGTATTATTTCTAATACACGACCTAGTATTAATCTAGTTGAACGACGTTTATTAACAGATGTAGTAGGTGATTACTTGCGTGCTTATGACGATATGGTAGATGGAGATGCGATACAGATTGCGCGTCAAATCATGGCTGATCGTCCTGAATTTAAGCGCTTAGGCGCATATGCCGATTTATTGAGTGATGAATTATTGGCACGAGCTTTGAAACGTTGTGAAATTGAAGGTGTTACTGTATTGATGGGGGCTAATGATGAACATTAAACGCATACGATTTGATGAATTTGGCCCGTATCGTGACTGGTCTTTCACCACGGGTGACAATGGGGTTCAACTCATGTATGGCCCTAATGAAAGTGGTAAAACATCCTTGCTCGAAGGAATGCGCACCTTGTTATTTGGCGGTACTCATAAGGCTTATGGTCCTATGACGGGGGCCCTTGATGTGGACCGTAATGGTGAAAGCTACTATATCGGTCGTAAGGGTAAGCAGTTAGACTTTTACAGTCCTGGTAATCCTGCCATCCATGAAGAGCCGGCTCAACATTGGTGGCATGGCATCGATAAAAAAACATATAACCGCATATTTGCGTTAACATTAGACGACCTACAAGGCCTTGATGTATTACAAGAGGTAGAGGTTCGTTCCCGATTCTTTGGCGCTGAAGGGGGAGAACACTTAGGTGGCGCTGTTAAGGATGTTGAAAAAGGGGCTACAGACCTACTTGTAGCATCCTCGAATGGTAAACGTCGCATCAATGTATTGATGGATGAGCTTAAAGAAAACCGCCAAAAGCTGAGTCAGTTGGCGGAGCATGAAGCGCAATATGTGGAATTACAAACCGTCTTTCACAGTACGGAGCAAACCGAAATGGAATTGCAAAATCAGTTGAAAGAATGGAAGGAATATCGGGATGGTATCGATGTAGTATTGCGTGCGTGGGATACGTATCGTCGCAGTGAAGAGGCACGTATGCACATGCAGCAGTACAATAGTGAGCTCGCCTTGAGTCGTGATGAGTTTCTTCGCCTTGATGAAGAAATTAAACGGGCTCGTGACAATATGCAATTATGGCAGGAAAAGGAAGCGGCATTGATGCCGGCTAACTTTAGTCCTGATAGCCCATTTGGAACTTATGGCCAAGATATTGAAGATCTTATTCAACAAGGTGCTAAATGGGAGCAATTACGCCGTGAGTGCGAAGAAGGCGATGCGTACATCCGTAAGGTTAGAGAACAATTGGAGTTTTCACGCACCCTACATTCTGCGTGGCGTCATGATGAGCCAATGGCAGAAGACATCAATTGGTTTGATGGAGAACGTTTGGCAAGTCGTTTGCGCACCGCAAAAGAACAACTTTTACATTGGCAAGACCGCAAACCTGCAGAGGCTACCGATGAGGTGCCGACGGCGAACCTTGAAGGGGCATCCTTACCTAACTTTAGTGAAGAAGAATTAGCTAAAAAAGAATATTTAGAACGTGAATTAGATCGTATCTTAATGGATATAGATCGAGTAGAGGCTAGACGGAATAGTTATGGTTCAGACGCACAGCCCACAATTCTGCCAAAATGGCTACAACGCATTAGTGGTATAGGTGCTGTTATTGCTGTATTGGTAGTATTAGCAGGCCTATTGGTTCTTGAATCTGCACTATATACTATAGGTGGTTTTATTTTCTTGATTCTATCTATGGGGCTATTCTGGTATGCTACCTGGAGGCTTCATAATGGTAACTCTGATGTGTCTAAATTAAACTATGAGTTACAAATTTTATCTTCCCGTAAATCTGATGTAGAACATCAGCTAGAGGCTTTGATCAAGGCTGCTACACCTACAGTGAGCCCTATACCATCCTTAGAAGGGGTGGCACATCTTGAACGTTGGATTCAAGAAGGTCATACATTACAAGGCATTTACGATGAAGCTCTCGCAGCATGGCAAAACTGGTTACCACAAGGGGCGGCTAAGAGTCTCGATGAAGATGATTTTTTTGGCCTCAAACATGAATATGATCAATATCATGAGCAACTACGTACTATAGAAGGCTATGAAAAGCGTTTAGCGGAGCATAAAGAAGGCCTACGTATTATTGAAGACCAAGCGATGGCTTTGTGGTATAACCTTGGGATAGAGGCGCCAGTATCTCCAACAGAGCTAAAACGCATTTATAACCAATATAAGAACTTCCAACAAAATAAGATTGTATGGGAACAAAAGGAAGCACAACGTAAAAGCTTCCGCAATGAATACGATAATTGGCATCGCAAGGAAAAAGAGCTACTACTTCGTCAACAAGAACTGCTCCATAAAGCTGGTATGGAAAGCTCTAACGAGTATCGTCAACATCTTATCGATGAGGACCAATATAAACAGTGGCAAACCATCTACAAGCAAAGTCAGGTGCAGCTTGATTTGCTTGCTCCTGATGCGGAGAATAAAGACTTGTTCTACCGCCGTTTGCGAGAAGGCAACAAGGATAACTGGTTGGATGAATTGGCTCATTCCGAGCGTGAAATAGCCTCTATCGAAGATAAATTGGCTACCTTGTACGAGCGTCGCGGCCAAATCGTTGAAGCCATGCGTACACTTGGTTCTGACCAGGAACAACACCAAATGTTGCAAGAACGAGAGGCTTTACAAAGTGAATTAGAGTCTGCTCTCGAAGATTGGGCTACGCAAGTATTGATAAGCCATTGTATGGATAAGGCTCAACAATCATATGAACAAGAAAAACAACCTCATATGTTGGAGCTTGCATCCTCTTATGTTGAAAGACTAACTGGTGAGAGGTATACGCTTGATATTCTAGGTATCAATAAAGGGGTAGCACTTATCAACAACAATGGGGAACGACTAGAACTTAAATTCTGGTCTAGTGGTCTAGCTGACCAAGTTTACTTGGCATTGCGTCTCGCCTTAGCAAAGGTATTCTCTTATCAAGTAGAATCCTTGCCGATTATCTTGGATGATATTTTGGTGCGCTTTGACGAAAATCGTCAACGTAGTGCCTTGGAACTGTTGGCTGAGCTTGGGAAAAATCAACAGATTTGGCTCTTTACCTGTCAACGTTCTGTATATGATATGGCTCAATCTATTATGGGCATCGATTGCCATAGACTAAGTCGTAGCTAAATGAATTTCGGACTTGAATTAAAGACTAGTTGAATTAAAGACTAATTAGATTAAATAGATATCAACGAGGTAATGAAATAATCCCTGTGGTCGCTGCAAGCTTTCACAGGGAATATTAATGGCATTGTTGTGTGTGATTGTAACCAAAGTAACTGTTTTAGTTACCATAGTGTGTTAGTATACATTTAGAACGAAAGGGGTTGAGTACTTGAACACAGCTTATTTGGACATGATCCAAGGGAAGAACCCTGGTGTAACGCCTGTGTGGTATATGCGTCAAGCTGGTCGTAGCCAAGCGGAATATCGCAAAATCAAAGAGAAATATTCATTATTTGAAATTACAAAAGAGCCCGAGTTATGTGCTCGTGTTACGGAATTACCTGTTAAGGAATACGGCGTTGATGCGGCGATTCTCTACAAAGATATCATGAGCCCAATGGTGGCTATGAATGTAAATGTTGAGCTGAAGGCCGGTGTGGGTCCTGTGTTTAGCACGCCTATCCGTTCTATGGCTGATGTAGAGGCTCTAGATTCCTTTGATCCTACCAAGGTAGAGTATATCGGTAAAACGATTACACTCTTAACATCTGGCATGCTCGACGTGCCACTCATTGGTTTTTGCGGTGCGCCGTTTACGATTGCATCCTACCTTATCGAAGGGGGACCAACGAAGAACTACAATAAGACTCGTGGCATGCTCATCGGTGCTCCTCATGTGTGGAATGCATTGATGACTAAACTGGCGGACATGTCCATTGCGTACTTATCCATGCAAGCCGAAGCGGGTGCTAATGCACTTCAAATCTTTGACTCTTGGGTAGGTGCTGTTAATGCAGACCAGTATAAACAAGGAATTTACCCTCATATGGAGCGGATCATAAAGACTGTGAAAGCTAAATATCCTCATTTGCCAATGGCCATGAATGGCGTTGGTACGGATCATTTGGTGTCTATTTGGTCTCACTTGCCTTTAGATGTCATTGCCCTTGATTGGCGTAGTTCCATCGTTATGGCAAACGAGCGCGGCGTAACACAAACGGTACAAGGTAACTTAGATCCGGCGTATTTGTTCGGAGACGAAAAAACATTGGCCCGCGAAGTGGATCGCATCTTGCTCGACGGCGTTCGCTATGGGCGCCATATCTTTAATTTAGGTCATGGCGTATTCCCAGAGGCAGATCCTAAAAAACTTCATTGGCTAACGGACTATGTGCATGAACGTAGTCGTGAGATTTGGACTCAAGAGAGGTAAATTAGTGAAAGTAGAAAAAAAAGGATTATTATTCCTGTCTTATGGTAGCCCTTTAAGTAAGGATGATTTAGTACCCTATATGACGAGCATTCGTCGTGGCCGTGTACCAACGGAAGCAGAGATTACAAATCTCACTAAGCGTTATGATACAATCGGTCAATGGGAAAATATTGAGCTTCAAACTATGGCAGAGTGCCAATATAAAGCATTGCTTACTCTGTTGCCAACTATGCCTTCCGCTATTGGTTTTTTACACATGAAACCATCCATTGCAGATGCGGTTGACTGCTTAGTCCAGCAAGGAGTGGAGCATATTATCGCTATTGTAACAGCTCCATTCTTCACCGCTCTCGGTACTGGAGCTTATGAAAAACAAGTGCAAGCAGCCATTTCAAACTATGATAATGTGACATTCGACTTTATTCGTTCCTGGTGGGACCAACCAACTTTTAAGGAATACTGGGTAAAAGCACTTTCAAAGTGTGTGCATAATGCTAAAGATGTATTCGTTATTTTTAGTGCGCACAGTATACCTCTTATCAATAATCATGGTGGCGATTCGTATGCGTTAGCTTTAGAGGAAAGCGCCAAAGAGATTGCTGAACATTGTAAATTACTTAAATGGACTGTGGCGTGGCAAAGTGCAGCTCCTCATGGTCAGTGGTTGGGCCCTACTGTAGAGGATGCTATCAACGAAGCCTTACAAACTGGTGCTAATCGCATTGTTTTTGTACCATTTGGATTTGTAAGCAACCACGTTGAGGTATTGTACGATAATGATGTGGAGTGTAAAGAACTCGTTGAAGCAGAGGGCGCAACATATATGCGTGCACCCATGCCAAATTGTAATGAAACATTTTTACAAGCAATGGCGAGTGCAATAATAGAAAGGATTCATTCGTGAACGTAACAATTGTGGGCGGTGGCTTAACAGGGCTAACAGCGGCTTATTATTTAGGTCATGCAAAGCCAGAATGGACCATTACTCTTTATGAACAAGCACCACGATTTGGTGGGAAAATACAAACGCAACGTGTGGATGACTTCGTAGTGGAACTCGGTCCTGACTCCTATTTGGGTCGTAAAACAGAAATGACAGATCTCGTGCATGATCTTGGACTAGGGGATACCCTTGTGTCTAATGAAACAGGCCAAGCCTTTGTATATGATAAGGGTTCTATCCACCCAATTCCAGGCGGCTCCATCATGGGCATTCCTACGGAAATGATGCCCTTTGTGAAAGCAACGCTCATTTCTTGGTCTGGTAAATTGCGTGCGGGCTTAGATTATTTTAAGAAACCATACCAACTCGATGAAAATGGTGATGTATCCATTGGTCATTTCTTCAAATACCACTTAGGACAAGAAATGATGGATAAACTCATCGAGCCTCTATTAGCGGGCATCTATGGTGGCGATATTTATAAAATTAGTCTATTGTCGACATTCCCTCATTTTATTCAAGTAGAACAAAAATATGGGAACATGGTAAAAGGTATGATGGCCGCTAAGATGAGTCATTCCAAAGCAGGTGTCTCTAAAGCAGCTAAAGATGCTGTTGCAGAAGGCGATGTGCCTCGTGCTGGTAAAGGTACTATGACAGATTGTCAATTTGAAAGCCACGAAGCAAAGTCTAGTCAAGCTAATTTTGCTAGTAATCGTGCAAGCAGTTCTAACCATGTAACAAAGACTAGTTCAAATCATCAGTCTGCTAAGGCGCAAACGGATATGGAAAGTCGGAAGGGAACAGCGGCTCAATCCGGTATGTTTCGTCAATTGACAGGCGGCCTTGAAAGCGTGATTACCGCTATCGTTGAGGCTATGCCTAGTAATGTACACTTGCATACAGGTACACTAGTTTCTGATATTCGATATGTTGATGGTGTGTATGCAATCGATGTGGTTAATCAGTGTAACGATTCTTGTGGTCGTCAATCTATGGCAGATCATGTGATTATTAGTACGCCGCCGGCAACGTATAGACAATGGTTTAAGGATGATCAGGGTTTTGACTTTTTGCGTTCTATGGAGCAATCTAGCTGTGCCATTGCTATTATGTCTTTTGATAAAAGCACCTTTGATGGTGACCTCAAGGGATCAGGTTTGCTCATTACTAGAAACACAGATACGCCTCTTACAGCGTGTACTATTCTTAATCAAAAATGGCCTCAAACAACGCCAGATGATAAGGTGGTGTTACGCGTCTTTATCGGTAAGCCTGGCAATGACGTGGTAGAACGACTCAGCGAAGAGGAACTTTCAGAATTGGCAGTCAAAGAAATTCAACATATCATGGGTTTCTCTGTCAAACCAGAGTGGGTGCGCATCAATCGCCTCATTCACTGTATGCCTCAATATAATGTAGGCCATCGCGCAGGCATTAAAGCTGTTCGTGAACATGTGGCAGAGCATTATCCCAATTTACACCTCATTGGTACGCCCTTTGATGGCATTGGAATCCCTGATGGTGTAAAACAAGCAAAAGAACTGGTAGAAAAACTTGTGAATGACAAGTAAAATAGTGACTTGCTTAAAAGAGTTAGTATAGTATTAAGAGCTATAGGATTATCCTCAGCATAAAAGTAGAAGTTTAGTCTTAACTAAAGAATGTACTAATAAAAAATCTCAATAGAAACTAAATTGAAAAGACTCTATATGCTATAATAGTAAGTGGAGTCTTTTGATTTCCTTAGTTATATAGATACATTATTATTTTGATATAATCACCGTAGATAGGAGTGATCATAATGGGAAAAGCAATCCCTACAGTAGAAGGTTGGCATAGCCAACACATGGTATTCGCCATGGATTTCAGCGCATGGAACTGCTTCACAGAGGATGAAAAAGCAGCAGCGCGCAATGAATTAAAAGCATTCTTAGCAGACCTTGAAGCTAAACATCAAGCTAAAGAAGGAAGTTATGCATTCTATGATTGTAATGGAGCAAAAGGGGACTTAATCCTATGGATTCTTGGTCCATCCCTTGAATACTTGGCGCAAGTAGAACGCAAATTCCGCCGCCTTGCCATTGCAAGCGTATTAGTACAAACATACTCTTATACATCTGTAACAGAAGTAAGCACCTATGTTAAGGCTAAACTTGATACAGAGGAAGTTAACCAAAAACTATATCCTCACGTACCTCGCGATAAATATATCTGTTTCTATAATATGAGTAAAAAACGCGAAGGTGATGATAATTGGTTCATGCTACCACCGCAAGAACGCGGAGCCTTGATGAAGTCTCACGGTGAACTTGGTAAAACATACTTGGACGTTTTATCTGAATTCACCACAGGTGGCTGTGGCTTAGATGACTGGGAATGGGGTATTACCATCTTCAGTAACGACGACATCCAATTCAAAAAAATCGTATACGATATGCGCTTTGAAGTAGCCAGTGCAAAATACGGCATCTTCAGCGACTTCTACGTTGGTACCATCATCGACGACGCACTACTAGAAGAAATCTTTGGATAATAAAAGAGCCTGCAATGCAGGCTCTTCTTTATTATTTAATTCATATATATCGATAAATAACTGCTTATTGTATCGTATATTTGTTCAATTTATAATGTTGTTAAGGTAGTCGGCGAGGTTGGGTCTCTCAAAAAGCAAATAGCCCTCCGTTACCAAGTGTAATTAGATAAACAGAAAGGCCATTTCCTAGATAATTAGTTTTTGAGATGCGCCTGACGTTCCTACTCGTCTGACTATCTATTTATATTATAGAGATAAAGATATATATCGTCAAATTAGAATGAATGGACTGCTTGGCAGTCCCTTTTTCTTTCCATAAAATGAATGCTATAATTTTGAACAGAAAATTTGGTGTTCGTACTGTACTGCGTAAAATATAATTCACTACATCTGAGCATCTTATTTACAACTATATTTTTATAAAAGAAAACCCCGCATCGATCCGACTTACGAGGTCAAGGCCCTAGGCCGCAGACCTGATACGTATGGAGGAGAGATGCGGGGTTTCTTTTATCACTTGGTTTAGAAAAGTGAATTATATTTTGTTGTACTGTGGAGTGAACGTAAATTTTCTGTTTCCAGAAAATTATACGTTCATATTAGCTGCTTTACGCACATAGAACCAGTAGCATACTGCTACAGTTATGATGTTGAAGGCTAATAATACAGCAAAGGCTGGGTGAATATTGCCGAATGTGGAATATACAAAGCCGAAGATTTTAGGTGTAATAAAGGCACCGTATGCAGCTACGGCAGCAACGAAACCTGTAATTAAAGAGGAAAGCAATGGATTGCCAAATACGTGAGGAATCATACGGAATGTAGCACCAGTTGCGAAGCCACAGCATACGAATGTCAACACGGACATAGCAAAGAAGAATGGGAAGTTGTGCATATCTACGCCAACTGCAATTAGCGCTGTTGTTGCACATAGACCGAGAAGGCTTACAAAGGTAACTTTTGTACCGCTGTTAATTTTGTCTGCTAACCAACCACCTACAGGGCGAAGTGCACCTGATACAAGTGGACCTACGAATGCGATAGAAGCAAATGGTACTTCTGGGAATTCTTTACCTACTAATAAGCCAAGTGCTGCTGCATAACCAGAGAAAGCACCGAAGGAACAAGTGTATAGCAATGTAAGTGCCCAAGTGTGTTTGTTCCCAAAGATTTGTACAAGATTTTTAGGATTTGGTTTTTCTAGTGGTAAGTTATCCATGAAACGTGTCATAAGTGCAAGGATAACAACAAGTGGTACAATCCACATGAAAGCCGCATTGGCAAGGTATACTGCGTTACCTTTGATGATAGCTGGTGTTACACCAAATACGCTACCTAATGCAGCGGAACCCATAGCGAATGGAGCTAAGAAGTAGATTACGGAGATACCAAGGTTACCAACGCCGCCGTTGATACCAAGAGCAGTACCTTTTTCGGATTTAGGGAAGAAGTTGCCAATGTACGCCATGGAGGACGAGAAGTTGCCACCCGCTAAACCGATGAGGGCTGTTAAAATCATAAATGTCGTATAAGAAGTTGTTGTATCTTGTACTGCAAAGCCGAGCCATACAACAGGAACTAATAAAATGAGTGTGGATATAAAGGTCCAGTTCTTACCGCCCATAAGTGCAGGCATATATGTGTAGACGAAACGCAATGTAGCACCTACAAGGCCTGGTAAGGCTGCGAGTGTAAATAATTGTTCAGTTGTAAAGTGGAAACCTGCGCCATTTAATTGTGCTGCGATGGTAGCCCATAGATACCATACGCAAAAGGCTAAGGTTAAGGCAATAGTGGATATTACCAAGTTTTGTTTGGCGATTTTTTTACCAAACTTTTCCCAAAATTCGGGATTTTCTGGTTGCCAGTTCGCAACAATCTCTTTGCGACTTGCACCTACTTGAGGCATTTTCAGTTCTGACATGAGAGCTCTCCTTTAACTAAAACACATGTGATAAAGGGTAGATCTTTTCACACGAATATGTGGCACATCTCGTTTAAAAGCCTTGTAAAATGTGGTACTATAATAATAGAGAGTGTGCCTAAAATCACACCATTATTATATAGGACAGAATATAATGTGAATGTGACGAAAAACACACTTATATGAGAATTAATCGGTTATAATAGGGATAATATACGTAAAGTATATAGTATATGTGCCTTTTGTGCATGGCTGATTGTGAAAGCTACTTTCACAATCAATATGGACAAATGACACTGAAAGATGCACGGTGATAGTATGGAACAGGAGTTAATTAACCAGTTACTTGCATTGCCAGGAGAAACAATTCACCTTGAAAAAGGCGAGTTTTTGTTTCACGAAGGTGATATAGCAGATCATTTTTTTATTGTCCGCGAAGGGCGACTTAGTATTAAGAAATTTGAGGCAAGTGGTCATATTTTTGCTCATCGGTTGGTGGGGCCAAATAATGTGCTTGGTGAAATTCCTTTGTACGAGACGAACACCCGGACTTACGTGTTCAATGCGATTGCACGTGAAAAATGCTCGGTATATTCCATCCGTTATGATGTTTTAGAACCAGCCATTGCAAAGGACCATTCACTGGCCATTGCAATGATGAAAATCTATACACTTCATATGCGGCGACAACAAGCCAAATACAGAGATTTGTTGTTGTATGGCAAAAAAGGTGCATTCTATTCGACACTATTGCGTTTAGCTAATAGCTATGGTATTCAACGTGATGACGGTATCTATATAGACATCGCGTTAACAAATCAAGAGTTAGCTGAATTTGCTGCCACATCTCGGGAAAGTTTAAACCGCATGCTCAGTGAGTTACGAAAATTAGGCTATGTAGCCTATGATAAACACCATCTGGTAATCTGTGACTTAGATGCATTAATCGGATTACTCGATTTAGATAGCGACACGATCGACCCTAATATCAGTAATATCGAATAATTGTGGATATTCGCCCTTGTTGTTGGCATTGCTAACGCAAGGGCTTTTTTGTAGTTTTAAGGAGGACACGAGATGAGTTTATTGTCTCAGAAATTCAAGTTTCTTCGCAAGAAGGACGTATCTCCAAGCGGTCACCAAATCACAGAAGAAGGCGGTCGCGAATGGGAAAATTTTTATCGTGACCGTTGGTCCTACGATAAAGTAGTCCGTACGACTCATGGTGTAAACTGTACTGGTTCTTGTAGCTGGAACATTTATGTTAAAAATGGTGTTGTAGCATGGGAAAATCAAGCAACCGATTACCCTGAAACACCAGATGATATGCCAGATTATGAACCACGTGGGTGCCCTCGTGGTGCAACATTCTCTTGGTATCTTTATAGCCCTTTGCGCGTAAAATATCCTTATGTACGTGGCGAATTGGTCGAGCTTTGGAGAGAAGCGAAGAAGCATGCTAAGAATCCAATCGAAGCTTGGAAATCTATCGTAGAAGATCCTGAAAAAGCGAAAAAATATAAGTCAGCCCGTGGTATGGGTGGCTTTGTGCGCTCCACATGGGATGAAGCAACAGAAATTACTGCAGCATCCTTACTATATACAGCAAAAACATATGGCCCTGACCGCAACGCAGGCTTCTCTGTAATTCCTGCGATGTCCATGTTGTCCTATGCAGCAGGGGCTCGTTTCCTTAACTTGATGGGTGGCACACCATTGTCCTTCTATGACTGGTATGCCGATTTGCCACCTTCCAGCCCTCAAGTTTGGGGGGAACAAACTGATACACCTGAATCTGGTGATTGGTATAATGCTGGTTACATCATGACGTGGGGTTCTAACGTACCGTTGACCCGTACGCCAGATGCTCACTTCTTGACAGAGGTTCGTTATAAAGGTACTAAAGTAGTATCCGTGTCTCCTGACTATGCGGAATCTACAACTTCTTCCGATGCATGGCTCAATGTAAAAGCTGGTACCGATGCGGCTCTTGCAATGGCAATGGGTCACGTTATCCTAAAAGAATATTACATCGACAAAGAAACTCCATACTTCAAAGAGTATGCAAAAGAGTTCACAGATATGCCATTCCTTGTACGCGTTGAAGATATCAACGGCACAGTTCAACCAGGCCGTTTCTTGAATGCTAAGGACTTAGGTCGCCAAGAGGAAGGCGCTGACTTCCAAATGGTATTGATTGATGAATTGACAAATGAAATCGTTGTTCCTAATGGTACAATGGGTGAACGTCACACACATCCTGAGAAATGGAACTTACGTCTTGAAAATCGTGATACAGGGGCTAAAATCGATCCTCGTTTATCCGTATTTGATCAACGGGAAGATGTGACTGTTGTTAAATTGCCATACTTTGGTGATGAAGAGCACGAAGGCATTATTGAACGCGCTATTCCAACTATTACAGTACAAACTGTTGATGGTCCTGTGAAAGTGACTACTGTATACGATCTCATTCTTGCTAACTACGGTATTGACCGCGGTATCGGTGGTGAGGTAGCGACAGCTTACACTGACGACACACCTTATACACCTACATGGCAAGAAAAAATCACTGGCGTAAAAGCGGACATTGCTATTGCTACAGCACGTGAGTTTGCAGATAATGCAGAAAAAACGAAAGGTCGTTCCATGATTATCATGGGCGGTGGTATCAACCACTGGTACCATGCCGATGTTATTTACCGTACTATTTTGAACCTTATCATGTTCTGTGGTACAGAAGGCGTTAACGGCGGTGGTTGGGCCCACTACGTAGGTCAAGAAAAGCTTCGTCCTGTTGAAGGTTGGGGTGGTATCATGACTGCCAATGACTGGAGTAAGGCTCCTCGTTTGCAAAATGGTACATCTTGGTTCTACTTTGCTACAGAGCAATATCGTTCTGACTGCATCGATTTGGCAGACCGCGTATCTAAATTGGCTAAACCTCGCTATCGTCATCCTGGGGATTACAATGTATTAGCAGCTCGTTTAGGCTGGTTGCCATCTTATCCTACTTTCAATAAAGGTAGCCAAGAATTGATTAATGATGCTCGCGCAGCCGGTGCTAGTACAGAAGCGGAAATCAACCAATATGTAGCACAAGCCTTGAAAAATAAAGATTTACAATTCTGCGTAGAGGATCCTGCAGCTAAAGAAAACCACCCTCGCAACTTGTTTGTATGGCGTGCGAACCTTATTGGCTCCTCTTCTAAAGGTCATGAGTACTTCTTGAAGCATTTATTAGGCACAAAAAATGCCGTATTGGAAGATGATGATGCTCCTACGCGTCCAGAAGAAATTAAATGGCGCGAAGCAGATGGTGCGGGTAAGCTTGATCTCTTAATTGATATCGACTTCCGTATGGCGTCTACAGGTTTATATTCTGATATCGTGTTCCCCGCAGCTACATGGTATGAAAAAGAAGACTTGTCTTCTACAGATATGCATCCATATGTAC
>OLQM01002360.1_pt1 | contig 18691 bp, 17 predicted proteins | sample 1673161 | NCBI WGS metagenome assembly OLQM01 (sample SAMEA3136761, study PRJEB25190) | human gut metagenome | reverse complement strand
TCTTGACATTCGGCTCAAAAATTACGCTGCACAAAAGCTCCGAAAGTTCTTTGGCAACGCTGACATCATCAAGAGAATATCTGTCATCAAGACCTGATACGGAAATTTTAATTACCTGGCTTTCACCGTGTTTTGAAAGCGATGAAGTGAGGTCTGCACCGTAAAGTGAGCTGAGTTTTTTGCTGAGAACAGTAAAATCGGGATATTTTTTGCATGAACGAACAAGCAATCCGCCCACAAGCGCATTCTCCGACGCTGTTTCGACAGAAAGCGGAACAACAATATTCACGCTGATTTTCATAGTTTTAAAACGGCTGTCCTTAATGTTTGTAAAGTAAACACCGTTTGCAATTTCATTTCTATTGATGAAATTCATTTAATCAACTCCGTTTTCAGATTATCAGTCATATTGTATCACATTTTGATTTATTATTAAAGAGATATAAGAAAAAATCACAAAAGTGCAATAGCAATTTGAAACAATTTTACTTTTTCGTGCAAGGCTATCGACATATTTTCCGAATTTTACCTGTATAAGGATCTGTTAAGTTTGTTGCTTTTAATTGTATCATAAATAAAAACAAATGCAACTATACGAACTTATTGACAAACTTGTCTGCCGATTTTCTGAAGTATTGGCATTAAATTCCGGATTTCGCATTTATTCTTTGTCTTTGCTTATCGTATGATGACCGAGAAAGTGCCTGTTTTTCAAAAGCAGTCATTCTGAAAGAAACACGGCACAGCGGTTTCTATACCTACTGTGCCGTATTCACTATATTTCCATGACAGAGCGTAAAATATTACTTATCTTTAATTTTGACAGAATGTTTTTTACTCTTACCGAATGCCGTTACTCCTTTCATAACGCCGCCGCTGATAATCAGCAATGCAATCCACAAAATAAGGTTGCTGTTGTCGCCTGTCTGAGGGGACTTTGAATCATCAGGCAATTTAGCCGTTACGGTGTCAGCCTTTTTGATTTCTTCGGTTGGCGCATCTTCATGAGCAGAGATTGTCTTTTCGCAGTAGTCGCAGATATGGTTTTTATCCTTATCTACATGCTCAGAGATTGTCTTTTTGCAATAATCGCAGATATGGTCTTTATCTGCGTCATTATGCAGACATACATATCCGCATTCTCGGCACACACCGTCTTTCCACTCATGTGCTTCACTTGCCACAATCACAGCACCACAGCAGTTCCATTTTTGTTCGTGATTAAAAGCGGTTCTTGTCGTCCACTCCTGTACACCGCCCTCGTGGTTTGTTCCGTCAAATTCTCCGTAGGCTTTGCCGCAGACATCACATACCGCCTTTTCGGTACAGGTGGCATTGCCGCCTGAGCAATTTTCGGTTTCAAACGCATCGCATCCGTCCACGGTACATTTTCGGGTATGCTTACCGTTATTGTCAGATACCCATTCACCAAAGGTATGACCGTTGTTGACTGTTACGGTCATCTCTGCATTATTGCCTGATTTGTCGGTGACAACTATCTTCTGCTCACCGTTTGTCGGTGGGAGAACAAAACCTCCGTCTGCATCAAGCGTAACCGCCGTGCCGTTTACAGTAACGGTATCAACATACTTCTCATCAACAATAACGGTTTGTGCCTCACAATAGGTCTTGCCGTTCTCAATACCGCTGATTACAGGCTGAATATTATCAAGCGTTATACGGTCGGAGCGAAGGTATGTTATATTAATATTTTCATCAACAAGCATTACATAAACAATATATTCTCCGTTGGGGTCTATGCAAAACGGTTCTTCATATGCACGGAATACAAGAGAGTTCAGTTCAGCCTCGGAGAGCTCCTTATCTGTTACCAAATAGGATACAAACACAACTCCGCTGTTATCAACGGCATTTATAGTTACCTCCTGTGTATTCTTAAAGAATATGCCAAAGGTAAGTTCGTTTAAGAATTCATTCCATTTATTTGTGCCTATGATAATTTCGCCCGTCGGCTTTTCGGTATCTTTCCACCGTGCCGTTATTGTAATGTTTTCGGCAGGCATGGTTTTGGGGATTTCCTTATCCCAACCCCTAAAGGTATAACCTTTTCTTGTCGGATTGTCAGGAGCGGTAATTTCCGTACCGTAATCCTGAGTAATGGGTGCAATCTCACTTCCGCCGTTGGTATCAAAGGTTATTGTGTACTGATTGATTTCCCATTGTGCTTTAACCGTTATATTCTCCGCCGGCATGGTTTTGGGGATTTCCTTATCCCATCCCTTAAAGGTGTAACCTTTTCTTGTCGGATTGTCAGGGGCGGTAATTTCTGTACCGTAATCCTGTGTAATTGGTGCAATCTCACTTCCGCCGTTGGTATCAAAGGTTATTGTGTACTGATTGATTTCCCATTGTGCTTTAACCGTTATATTCTCCGCCGGCATGGTTTTGGGGATTTCCTTATCCCATCCCTTAAAGGTGTAACCTTTTCTTGTCGGATTGTCAGGGGCGGTAATTTCTGTACCGTAATCCTGTGTAATTGGTGCAATCTCACTTCCGCCGTTGGTATCAAAGGTTATTGTGTACTGATTGATTTCCCATTGTGCTTTAACCGTTATATTCTCCGCCGGCATGGTTTCGGGGATTTCCTTATCCCATCCCTTAAAGGTATAACCTTTTCTTGTCGGATTGTCAGGGGCGGTAATTTCCGTACCGTAATCCTGTGTAATGGGTGCAATCTCACTTCCGCCGTTGGTATCAAAGGTTATTGTGTACTGATTGATTTCCCATTGTGCTTTAACCGTTATATTCCCCGCCGGCATGGTTTCGGGGATTTCCTTATCCCAACCCTTGAAGGTATAACCTTTTCTTGTCGGGTTGTCAGGGGTGGTAATTTTCGTACCATAGTCCTGTGTAATTGGTGCAATCTCACTTCCGCCGTTGGTGTCAAAGGCTATTGTGTATTTATTCGTATTCCACACGGGATAGAGCGTCAGTGCCTCGTTTTTGGTATAAATATCTTTAAAGTCATATACCTTTTCGCCTCCGTCAACGGTTGACCAGCCTACTTGCGTGTAGCCCACGCGGGTGAACAAAGCGCCGCGCAGGGTAAGAATATTGTTGTGGGGTTTCATATCCGTCACCGCACTGCCGGCGCCGTATGTGCCGGGGAGGTAAATCACCTCATAGTCTCCAGTGATCGAAAGCATGGAAACATCGGCAGGTACGGTATCGCCGGGTTTATAGCAGTTCCCATTTTCATCCGACCAATACAGCTGCGCGTCTTCCGAAATGCCGTCCGGGCGGGGCAGTCCTTCGGCAGAGGGTGCAGTAAAGCTCTCGCCGTTTTTCACAATGATTTGAATATCCTCGGAGCTGCCGCCGAGCGTTCCGCCGCCAAGGTCAAGGGTAACGACCTTCAGCCCGTCAGAATCCAGTGTGTCAGGGTTCAGGACTTCAAGGACGGGGCGGAAACCGACGTACGGGCCGGAGTTCGTAGCAGTGAGGTAGAGCCAGAAGCGGGCCGAACTGTACCCGCGAACCGCACGGTGCGACGAGTTGTATCTTGTTGTGTCCTGCCCCCACGAATATATGCCATTCCAGTTTTTGATGTAGCCGCTGTTCTTGTCCAGCACCGCGTCCCACTCATTGCTTTGGGGCGTGCCGCGTTCTATATCGCCCCCGCCTATATGATCACTTCCCACAGATGGGGCACGCAGCGTATAGTTTACGCCGCCGCCAGCATAGTCCTTGCCGAAAAGCAGACCCGCGGTATTCAGGTCATTCCAGCTTACCGTATGCGTTACATTGTAGTTCGCAATAAACAAGCTATGTTCGTAAGAGGTGGTATCCTTGTCGGCTTCATTTTTCAATGAATATGCACCCACCGTGCCCACATAAGTAAAGGGCACATAGTGCAGGGTGCTGTCAGGCAGATTGCTGTTTGCCGTTCCGGGGATGTTCATCGCCGACAGGTCAAAATAGTATCTGCCGCCGGGGGCGAGGGTGAACTGCTCGTCAGGCTGACTTTCCACCGTCAGCGTGACATCAGCAAAAGCACTTGCAAGGTCGGTCTTGCAGTCACCGTTATACTGTTCATTGAAGACCTTCAGGGTATAGTCGCCCGGTGCAATGTCAGACGGGATTTTGATTTCAACCGTTCCGCTTTCGGCAGTAGGCTGTGCTACTCTGCCGTAATACTGTGCGCCGTTGTTATCCGCCAGGATGACAGAAATATATTCATTTATCCCTGTGGTCGCCCATTTGTAATTCAGCGTAACGGTATCGTCGGGAGCGGCGCTGACAGCTTTTTCCGTTACGGCAAAACTGCGGCTACTATCTAAAAGCGTCAGTTTCCACTCGTTTCCGCTGTATTCGGGAATCGGGGTCAGCCCTCCGTCGGGCTTTCCGCCCACGGCGGCAGATGCAAAAAGGACAGAGTTCAGATTTAATTTAAAAGCGGGACGAACACCCCATATATTGCTGATATCTATCCCATCGTGGTCGATATTAGCAAAACCGTCCACAGAGGCAACATCGCGATTCTTTGCGCCTGGGGAGCGCAACCACCAATAGCTTGATGCCCAATATTGATGTTCTCTATCCGCAATTCGCAGATCATTATTTACCGCAGACGCTTCCGCTGTGGAAAGCGGCCAGAATACAGCGTTATTCACTTGTGTGCCAGATACACAGTCGGTATTTTCTCTGTTGTAACTTCCGCTTGCAAGCGTCTGTTTTTGAACTGCATCAGTTTCTTTCGATGTCAGCTTTTCTGCAAGCGCGTCTATTGCGGTTTTCAAATCGCTGTCTGCATAAGCGGCACTCGAGCCAAACTTTGACCAACCCATATTATATGCCGCAAGCAGGGTAATATCCCCTTGTGCGCTTGTAACACCGTTTCCGTCATAACCGATAACTCGCCATGCAGCGGGATTATTTTCATGGTTTTGTCCGAAATACACAGTCGGTGCGATCTCTGTGTTTACAGTTTTATTCAGTGCGTCTGCGCCAAGCTTTATCGCAGCAGAGCCCCATGCCCCAACCTCCTCGGCAAATACGCTTATCGGCGTAAGGCAGAACAGCATACAAATTGTGAGCAGGATACTGAGTATTCGTTTTTTCATTTTTCGCCACCTCCGTTATATAAATTTAATCAAGAGCAGTTATTGTAATAGTACCTCTAAAGCCACCGAGATAAGTATTGTATGCCGAATTTTCAAACCACAACTGCAATGTAATGTCTTTATTTGACGCATCATACATTCTGTTGAAATTAAAGGAATGTTGATCATTTGTATACGGTATTTTTGCCCCGTCCCTTTTTATTCGTGTAAGCTCCCTACACAGATCGTCATCATAACCGTCTGTCATCTGAATAGAGTAATTGCCGCTGTTGTTAAATTCGTTTGAACCAACTTCGAGAGAACCGCTTAAGCAGACATTGTAAATATGTCCTTTTTTGAGGGTAATATTATTCCTGTAGGATGAAATCAAGCCGCCCTTGTTTATTTTTTCGTAGACAGAAATATTGACACGGCTGTTATTCAGTACTGTCCTCGGAGCGTTTGCCTCTCCGTAAAAATATCCCGAACAGCTGCCGTTCTGACCTGCGTCACCTTTGTCGCCTTTATCTCCTTTGTCACCCTTTTCGCCTTTTTCACCGATGTCTCCTTTGTCTCCTTTTTCACCGTCAACTCCTGTGGCTTTCACTCCCGTATCGGTCGTTCCAATCCACCAGTTGCCGTTTTCACCGATGAACGGGGTGTTGCCGTCTTTGCCGTCAGTGCCGTTTTGTCCGTTTGCTCCGTCCTTACCATCAGCACCGTCTTTGCCGTCAACACCATCTTTACCGTCAACACCGTCTTTACCGTCAACACCGTCTTTGCCGTTTATACCATCCTTACCGTCTGCGCCGTCAAGACCTTTCAAAATTGAAAGATCGTAAAGGTTAAGCCATATTTCATCGCCGACATAACGCCACTGTAGGTTATTTTCATTTACACGGAACTCAGGTGTTTTTCCGTTTGCTCCGTCCTTACCGTTCTGTCCGGCATCTCCTTTATCTCCCTTGTCGCCTTTTTCACCGTCAACACCTGCGGCTTTTACGCCAATGTCGGTCACTCCAAGCCACCAGTTGCCGTTTTCACCGATGAACGGTGTATCACCGTTTTTGCCGTCAATACCATCGACACCGTTCTTTCCGTCGATTCCGTCTTTTCCGTCAAGACCTTTCAAATTTGAAAGATCGTAAAGATTTAACCATATTTCTTCACTGACATAACGCCATTGAAGATTGTTTTCATTTACACGGAACTCCGGTGTTTTTCCGTTTGCTCCGTCTTTACCGTTCTGCCCTGTGGGTCCTTTTATGTCGGAAATGGCAACAAGGTTTTGCCAGTCTTCTCCCTCATAGCGCCACTGTATATATTCTGTTGTTCTTTGTACCTCTATGTTTTTGCCGTCAGTACCGTCTTTACCGTCAGTACCGTTTATTCCGTCAGTACCGTCTTTACCGTCAGCACCATTTTTTCCGTCAATGCCGTTTTTGCCGTCAATACCGTTCTTTCCGTCAGCACCGTCTTTGCCGTCAACGCCGTTTTTACCGTCAATGCCGTCTTTGCCGTCAGTACCGTCTTTTCCGTCAAGACCGTTCTTTCCGTCAGTACCGTTCTTTCCGTCAGCACCGTTCTTTCCGTCAGTACCGTCTTTGCCGTCAACGCCGTTTTTACCGTCAATGCCGTTTTTACCGTCAAGACCGTTTTTGCCGTCAACGCCGTTTTTACCGTCAATACCGTCTTTTCCGTTAAGACCGTTTTTTCCGTCAAGACCGTTCTTTCCATTAGTACCGTCTTTGCCGTCAATACCGTCTTTGCCGTCAAGACCGTTCTTTCCGTCAGTGCCGTTTTTTCCGTCAGTACCTCTGAGCGTGTTAAGAGCTACAAGATCGTGCCATTCCTCTTCGGCGGTATCTCTCCATTGGATTGCTGTGCCGTTGTTTCGCACCTCCGGCAACACGGCTTTGCTATTTTCCGCCTTGCTGCATACGGCAGCAAATGCAATGCAAAGTATGATGCAAAGCACAAGACAGAGTGCGGTGGTAATACAGTATATTCGTTTTTTCATTTATCATTGCCTCCTCTCAAATATTGTGAACGGTATTTATCAGCAAACAGGGCAACACCCTGTTTTAGGACCTCCATTTGGGTTTTTAAATAATATTCATCCTCAAACATAGCATAGTGTACACAGGCACGGACAAATATAAAAATGAGCGGTGTAATTACCGTGTACGGAATGCCGATTTTCGGCTCAAGCCGCTTTGCATACTCGGTATAGCGCTCATTTACCCCCTCAAAGAATTTCTTGCCGTGTTCAATATATTTCGGATGGGTATAGACCTGATACATCAGCCGATATTTCTTGCCGTGCTTCTTTGCGGTCCAATACGGAACCTCTTTCACAAATCGAACAACATCCTTCGGGTCGGTGGGAGCTTTTTCCATAAAATCATCCTCGACCTTTTCCATACAGTATGCAGTTGATTCAATAATCAGTTCATCAACACTGTTGAAATAGGAATACAGATTTCCCGTTGTACAGCCACACGCTGCCGCCAAAGCCTTGATGCCCGTACCGGTCAATCCGTTTTCAGCATAACATTCAAAGCATTTTTCCATTATTTCCCTCTTACGCTCGTTGTGCTGTTCCTCTGTTGTTCTCATAATATTCGCTTCCTTTTGATAACTAATCGATTAATTAATTATAGTATAGCACAGAACTACGGCAATTTCAACAATTAACTAAGAAAAAATCGCAAAATATTAAATTTTTATCACATCTGTCGGAAACTTTACTGATATAGCAGTACCCTTTTCCGAACTTTCTTCCACACGAACTTTACCATTGTGCAGTGCAACGATTTCCCACGCCAAAGAAAGTCCCAATCCCACGCCGCCATATTCTCTGCTTCGGGATTTATCCACACGAAAGAAGGGCTGAAAAATACTTTCTCTGTATTGTTCGGGGATGCCGTAGCCGGTATCCGCAATCGTAATAACAAGCTGATTGTCTTTGTGCATTACGGTAATATTCACTGTACCGTCAAAACGGTTGTAGCGTATAGCGTTTTCGGTCAGATTATATAACAAACGGTAAATCAGCGTGTCACTGCCTGTCATAACAGCGTCGCCCGTGCTTTCAAGTGTAACATTGTTCTTCTCTGCAAGGGGCGCAAGGTCAGTGAAAATCTCTTCTACCATAGGTCCTATCTCTATGCGGTCGGCACACGATACTGTGCGAAGCTCACTCATTTCCAACAGGGTTTTTGTCATTTGCGTCATTCGTTCGGTCTGCTCACGCAACAATCGGAGAAACTCCACCGTTTCAGGTGATACCTCGGGATGCTCTGCCGAAAAAAGTTCAAGCTGTGCCTGCATAAGCGAAAGCGGCGTACGCAACTCGTGTGCGGCGTTTCCCGTGAACTGTCGTTGAGCGGTAAATCCCTCATCAAGACGGTCAAGCATCCGATTGAACGACTTGACAAACTGTCTCAGTTCAGGCGGAACTTCTTCGGTTATCTTCATATCCGTCAAATTGTTAGGTTGAACCTTTTCAACCCGAGCGGTAAAAGTACGCAGAGGCTTCAGTGCATGCCCGCTTAAAAAATACGCAAGCACACCGCCTAACAATGTTGCCGCCGCCGTAATATACCAATTGGTAGCGATAAAGGATTCCTGTGCTCCGTTAATTACAATAGTCAATTCACGATCAAGCTTTTCGTGTTCGGGATCGAAAAAGTCAGGTTCTCCTTTGTCCGTATCACCGTAACCTGTAACATAAGAGCCTATGGAATCCATATAATGGCTGCCGGAATAGCCGATAAGAACATTCATAAAAATGCAGGTAGCTCCGATAAGAAGTGCAGTCATCAGAGTTATGCGCCATTGCAAGGATAGCTTTTTCATACTTTTTCTTCCTCCATAACATATCCTTCACCAATGCGATTGCGAATCGGGTCATAGCCGAGTACCGCACGCAGTTTCTTTCGTAATGCAGATATATGTACTCTTATTGAATTGCTGAAATTGTCAACACTGTTATCCCAAACATGGTCGAGCAGTTCTTCCTGACTGACGGGGCGACCTTGATTAAGAAGTAAATATTCAAGTATTCCGATTTCTTTTCGGGTAAGTGACAGCTCCTGACCGTCAGCAACGGCAATACGGGCTTTGGTGTCAAAAGCAACCTTTCCACAGTTCAAAACAACATTGTTTTGTGTAAACCGCCGGCGAGTCAGACTGCGTATTCTTGCCTCAAGCTCCTCCAAATGAAAAGGCTTTGTCAGATAATCGTTTGCTCCGGCATCCAGTCCCTCCACCTTGTCGGCAACCTCACAACGTGCCGAAAGAATTAACACTCCGGTATCTCTGTCGGTTTGTCGCAGAGTTCGCAGTACCGTCATCCCGTCTGCACCGGGTAAATTCAGATCAAGTAAAACAAGATCGTACTTTTCTATTCCGAGCAACTCATTTGCTTTGTTTCCGTCATAACAAAAATCAACGCTGTATGCCAATCTTTTAAGGCTGCGAACAATTGTCTCGCACAGCGCACGCTCGTCTTCAATTACTAAAATACGCATAGAAACTCTCCTTGTTGTGTTTTCATATTTCTTTGATAATTTAATTATATCATTATATCGCTCAGGCATAAAGTTTTTGTTAAGTTTTCGTTCTTAACAGGGATTTTACATCCTCTGTGCTACAATGAGAGCACAAAAGAAAGGAGTGACCGAATTGACTCGAAAGAAAAAAGCCGTATTTCAGATCGTACTGATTATCTGCGGAATTATGATGCTGTGTTACGGAGCTCTGCGTGGAGAGGCAGAAACCGTGTTAAGCAAGGCAATCCGGCTGTGTTTGGAGTGTGTGGGAATTGGATAACAAAGAACCGAAGAAAAAAAGAGGCGGTGTATCGCAGTTTCTCTCACGCTTTCGATGGCTTATTCAAGCAGGAGCAACTTTGCTGAGTAATATTCATCTGCCGAATTTATTGAAGGGCAGAATTTATCAAGGCAAAGGAAAGGCTGTTTGCGTTCCGGGACTGAATTGCTATTCCTGCCCTGCGGCATCGGGTGCATGCCCCATCGGCTCGTTTCAGGCTGTGGTGGGATCGTCAAAATTCAGTTTTTCATATTATATCACAGGATTCCTCATATTGATAGGAGTTCTGCTCGGGCGTTTTATCTGCGGTTTTTTGTGTCCGTTCGGATGGCTTCAGGAACTGTTACATAAGATACCGACAAAAAAGCTTTCCACTAAAAAGCTGAAGCCGCTGACATACATAAAATATGCAGTTTTGCTTTTTGCAGTAGGTTTGCTGCCAATGCTCATTACAAATGATGTGGGTATGGGAGATCCTTTTTTCTGTAAGTATCTTTGTCCTCAAGGGGTACTCGAGGGAGCAATCCCTCTTGCCGCCGTCGATTCGGGAATCCGCGCCGCACTGGGTACGCTCTTTTCGTGGAAGTTTGGCATATTGATTGCGGTAATCGTACTGAGTGTACTTTTCTACAGACCGTTCTGCAAGTGGCTGTGTCCTCTCGGTGCATTTTATGCGTTGCTTAACAAGGTGTCGCTTTTCGGAATGAAAGTAGACAAACACAAATGCATTTCCTGCGGAAAGTGTGCCCAAGTATGCAAGATGGATGTAGATGTAACCAAAACTCCCGACCACACCGAATGCATACGCTGCGGTAAGTGCATCCGTGCCTGTCCTACCAAAGCGGTCAGCTTTCGCTACGGCTTTGGCAAAGGAAAAGAAAATGATTGTCCCGCTGAAAAAGCGGAAACAGCAAAACAAAAAATTGAAACAGAAATTGAAACAGAAAAGGAGTAAACACCATGAAAACAACAAAAATTTTAACCTTACTGACTGCCTTGATGATGTTGTTAAGCTTTGCCGCCTGTGGCACAGCCAAAGGCAATACGACGAATACTACCGCAAATAAGAAAAGCGAAACGGCTATGCTGACAGCTGTGAATCCGAAAACAAAAGACGAGGCCGCCGACCTGCATCAAAAACTGATGGCACAGGAAAATGCTATTCTTTCCGAAAACAGCAAACTTTGGGAAAAGGTATTTATTTCAGCCGATAAGGGTATGGCGATGAATGAGGACGGCAAAAACTACGGCGATTTTCTTCTGAAAACAATTGACGGTATCAAGGATCAGTTCAGTGCTGATGAGTTGAAACTGCTTAATAAAGGCGCCGAAGAGATTAAGGAAATTGAAGGAAAGCTGACGCTTTTGGAACAAAAATTTCCCGGATGCGGAGAAAAACCGTCTGATGGAGATATGAGCGTTCCGGCTGAAAACGGTAAGCCCATCGAAAAGGATAATCTGATGAAATTCCCGACATTTGACGGCAAGGATCTTGACGGAAATGAAGTTAAGAGCAGTACGCTTTTTGCAAAAAATACCGTTACTGTAGTAAACTTCTGGTTTACCACCTGCAATCCCTGCGTGGAAGAACTTGCCGACCTGGAAGCTCTGAATAAACAGCTTGCAAAAAAAGGCGGAGCAGTAGTCGGAATCAATTCATTTACACTTGATGGTGACAAAACGGCTATCTCTGACGCAAAGAATATTCTGGCAAAAAAGGGTGTGACCTACAAAAACATTTGGTTTGATTCAAAAAGTAAAGCCGGAGAATTCACATCCGGATTGTACTCCTACCCCACAACTTATGTTGTCGATAAAAACGGTAATATTGTGGGAGAGCCGATTGTCGGTGCAATAACCTCCGAAAAGCAGTCTGAAAAGCTGCAAAAGTTGATTGATCAGGCAATTGCAAACAGCAAGAACTGATGTGTGCCCTGTCCCGACAAAGTATCAATAATGCATATTTTCAGGTTCTGTAAATTTTACATATAGATTCCAACAAATATGCCAATAATTAAGCCCATATAATTTTTCATACAACAAAACCTCCTGCAACGGATTTTACTCTGTGCAGGAGGTTTATTCTTATTTCGATATTTTTTATTTCATCATTATATCTCTATAAAAATTTTACATAGCTGTAAAGCGGTTTGTCATCACAATAAATTTGTATTCTGTTCAAGCATTAAAAAAGAGGCTCTTTCGAGCCTCCTTACAGCAGTTGTTCTACCCTATTTTATTGTAGAGTTTGTTACTGTCAAAATGCAAATATCAAAACTGCCGATGCGAGAAAAAGTGCAAAAGTAACCGGCTGAATTTTTATGTATTTTTCAACTTTTGCAATTCGTTCTTCCGAATACTATTGACGAAAAAATCACAATGTCGGCAACAAAAGGCTTTGCTGTAATAACTGCTCATATTAAATTCTTATTGAATGTATTAGATTGATTTTTAGTGATTAAGTGTGTATAATGTATATTGGGAGGTATCTATGGGAAAACAAAATTATTTTTTCAGCGGAATTACGGACATACTGATTCTTGCCATTTTGTGTGAGCATGACAGTTATGTGTATGAAATTGTAAAATTCATAAAAGAAAAATCAAACGGATGCCTGTCCATATCTCAGAACACCGTTTACGCAGTCACCTACAAGCTTGTTAACGAAGGAAAAATCAGCGAATATTCAAAGCTTGTCGGCAAAAAGCGCACACGAATTTATTATCATATCGAGGACAAAGGTCGGGCATATTATGAAAACCTTTTGGAGAGTTTTCATAATGCATACAGCGGTGTAGAGAGTATTTTAAATATTTTAAAAGAGGACAAGGGCAATAAACAATAACGGGGATTCCCGATGTTGTCAAGAAAATAAGGACAGGCAAATACATCAAAAGACTTATTGCGGTTGTACTTATTCTTGCACTCATATCAACTGTTACATACTGCATTGTTTTGCATGAAGACCATCAGATTACAAAAAGACAGGAAGCTGTTATAGCCGAAGATGCAATCGAATAGTATAAATTCCGTTCGGATATTTTTAAAATTTACAGACCGATTTCAAATTTGATTTTGAAGTCGGTCTTTTTTGTATATACGCTTCTTACGCAATGAAAATACATATTCTGATTGTATTGTATCAATAGACATTGTAAAAAGCAATACTTATTAATATTTTTTAAATAACAAATTATTCATTTTTCCATATCACTTGTTCATTAAGCTTGAAAGTAATTTTTCATACTTTGCATTGATTGTAATTTGCGTTGCGGTATTGAATACAAACGAAGTTACTCCGTCATCACAACCGTAATCGTCTATCTGTCTGACGGTGCAGATTCCGTTTTCCAGCGACAACGGTAATCCCGTGATATTCTCATTACCGCTGTGCATCAATTCTATACTTACTATGAAGTTTTTATTGATTGCGGATTTTATTGCGGAATCAAATACAGCGTTACCGTCAATTTCAACGCTGTCTTCAAAAGTATCAGTTTCAATCAGTTTCTCCATTTTTTGATTATATTTTGAATCATACTCAATTCTGAAGAAATCAGATACTGTTTTTACAATTACACCGTCACAAGTTCCGTCTGTATTGTACATTTGAATTGCAACCTCATCTTCATTAAGTGCAATAATCTTGCCGTAAATAAACTTGTCACATTCATCATCTGTATAAAAACTGCAATTTTTATTGCTTTGAAAAGCTTTTAATAATTCCGAATACATCGTATCACCTCATGTATTTTTCAGCTTTGTTTGATTTATCTTTATATTGTCTTTCATTTTATCTTAGTGTTAGCATCTAAATAGTACAAAACAAAATGAGATATCCCCTTTAAGTGTTGTATAATAAAAAAGAGGAGGAATTCATTATGTCACGACAAAAAACTCATCACACCAAGCAATTCAAGTTGGATGCTATCAACTATCGCAAAGAGCACCCTGATCTTACACAGGTTGAATGTGCAAAGAACCTGGGTAATTGTTTGAGAGGGTATCTTCTCTGCCAGCAGCTTAGTTGGCAGAACTTCTCATTTTATTTTGTGCTAAATCTTGACACAGAACCAAGTATTTTTAATTTCACTTGCTTCTCACCCCTAATTACTACTTAATTTCTTAGTGTTAAAAATAATACATATTATGGAAAAGATAAAAGTTAGAATTGAAACGACCATAATCGGAATTTCATATGTCGCAAAATCAAAATATCTAATATTATATCGTATAAATGTAACTGTAAAATTATAAGCTGAATGTATTAGTATACCAGGTACTATTGAATTATATTTATCAACAAGGTAATTAAAAATCAAACTCAATAAAATTGCTGACAATACTGTGAATATAGATGATGAAAAATGAATAACACCAAAAGTCAACGAAACTAAAAGTGATGATACCCATATTGGAAAAGCCAATTTTAGTTTTGAATAGATTAAGCCGCGAAATGTAACCTCCTCTACAATTGGAGCTAATATACTCTTGGCTACAAACAAAAAAACTACATTTATTCCATTGACTGATTTGTGCAAATCATTTGCATTTGAAACAGTATCTTCTCCCTGAAAGAATGGTATACAATTTAATAGAATTATAAAAATAAAATATACTGATAATCCTAAAAGAATAAAAGGCAATGCCGAATGCAGAGTTATTTTATTTAGTTTTATACTATCAACAAAATCATATCTCTTTACTTTTAGAATAAAATAAAAAATAATCATAATTAATGAACAAGCAATTATCTCCATAACATAGGTTGACATTTGAGGGAGATTTAAATTTATTTTACTAAAGCATACATATATAAATGAAATTATTAATGCACATATTATTGGTGTAAATGAAAAAATAAAAAAATAACTCACCGATTCACATATAGCTTTAAACTTATTCAAAACTATTCCTCCTATTAAAAACTAATTTTATATGATAACAAAACTGATTTTTGACAGAAAGTATGCAGGGGTACTATAGATATTTAAAAACAATCTGTCTATTGAATCAAACAAATTTATGATGTAATAGTATTTATTCATAAGAAATTTCTTTCCGAAAAAAATAATCAGTCGATTGATGTGTGATTAAATTTACTGTAATCAATTCCTGTGCTTTTCAAATTATCAAATTTAGAATATTTGAAATTGTTATTGCAATCGACCATAATAACGGTATCATTGTTTAACAATTCCATTATAACATAATCATTCGAAGAATAACAATCCTTAATTTTATCAGCAAGAAGTTCTTTTGAACCGTTCAGAACATCCTCACCTTCTATCATTCCGCTTGCGTCAACCATATTTTTATCAATGACTTTAACACAATCCTTTTCGCCATCAGCAAGGTTGTGCCAAACAAGAAGCGTATCGTTTATTTTGACTGCATATCCATCACGGTTAACCGAAAAATGTTCTCCTACTTTAAGATTTTTATAAGATTCATAATCATCAATCTAAGGATCACAGGCGGATAATAAACAAAGGATACACAAAACACTCACTATTGTACAAACAACTTTTTTAAAAATAAAAACACTCATTATCATTTTCAATATATTTCAGTATCTTTTTGACAACACTAAAAATTTTCTTCATAATATTTTAAAAATTCATCAGCCTGTTTGTTTGGATTTGCTGATTTTATGTATTTTGTAATACTGCAATTGCCGTACCAAACCGAGATATATTTTTATTACGGATAAAAAAGCTCTTTAGGCAACAAAAATGTGTAAGGTGCGGTTATTATTGCCATTGTAAGAGATGCAATTATTTTCTGCTTTTTAGAAAGTCCTTTATTGTTAAATGACACACGATAATTAAAAGCAAAAATAAAAATACTGCTAAACAGAATACCGCTGACAATAAACAAAACTCCGTAGATGCTGTCATAACAGGAATGGTTGGTTGCAAGATATATTCCCGAAAGAATTTGTTTTCCGATATCGTTGCCCTCGTAATATTCCGCACCTGATCCAATAGATATTGCCATTAGATACAGCACACCTAAAAAATCAGAAAGAAATCCAAACAGAAATACGGAAATTATTGATTTCTTATACAATTGCCAAGTGAATTTCTTGTAAATAAAAATTGAAATTATTAAGAGAACTATTGAATCTATTATGAAATTCCCTAAGGCTGATACAATCCAAAGAGTGGGAACAAAGAAGAACAGCATAAACGGCGGCAAAATCATATTGTATAATTTAACATCTTTTTTCATAATATCACCTTCCTAATGATTATTTTCAGTTCACTATATACCAATTCGGTTTATGATAACAAATCAGCTTATTGCGAGCTGATCAATTAAGTAACCTTTCACCCATGAATTAGCCACTCCTCGAGGCAAAATGTAGTTAATTGTGTAACAATACAAGAAATTCTTTGTTGCAAGCAGTTCGTCATAATTTTTATCATAATGATATAACAGATACACTCTCGCAAAGATATCATTATAAAGTTTACTGAAACAATTTATATTTTGCGTATAACCGTGTTCTGCCATAAACGAATCAAATTGTTGCACAAATAAATTTTTAAGGCAATCTCCCATAGTATACTTCCTATCTGATTTCGATATTTTAAATACAAAGTAATATTATCACCAATGAAATGCAATACAACAACATCAGCAGTATATGCATTACAATTAGTTTGCATTTATAATTTTGTATTGACGTTACTTTTATATTTTGATTTTCCGATTTTATAAAATCAGAAATATTGTATGCCGTATGATACACTATACCTATACCTAAACACACATAAATAAAACAAATAAGGAATGCAGACTTGACACCAAAATATATTAGAAAGCTACAGGTAATCGGCGGAATAATTGCATAAACAGTCGGCAAAATCAAAGGTTTTTTCAAGGTATGGTAATATTCCTTTTTATTTTTCTTTTCTGCATATGCAACAGCCTTCATAGGGTTGTCATATTTCCTATCCATAAATTTTGCATACTTTGAAATTTGAATAAAAAAGAGAATTCCGCAGAAAATGGAGCAAGCAATTCCGAACCATACGCACAAAAGAAGTTCGTTTGCTTTTTCTTCATATGTGAGATTATTTACAGATTGACCGATTAAATCTGAATCAAGCAAAATAGGTATAATTGACCCGATTAGCAAGCACCAAATTGCCGTTATACCGCTTGCAAGCCACTTTTTCATGTTATCCGATGAATACATTTTAAACAGCCAAAACAACATAATTAAAGTTACAGCTATTAAAACAATTGAAACTGAAATTTCAAAAGGGTTATGACTTACAACAAACCTTGACACAAACTGAATCGGTAAACACAGACTTGTCAAAAAGATGTTTTCGGTACAACTCATCAAGTTTACAATAAAATTAATTATCGTAGACATTATAATGAATAACAACAAAAGTAAATGAATTTTTTCTACCGACTTAATATTTTTGTAATTGAAATTTTTCATAGTTAACACCATCATTTTAAAGAATCGTAAATGCGATTGAAATTTGCAATTTCTTTCTCATTATACGGTGAATCGGGATTGTATTCATACATTGACAAAATCCACTCAATCAGCGTGATATCATTGCCGCTTTTAACAAGGCAATTGTCGAGCAAATATCGAATTACTGTTTCACGATTGTAGAAAAATGTACCTGAATACATTAGATAATCACACAAGAGAATTGTATGTTTGGGTGTATTCTCATTTGAAACCACATAAAGAAGATAACAGAACATATCTCGGTTATCAACCGATGAAAATTCTTTTTCAATGTTCTCAAGTGTATATTCAAAGTCGGATTTTTTAAGTTCGTCATATACAAACTGAAAATCTCCGTGTTTGATTTTATTTTTTAATTTTTTGAAATCCGGCATAATATCACCTCATTAAGAGTTCAATTTGTTATATTCATTAATTGCAATATAACTAAACAAATCATTCCCGTTTATAAGACACAAAACGCAATTGGCACAAATGATTAGACACATCACAATTGCTATAATATCTATACCAAAAGCTAAAGTGTGTTTTTTAGTTATGTACTTATTATGCAGTCGAGTTGCAACTAACAAAATTATTGAAATTAACACAACGTAATGAATAGCTTTTATCGTACCTAATATTTCATTTGCACCCATAAGTGTAATAATTGTCAGATAAATACTTTGTGATATTAGCAAAACAAATGTAAGAACAGATACAAAAACCGACTCCGTTTTCGGCATTTTTTGACTACCCTCAGACAGTAATTGTTTGCAAACAAATACATCTAAAATCACCACAACGCACAATACTGTTGCAATGCCAATTTTCATTGCAACAGAAATAAAAAACGGATGCAAGAACAATATGAAATCAAAAGCAATACCGCTTATTAATAAAAGGGTATTCAGAATATAATAGCAATTTAATTTGGTTTTCATAACTCTCTCCTTAAACACCAAATTTTGATAAGTCTATATTACAGCAAATATCATTAAAATATTTTATCAGCATACCATACTTCTAAAATCAAAACAGATATTATAATTTTAACAATTTAATTATAACTATAAAAAATCCAATATGCAACAAATTATGCGGCTTTGTCGGCAAATTTGGAATATATAACAAGGAAGAGTGAATAATTTTAGCAGTAATGACCGTTAAAAATCATCATGCTTTCTTACTGTATTTTCATGAATTTCAGCTTATTGCAAGCTGATCAATTAAGTAACCTTTCACCCATAAATCAGCCACTCCTCGAGGCAAAATGTAGTTAATTGTGTAACAATACAAGAAATTCTTT
>OLQM01002357.1_pt1 | contig 18706 bp, 13 predicted proteins | sample 1673161 | NCBI WGS metagenome assembly OLQM01 (sample SAMEA3136761, study PRJEB25190) | human gut metagenome | reverse complement strand
CCGCACCTCGCTCGCCGTATCGGCACTTAGAATTATGCGGTATTGCCCTAAATATAATTATTATACCGCGCAGCACCAGATATGGAAAGAGATAAAACGTAAAAAATGCCCCTGTGCACAACGCCTGCGCACAGGGGCAGCGGTTATTCAGCTTCTTCTTCCAGCTCGCGGACCAAGTTCCAAACTTCGCCAATGGTACCAAGCTGTTTTAAGCGGTTCTCTTCAACCTCGGTACCGGTAGCTTCCCCAAGCTGCCAGGCCAGCTCCACCAGGTCTTCTGCATCCACGCCCAAGTCTTCAAAGCTGGTGTCCTTGCTCAGTTCGGCGGCGTCACAGCTGAACTGCTCCGCCAAAATGTCAAGCAGATCCTCAAACGTCATGTGTCTTTCCCTCCGTATCGGTGCATATGGTATTTCTATAATACCCATACGGCAGCATGCCGTCAATGGCAGATTCGACTAATATTGCGAACTTTTTCCGTTAAAAACGCACAAGTTTGTACGGCGGGGGCTGACTGTTTGTGGAAAAGCGCGAAATACAGTATGCTGGCAGTGCTGCATTTTGCAGCAGGCACTGCACACAACGGCAGGCGGTTGGCCCCACTTCAGAAAGGAGGTGAGAGCCATGCCAAAACCTCTGACTTTTCATGTTTTGGGTTTACCCATAGCAGTCACGGTAAAAAGCAAGAACCGCCACCTCGGCCGGGCCGTCAAGTTCAGGACCGACTTTACTTTTTCTGGCCGTAATAGGCGTTGGGGCCGTGCTTGCGCATAAAGTGCTTGTCCAGCACATGCTGGGGGGCGGGCTCCGCGTTGGGGTTGATCTGGCAGGTCAGCAGGGCCATCTTGGCCACTTCTTCCAGCACAACGGCGTGGTAAACAGCCTGGGCGGCATCCTTGCCCCAGGTAAAGGGGCCATGGCTGGCGCACAGAACGCCGGGCACATGCACCGGGTCAATGCCGCGGGTGCGGAAAGTTTCAATAATCACCTTGCCGGTGTTTTTCTCGTAATCTTCCTCGATCTCTTCGGGGGTTAGTTCACGGGCACAGGGCACAGGGCCGTAAAAATAGTCTGCATGGGTGGTGCCAAACGCCGGGATATCCCGCCGGGCCTGGGCCCATGCCACGGCGTGGGTGCTGTGGGTATGCACCACACCGCCCAGCGCGGGGAATGCCTTGTACAGTTCCAGATGGGTCTTGGTATCGCTGCTGGGGTTCAGGTCGCCTTCCACCTGATTGCCGTTCAGATCCATGACCACCAGCATATCAGGGGTCAGTTCGTCGTACTCCACGCCGGACGGCTTGATGACGAACAGCCCTTTTTCCCGGTCAATGCCGGACACATTGCCCCATGTGTAAGTAACAAGGCTGCGGCGGGGCAGTTCCATATTGGCTTCGTATACCTGTTGTTTCAGTTCTTCCAGCATAATTGTTCCCTCACATTGTTTCAACGGCGGTGCGCTCGGCGCACAGTGCCTTTTTGTATTCTTTCAGGAATGCGGCAAACCCGGCTTCATCAGCGGCATCCGGGTTCAGGGTGGTGCTGGCGGCACCGGCGAACACGCGGTTCTGCAGGTAGCTTGCCAGCGTTTCGCCATCGGCGTGCTCCACACGGTAAGCAGCCAGCAGGGCCATGCCGTAAGGGCCGCCCTCGCCTGCGGTTTCGGTGCAGGTCACAGCGGTGTGGGCGGCAGCGGCCAGGTAGCGCTGGGCCACGCCGGGGGTCTTGAACAGGCCGCCGTGGCCCAGCAGGGTATCCAGCGTCACATGTTCTTCGTTCAGGATATCCAACCCGATGGCCAGCGTGGCAAACGCGGAGTAAATGTTGGCGCGCATCAGGTTTGCCAGGCTGAAATCACTTTCCGGCCCACGCAGCAGCATGGGGCGGCCTGCATCAAAGTGGGTCACGCCCTCGCCGGAGTAATAGTTCACGGGGATCACACCGCCGCAGTCCGGTGCCCCCTGCAAAGAAAGGTTGAACAGCTTGGTAAACAGCTCACCCTTGTTCACTTTTGCACCGCAGAGTTCGGCGTTCTGGGCCAGCAGCTCCACCCAGGCGTTCAGGTCGCTGGTGCAGTTGTTGCAGTGCACCATGGCAACAGGGTCGCCTGCGGGGGTGGTAACCATATCAATTTCGGGGTAAACTTTGCTCAGGGCCTTTTCCAGCACAACCATGGCAAAAATGCTGGTGCCGGCGCTGACATTGCCGGTGCGGGGCGCCACGCTGTTGGTGGCGGCCATGCCGGTTCCGGCGTCGCCCTCCGGCGGGCAGAGCGGAATACCGGCCTGCAAATTGCCGGCGGGGTCCAACAGGCGGGCACCGGCTTCGGTCAGGGTGCCGGCGTCCGCACCGGCGGGCAGAACCTCCGGCAGCAGCGCGTTCAGGTCCACGGCATAGCCCTTGGCGGCGGCCATGGTGTTGAACTTTTGCAGCATGGCGGCGTCATAACCGCCGGTGGTGCTGTCAATGGGGAACATGCCGCTGGCATCGCCAACGCCCAGCACTTTATGGCCGGTCAGCTGCCAGTGCACATAGCCTGCCAGCGTGGTAAAAAAGTCCAGCTTGGACAGATGCTCTTCTTTGTTCAGCATAGCCTGGTACAGGTGGGCAATGCTCCAGCGCTGGGGGATGTTGAAGCCGAACGCCGCAGTCAGCTCCTCGGCCGCTGCGCCGGTGATGGTGTTGCGCCAGGTGCGGAACGGCACCAGCAGTTCGCCGTTGGCATCAAAGGCCAGGTAGCCGTGCATCATGGCGGAAATTCCAATGCAGCCTACCTTGGTCAGGGTGCAGCCGTATTTTTGCTGTACATCGGCGGCAAGGGCGGCGTAAGCACTTTGCAGGCCCTGCCAGACCTGTTCCAGTGGGTAGGTCCAGATGCCGTTGTGCAGCTGGTTTTCCCAGGTATAATCCCCCTGTGCCAGCGGGGTATGCTCCGGGCCGATCAGCACTGCCTTGATGCGGGTAGAGCCGAATTCGATGCCGAGAGCTGTCTTTTCCGGTACAAAGTTGGACATATTGCAGGACTCCTTTTTGGCAAGCGTAATGCCGTATTTCTTATTTGTTAGTATAGCAAAGTGCGCCCCGGAAAGATAGACCTCTTTGCTTAAATTTCTGGACTTTTGTTCAGGAATGCTGCATTTTAGTTATTTGAACAAATTCCCCCGTACAGCTTTGTAAGGTCTGCACAGGGGGATGGATTACAGCATGATAACCAACGCGGTTGTGATCAAAACGATACTGGCAATGATGGAAACCGAATTGATCGCACTGGCAAGGCCGAAGTCACTGCCCATCTGCGCGGTAAAAGGCGGGTTGGCGCTGGCCACCGGGGCCAAAAATACGATCACAAGTGCCTGGCGGTATTCCAGCGGGAGCGGCAGGATAAAATAGGCTGCCAATGCTAACGCAATGCCGATGATGTACCGCACGCCCAGAATTTTAATGATATCCCCGATCTGGGACGGGTCGCCGTTCAGGTGGAACCCCACGCCGATCATCAGCATGGCCATAAAGGCGTTGGCATTGCCCACAATGCCCGCAAACTCCACAACCGGGGCGGGCAGGCTCAGGTGCAGAAGCCCCAGGATCGTCATAAAGATATAGGTCATCAGCGGAATGCTGTGCACAAGGTTATTCAAAATCGGCTTGATGCGGAACTTTCCATCGCCGGATTTGACAATGCTGGCAATGCTGTAAGCCCCGCCCAGGCAGATCATGCTGTTGCCGCAGTCAAACAGGCTGACGGCGATAACGCCCACCGGACCAAGGAAGCCCTGGGCAAAGGGCATGGCAAAGTTGCCGATGTTGCAGCCGGAGGCATTAAGCATGGCAAACGCCTGGCGCTCCCTCCCCTGGGGGAGATACATAACCGAGCCAACGATCATCATCAGCACGCCGAAGCCGAAGCCCATCAGGGTGAGCAGCAGCATGGAGGTCTGCATCTCCCGCCCGGAAAAGTTTGTCACGATCGCCGCCGTCAGGGTGATCTTGATCACAATTTTGCTGAGCACATGGAAGTCGCTCTCCTTAAAGAATCCGACCCGGCGCAGCGCCCACCCCAACAGAATGATGCCGATAAAACACCCGGCATGCGTAAGAATTTCTACCACGGTTTTCCCTTCTTTGTCCTTAAACTTTTATTTGTTTATATCATACTTTGTACATGTCGGCAAGTAATTCTGCGTCCAAACCGCATAATTTTTTTGCGGCAGCCCCGTTGTATTTACGGCAGCAAACGATTATTCTATAAGTATCATAAACCATATCATTTCCTGCGTGCCGGATTCTCCGGTACGCAGCATACAGAAAGGACTTGCATTCTAATATGGCTTGTACAACAATTCTGGTTGGCAGAAAAGCTTCTTATGATGGCTCTACCATGATTGCCCGCAATGACGATTCCGGTTCCGGGCATTTCACCCCCAAAAAGTTCGTAGTCGTTCCCCCGCAGGAGCACCCGGCCGTGTACCGGTCGGTACTTTCCCATGTGGAAGTGGAGCTGCCCAGCAGCCCGATGCGGATGACTGCAATGCCCAACGCCGTGGAGGGCAAGGGCATCTGGGCCGCAGGCGGCGTGAACGAGGCCGGTGTCGGCATGACCGCCACCGAGACCATCACTTCCAACCCCCGCGTTCTGGGGGCTGACCCGCTGGTGGAGTATATCCCCGCCAAGGACGGTCAGCCAGAAGTTCCCGGCGGCATTGGCGAGGAGGACATTGTTTATCTGGTACTGCCTTACATCCACACTGCGCGCGAGGGCGTGCTGCGGCTGGGCAAGCTGCTGGAAAAATACGGCACTTACGAGATGAACGGCATTGCGTTCCAGGATGTGCATGAAATCTGGTGGCTGGAGACCATCGGCGGGCACCACTGGATCGCTAAGCGCGTTCCGGACGATGCCTATGTAGTGATGCCCAACCAACTTGGTATTGACCAGTTTGATCTGGAAGACGCACTTGGCGCCAAAAAGAACCACCTTTGCTCCGCCGACCTGGATGATTTTATCGAGAACAACCATCTGGATCTTTCCTGGAACGGGGTACTGAACCCGCGGGACGCCTTTGGCAGCCACGATGATTCTGACCATGTGTACAACACGCCGCGTGCCTGGTTCATGCTGCGCTATCTGAACCCCCACAGCAAGAAGTGGGACGGCCCCAACGCCGACTACACACCCCGCAGTGATGACCTGCCGTGGTACATGGTACCGGAAAAGAAGATCACGCCGGAGGATGTCAAATACGTATTATCCTCCCACTATCAGGGCACACTGTATGACCCGTATGGCAGCAGCCAGTCGGACCAGAAGGGCGCATTCCGCTCCATCGGCATCAACCGCAACGACTTTATGGCCCTGATCCAGATGCGCCCCGACCAGCCGGAGGATTCCCGCGTTTTGGAATGGATCGCCTTTGCTTCCAACGCGTTCAATGTGATGGTGCCGTTCTATGCCAATGTAACCACCACCCCTGCGTATCTTTCCAACACTACGGGCGCGGTTTCCACCGACAACTTCTATTGGAACAGCCGGATGATCGCCGCCATGGCCGATGCTGCCTACAGCAAATCGGTGTTCCATATTGAGCGCTACCAGCTGGCGGCGGCTTCCGCCGGGCATGCGAACATCAATACTTACGATGCCAAGCTGCGCCGTGAACAGGATGCTTCCGCCCGCGCCGCCCTGCGCGAGCAGGCCAACGAAGCCATGGCCGATACCATCCGCGGCCTGGCCGCCGACACACTGGACAAAGTGCTGTATGAGCTGAGCTGCCAGATGAAAAACTGCTACTCCCGCTCGGATGCGTAAAACCGCATAAGTGTAAAGGCAATACCGCATAATTCTAAGTGCCGATACGGCGAGCGAGGTACGGCAGATGCTAAGCCAAAAGCGCAGATAATACTGGATGTCTTATCGAGCATTTTGGCAACGCAGATGCCGTGCCGCAGCCGTCGGAGCGGTGCTTAAGCCGTAAGGCGGGAATTATGCGGTATTGCCCTAACCCTTAAAAGCAAATCAGCCCTTGCCATCTCTCAGGCAGGGGCTGATTTTTTGCGTTAATACTGGTACTTTTTCCGGTTTTTAACCAGGAAGAATGCATTGACAAACAGTGCGGCGATTTCGGCTGCCACAACGGAAAGCCAGATGCCGTTCATGCCCAGCAGATGGGGCAACACGAGAATGGCGGTGACCTGGAACACCAGGGTGCGCAGGAAAGAAATAACGGCGGATACTATGCCGTTGTTGAGCGCGGTAAAGAATGCCGAGCCAAAGATGTTAAAACCGCAGAGCAGGAAGCTGAGGGAATACAGCTTCATGCCGAGGGTAGTCAGTTCCAGCAGTTCCGCATCATAACCCACAAAGAAGCGGGAAAGCGGGGCGGCCAGCAGCTCACTGAAGCAGAGCATCGCCACACCCCCCACGGCAATGACCCGCAGGCTGATACGCAGCAGGTTTTTTAGCTCGTCCGTGTTGTCGGCACCGTAATGATAGCTGACAACCGGGGCACAGCCCTGGGCATAGCCGATAAAGATGGCGGCAAAGATAAAGCTGACATACATGATAACGCCGTAAGCGGCCACGCCATCGGCGCCGCCCAGGCGGAGCAGCTGCCAGTTGTACAGCGCGCCTACCAAAGAGGCTGACAGATTCGTCATCAGTTCACTGGAGCCGTTGGTGCAGGCCTTAAGTAGCGCCTTGCCGCTGAACACCGGGCGCACAAAGTGTAGCAGGCTGCCGTTGCCGGGGCGGGCAAAATAGAACATGGGGCCGATGCCGCCGATCAGCTGGCTAATCACCGTTGCAGCTGCGGCACCGGTGATGCCAAGCCCCATGACACCGACAAACACAAAGTCCAGCACCATGTTGGTCAGGCCGGCTGCCACGGTAAAGAAAAGGCCCAGCTTGGGTTTTTCGGCCGTGATGAAAAAGCTCTGGAACAAAAATTGCAGCATAAACGCCGTCTGGAACACCGTGATGATGGTGCCGTACAAGATGCAGTCATCCAGCAGTTCCGCAGTGGCCCCCAGCAGAACAGCCGCGGGGCGCAGCACCAGCAGGGCAACCACCGTAAAAATCACGCCCAGCACCGCAGTGGCGCAGACCAGCATGGAAAACAGCTCATTGGCGCGCTTTTTGTTGCCGGTGCCCAGCGTCATAGCAACCAGAGCGCTGCCGCCGGTGCCCAGCATAAAGCCGATGCAGCCAAATGCCTGTAAAAACGGCATAATGAGATTGACGGCAGCGAATGCCTGTTTGCCGGCAAAGTTGGAAACGAAAAATCCATCCACCACGCTGTAGATGGAGGTAAACACCATCATGATGATAGGGGATGCTGCAAAGCGCAGGATGCGCGATGTGGTAAAATGGTCCGATAATTGGATGCGCTGATTCATACTTTCTCCTGTTGTAAAATTTTGTTAAATTCCGTGCGGATGGCGTTCAGGTGTTCCTGGCCAAGGCGGACGAAATGTTCAGCCTCCGCCATGCCCAGCTGTTCCAGTGCCGCCTGTTCTGCGCTGTACACGGGTTTGGCAGTTTTGGCTGCCCGTTCCCGCCCGGCTGGCGTCAGATGCAGCAGTTTGCCGCTGTAACGGCCCGGCGCGGGTTCCAGTTCCAACAGTCCTTGCTTAACCATCGAAGCCACGGCTGAATTCATCGTCTGCTTCGGCAGGTTCCATTCCATGCACAGGCGGTTCTGGGTCTGCGGTTCGCTGCTGTTATACAGTGTATACAGCAGCCAGAACACGGTATCCGAAACACCGTAATGCACGGCAAGCTCATGATAAAGGGCGTTGCATTCATTGAACTGGCGGTTCATCTGTTCCAACAGATTTCGGGCAGTGAGATGGTGTTCTTCCGGCATTACACTATCATTCTCCTATTCTTCAGGCAACACGGCGATGCTTTATTTGTGCACCGCTGTGTGATGTGTTATAATCCGATTTCGGATTTACATTATAGTCCGGGTTCGGATTTCTGTCAAGCGTTTCGGCACAAAAAATACCGCACAGCGTTTGAACTGTGCGGTATGTGCGGGTTTTCAGGCGTTATCAAAACCCTTGCCGAACACTTCGGTGGTGCTCAGCATGGACATAAAGGCGTTCAGGTGTTCCTTGTGGATAAACTCCCGCAGCTGCATTGCTTCGTGCCGGGTCAGGGTGGTATAGATAATGTAGCGCGGCTGGTTGGTGTATGCACCGTTGCAGGGGGTGTATGTTGCGCCGCGGTTCAGTTCCTTATTCACAAAGTCGCAGATTGGCTCCTTGTCGTCGCAGACGATCAAGATAGCTTTGCACATCTTCATGCGCTCCAACACCACGTCGATCATCAGGGATTTAACGGTAAGGCCGACGAAAGAGTAAAGCGCGGTGTGCAGGTCAAACACAAAGCAGGCCGCCACCACCATGACCAGATCGGTCAAAAACAACGCCGCTGCAATGCTGTGCAGGTGGGTGTATTTTTCCACGATCAGGGCAATCACATCGGTGCCGCCGCTGGAAGCCCCCACGCTGAAGAGCAATGCCGAAGCAATGGCAGGCAGCGCAATGGCAAAAATCAGTTCCAGCATGGGCTGGTCCGACAAAGGCGCGTTGAGCGGGCAGGCCTTTTCCAACAGCATCAATTCCGCCGAAAGCACCACGGTGGCATAGCCGGTGGTCAGCGCAAACTCTTTGCCCAAAAAAATCAGGCCCAGAAGCAGCATCAACATATTGACCACGGCGGAAAACTCACTGGCCGAAATCGGGGTCAGCTTGGCAGCCAGTGCCGCCGCACCGGTCACACCGCCAAAAACAAAGTTGTTGGGAAATTTGAAGAAATACACCCCCACCGCCATCATGCTAATGCCGAGCGTGATGATCGTATACTGCCGTACTATTTTCATCCATTTGCCTTTCATGGTTGGTTCCTTTCCGCTGGCTTTCCAGCGTTCTTACTCCACGGAAATTATAACACCAAATCCGCCGTTTGCCATCCCCTGCCCCGCCGGGTTTGAGGTTGGCTGTGCGTAATTTGCTTTTTTATCGGATACAGTTTCAGGGGAACGCGCACCTTGTTTGGCCGTTGACGCGCCAAATGCTGAATTTTGGCGGAAATTTGTTTGCCAGCGGCAGGCTTGGCAACTGAGCAAATTTGGTGCGCCGGGTAAACAGTTTGCTATGATGCAAACAAAAAGACATGTGCGGGATTCCGGCACATGCCTTTGGGTAAAATCGTTATCCTTTTAGGTTGGCGGGGTCAGGTGACCCCGCCCTACAGGGAGACGGGTATCCCACAAATTCTTACGCCTTTTTCTGGCTGGTGGCCAGAATCTTGTTAAAGCGGATAAAGAATGCGCTGCAGGTTACGGTTGCCGCGATGATATCGCTGACCGGCTCGGCCAAAAAGACAGCAAAAACCTTGTCCTGCAAAATCAGGGGCAGGATAAAGATCAGGGGAATCAGCAAAATCAGCTTGCGCAGGCAGGCCATGAACAGACTGATCTTGGCTTGGCCCAGCGCCACAAAACTCTGCTGGCAGGAAACCTGGAACCCGGTGGAGAAAATACCCGCCATGTAAACGCGCATGGCCCAGGCCGTGTACCGCACCAGTTCCGGATCGGTGGAGAAGATGCTCGCAAACATCTGGGGCACCAGCATGCAGGCGGCCCAGAACGCGGCTGCATATGCCACGCAGATGATGAACTGTAACCGAAACGCCTGTTTGACGCGGTCACCCTTGCCCGCGCCAAAGTTAAAGCTCATGATGGGCTGTGCGCCCTGGCAAAGTCCCTGCACCGGCATGCTGAGCAGCTGGGTGGCGCTGGTGATGATGGTCATGGCGCCGACGGCGATATCGCCGCCATAGCGCGCCAGGCTGGAGTTGAAGCTGATGGAAAGGATACTTTCGGTGGCAATCATCACAAAGGTGGAAACGCCCAGCCCAAGGCAGGGGCCGATGACTTTTCCCACCAGCGGCATGTTTTTCACGCTCAGGCGCAGCCTGGTGCGGCTGCCGGTCAAAAAGCGCAGCACCCACACCGCGCCCACCGCCTGGCTGATGACAGTCGCCGTGGCGGCACCGCGCACCCCCATATTGAGGGCAAAAATCAGGATGGGGTCCAGGATGATGTTGCACACAGCGCCGATCACGGTGGTCATCATGCTGAACGTGGCAAAGCCCTGGGTGGTGACAAAGGGGTTCATGCCCATAACGATGAGCACAAAAATGGTGCCGATAATATAGATACGGGCGTAATCCAGCGCATAAGGCAGCGTTTTTTCGCTGGCACCGAACAGCACCAGCAGGGACGGCGCAGCGAAATAAAACACAACGGTCAGCACAGCCGCCAGAATCAGCAGCAGCGTAAAGCAGTTGCCCATGATTTTTTCGGCGGCATCGTCATCGCCGCGGCCCATGGCAATGGCCGCGCGGGGCGCGCCGCCGGAGCCGCACAGCATGGCAAACGCGGTAATCAGCATCAAAATGGGGGTAAACAGGCCAACGCCCGTCAGCGCGGATGCGCCGACCTCCGGCATATGGCCGATATAGATGCGGTCCACAATGTTATACAGCAGGTTTACCACCTGCGCCACCACCGCTGGCAGTGCCAGCTGGGCCAGCAGCTTGGGAATGCTGCCGCTCCCCATATCCCTGTTTTGCGTTGCAGCCATAATCAAAGTACCTCCTGCGTTTTTGTTGTAAAAAAAGTGGAGCAGTTCCCTGCTCCGCTTATTGTGTTGAAAGAATGGGTTCCGGATTGATGTTTTTATATTTTAGGTTCCCATGCCACGCATTTAACGATTTACTTTGCCCCCCGGCCGGCAAAGACGACCCATACGGTCTTGAAGAGGATCTTTATATCGCCCCACAGACTCCAGTTATCAATGTATTGAACGTCCAGTTTGACAACGTCCTCAAAATCCTCAATATCGCTGCGGCCGCTGACCTGCCACAGGCCGGTGATGCCCGGTTTCATGGAAAGGCGGCGCTTGTGGTGGCTTTCGTACTGTTTATACTCGTCCAGCGTGGGCGGGCGGGTGCCGACAAGGCTCATATCTCCGCGCAGAACATCAAAGAACTGCGGCAGTTCGTCAATGCTTGTTTTGCGGATAAACTTACCCACCTTGGTAATGCGGGGGTCATCCTGCATTTTGAACATCAGGCCGTTCATCTCGTTCTGGGTCATCAGTTCCTTTTTGCGTTCCTCGGCATCCATATACATGCTGCGCAGCTTATGGATGTAGAAAACACGGCCATTGCGGCCCACGCGCTTCTGCTTAAAGAAGAGCGGGCCGGGGCTTTCCAGTTTCAGGGGGATGGCTGTAATGGCAATGATGGGGATGCTGATGATGCAGCCCACCAGGCTGCCCAAAATATCCATCAGGCGCTTCAGGATCTGGTCCCGCAGCTTGGGTTCAATGGTAGCCATGGTAATCAGGTTGCCGCCAGCGCAGCGGCCCAGATCGCGGCACAGGCGGGCGGAGCTGGTTTCGTTGCAACAGCTTTCCTCGATGCGGTCCAGCAGCGGCATGTGGAAATGTACGGTCAGGCCCATGCTTTCCATCTCTTCCAGGTACGGGATAAAGGATTCGCCGCTGTCCATCGGAACATCGATATACACTTCATCCAAAGCGGCGCGGCGCAGCCAGTTCATAAAGGTATCATAATTGGCTTTTATCTCAATATTCTCCACCTTGGTACCGATTGCATCCCCCGTGGCTTCCAGCAGGGCCACACCGCACACACGGCGGGACCAGTCGTTGCTGATTTCACGGATCATCTTGCCTGCATGGTCACCGGTGGTAACAATGCCAACCAGCGTTTCGTTCTGGAGACTGTCAGGGGCTTTTACCAGCAGCTTTTTAAGCAGGGCATGGGCCGCCGGGAGCAGAAAGAGGTTAAACGACACGACCCCCACCAGAAAATAGCGGGAATCCTGCAAAACCGCTTTGGACAGCGTCAGAAAAGCAGAATAGATCACCATCATCAGCAGGTTGGACTTGATGGAAAGTTTGGCTTCCTGCCCGCGGGTACGCTTGACAATGTTTTCCGTCTGGTCAAAACAGAAAAATGTAACGGTATAGGCCAGCACCAGCAAAACCAGCGCCTGAACCCAATCCAGAACACTGTAAGGCAGCAGCTGCCCCATAATGCCGCCAACAATCAGCCATGCCAGAATCACACTGGCGGCCAGAGCTGCAAGGTCTGTTAAAAAGACATAGACATACTGCAGCTTTTCGCGCTTTGTAATCATACCCTGTTTCCCTTTTCTTCCAAGTTTTCTTCATATCCCAGGCCCGCCGGCCTGCATACCACTGCGCCCCGTTGATAAGGCAGCACCAGTATTTTGCGGCAAAGCTACCGCAATGCCGTTTTGCCTGCAAGCCCGCAAAGGCCTTTTCCCCACAGGGCAAAACCAGCTTTTTTCTTTCCTCTTTATGTCATATAAATATTTACATTTTATCATATTAAGATGCGGCTTTCAATCATTTTAGCTATAATTATCAAAGGCAATACCGCATAATTCTAAGTGCCGATACGGCGAGCGAGGTGCGGCAGCTGCTAAGCCAAAAGCGCAGATAATACTGGATGCTGCAAAGGTGAGCGCCGCCAGTGGCGGAAACAGCGAACCGAAGCAGGGGCAGCGGTCGCAGAGTGCGAGGGGCTTTTGCCCCCGAAGCACGATGCGGGTACCGCAACCCGACATTATCGAGCATTTTGGCAACGCAGATGCCGTGCCGCAGTCGTCGGAGCGGTGCTTAAGCCGTAAGGCGGGAATTGTGCGGTGTTGCCTAAAGAACAGCAGGATATATTGCATCTTGGGTCCGCGTCTTATTTTCATCGTTTTTTCGTTGGTTTGTTTTTCGTTTTTGAATCTTCCTGTCCGACTTGCCGGCACCAGGCAGCGTAGAGTCTTTGTGGAATCACACAGGGCAAATACAGCCTGCGGGAACACGGTAGAGGTACCGGCTCGGCCCACACCGTGGATCCGTAATTTATATCTTCCACCCGCCCATTCTTCCCCAACCTCCACATAAAAACAAAACAATAAAGCCCTCTTCCCAAGGAGCAGCTGGGGAGAGGGCTATATTGTTTTGATGCAGGCAATGAAAAAGGTGCAGAGCAAACACCTGAAACGGAGAACTGCCTGACTTTGACAGGAGCAGGGAGCAAGCCTGTTCCTTTTCTGGGCCACGGCGATGGGAGGCATTCCATGCGCCGCCAGCAAAAGCGGCCCTGTCGGTTAGTCCTCGCTAACCATGCGTATACTATACCATGTTTCAAGTGGTTCGTCAAGCATTTTTTATCTGTTTTTGAAATAAATTTTCGCGTTTAGCGGCACAGCTTGCCTTACTTTTTGAAATCCGGATAATCCTTGCTGCAAAGCAGCTCTTCAGCGTGCTGAACCGCTTCCTCGCTGGGCGGCTGAACGCCATCCAGGCTGTAGGTGATGCCAAGTTTTTCCCACTTGAACAGGCCAAGGGTATGGTAGGGCAGCACCTCCACGCGGCGCACGCTGCCAAGGGATTTGATAAAATCGCTCATCTCCCGCAGCTCGGCTTCATCGTCCGTCAGCCCGGGCACCAAAACATGGCGGATCCACATGGCTTTGCCGTGTTCGCCCATCCAGTGCGCCATATCCAGAATGGGGGTGTTATCGCAGCCAGTCAGGGCCTTGTGGCGGTCCGGGTAAAAGGCTTTCAGGTCCAGCATCACCAGGTCGGTGTTCTGCATCAGGGTCTCAAACTTGGAATAGAACGGTTCCGCGGTGGTGTAGGGCTGGCCGGCGGTATCCAGGGTGGTATGCACGCCCTGCAGTTTGGCCAGGCGGAACAGCTCCGACACAAAGTCGATCTGTAACAGCGGTTCACCGCCGCTGACGGTCAGGCCACCGTTATTTTTCCAGTAGGTGCGATAGCGCAGGGCTTTTTGCAGGGCCTGGGCCGGGGTTTGCTGCTCCCCAATGGTGCAGGACCAGGTTTCGGGGTTATGGCAATAGCGGCAGCGCATGGCACAGCCCTGCACAAACAGGACATACCGCACGCCGGGGCCATCGACAAGGCCGAACGTTTCGACCGAATGGATGCGGCCGGTGATGGGGGTGTTTTGCTCCATGGAATATTACCTCTTTTGCGGTTGGTGTTGAGTTTGGGATGTGGCAGGGGCGGGTGACCCCGCCCTACTGGGGTATACGCATTTTTCAACGCGTGACTGGGCTGGAGTCCTGCGTTTCCTCCCCTATTATACCACGCATTTGCCCAAAAAGCCCGCGGCCGCAAAACGCAGCCGCGGGCCTTGTATGCTAGTCGACAGTCACGCCGCAGCAATTACATCTTCTTGTGGCAGGTACGAGCAATAACGTCCATCTGCTGTTCGCGGGTCAGGTCAATGAACTTGACGGCATAGCCGGAAACACGGATGGTGAAGTTGGCGTACTCTTCCTTCTCCGGGTGCTCCATGGCGTCGATCAGCTTTTCAGTGCCAAAGACGTTGACGTTCAGGTGGTGGGCGCCCTGGTCAAAGTAGCCGTCCATAACCTGGACCAGGTTCTCAACGCGCTCGCCCTCGCTGTGGCCCAGAGCGTCGGGGTTGATGGTCTGGGTGTTGGAGATGCCGTCCAGTGCCCAGTGGTAGGGCAGCTTGGCAACGCTGTTCAGGCTGGCCAGCAGGCCGTTCTGCTCTGCGCCGTAAGCCGGGTTTGCACCGGGGGCAAACGGGGTAAAGGCTGCGCGGCCATCCGGCATTGCGCCGGTTGCCTTACCGTATACCACATTGGAGGTGATGGTCAGGATAGAGGTGGTAGCCTCGGAGTTGCGGTAGGTGTGGCGGCGCTTGATCTTCTCCAGGAAGGTGCGCAGCAGCCAGACAGCGATATCATCGGCGCGGTCGTCATCGTTGCCGTAACGGGGGAATTCGCCCTCGATCTCGTAATCGGTGACCAGACCGGTCTCGTCACGCACGCACTTGACCTTGGCGTACTTGATTGCGCTCAGGGAGTCAACTACATGGCTGAAGCCGGCAATACCGGTGGCAAAGGTGCGGCGCACATCGGTATCGATCAGGGCCATTTCAGCCGCCTCATAGTAGTACTTGTCGTGCATGTACTGGATCAGGTTCAGCACATTGACGTACAGGCCTGCCAGCCAATCCATCATAACGTCATACCTGGCAATAACTTCGTCATAATCCAGGTACTCTGCAGTGATGGGGGCATAGTGAGGGCCAATCTGCTCATGCAGCTTTTCGTCCATACCGCCGTTGATGGCATACAGCAGGCACTTGCCCAGGTTGGCACGTGCGCCGAAGAACTGCATCTCCTTGCCGGTCTGGGTTGCGGAAACGCAGCAGCAGATGGAGTAGTCGTCGCCCCAGACAGGCTTCATCACATCGTCGTTCTCGTACTGGACGGAGGAAGTCTTGATAGAGATCTTGGAGGCGTAATCCTTAAAGGTCTTGGGCAGAGCAGAGGAGTACAGAACGGTCAGGTTCGGCTCCGGTGCGGGGCCCATGTTTTCCAGGGTATGCAGGAAGCGGAAGTCGGTCTTGGTGACCATGGAGCGGCCATCCATGCCGATGCCGCCAACTTCCAGGGTAGCCCACACGGGGTCGCCGCTGAACAGCTGGTTGTAGCTGGGGATACGGGCAAACTTGACCATGCGGAACTTCATGGTCAGGTGGTCGATCAGTTCCTGGGCCTCGGTCTCGGTCAGGATGCCCTTATCCAGGTCGCGCTGGATGTAGATATCCAGGAAGGTGGAGATACGGCCAACGCTCATGGCAGCGCCGTTCTGGGTCTTGATGGCAGCCAGATAGCCAAAGTACAGCCACTGCACAGCCTCCTTGGCGTTGGCAGCGGGCAGGGAGATATCATAGCCGTAAGCAGCGGCCATGGCCTTCATATCGTTCAGGGCGCGGATCTGCAGGGCGATCTCTTCGCGCAGACGGATGACGTCATCGGTCATGGTGCCGTCACCGCAGTTGGCAAAGTCGTTCTGCTTTTCTTTGATCAGGTAGTCAATGCCGTACAGGGCAACGCGGCGGTAGTCGCCAACGATGCGGCCGCGGCCATAGGTATCGGGCAGGCCGGTCACAATGTGGCTGTGGCGTGCCTTTTTCATCTCCGGGGTGTAGGCATCAAACACAGCGGTGTTGTGGGTGCGGGCATACTTGGTAAAGATTTCGTGCAGCTTCGGGGACGGAGTATAGCCATAGGTGGTGCAGGCCTGTTCTGCCATCTTGATGCCGCCATAGGGCATGAAGGCGCGCTTGAGGGGCTTATCGGTCTGCAGGCCGACGACTTTTTCCAGATCCTTCAGGTCCTCGCTGATATAGCCGGGGCCGTAAGCGGTCATGCCGGAAACCACTTCAGTCTCCATATCCAGAACGCCGCCCTTGGCGCGCTCTTCCTTCTGCAGAACCTGCAGAGCACCCCAAAGCTTATCGGTTGCTTCGGTGGGGCCGGCAAGGAAGCTTTCATCGCCGGAGTAGGGGCGGTAGTTCTTCTGGATAAAATCGCGGGTGTTGACTTCTTCTTTCCAGATGCGGCCCTGGAAGCCTTCCCACTGTACAAAATCTGTCATCGGTTACCTCCTGTTGTAAACCAAATATGCTGCTCTATTAGTTAGGTTATTCTAACCAGCTATTGAAAATCTTGTCCTTTTCCAGCTGGCGGGCGGGCAGCTTTTCTGCGTTGCCCACGGTTCCAGCCCAAAAGGACGCCATTGACCAGCCCGTATCCGGGCCACAATCATTCTACCATATGTCCTTACAAAAAGCAACAACTACACCAAAAATTGTGTTGGAAACTTTTGCATTGCTTTTTGTGCATGGCATTTGCCGCACATGTCGGTGGCTTCCCATGGCGAACGGTACAGGTATAATTTTGTCTTTCATAGTTAGGTTGTGCTAACATGGAAAGCACTTTCAAAAGTCGGGGTTTTCATACCGGCTCTGCCGGGTTGTTGGTTCAGCATACCCTGCAGAGTGCCTTTAGTATACCAACCCGCATCGGGGCTGTCTGTTGCCAAGGCAACAACCCAAAAATTTGCAAAAAAAGCCCCCGCACCGGAAGCTGCTCCGGTGGGGGCGTTGGAGAGGGAGAGATCAGGTTTTGGGTTCCGCCGCTTTTTCTGCGTCTTCCGATTTTTCTGTTTCATCGGGTTCTGCAGCGGGTTCTTCCGGCAGGCGGCCATACAGCTCCATAGCGTCATGCAGCTTTTGGGCCAGCTCCGGGGTAAAGGCGCCGGGCAGGGCGCGCCAGCACCAGTTACCGCCCAAGGTGGCGGGGGTGTTCATCCTGGCTTCATGCCCAAGGCCCAGCACATCCTGGGCCTGCACCACGGCCAGATCCGCCACGCTGGACCAGATGCCGCGCATCATGCCCCAGTTCATACCTTCCTCTTTGGTCAGATTCAGGTACTGGATGGCGCGCTCAATATCGTCCGGCAGAGCGGTTCCAAACCAGCCGTCCACCGGCTCATTATCATGGGTGCCAGTGTAAGCAATGCAGTTGGTGGGGTAGCTGTGGGGGCGGTAGTCACCGCCGTCACGGCTGTCAAAGGCAAATTCCAGCACTTTCATGCCGGGGTAGGCGCATTCTTTCAGCAGAGCGCGCACATCGTCGGTCAAAAAGCCCAAGTCCTCAGCAATAATGCGGGGGCTGCCCAGCTCTTTTTTGACGGCAGCAAAGAGGGCATAGCCCGGCCCAGTGCGCCAGCGGCCGTTTTCGGCGGTCTTATCACCATAGGGGATGGCGTAATACCCCGCAAAGCCGCGGAAATGGTCAATGCGCAACACATCATAAATTCCGCACAGGTGGCGGATGCGGCGCACCCACCAGGCATAGCCGTTGGCAGCCATAGCGTCCCAGTCAAACAGCGGGTTGCCCCATAGCTGACCGGTGGCGGAGAAGCCATCCGGCGGGCAGCCGGCCACCTCGGTGGGGACCAGGTTTTCGTCCAGCTGGAACTCCTGCGGGCAGGACCAGACATCCACGCTGTCCTCCGCCACATAGATCGGCAGGTCGCCGATAATCTCAATGCCCTGCGCGTTGGCATAGGCTTTCAGGTCATGCCACTGGGTATAGAACAGGTACTGCACAGCCTGCCAGAAGTCAATATCCGCCGCATATTTGGCGCGGGCCGCGGCCAAGGTCTCCGGTTCGCGGCGGCGCAGCGGTTCTTCCCACTGCTGCCAGCAGACCCCGTTATGGGCATCTTTCAGGGCCATGAACAGGGCATAGTCCGGCAGCCAGAACGCGTTTTTCGCCAAAAAATCGGCGTAATCCGCCGGGGGCGCTGCCAACAGGCGGGCACAGGCTTTGTGCAGCACCGCATAACGCTTTTGGTACAACGCTCCGTAATTGACACAGCCAGGGGTGCTTTCCCAGTCGATAGATTCATATTCTTCCGGCTGGAGGAGGCCCGCTTTGGCCAGCAGGTCCAGGTCAATAAAATACGGATTGCCCGCAAAGGTAGAAAAAGACTGGTAAGGGCTGTCGCCATAGCTGGTGGGGCAAACCGGAAGGATCTGCCAGTAAGCCTGACCGGCTTTGACTAGGAAATCCACAAAATCTTTTGCTGCCGCGCCCATGGTGCCGATGCCATGGGGGGAGGGCAGGCTGGAAATATGCAGCAGAATGCCGCTTGCTCTCATCAGGGAAACCTCTTTTCTTTATGGCAATACCGCATAATTCTAAGTGCCGATACGGCGAGCGAGGTGCGGCAG
>OLQM01002356.1_pt1 | contig 18712 bp, 12 predicted proteins | sample 1673161 | NCBI WGS metagenome assembly OLQM01 (sample SAMEA3136761, study PRJEB25190) | human gut metagenome | reverse complement strand
GTTCTGCTGATACAGGACGCGCCTCTTTCGTATGCAATAAAAGCCTCGCAGAGCTTGCGCCCAAAGGCGCAAAGAGAGGTTAATATCAAAGGGGAGTCCCGCTGCGCGGGACTCCCCTTTGAGGGCGTTAGCCATTCATATCCATGAGCTTCTGCTTGAGTTCGCCCTCGATGCGGCCAAGCTCTTCCTCGGCCTGGGCGCGGCGGGTGCGGCCGTCGTCCTGGATCTGGCGGACTTCCTCGAGCGTGGCGATGAGGTGCTCGTTCGTCTTCTTGAGCGTTTCCAGATCAACGATGCCGCGCTCGGACTCCTTCGCGACCTCGACCGAGCCGGTGTGCAGCGCCTCGGCGTTGCTCAGCAGGAGCCGGTTCGTCACATCGGAAACGGCGCGGGAGGCTTCCATCGCCTGCTTGGAGTGATACATGCTCAGCCCCAGCACCATCTGGCTCTTCCAGAGGGGGATGGTGTTCACGATGGCGGTCTGGATCTTCTCGGTCATGAGAAGGTCGTTATTCTGGATCATGCGGATCTGCGGGGACATCTGCAGAGAGATCGTGCGGGTCAGCTCCAGATCGTGCAGCTTCTTCTCAAAGCGGCCGATGAGGTTCGTGAAATCGTTCACGGCCTGCGCGTCCTCGGGCAGACCGGACTTCTCCGCCTTTGTGCGCAGCTCGGCGAGATCCTTTTCGCGCAGCTCCTGCACGCGGAGCTTGCCTGCGATGATGTACATCGTGAGCTCCTTGAAATACGCCTGATTGAGCTCGAACATGCGGTCGAGCGAGGCAATGTCCTTCGCGAGGACGACCTGGTGGTTCTGCAGCTGCTGGGTGATCTTGTCCACGTTGATCTCGGCCTTGTCGAACTTCGCCTTCGTCTCCTCCATGGAGCGGGAGGCCTTTTTGAAGAGACCGCGGAGACCCTTCTTCTGCTCGGCTTCGTCGTAGTCGAGATCCTTCAGCTCCACGACGAGGCTCGTGAGCATGTCGCCGACCTCGCCCATGTCCTTCGTGCGTACCTTGCCGAGCGCGGCACCGGAGAAATCGGCAATGTTCTTCTGCGCGGCGGCGCCGTAGGAAAGAACAAGATTCGTATCGGTCACGTCGATCTGCTTGGCAAACTCGCGCACGGCGGCCTGCTCCTCGGGGGAGAGACGGTCAATGTCGAGCTTTTCCGGCTCAACGGCGGGCTTTTCCTCTTCAACAACGAGCTGCGGAGCGGCGGGGGCTTCCTGCGCGGCGGCCTGCGTGGGATTGAGCGTCAGGGAAGGAACGTAAGTTTTTTCATCCATGGGAGGTGCTTCCTTTCATCGTTTGTTCGGAGCTTGTATCGGATGCGGGCGCGGGCGCGGCCTCGGCTGCGCTCTGCTGCTGTTCGTACTGCTTCATGAAATCCTTGATATCGAGATACCCCTTGCCGCCGAGCCCTTCGCGGGCGAGCATGGTGTTCATGGTGTCGATGTCCATCTGGATATCGGCGGCCTGATTGGCAAAGAGCGCGTCGAGCTGCTTTTTGTAGGCCGCGATCGTCGTATCGAGCATTTCCTCAATGCGCTGCATCGAGCCGGTGATGTTCTCTCCGCCGAACTCCTGCGCGCTCATGCGGTCGTAGGCATTGAGCAGGCGGATCGTTGTGGGGAGATAGAAGTCGAGAAACTTCCGGATCTGCGGCACATCGGCGGGATCGTCGATAGCATCGCGGATGATCTTGTCGGAAACGCTCATCAGCTCGTTGATCCGGCTGCGGATCTCCGGGTTGGGGATGGAGGCGTACAGCCGGCCCATCTCCTTGAGCGCCGTGCGGCCCTCCTGAATGACGGCCTGCACCTCGGGCGAGTAGGGGCTCGGCTCGGCGGCGGGCGCTTCCTGCGCGGCGGGCTTTTCCGGTTCGGACGTTACTTCCGTGTACTGCACGGGGATCGCCGTCTGCTCGTCCTTCCTCTTTTCCGCCTTCCGGCGCAGCGCGTTGGCCGCCCACACGGACGCCATAATGGCGAGACCGGCGGCGATCAGCCCGCCGGACAGCCGGAGGACCGGAAGAATGAACGCAAAAAATACCCATATAAGAACGATCGTGCCGACCGGCCCGATGCCGCGGCGACGCTTTCTCCGCATAAAACCGCCTCCTTCGAGAATCACATTACATTCTACATGGATTCGCCTTTTCCGTCAAGCACAGTTGTATATCTGTTCACTTGAATTATGAAGCGGTTTGGTATATAATACAAGTTGGCTCTGTAGGCGCACAGCCGGGAGACACCGGACGGCCGGTGTCCCCCATATCGAAAAAGACAGTGCTCGAGCCTCTGCCCGCAACCATACTTATGCCGGGGGACGACCCCGCGACACATACCGGAGGAATACCGCCATGCTGAAGATCGCCCCGTCCATCCTGTCCGCCGATTTCGCCCGTCTGGGCGAGGAGATCGAATCCGTCCGGCAAGGCGGCGCGGACTGGATCCACTATGACGTGATGGACGGCGTCTTTGTCCCGAACATCTCCATCGGCCTTCCCGTGCTCGCCTCGGTGCGGAATGCGACCGATATGTTCCTCGATGTCCACCTTATGATCGAAAAGCCCGTGCGCTACGCCAGACGCTTCTGCGACGCGGGGGCCGATCTTGTAACGGTACACGCGGAAGCCGACACGCCGGAGAATATCACGGCGGCCATTGCCGAGATCAAGGCCGCAGGGAAAATGGCGGCCGTGGCGCTCAAGCCCGCAACGGCGGCGGAGGCAGTGCTCCCGTGGCTCGATACGCTCGACATGGTGCTCGTGATGACGGTCGAACCGGGATTCGGCGGGCAGAAGTTCATGGCGGATATGCTGCCGAAGATCGAAACGATCCGCGCTTGGATCACGGAGCGCGGCCTTTCCTGCGCGCTCGAGTGCGACGGCGGCATCGACGCGAACACCGCGCCGCTCGTGAAGGCGGCGGGGTGCGATGTGCTCGTGGCGGGCAGCGCCGTTTTCGGCAGGGCGGACCGCGCCGCGGCCATCTCTTCGATCCGAAGCGTCGATTGACAAGGGCCCACACGTCGGACAGCCAGCCTTTTCGGAGCTTTTTGCTCTTTTGTCCTTGGCGGGCGTTAGCCCGCCTGCGTCCAAAAGAACAAAAATCCCTCGAAAATTCAAGGCTGTCCGATGCGAAGCAGTTCTGCCGGAGCAGAAATGCTCGCAGACAAGGAAAAGGCCGCAGAGAATACTTTGTGTATTCTCAAGGGCTTTGACGCAGTATGAGGGCATTTCCGCCCGGCAGAACCGCGTGTGCCCTTGTCAATCGACGCTAACGCCTGATTTTTCAAGGAGTGTAATATAGTATTATGGCATCGTTCTTTCCGGCGGCTATGGAAAATCTCATCGACGGCTTCGCCTCGCTTCCCGGCATCGGGCGCAAAAGCGCACAGCGGCTGGCGTTTCATGTGCTCTCACTCCCGCAGGAGGAAGCGGACCGCTTTGCCAACGCTGTGCTCGAAGCGAAGAAGAGCGTCCACACCTGCCCGGTGTGCCAGAACCTGACGGACGGCGAGCTCTGCCCGGTGTGCGCGTCCGACAGCCGGGACAAAACGACGATCTGCGTCGTATCCGAGCCGCGCGATGTGCTCAGCATCGAGCGCAGCCGGGAATACCACGGCGTATACCATGTGCTCCACGGCGCTCTCTCGCCGATGAACCGCGTCGGGCCGGACGATCTGCGCATCCGCGAGCTTCTCGAGCGCGTGGCGCAGGGCGGGGTGGAGGAGGTCATTCTCGCCACGAACCCCGACACCGAAGGCGACGCCACGGCGATGTACCTCTCGCGCCTTTTGAAGCCCTTCGGCATCCGCATCACGCGCCTCGGCTTCGGCGTGCCGGTCGGATCAAATCTCGAATACGCGGACGACGCCACCATGCTCAAAGCGCTCGAAGGCCGCCGCGAAATGTAACGGAGGTATAAACCTCCCCAACTGCGAACATAATCCGGTAAGGGCGCGGCCCGTCCGGATACATATCTAAATCTATCTAACAGGAGTAACTATTATTTTATGGCACAAAAACTGAAGATCATTCCCCTTGGCGGTCTCAACGAGATCGGCAAGAACCTCACGGCGTACGAGTACGGCCGGGACATCATAGTCGTGGACTGCGGCATGGGCTTCCCGGACGACGATATGTACGGCGTGGATGTTGTCATTCCCGACGTGAGCTATCTTGTGAAGAACAAGAGCCGCATCCGCGGCGTATTTCTCACGCACGGCCACGAGGACCACATCGGCGCGCTGCCGTATGTGATGGACCGGATCAACCCGCCCATCTATACGACGCGCCTGACCGCGGGGCTCGTGCAGCTCAAGCTGCAGGAGCGCGGCCTGCTCGATAAAACGAAGATCGTCACCGTTGAGGCGGGCGAGACGATCTCCGCCGGGTGCTTCAAGGTGGAGTTCATCCACGTGAACCACTCGATCGCCGATTCCGTGGCGTTTGCGATCAAAACGCCAATCGGCACCGTTGTCCAGACCGGCGACTTCAAGATCGACGTCACGCCCCTGCAGGGCGAGATGACCGATCTCACGCGCTTCGGCGAGCTGGGGCGCGAGGGCGTGCTCGCGCTGCTCATGGACTCCACGAACGTGGAGCGCCCCGGCCACTCGCTCTCCGAAAGCAAGGTGCATGACCGCTTCGACCAGCTCTTCAAGGACTGCGACAAGCGCATCATCGTAACGACGTTCGCCTCGAACGTGGACCGCATCCGCCAGATCATCGATCTCGCCGTCAAGTATAAGCGCAAGGTCGGCATCACGGGGCGGAGCATGGAAAACGTGGTGAAGCTCTGTGTGGAGCTCGGCTATATGAAGGTGCCGGACGGCATTCTTGTGGACATGAAGCGCATCGGCTCCGTGCCGCGCAATAAGCTCGTCATCCTTTCCACCGGCAGCCAGGGCGAGAGCATGTCCGCGCTCTACCGCATGGCGTTTTCCGAGCATAAGCAGGTGGACATCGGCTCGGGCGATCGCGTCATCATCTCCGCGAGCGCCATTCCCGGCAACGAGACGACGATCTCCCGCGTTATTGACGAGCTCTTCGCCAAGGGCGCGGAGGTCATCTACGAGCGCGGCACCGATCTGCACGTATCGGGCCACGCCTGCCAGGAAGAGCTCAAAATGATGTACGCGCTCGTAAAGCCGAAGTTCTTCATCCCCGTGCACGGCGAGCGCCGCATGCTCCACAAGAGCGGCGACATGATCGTGGGTATGGGTCACGACCGCCGGAACATCATCATCGGCGAGAACGGCAGAGTCATTGAGCTGACCGCCAAATCCGCCAAGCTCGGCGCGACCGTCCCTTCGGGGCGCGTGCTCGTGGACGGCATGGGCGTCGGCGACGTTGGCACCGTGGTGCTGCGCGACCGCAAGCTCCTTGCCGACGAGGGCATGGTCGTCGTCGTTATGACGCTCTCGGCGGAGAACGCGCAGCTCATCTCCGGCCCGGACATCATCAGCCGCGGCTTTGTCTATGAAAAGGAAAACGACAAGCTCATCGACGAGCTGCGCCGCGTGGCGATGGAGAGCATTGCCTACTGCGAGGATAACGGCATCACCGACTGGGCAAGCATCAAAAGCCGCGTGAAGTCCGGCCTTTCCGGTTATCTCTTCAAAAAGACCCGCCGCAGCCCGATGATTTTGCCGATCATCATGGAAGTCTAAACGAGGAAAACCCTTCCGTCAAAAACTTCGTTTTTGCCACCTCCCCTGTTAGGGGAGGCAAGACCGTTTTTCGCAAACCCACTTGGCTCCCCTAACAGGGGAGCTGTCACGGCGCAAGCCGTGACTGAGAGGTTATCCCCTTGAAAATATAGAAAAAGGAGACTATCGCCATGGCTCTGCCGTACTGCATCCCGTATTTCGACGCTCACTGCGACACTCTGACGAAGTTCAATTCCCTGCGTCAGAGCAGCCGGAACCACATCGATCTTCTGCGTCTGCACCACTACGCCCCCGCCGCGCAGGTCATGGCGATCTGGGCGCCGCCGGGCTTTGACAGCCCCACGGCGTTCCGCCGCATCATGCTCACCGTTGAGCGCGAGCTGAAGGAAAACCGCGATCTCGCCGCGCTCTGCACGAGCGTTGCGGAGGCCGACGCCGCCGCGAAGGACGATATGGTCGCCGTGTTCCTCTCGGTCGAGGGCGCCAATCTCCTCCGGTGCAGCGTCGCGGGGCTGCTCGACGGCTACCGCCGTGGCGTGCGCATGGTGACGCTCTGCTGGAACAAGGATAACCGCCTGTGCGGTTCGGCAATGGATACCGGCGCAGGCCTGACCGCGGACGGCGTCCGCTTCGTGAACACCTGCTGGGAAAAGGGCGTCGCGGTCGATCTCTCCCACGCCTCGGAAAAAACGTTCTGGGACGTGATGCGCATTGCGAAGCGCCCGGTGCTGTGCAGCCACTCGAACGCGAAGTCCGTGTGCGACCATCCGCGCAATCTGACCGACGCGCAGATCAGCGCCATCGTCCACAACGAGGGCGTCATCGGGCTGAATCTCTGCCCCGCCTTTCTCGGTCTCGGGCGGAATATGGACGCCGTGCTCGCGCACATCGACCATTTCCTCTGCATGGACGCGCGCGAAAATCTCTGTCTCGGCACCGATTTTGACGGCATCGAGTCGCTGCCGGAGGGCATCACCGGCGTGGAGAGCATGGAAGAGCTGTATGAGCAGATGCTCGCGCACCGCTTCAGCGAAGCGCTCGTGCAGGATATCTTCTTCCACAACCTCCACCGGTTCCTGGGGGAAGCGCTGTGAACATACAGATCTTCGGCAAAAGCAAATGCTTTGACACGAAAAAGGCGGAGCGGTACTTTAAAGAGCGCCGCATCAAATACCAGTACATCGATCTCAACCGCTACGGCATCAGCCGCGGCGAGCTGCAAAGCGTGAAAAACGCCGTGGGGCTCGAGGATCTCATCGACGAAAAGCACCCGGACGCGGCGCTGCTGCGCTATCTTGCCCGCGCGGACGATAAGTTCGAGCGCATTCTGGAAGACCCCACGCTTTTGAAAACGCCCGTTGTCCGCAACGGAAAACAGGCCACCGCCGGGTACTGCCCGGACGTGTGGAAGCAATGGGAATAAAGCCGTATGCCCCCGGAAAAAACCGGGGGCATATCTTTTTTAAAATGATATGGCAGTAATTTAAAATAAATATATTAAGAAAGGAAAAAGCCAGAATTTTGCCAAAAAATGCCGGTGCCAAACCTTGACTTTTCCAAGACACCCGGTATAATTTATTTAGAATTGAATATGGATCTATCGGACAGGTAGCCGTTTGCTGTAAAGGCTTTTTTGAAAGTCAGGCGGCGGTGAAAAAGGAAAGGGGTGCGAATCCCCTGCACGCACGGTACTGTATGCGCGAGTCCGGATCGAAGCGGCGGAGAGCCGCAGGGACGAAAGTCCGCCATTTCGGGGCAACCAGCCTCGGGAGAAGGTAGATTCCGGACGAGGAAAAGAAAAACTTTTCACGCAGCGCGAGCCAGGAGAATTACCAAAGTCCGGAACCCAAGACAGCGGGCGAGCTCTCCGTATGTTTTTACTGATTGCAGATCCGCCAACGACCCTCCCTATGGGGGCAGTTCAGTTAACTGAACTGCGTCCGGCCTATAGGGTGTCCGTTGGCGTTCCTTTTGCGCACAAACAGCCCTCTGTCTTATCGATGGAGGGCTGTTTTTTTGTCAAAACGGCGCTCGGAAAAAAGGAGATGAAGATCGGAATGACGACAGCGATGCCGGACGAAATGACGAAAACCGTTCCGCCGGAGCAGACGGAACAGGACGAGGAGATCCTGCGCCTGATCCGCGAGCTGGGTTACGGCAAGATCGTGATCACGGTGAAAAACGGCCAGCCCGTCCACGCGGAACTCCAGAAGAGTGTTCTTCTTTAAGGAATGATCGTATGAGAAGAAATTTACAAAAAACACTGGCGCTGCTTCTTTCGGCGGCGATGCTCGCGGCAGTCTCGCCGGCTGCGCTGGCGGCCGACGCCGATGAACCGGCGGCGACGGCGGCTGCGGAACCTGCGCCGGAGATAACGCCGAGGCCGGAAGCGTTCCCCAAACCGGAGAAGACATCTGCACCGAAGGAGACCCCCGCGGCGGAGGACGTCCCGGAAACCGGAGAAGCGTCCGGGCCGGAGAAAATGCCCGAACCGGAGGTAACCCCGGAACCGACGGAAGCCCCGGAAGCGGCGGAAACGCCCGAACCGGCGGAGTCCCCCGAACCGGCGGAAACGCCCGAACCGGCGGAAACGCCCGAACCGGCGGAGTCCCCCGAACCGGCGGAAACCCCGGAGCCGACCGAATCCCCGGAACCGACGGAAACGCCCGAACCGGAACTTGAAGCTCTCGAAACGCGCGAGACCGCCGTGGAGCCGAGCGAGTATTTTCCCGTCCTTACCGAGGGACTCCCGTTCCCGCAGGCACTGGACGCTCTCCTTGACGGCCTTGTGCAGACGCTCGTGCTGACCGAAGCGGAACAGAGCGCCGAGAAAGAGATCGAAGAGATATCGCTCGCCTACGGAAACGGTACGCTCACCGACAACATGGACGCGCTGCCGTTCATCGCCGCGGCGTTCGCCGCGAAGACCGGCAAAACGGCGGACGAGCTGACGGAGGCCGATCTCACGGCAAAGGAGCTCTCTGTGCTCCGCACGGTGTTCGGCGCTATGAGCGCCGTTTCCTGCACGCTCATGGAAACGGACATGACCGACGGCACGCTCAATGATGAGACCGGCGAGCCGAACGTTATAAAAACGAAGTATGCGCTTTCTTTTAAGATATTGCTCTCGCGCAGCGCATCGGCGCTTCTCGTGACCGCGGAAGAGCAGGAGCGCTATCAGGCGCTGTGCACCGGGGATGAGTGGGACAAGCTCCTCTCTCTCTGGCGCGGGTACGGCTGGGTCGAGTCCGGCGCGGGGGAGAGGGTATATACGCTCCGCGAGGATGTGGTCCGTCTCGCGCTCGCGCAGCAGGGAAGGATCGAATATCTCTGGGGCGGCAAGTATAACAACCTGGGCCGCAGCCCCTTTTGGGGCTTCCCGCAGCAGAACGAGAACGGCGAAATATTCACCGACGGTCTGGACTGCTCCGGCTTTGTGACGTGGGTGCTGCTCAACGCCGCCGGGACGGTCGAGGCGCTTCCCACCATCGGCGAGGGGACGAGCGCGCAGCGTCTTGCGTGCGAAGCGATAACGCGCGAAGAGCTGCGGCCCGGCGATCTCGTCTTCGGCGGCGAGGGCACGGCGGAAACCGACCACGTCGGCATCGTGACGGGCTTTGCGGACGATGGGCGCGTGCTCATGTGCCACTGCATGCGCGGCGGCGTCACGCTCTCCTATGCCGAGGATTTCGGCATGGATAACTATTACCGCCCCGCGGCGTACTATGCGGCATACGAAACGCCTGAAACTCTGCCGGAGATATCCGTGACGGAATACGCCGGGAGCGAGGACGGTGCGGTGTATCTCGTGAAGGTCGCGGCCGAGCCCGGCACGCGCTGCCGCTGGACATTGGACGGCGCGGAAATGCTCTACTCGGAAACCTACGGCGCGTGGTGCGCGCTGACAACGGCCAACGATGCGGCGGCGCGCGTTTCCCGCGTGCGGTGCAGCGGCGGCAGCGATACGGTCTGCTACGACGGGGACGTGAACGGCTCCGGCGTTACGGAGATCAATGACGCGCAGAGGATCTATTCCATCAGCTGCGGACAGCAGCGCTTCGAGACGAAAAACGCCGAAGCCTGGCTGAAGGCCGATCTGAACGGTGACGGGAGGATTACGGCGGAAGATGCCTCGGAGATTCTGCGCTTGATATAAAAAGGTAAGTTCAAGGAATCATTGGAAAGGAAGGGAAAAAACCAATGCAAACGGGTAAGAAAGGTCTTGCACTGCTTCTCGCGCTGCTGATGGTGTTCTCGCTGCTGCCGGTATCGGCGCTCGCGGCGGACGGATGCCTCACGACGACGGATGCGGGCAAAACCTTTGCAGCAAAGCAGGGAGAGAACCTTACGGTCCAGCTTGCGCAGTATTTCACCGACAGCGAAGGCCATACGCTGACCTATACGCTGGACGGCGGCAATTACGGCGAGCATACCCAAATCGCCGAGGTCGATGGGCAACAGTGTCTCTCGTTCACGAACTCCGCCATGGGCACGTATACTCCGACTGTCACGGCGACGTGCTCCAACGGCGAGACGGCCAGCGTGCAGCTCACGATCACCGTCACGGAGGCCCCGAAGGGCGACGAGAACCAGTACCGCTACGATGAGTCGCCCGCCGATTCGGTCACGGTGTATGTGACGATCTCGAGCGACGGCATGCCTGTTCGGGGCAAGGACGGCACGCCCATCTCGCATCTTGAGGTGACCGTCCCGTACTTCGATCTGGCCAGCCAGGATCTTGGCGCGTATTACCGTTACCACACGGAAAACGGCTCGGGCAAGTATGTGGATGAGAAGATCGTCGAGCGTCCGACGGCGCTGCATCTGTATCTTTACATGATTGGCGTATACTATCTCGGACTGAATCCGGCGGAGGTCACGAGCGGCAGCACGAAGATCGTCGACCACGCCGGCGGCGCCGGTGTCTCGTGGATAAGCGGCGATAAGGCGTATGACGATACGGGCGCTGCTCTCAGTCTCTCCGGCAGCGCCACGTCCATGTACATGGAGAATTTCTGGGGTCACGACCAGAATCTCATGTACTACCGCAACCATATCTATCCTCTGATGAGCGCGGGCTGGGGTTCGACGGCGGACTACATCCTCCTCTCGGACGGCGACACGATCGACGTCGCCATGTACAGCGACTGGGGCTTCTGGTCGGACGGCGGCGCGTTCGCGCGCTTCGATCAGGATGCCTACAGCGTTGCGCCGGGCGGCACGGTCAGTTTTTCCACGCTCAAGTATGACACCAAATCCGTCTCCGACGGCGGCAGCGATATGTTCACCGCCGTGACCGGCATGGATGTCGGCGTTTACGACGAGAATATGACGCTTCTGGACGTTGTTTCGCCCGAGCAGGACGGCGGCAGCAGCTACGCCTATACGTTTAAAAACGCTGGTACGTATTACCTGATGGCGATGGACACGAATCGCTGCTCGACCGACGCGCGCCTTGCTCCCGCGACGGCGAAGGTCACCGTTGGCAGCAGCTCGAAGCCCTTCGACCCGGCGGAGCATTATAAGGGCTTCGATTTTGCCTCCATCACGCTCGACGCAGAGGGCACGCAGTATATCTACAACATCGAAGAGAGTTCGATTTATGTAAACCATTTCAAGGTTCCGGGCGATAAGAAGCTCTACACGGTGACCGTTCCGAAAGGCACGGACTATGTATACGTCAATTACCCGGCGGACTTTGAATATACGCCCCTGAGCTATTGCGCTCTGCTTGATACCACAGGCGCTGTTGCCGGCTACGACTGTCCTGGCTTTGCACTGCTGGACAACGCCTCCGGCGGCAAGACGCTGAAGCTCCCGGTCCCGTATCTTATTGAGAACAGCCGGTACTTCGCTGCCGAAGAGCAGAGCAAATACGACTACTTCAACTGCTTCGGCTTTGTGTATGGCGATAACACCGCCCCCGGCGGCGCGGTTGCCGTCACGGGCGTGACGCTGGATAAGAGCGAGCTTTCGCTCATCCGCCGCGAAGAGGCGACGCTTACCGCGACCGTGGAGCCGCAGAACGCGGACAACCCCCGTGTTAGCTGGAAGAGCAGTAACACGGACGTTGCCACCGTCAGCACGAAGGGTGTTGTTACCGGCGTGGGCACCGGTACGGCGACCATTACCGTCACCACGGCGGACGGCGGCTTCACCGCGAAGTGCACCGTTACCGTCACCGACCCGAGCAAGCCCGCTCTCGCGGAAGACGGCTATTATGAGATCGCAAACGGCGCGCAGCTCCAGTGGTTTGCCAACGAGGTCAACGCCTCGAAGGATAACGCCGCGCTCAACGCCCGTCTGACGGACGACATCGATCTCAGCGGCATCTGCAGCTCGGCGAACCCGTGGACGCCGATCGGCGATCACGCGAATAACAGAATATACAGCGGCACTTTTGATGGCCAGGGCCACAAGATCACCGGTTTGTATCTCAAGGGCAACGCCTCAAACTATACGAACGGCAACACCTATTACATCGGCCTCTTCGGCGAGTGCGACGGCGTGACGATCAAGAACCTCTCGGTCTACGGCACGGCGATGGCCGTGACCCGCATGGTCGGCGGTCTTGCCGGACGCACGTGCGGCGTTTCCACGCACCGCCGTTCCACTGTCGAGAACTGCCACAACTATGTGACTCTCACCGGCTCTGCGACAAACGATGATATTTTCTCCCACGGCGGTCTTGTCGGCAGCGCGCAGGAGACCGACTTCATCGGCTGCTCCAACGAAGTGGACATCACCGGCTATCAGGGGCAGGTCGGCGGCATCGTCGGCAATACCGGCATCGGCGGCGTAACGCTGACGAACTGCTGGAACAGCGGCCACGTCCATCTGCGCGGCTACAAGAGCACGTTTGAGGGCGTCGGCGGTCTTGTCGGCAGCGGCAGCAACACCCTGACGCTCACGAACTGCTACAACACCGGCGCGGTGGACTTCTATTACCGAACCGCGGCGGAAAAACAGTATGTCGGCGGTCTTGTCGGCTGCTTCGGTGATTCCTATGGGACGCAAACGCTCACCATGACCGGCTGCTACAGCACCGGCAAGATCAGCGGCGACAAAGCCGATGAAGCTCTCATGGGCGCTCTTGTCGGAGGCACGAAGAGCGGCACGAGCAACAAAGTCGAAGTCATTGCCGCGAACGCCTATTATCTCGAAGGCACGGCGGCGGTCTCCGGCGTGGAGAGCGGCGCGGCAGCCTTCACCGCCGAAGAGGGGCTCAGCGCCTCCCAGCTCGGCGAGGGCTATGTGGATAGCTGCCCGGCCCCCGTGCTCAGCGGCCAGACCGTGGTCGAGCATGCGGACGCGAACAGCGACGGCAAGTGCGATACCTGCGGCAAGCAGCTCGCGGAGATCGCCGTGCCGACGCGCAAAGCGGATTATCCGGCCGATACCAGCGACAAGGCGCAGATCGGCAAGGCCTATGTCCTCAGCGATCTGCAGGCCAACAAGATCTTCGATCCCGCAGAAGGTCAGACGCTGTCCTACAAGAACTACTACTACGAGCGCTCCGCCGACGGCGGCGAGACCTGGAGCGCAAAGCAGACCTTCCCCGAGGCGGTCTTCGGCTCGCTGAGCATCCAGCTCACCGAAAAGGAAGCCGGTACATATATCTACCGCTTCTACGCCTCGCACGACGGCGAGCACTTCTCCAAGGACACCTGGACGCTCACTCTCACCGTAGAGGAAGCGCCGACGCTGAACTTCGCGTTCTATGTCGGCAAGGACTATAACGGCAATTACCCCATCATCAAGCTCTACAATGTCACGACCGACAGCAATGGCAACGAGATCCTCGGCAACGAGATCACGAACGTGTTCCTCTACAGCAACTTCACGAGCACGCTGCCCGAGGGCGAGACCGGGTATGATCCTGCGCAGGGCAAGCTCGTCAGCAATTACCAGATGTTCTATGCCAGCCTTACCGCGGGCCGCTATGCTTACCGCGCGTTCGGCAAGAACGCCGATACCGACAAATACGACGTCGCGCTCGGCGGCATGACGCTTGACCTGCCGACCGACAAAAACGTTGACGGCGGCGCAGGCGGCGGCGGGAGCATCTATCTCCAGTGCAACTCGTTCTACACGTCCTCGAAGAAGACGGACAACACGTACTTCACGGCGGACGAATACCACGTCCAACTGGACTGCCCGATTATGGGAACGACCGCTGTGATGGGCACGCCTTACACCAAGGGCAACTACGCCTACTACCCGACGGTGCTCTACGCCGGCGGCAACGCCTGCCTCTACAATGCGTATGCCTATCCCGATATCGACGGCTACATCTTCTCACAGAGCATCAACCAGACGTTCCGTGCCAGTTACTCCGCCGCTAATAAGAACCTCACGATCAACACGGAGCTCACCCTGACGGCCACGGTGCCGCAGAACGCGGCGTTTGGCCTGTACTTTCAGTGGAACAACTTCAACACCACCGAAGTTGAGCACACCGCCTGGAGGGACAACGGCGACGGCACGAAGAGCGCGGAATACAAGATTTCCAAGGGCAACGGCAACTACACGTGGCGTCTGAGCGACGATACCCACGTCACACAGACCGGCTGGCTCCCGAGCCTGAGCGAGAGCACGGACGCGAGCTTCTCCTTCGGCGAGAACGCGGCGACGAACCGCGTTTCCCACAGCTTCGCCCAGCTCGGCACCACAACGGTCAACCGCGACGAGGCCGACCTGCAGCTGAATCTCGATCCCTCCGGCTATGAGGCCATTTCCGGCACGACGCGCGTGCGCGCTTACCGCCACTGGCAGCTCATCAACTCCGATACCGCCAACATCATGGTCGAGCCGGACTTCCACTGGAACCTTGTGACCGGCGATGCTTCGATCACGGCCGTGAACGGCGGCAACGCCGGAGCGAACTGGGCAGACATCACCCCCGGCACGGAAGACTCCATCATCACCGTTTACTACGACAGCGTGTACGTCGGCACGTATAACGCTAAGGATACGGTAGTCAAAGGCGTTGTTACCGTACCTGCCGGCAGCATTACCACCGGCAGCCACGGCGGTCTCTACCCCGCGACGCAGCCGCAGCGCATCGGCGTCATCGTCGTCGGCGGCACGGGTGTGACCCACGGCACCGCGGACGCGGACGTGGACTTCAACATGGCCGCGGACGTCACGACGAGCCGCACCATGGATTGGGACTACAACTACGACACCTGGTTCTATGAAGCAAACGAGACCGACCCGGCGCTCGACTTTGCCGTCACCGCGACGGGCGATGTGACCGTCGAGTACGCTTTCGTCACTGCGAACAGCGCCATGACCAGCGTCCGCACCGGCTTCACCGCCGTCAGCGCGGGCGAGGACGGACGCTATGCGGTGCCTCTCAAGGCGTTTGATGATCTTGGCAGCGGCATGGGCGGCACGGTCATCATCAAGATGACCGACGATACCGGCGTGAGCTACCGCCTCGTGCGCGTGGCGAAGGTCACCGTCACCGCTGAGAATGTCTCCCACCCGGAGGAAGACATCATGCCCGGCGATCAGGTCAAGCTCACGTTCCGCGGCATGTTCCGCGGCGTGGACAAGATCTCCGGCATATTCAACCCGACGAACTTCAAGCCGGCGTACTACGCCGGTGAAACGAAGTTTGAAAGCACGCTGTTCCAGTACCAGAAGATGGACAACGCCGCCATCACCGTGACCGTCCCTGAAGACGTCGAGTTCGCCGAGGGCGCGGAGACGGCAGCGTACAGCTTCACCAACGGCTATACCTTCGGCACCATGTTCGCCGCGGCCAGCCCGTTTGAGACGATCTACGGCATGACGAATACCGGCGTCGGCACGAACTTCAACGCCGTGAACATCAACTACTACATCGGCCACTACGCGGACGCAGCCGTCACCGTGCACCGCAAGGTGACCTACGATACGAAGCTCGTCGTTCCCGATGCCTCCGGCAATGCGGTCGAGGGCGTCAAGATCACGCTGACCGGCTCGGACGGCAAGGCCGTCGAGACCAATGAGAACAACCGCTACACGCTCGGCTACGGCGATTACACCTATGTTCTTACCAAGGACGGCTATGTTGTCACGCGCGGCGCCTTCTCGCTCGGCAGCGCCGATGCGGAGAAGATCAAAGACGGCATCCTCACCGTCACGACCGCGGCGTTCCTCCCTGCGGGCGAAAACGCCTGGGACGGCACGGCGAAGACCGAGCCTGCGAAGGACGCCGACGGCGTTTACCAGATCGGTACGGCCTCCGAGCTCGCGTGGTTCGGCGCGAACGGCAGCAAAGCCTCGGCGGTGCTCACCGCGGACATCGATCTCGCGGGCTACGACTGGACGCCGCTGGATAAGTTCTACGGCAGCTTCAACGGCGACGGCCACACCATCCGCAACCTCTATATCAACAGCGCGAGCTACCCGGTCGGCCTGTTCGGTTATGTGAAAACCGGCGCTTCCGTCACGAAGCTCGGCATCACCGGCAATGTGACGACGACCAACAAGTCCTATGGACAGGCAGGCGGCATCGCGGGCTACATGGAGAGCGACACCTCCGTTACGGAGAGCTGGAGCTCCGTGAACGTCACGGGCGGTAAGCACGGCGGCGGCATCGCAGGCTACACGGCCGGCGGTTCGGCCATCACCGACTGCTACGCCACCGGCACGATCCGCACCATCTCCACGAACGAGTGCTATCTCGGCGGTATCTGCGGCTCGTACTTCAGCAACACCGACGGCGCGACGATCACCAACTGCTACAGCACCTCCACCGTCATCGGTTCGGGCGGCAACGCCTCCTATGTCGGCGGCCTGTCCCCGATAAAAGCGGAAGCGAACTATGTCAACAGCTACTATCTGGAAGGCACCGTTTCCGGCGCGAGCCCGAAGTACGGCATCACCGGCCTCGGCACCGCCAAGACCGCGGATGAGCTCAAGGCCCTGGCCGCCACGCTCGGCGGCAGCTTCGCCGAGGACAGCGAAAACATCAACGGCGGTTACCCGATCCTCGCGTGGCAGGGCGCAAAGCAGCCTCTCGCGGGCGACGTGAACGCCGACGGCACGGTCAATGTGACTGACGCCGGGCTTGTGTACAATTATTCCATCGGCGCGGGTGAACTCACCGAAGCGGAGCTTATCCTTGCGGATATGGACGGCGACGGCCATATCACCGCGAAGGACGCAGCGATGATCTACGCGATCATCGCCGCGCCTCTCGCGGCCGTGACGGAATAAACCGGACGACAAACAGGAGGACGATATGAAAAAAATCTTTTCGCTTGTCCTTGTTCTGGCTCTGACGCTGGCGCTGGGTATCCCGGCGCTGGCGGCGGAAGCCGATGAGACGGCGGTGCCGGAGATCACTCTCTTGGCAGACGCGGAGAAGGTCCCGGCCGGAAAAACGGTCACGCTGACGCTCTCTCTCACCGGCGAACTGAAGGACATCAACAGCTTTGAGTATTACATCCGCTATGATCCCGCGGTCGTTGAGCTGGCCGAAAGCAAGGCGGGCGCGGCGAGCGATCTCACGAAGATCGGCACGCCCCCCGAGGCGAACTACAAGACCGGCGAGGAGGACACCTCCAGGGCCGTCACGGTCAGCGCCGTGAAGCTCGCGGATACCGGCGTGTTCTCCATGACCGGGGGCACGGTCGCTGAACTGACGTTCACCGTGAAGGCCGACGCTGCAACCGGCGCTTCCGCCGGGTTCACGCTCGAAAAGGTCGCCGTGTGCGATAAGACGTTCGTGAATGACGCTGTGAAGGTGCAGACCGGCGCTGCGCCCAAAGTCACCGTCGGCAGTGCGGTAGTGCTGGGCGACGTGAACGGCGACGGCAAGGTGAACAACGTGGACGCGGCGCTGGTTTACGCTTACCACAACAAGAAGCTCACTCTGACCGAGGATCAGCTTGCCGCGGCTGACGTGAACGGCGACGGCAAGGTGAATAATGTGGACGCGGCGCTGATCTATGCCTATCACAACAAGAAGCTCACGAAGTTTTCTGCTGCGTAAGGAAGGAGAGATAACATGAAGAAAACATTATCCATTCTGCTTGCCGTAGTGCTGCTGCTGAGTCTCTCGGTAAATGCACTGGCCGCAGAAATGACCCCGACGGCGGACAAAAACACTTTGTCCGCCGGGGAGGAAGTCGTCGTAACGATCTCGCTCGACGAGGACATCAAAGACATCGTAACGATGAACTATAAGCTGTACTTTGACAATTCGGTGTTTGAGCTGACCAAAACCGAGCAGGTCAATCCAAGCATCAATGTTGCAGCACGCGAAGATACGGACAAAGACGGCACGTTCTATAACATCAGCTGCATGGACGTACTCTCCGAGGGCATCACCATTGCCAGGGGCGATCTCTGCCGGCTGACGTTCAGGGCAAAGACCGACCTGACGGAAAACAAGGAGAGCAGCTTCCGCCTGGTGTTCGATAACGCCATGGACAACAAGTTCGACTCCAACATCGTCCACACTGCCGGTGAAGCGGCGAAGGTGAGCGTGTCCCCGGCTGGCGAAGAGCTGACGCTCTACGGTCGCATCTACGGCAAGAGTGTCAACAGTGAGTTTGCGGACCTGACCGGCAGCGCCGGCAGCAACGGCGTGGAATACGTGTGCAAAAACATTGAAAAGAAGACCGGTCTTGACGTTATCAAGGGCGTCCTGGAAGCCAGCGGCTACGCCTATGTTGCCACGGAGACCGCCATCACCAGCATTACCGACCCCAGCGGCGTAACGCTCGCCAACGGCGACGCGGCCTACGGCCCGAAATCCGCCTGGGTCGCCACGATCAACGGTGAAAAGCCGGCGACGACGCTTGCCGGTTACGTCGTGGATAACGAATCCACCGGCTTTGACGGCGACGAGTTTGTTCTGACGTTCACTGAGTGCCCGGGCAGCACGGACGGCAAGCACAACTTTGAAAACGGCGTTTGCAGCGTGTGCGGCATGAAGAAGGAAACGGGCTCCTACACTCTCACGCTGCCCGCCGATAAGACCGTGAACGCGGGCGAGGCCGTGGCCGTCCCCGTGACGCTCGGCCACACGG